>Ga0160475_100165_pt1 | contig 57505 bp, 44 predicted proteins | sample HID1975M_E11MG_FD_108254 | JGI IMG/M metagenome (GOLD analysis project Ga0160475, IMG submission 108254) | Enriched soil microbial communities from UW Madison campus, WI, USA - HID1975M_E11 MG | ecosystem: Environmental > Terrestrial > Soil > Unclassified | place: USA: Madison, Wisconsin... | reverse complement strand
GACTACGCCTACGGCTGGTTGAAGACCGAAACCGGCGTGCACCGCCTGGTGCGCAAGTCGCCGTTCGATTCGGACAACCGCCGCCACACCAGCTTCACCTCGGTGTTCGTGTCGCCGGAAGTCGATGACAACATCGAAATCGACATCAACCCGGCCGACCTGCGCACCGACGTGTACCGGTCCTCCGGTGCCGGTGGCCAGCACGTCAACAAGACCGAGTCGGCGGTGCGCATCACGCACATTCCGACCAACACGGTCGTGGCTTGCCAGACCGGCCGCAGCCAGCACCAGAACCGCGACAACGCGATGAAGATGCTGGCCGCCAAGCTGTACGAGCTGGAAATCCAGAAGCGCAACGCCGAGCGTGACGCCGTGGAAGCCACCAAGTCCGACATCGGCTGGGGCAGCCAGATCCGCAACTACGTGCTCGACCAGAGCCGTATCAAGGACCTGCGCACCGGCATCGAGCGCTCGGACACGCAGAAGGTGCTGGACGGCGACCTCGACGAATTCGTCGAAGCCAGCCTGAAGTCCGGCCTGGCCGTGGGTGCCAAACGCACCGACGCCTGACCGTCGGGGCCGCCGCGCGCGGCCCCGATCCGTTGTGCCCGGGCCACGCCCGGTTTCGCAATCCGCCCCGACCATCGGCATGATGGCGGGGACCGCACCTCCCCCCGACATACATAGACCCACGCCATGAACGATCAGACCGCCGCGCCGCAGCCCCCCGTCGACGAGAACAGCCTCATCGCCGAGCGCCGCGCGAAACTGACCGCCCTGCGCGGGCAGGGCATCGCCTACCCGAACGATTTCCGCCGCGAGCAGTTCGCCGGCACCCTGCAGGCCGAGTTCGCCGACGCCGAACAGTGGACCGCCGAAGCGCTGGAAGGCACCGACCGCCAGGTGAAGATGGCCGGCCGCCTCATGGCCAAGCGCGTGATGGGCAAGGCCAGCTTCGCCCAGATCCAGGACGAATCGGGCCGCATCCAGCTGTTCCTGCAGGGCAGCACCCTGGGCGATGCCTACACCGCCTTCAAGGGCTGGGACGTGGGCGACATCATCGGCGTGGAAGGCGGGCTGACCCGCACCAAGACCGGCGAACTGTCGGTCAAGGCCACCAGTATCCGCCTGCTGACCAAGTCGCTGCGCCCGCTGCCGGACAAGTGGCACGGCCTGGCCGACGTGGAGCAGCGCTACCGCCAGCGCTACGTGGACCTGATCGTGACCCCGGAGTCGCGCGAGGTGTTCATCAAGCGCTCGCGGATCATCCGCGCCATGCGCGCCTGGCTGGACAGCCGCGACTTCCTGGAAGTCGAAACGCCGATGATGCATTACATCCCCGGCGGCGCCACGGCCAAGCCGTTCACCACCCACCACAACGCGCTGGACCTGGACCTGTACCTGCGCGTGGCCCCGGAGCTGTACCTCAAGCGCCTGGTCGTGGGTGGGCTGGAGCGCGTGTACGAGATCAACCGCAACTTCCGCAATGAAGGCGTGAGCACCCGCCACAACCCGGAATTCACCATGATGGAGCTGTACGAGGCCTACGCCACGTACACCGAAGTGATGGACCTGACCGAAGGCGTGATCCGTGACGTGGCCAGCAAGGTGCTGGGCACCACCACGGTGGAGTGGGACGGCGCCACCATCGACCTGGCCCCGGCGTTCCGCCGCTGGCGCATGGACGAGGCCGTGCGCCACCACAACCCGGACATCAGCGCCGCCGACTGCACCGACCGTGACGCGCTGGCCGCCCATTGCGAGCGCCTGAAGATCCGCATCAAGCCGTCCTACGGCTGGGGCAAGCTGCTGCTGGAGATCTTCGAGGCCACCGTCGAGCACACCCTGGTGCAGCCGACCTTCATCACCGACCACCCGGTCGAAGTGTCCCCGCTGGCCCGCGCCAACGACGACCAGCCGGGCTACACCGACCGCTTCGAGCTGTTCATCAACGGCAAGGAACTGGCCAACGGCTTCTCCGAGTTGAACGACCCGGAAGACCAGGCGGCCCGGTTCCAGGCCCAGGTGACGGCCAAGGAAGGCGGCGACGACGAGGCCATGCACTACGACGCCGATTACATCCGTGCGCTGGAGTACGGCATGGCCCCGACCGGCGGCCTGGGCATCGGCATCGACCGTCTGGTGATGCTGCTGACCGGCAGCAGTTCGATTCGTGATGTGCTGCTGTTCCCCTACATGCGTCCGGAAAACTGAGACGTACGTCCGGGTGCCCGGCACGGGCATCCCGGGCGGGGTTCCGCTGCCGTGGCCGCGCGCGTATCGTTTCTGCGTGGTCATCCGGGCAGTTCGGCGTGATGGCCAGGCAATGATCGAGCAGGGAGCGGGCGTGACGCCCGCATCACACTCCGGCTACGATCATGAACCGGGCGATCGCGACGGGAGGCGGATCCATGCAAGGTGCCAGTGTGCAGAGTGGCGGAGTATCCTTTCCGCAGCATGTTCCAGTGTGGTCCAGGAAGACGGCGGAAGCAGCCTTGAATATTGTCATCGTTGACGATCAGACGTCCGCGCGCACCATGCTGCGTCATGTCATCGAGGACATCGCGCCCGAACTGAGCGTGCACGACTTCGGCGACCCGCTCACCGCGCTGGCCTGGTGCGAGTCGCACCCGGTGGACCTGTTGCTGCTGGACTACCGCATGCCGGAAATGGACGGGCTGGAATTCGCCCGCCGGTTCCGCCGCCTGCCCAAGCACCGCGACATCCCGGTGATCCTGATCACCGTGGTCGGCGACGAACCCATCCGCCAGGCCGCGCTGGAAGCGGGCGTGATCGATTTCCTGGTCAAGCCGATCCGGCCGCGCGAACTGCGCGCGCGCTGCTACAACCTGCTGCAGCTGCGCCAGCAATCGGAAAACGTCAAACAGCGTGCGCTGTCGCTGGAGCAGCGCCTGCTGGCCAGCATGCACGAAGTGGAAGAGCGCGAACGCGAGACCCTGTCGCGGCTGGCGCGTGCGATCGAGTTTCGTGATGCCGGCACCAGCGCCTACCTGGAGCGCATGGCGCACGTGGCCGGGCTGATCGCCGAACAACTCGGCCTGCCCGAGGAAGAGTGCAAGCTGATCGAAATGGCCGCGCCGCTGCACGACATGGGCAAGATCGCTATTCCCGATGCGGTGCTGCTCAAGCAGGGCAAGCTCAACGAAGAAGAGCTGGCGATCATGCGCCGGCACCCGCGGATCGGCTACGAGCTGCTCAGCGGCAGCCAGAACCGCTTCATCCAGGTGGGCGCGCTGATCGCGCTGCGCCACCATGAGCGCTATGACGGCAGCGGGTACCCCGATGGCCTGATCGGCGATGCGATCCCGCTGGAAGCGCGGATCGTGGCGGTGGCCGATGTATTCGACGCACTGATCTCGCCACGCCCGTACAAGGAAGCATGGACGATGGAAGCCACCATGGCCTACCTGTACGCGCAGCGCGGCCGCCTGTTCGACCCGCGCTGCGTGGACGCGCTGATGAAGGGCCGCGAGCAGCTGGAAGAAATCTGCGCCCAGCACTCGACCGCCTCGACCCGCCCGGGAATGTGAGATGCAGCCCCTGTACCCGTGGCTGACGCGCCGACTGGCGCAACGTCCGGATACCGAGCACGGGCAGGTGGTCGTGCGGATCGCGTTGATTTCGCTGATCCTGCTGTACGTGCTGCTTGCCGGGGCGCGCAACCACCTGCTGGACCAGTACCACGGCGTGCTGGCTACGGCGCTGACCGGTCTGGGGCTGTCGCTGCTGTTGCTGGGCTGGCTGCTGTGGCGGCCGCAGCGTTCGCACCTGCGCCGGGTGGTCGGCATGCTCGCCGACTACGGGCTGATCGCGCTGGGCATGATCCAGATGGGCGAGCCGTTGGCCTGGGTGTATGCGGTGGTGATGTGGGTGACGGTGGGCAATGGGCTGCGTTATGGCAACCGTTACCTGGCCGGTGCCATTGCACTGGCGATGCTTGGCTTTGGCACCACCGTGTTGCTGACTCCGTACTGGATGGACAACGCCAGGCTGGCTTTCTTCCTTTGGCTGGGGCTGGCAGTGGTGCCGATGTGCTGCTCGACCCTGCTGCGCCGACGCATGCGAGTGCCCCCCATGAACGACTCTCCCCGCACCGGCCACGCCGGCAAGCCGCACCTGCTGGCGCGGTTCAGGCAGCGCCTGTCCGGCCGGCCTGACAGCGAGCACGCGCAGAACCTGATCCGCATCGCCATCACCGCGCTGTTCATCATCTACCTGGGCTGGCGCTACCTGGAGAACCACGGCGATACGCTGCTGGCCACCTGGCTGATCCTGGCCTTCGAACTGACCGTGTCGGCCGGGCTGCTGGTGGCCATCCTGCTGCAGCCGGGCGTCTCGCACGTGCGGCGGGTGATCGGCATGCTCACCGACTACTCCTGCATGGGGCTGATCATGACCATCCAGGGCGAGCCGGCCGCGCCGCTGTATGCGGTGTGCCTGTGGGTCACCATCGGCAACGGCATGCGCTATGGCAGTACCTACCTGCGCGTGGCCACGGCCATGGGCTGCGTGGCCTTCCTGTGCACGATCATGCTGGCGCCGTACTGGCAGCAGCACAGTTACCTGGCGTGGGGGCTGCTGCTGGGCCTGGCGGCGATCCCGCTGTACTTCGATTCGCTGCTGCACGCGCTGACCCGCGCGGTGGCCGAGGCGCGCCAGGCCAACGAAGCCAAGAGCCGCTTCCTGGCCAACATGAGCCACGAGTTCCGCACCCCGCTGAACGGCCTGGCCGGCATGACCGAAGTGCTGGCCACCACCCGCCTGGACGAGGAGCAGCGCGAGTGCCTCAACACCATCCAGGCCTCGGCGCGCAGCCTGCTGGCGCTGGTGGAGGAGGTGCTGGACATCTCGGCCATCGAGGCCGGCAAGGTCCGCGTGGAGCGCCACGAATTCGCCCTGGCCGACGTGCTGCAGGCGATCAACCTGATCCTGACCCCGCAGGCGCGCACCAAGGCGCTGGAGTACCGCGTGGTGGTGGACGAACACGTGCCGCCGCGCCTGTACGGCGATGCCGGCCACCTGCAGCAGATCCTGCTCAACCTGATGGGCAATGCGGTCAAGTTCACCGATGACGGGTTCGTGGAACTGCGCGTGTCGCTGCTGGACGGGCAGGCTGGCGAGCGGGTGATGCTGCGCTTCGAGATCCTCGACAGCGGTATCGGCGTGCCGGCTGCGTTGCGCGAGCGCCTGTTCGACGCGTTCGAGCAGGCCGACGTGGGCCTGGCCCGCCGCCACGAGGGCACCGGGCTCGGCACCTCCATTGCCAAGGGCCTGGTCGAGTCGATGGGCGGCCGCATCGGCTACAGCGCCAACAGTCCGCGCGGCAGTGTGTTCTGGGTGGAAATCGCGCTGGACGTGGCGATGACCCCGGTGCTGGCCGGTGACACCACCGAGAACGGCAACGTCATCGCCTTCTCCAATCCGTTCCTGCGCCACCGTGCCCGGGTGCGCAGCCTGCGCGTGCTGGTGGCCGACGACCATGCGGCCAACCGCATGGTGCTGCAGCGCCTGCTGGAAAAGGCCGGCCACAAGGTGGTCTGCGTCAATGGCGGCGAACAGGTGCTGGACATGCTGGAACAGTCCGACTTCGACACCGCCATCGTCGACCTGCACATGCCGGGTATGAGCGGGCTGGACCTGCTCAAGCAGCTGCGGGTGATGCAGGCCAGCGGCATGCCCTACATCCCGGTGATGGTGCTCAGCGCCGACGTTACCCCCGATTCGATCCTGCGCTGCGAACAAGCCGGTGCGCGCGCGTTCCTGGCCAAGCCGGTGGTGGCGACGCGGCTGCTGGACATCCTGGCCGACATCGCCGCCAACACCCGGCCCGAGCCGGGCATCCAGGCGGTGCCCGCCGCGCCGGCGGTGGCCGGCGCACTCGATCCGGCGGTGCTCGACGAGCTGGCCGCGCTGGGCATGGGGGAGGGGTTTGAAAAGCAGTTCATCGCCCAGTGCCTGAGCGATGTCGACGGCTGCATGGCGCGGATCCAGGCCAGTGGTGAACAGCAGGCCTGGGATCAGCTGCGCGAACACGCCCACGCGCTGCGTGGGGTGGCCAGCAACCTCGGCCTGGTACAGGTGGCCAGCGCGGGGGGTGAACTGATGCGCATGCCCGACTGGCAGCTCAAGGCCGAATGGACCCCGCGTGCGGCTGCGCTGGGCAATGCGTTGCGGCAGGGAAGGAAGGCACTCGACGCCCGGGCTGTCGCCCTGCGGCAGTCCGATGGCGACGAGTGCACGCCCTCCTGAACATGGCCAGGCTCAGCCGGCATCACCGTTGCGCCGTCCTTGTGCACGCACCAGCCGGTCCATCGTACGCAGCGACTTTTCGCCCAGCTGCATGGCCGTGTCGACCCAGATCTCGGTGATCCGCATCATCTCGTGCAGCGGCACCATGCTGGACACTTCCGACACTTCGCGCATGGCCGCCCAGGCGTGCGGAATGCGCTTGCTGTCCTTGATCACCCGCTCTACCGCGGCGACGCCTTCACCGACCGGCACCACCACGTCCACCAGGCCCATCTCGTGCAGCTGGCGGGCGGTGTAGAGGTTGCCTTCCAGCATGATCTTCTCGGCCAGGCGCGGGCTGATCCGCTGGCACATGAAGGAGTAGGCGCCCATGCCCGGGAACAGGTCGAACAGCACCTCGGGCAGGCCCATCAGCACGCCTTCCTCGGCCACGATGGTGTGGCAGCTCAGTGCGGCTTCGAAGCCACCGCCGAGCGCGTTGCCCTGCACCAGCGCGATGCTGTGCGCACGCACGCCCAGGCCGGCGTGGAACGCATGCACCCCACGCACGCAGCGCTGGGCGTAGTCGAGCAGGCGCGGGCGGTCGCCCTCGCGGATCAGGCGGCAGAACAGTTCCAGGTCGCCACCCAGGTTGAACACGTCACTGTCCGAAGCCAGCACCACATGCGGGGACAGCGCATGGGAGATGCTCAGGCGTTCGCTGAGCTCGCGCTGGTAGCCCACGATATCGTCCACCAGCCGCGAGGCGAAGCAGGGGCGGCCGGGGTTGTCGACCAGGTTGGCGTGCATGTGGATCCAGTACACGTCACGGTGCGCTTCTTCGGTGATGCGCAGGGTCGGGTGCAGCTGCGGGCGGGGGGCAAAGGGATGGACTGCAGACATGGGAGTTCTCCGTAAGACCGTCCGGCCGACCGCATTGCGGACGGAGAATGAAGGGGGCGAGCAGAACGTGCGGCGGCGAGTGATTCTATGCGCGCGGTGTGAACCGCCCGCAAGCGCTGCCCCGGAAGCCGGTGTCCGGGGCAGGGCCCAGGACGGCGGCAGGGCGCCTCGCCGATGCCCGCAAAGCCTTGCAGGGTGGGCGTGGGTGAACGGCCGGCAGGCGCATGCGCGTCGCGGTAGGTACCCACCGTTGGTAGGTACGAATGCCCGGGCTCGCCAGGTTCAAATTTCACGCGCAGCGGTCGGTGGGTCGGGCGCTGGGCCCCCATGCCCTTTCCGGCGACGCCCCCGGCGTCGGCCTGCGGCCGCCACCTCCTCCTTTATTTCGCCTCCAAGGGCATGGGGGCCCAGCGCCCGACCCACCGACGGCGCCAGAAAAGCCTGGCTTCCCCTGCTTACCGCAAGCCGAGCCCCGTAGCAGCCGGTAGGCCCCTGGGCAAAATAAAGGAGGAGGCCGCCCCGCGGCCGGGGGACATTTGCACCAGGGGCCTACCGGCTGCTACGGGGCCCTCACGCGCGCGACCAGTCTGATCGCAGACGCCCGCCGATCCAGACGGCGCCTGCACACTCGGCCACCCGCGTAACGTTGTGATCACTCTTGGGAGAAGAAAAAAAGGCCCCCGCCGTCGCCGGCAGGGGCCCTGGTGCGTTACCGATGCCCGCAGACCCTTACGGGGCGGGCGTATCGCGCAGTTCGCGGCGCAGGATCTTGCCGACGTTGGTCTTCGGCAGTTCCTTGCGGAATTCCACGATCCGGGGGTGCTTGTAACCGGTCAGGTTGGCCCGGGCGTGTTCCTTGACCATCTCGGCGGTCAGGTTCGGGTCCTTCTTGACGATGACCACCTTGACCACTTCACCGGACTTCTCGTCGGGCACGCCGACTGCGGCCACTTCGAGCACGCCGGGCATCATCGCGATGACGTCTTCGACCTCGTTGGGGTACACGTTGAAGCCGGACACCAGGATCATGTCCTTCTTGCGGTCGACGATGTAGAAGAAGCCGTGCTCGTCCATCCGCGCCATGTCGCCGGTGTGCAGCCAGCCGTCGGCGTCGATGGCCTGGGCGGTTTCTTCCGGACGCTGCCAGTAGCCCTTCATCACCTGCGGGCCCTTGATGCACAGCTCGCCCACTTCGCCCGGGGTCAGGGTCTTGCCGTTGTCATCCTTGACGCAGGCATCGGTGGACGGGATCGGCAGGCCGATCGCGCCGTTGTACTCGGCCAGGTTGAGCGGGTTGATGCAGGCCGCCGGCGAGGTCTCGGTGAGGCCATAGGCTTCCACCAGCGTCACGCCCGTGGCCTTCTTCCAGCGCTCGGCAACCGCGCGCTGCACGGCCATGCCGCCGCCCAGGGTGAACTTCACGGTGGAGAAGTCGATCTCGTCGAAACCGGGCGTGTTGAGCAGGCCGTTGAACAGCGTGTTGACGCCGGTGATGGCGGTGAAGCGGGTGGCCTTGAGCTCCTTGACGAAGCCCTTCATGTCGCGCGGGTTGGTGATCAGGTGGTTGCAGCCACCGAACTTCATGAAGACCAGGCCGTTCGCCGTCAATGCGAAGATGTGGTACAGCGGCAGCGCCGTGATGATCACTTCCTTGCCCGGCTCGATGCCCGACGTGGACAGCCACGCCGAGGCCTGCTGCATGTTGGCGATCAGGTTGCGGTTGGTGAGCATGGCGCCCTTGGCCACGCCCGTGGTGCCGCCGGTGTACTGCAGGAAGGCGACATCCTCGTGGTCGATCTCGACCTTGGGCAGGGTGTGGCGGCTGCCCAGCTTGAGCGCCTGGTTGAAGCGCACCGCGCCGCGGATGCTGTAGTTGGGCACCATCTTCTTGATGTACTTCAACACGAAGTTCACCAGCAGGCCCTTGGCGCCGAGCATGTCGCCCAGGCCGGTGGTGATGACCTGCTTGATCGGGGTGTCGGCAATGACCTGCTGGACGGTGTCGCCGAAGTTGTCGACCACCACCAGCACCGCGGCGCCGGAATCCACCAGCTGGTGCTTGAGCTCGCGCGCGGTGTACAGCGGGTTGACGTTGACCACGGTGAGGCCGGCGCGCAGCACGCCGAAGGTGGCCACCGGGTACTGCAGGCAGTTGGGCATCATCAGGGCGACGCGATCGCCCTTTTTGAGCTGCAGCTCGCCGAGCAGGTAGGCAGCGAACTGCTCGACCAGCGCGTCGGTTTCACCGTAGGTGAGCTGCTTGCCGAAACTGGAGTAGGCGGGACGGTCGCGGTACTTGGCCACCGAGGTATCGAACACGGCAGAGACCGAAGCGAACTCGTTGACGTCGATCTCGGCAGGTACGCCGTTGGGATAGCTCTGCAGCCAGGGACGTTCCAGACTCATATTCCCCCTCCAGGAATCGTTGATGAAAGTGTGTGCTGGCCCTGAGTATCCGCCAGTTCACGTCCGGGCAGCATACCGGGCCGGATGGAAAAGGCGAAGGGGGCGTGAAGGGGCGGCGATCCGCCGCGGGGCGACGGTCGCATGCGGCCACCTACCGGTGGACCACGACCGTGGTGGGGCACAACCGTTGGTCGTGGCCCTGTCGCGGCAAGCCCCGACCAACGGTCGGGGCCTGCCGGTGGGGTCAGCCCTTGGCTGCCAGTTGGCGCAGCACGTACTGCAGCAGGCCGCCGTGCTTGAAGTACTCCACTTCCTTCGGCGTCAGCAGCATGACGTGGACCTCGAAGGTCTTCGCCGTGCCATCGGCCTTGGTCGCGGTCACCGTGGCCGTCTTGCTGGCGCCATCGTTCAAGCCGGTGATGTCGATCGTTTCCGAGCCGTCCAGGCCCAGGCTCTGCGCGTTCTCGCCGGCCTTGAACTGCAGCGGCAGCACGCCCATGCCCACCAGGTTGGAGCGGTGGATGCGCTCGAAGCTCTCGGTGATCACGGCCTTGACGCCCAGGAGGTTGGTGCCCTTGGCCGCCCAGTCACGCGACGAGCCGGTGCCGTACTCCTTGCCGGCGAACACCACCAGCGGCACGCCGTCGGCCTTGTACTTCATGGCCGCGTCGTAGATCGCCAGCTTCTGCGGCTCGCCACCGCCGGTGGGGAAGTACAGCGTGTTGCCGCCTTCCTCGCCGCCGAACATCAGGTTTTTGATGCGGATGTTGGCGAACGTACCGCGCACCATGACGTCATCGTTGCCGCGGCGGCTGCCGTAACTGTTGAAGTCGGCCGGCTGCACGCCGCGCTCCTGCAGGAAGCGGCCCGCCGGCGAGTCCTTCTTGATGTTGCCGGCCGGGGAGATGTGGTCGGTGGTGATCGAGTCGCCGAACAGGCCCATCACCCGCGCCCCATGCACGTCGTCGACGTGACCGACCTGCATGGTCATGCCGTCGAAATACGGCGGGTTCTTGATGTAGGTCGACGCGCCATCCCATGCGTACAGGTCGCCGTCCGGCGAGGCGATGGTGTTCCAGCGGGTGTCGCCCTTGAACACGTCGGCGTAGTTCTGCTTGAACATCTCCGGCCCGATGGTCGCGGCGATCACATCGCCGATCTCCTTGTTGCTCGGCCAGATGTCACGCAGGTAGACCGGGTTGCCGTCGCGGTCATTGCCCAGCGGTTCGGTGGTCAGGTCGATGTCGGTGGTACCGGCAATCGCGTAGGCCACCACCAGCGGCGGGCTGGCCAGGTAGTTCATCTTGACTTCCGGGTGCACGCGGCCCTCGAAGTTGCGGTTGCCCGACAACACCGAGGTCACCACCAGGTCGCCGGCGGCGATGCCGGCGCTCACTTCGGCCGGCAGCGGGCCGGAGTTGCCGATGCAGGTGGTGCAGCCGTAGCCGACCACGTAGAAGCCGATCTTCTCCAGCTCGGTGAGCACACCGGCCTTTTCAAGGTAATCGGTGACCACGCGCGAGCCTGGGCCAAGCGAGGTCTTCACCCACGGCTTGCGGTCCAGGCCCTTGGCGGCCGCGTTGCGCGCCAGCAGGCCTGCGCCGATCATCACCGCCGGGTTGGAGGTGTTGGTGCACGAGGTGATCGCGGCGATCACCACCGCGCCATCCTTCAGGCGGAATGTCGTGCCGTCCAGTTCGACATCGCTGTAGCCCTTGGCCAGCTGTTCGTTGCCGACCGCCGCGCCACCGCCTTCGTTGACGAAGTTGGACACATCCGCGTTGCGCTTGTCGCGGTTGGTGGTCAGGCCGACCAGGCTGTCGCGGTAGTTCTGCTTGACGTCTTCCAGCAGCACGCGGTCCTGCGGCCGCTTGGGGCCGGCCAGCGACGGCTTGACCGTGCCCATGTCCAGTTCCAGCGTGGCGCTGTAGCTGGCGTGCGCGGTCTGCGCGTCGTGCCACAGGCCCTGCGCCTTGGCGTAGGCCTCGACCAGCGCGATCTGCTCTTCGCTGCGACCGGACAGGCGCAGGTAGTTCAGCGATTCTTCGTCGATCGGGAAGATGCCGCAGGTGGCGCCGTATTCCGGGGCCATGTTGCCGATCGTGGCGCGGTCGGCCAGCGGCAGGTGCTGCAGGCCTTCGCCGAAGAACTCGACGAACTTGCCGACCACGCCATGCTTGCGCAGCTGCTGGGTGACGGTGAGCACCAAGTCGGTGGCGGTGGCGCCCTCGGGCAGCTTGCCGGTGAGCTTGAAGCCCACCACCTGCGGGATCAGCATCGAGGAGGGCTGGCCGAGCATGGCCGCCTCGGCTTCGATGCCGCCCACGCCCCAGCCGAGCACGCCGATGCCGTTGATCATGGTGGTATGGCTGTCGGTGCCGAACACGGTGTCGGGGTAGGCGACCTGCGTGCCGTCCTTGTCGGCGGTCATCACCACGCGCGCCAGGTTCTCCAGGTTCACCTGGTGGACGATGCCGGTGTTGGGCGGCACCACCTTGAAGTTGTCGAAGGCCTTCTGGCCCCAGCGCAGGAAGCCGTAGCGCTCCATGTTGCGCTGGAACTCGATCTTGCCGTTGAGGTCCAGCGCGTCGGGCGTGCCGAACACGTCCACCTGCACCGAATGGTCGATCACCAGTTCCGACGGAATCTGCGGATTGATCTGTTCCGGGCGGCCGCCCAGCTTGACCACCGCATCACGCATCGCAGCCAGATCGACCACGCACGGCACGCCGGTGAAATCCTGCAGGACCACGCGCGCGGGCATGAAGGCGATCTCGATGTCCGGCTCGGCGGTCGGGTTCCAGCGGGCCACCGCCTCGATGTGGTCGCGGCCGACCGTGGCGCCGCCATCCTCGTGCCGGAGCAGGTTCTCCAGCAGGATCTTCATGGAGTAGGGCAGGCGGGAGATGTCGAACTGCTGTCCGAGCTTGGGCAGGCTGAAGTAGTCGTAGGTCGTGCCGCCGACGTCCAGCTGGCTGCGGGTGGAGAACGAATCGCTCATGCGGGTGACTCCTCTTGCGGATGGCTTGCGTTGGCCCGCCCGAGGCAGGCCTGCTTGCGTTCGCCGTTGGCCCAAAGGCCCGGTGACCGTTCCGAGTATGAACGATTCAGCCGGCCTGCGACCTGCGGCATCGGGTCTCAGGGTACATAGAGATATGTATCCCTGATGTCATGGGGACCTGCGTATCCTTTGGCCGGCAAGGCCGGAACAGGGCGTGGCGCGTCCTCGGGTAGAAGTATGCCCCCGGAAGTATGTATAATTTGTGCATACTTTGGAGGGCCTACCGATGGAAGCCACCGTTGCAGAACGCGGACAGATCACCTTGCCCAAGGCGGTCCGCGATGCGCTTGGCCTGACCAAGGGCACCCAGCTGAAAGTGGAACTGGACGGCAGCCGGATCATCCTGCGCAAGAGCGTGGACGACGCGATTTCGCGCGCGCGCGGCAAGTTCGCCCTGGATGGCTTCGATTCGGCGCAGGCCGCCGTCGACGCGGTCCGCGACGCCGAGTGAGCCGCGCATGATTGCCGTTGATTCCCCGGTCCTGATCGAGCTGCTCAGCAACGGGCCCCAGGCCGATGCCGTGGAAGCCTGCCTGCGCCAAAGCCTGGTCGGGGGGCGCGTGGTGATCTGTGGCGTCACTCTGGCCGAGATCTGCGCCTCGCTGCGCGGCGGCGCCGAGGTGCAGGGCGCGCTGGAGGAAATGGGCATCCATTTCAGCCCGCTGGAAGCCAAGTCGGCGTTGCGCGCCGGCGAGATGCACCGCCGCCACCGCCAGCGCGGCACCGGCAGGCGCGGGCTGGACGATTTCATGGTCGGGTCGCACGCGCTGCTGCAGTGCGATGGCCTGATCACCTGGAACGATACGTTTTACCGCGACTACTTCAAGGGCCTGAAGCTGATCGTGCCGCACGCTTGAGCCCACTTATTCCACCGCTGTATTCAATCGCAGTCTTTTCAAAGAAATCCCGGGAGTTGTCATGTTGGAAGCCTACCGCCACCACGTAGCCGAGCGCGCCGCGCTTGGCATCCCGCCGCTGCCGCTGAACGCCCAGCAGACGGCCGACGTCATCGAATTGCTGAAGAACCCGCCCGCAGGTGAAGCCGAGTTCCTGCTCGACTTGCTGGTCCAGCGCGTGCCGGCCGGCGTCGATGACGCTGCCAAGGTCAAGGCCTCGTACCTGGCCGCGATCGCCCTGGGCAGCGAGACCAATGCGCTGATCAGCCGCGAGCGCGCCACCGAACTGCTGGGCACCATGCTCGGCGGTTACAACGTCGCCCCGCTGGTGCAGTTGCTGGATGACGCCGTGGTCGGCGCCATCGCCGCCGACGCGCTGAAGAAGACCCTGCTGGTCTTCGACGCCTTCCACGACGTGCAGGAAAAGGCCAAGGCCGGCAATGCCAACGCCCAGGGCGTGCTGCAGAGCTGGGCCGATGCGGAGTGGTTCACCAGCCGCCCGCAGGTGCCCGAAAGCCTGACCATCACCGTGCTCAAGGTGACCGGCGAAACCAACACCGACGACCTGTCGCCGGCCCCGGACGCCACCACCCGCCCGGACATCCCGCTGCACGCCCTGGCGATGCTGAAGAACAAGCGTGATGGCATCGAGCCGGAAGAAGACGGCAAGCGCGGCCCGGTCAAGTTCATCGAATCGCTGAAGGACAAGGGCCACCTGGTGGCCTACGTGGGCGACGTGGTGGGTACGGGTTCGAGCCGCAAGTCGGCCACCAACTCGGTGCTGTGGTTCACCGGCGAAGATATTCCGTTCATCCCGAACAAGCGCTTCGGCGGCGTGTGCCTGGGGTCCAAGATCGCCCCGATTTTCTACAACACGATGGAAGACGCCGGCGCGCTGCCGATCGAACTCGACGTGTCGCAGATGAACATGGGCGATGTGATCGAGCTGCGCCCGTACGACGGCAAGGCCCTGAAGGACGGCGCGGTGATCGCCGAGTTCAAGGTCAAGTCCGACGTGCTGTTCGACGAAGTGCGCGCCGGTGGCCGCATTCCGCTGATCATCGGCCGCGGCCTGACCGCCAAGGCGCGTGAAGCGCTGGGCCTGGCCCCGACCGACCTGTTCCGCCTGCCGATGGACCCGCCGGATACCGGCAAGGGCTTCTCGCTGGCGCAGAAGATGGTCGGCCGCGCCTGTGGCCTGCCGGAAGGCCAGGGCATGCGCCCGGGCACCTACTGCGAACCGAAGATGACCTCGGTGGGCTCGCAGGACACGACCGGCCCGATGACCCGCGACGAGCTGAAGGACCTGGCCTGCCTGGGCTTCTCGGCCGACCTGGTGATGCAGTCGTTCTGCCACACCGCCGCGTACCCGAAGCCGGTGGACGTCAAGACCCACCACACGCTGCCGGAGTTCATCTCCACCCGTGGCGGCATCTCGCTGCGCCCGGGCGACGGCGTGATCCATAGCTGGCTCAACCGCATGCTGCTGCCCGACACCGTCGGCACCGGTGGCGACTCGCACACCCGTTTCCCGGTGGGCATTTCGTTCCCGGCCGGCTCGGGCCTGGTCGCCTTCGCGGCTGCCACCGGCGTGATGCCGCTGGACATGCCCGAATCGGTGCTGGTGCGCTTAAAGGGCAAGATGCAGCCCGGCGTGACCCTGCGTGACCTGGTCAACGCGATCCCGCTGTACGCGATCAAGTCCGGTCTGCTGACCGTGGCCAAGGCCGGCAAGAAGAACATCTTCTCCGGTCGCATCCTGGAAATCGAAGGTCTGCCGGAGCTGAAGGTCGAGCAGGCGTTCGAACTGTCCGATGCCTCGGCCGAACGTTCGGCGGCCGGTTGCTCGGTGCACCTGAACAAGGAGCCGATCATCGAGTACCTCAACAGCAACATCACGCTGCTGAAGTGGATGATCGCCGAGGGTTACCAGGACGCCCGTTCGCTGGCGCGCCGCATCGAGAAGATGGAAGCGTGGCTGGCCAACCCGGAGCTGCTGGCCCCGGATGCCGACGCCGAGTACGCCGCCGTCATCGAGATCGACCTGGCCGACATCCACGAGCCGATCGTGGCCTGCCCGAACGATCCGGACGACGTCAAGACGCTGTCCGACGTGGCCGGCGCGGCCATCGATGAAGTCTTCATCGGTTCGTGCATGACCAACATCGGTCACTTCCGTGCGGCTGCCAAGCTGTTGGAAGGCAAGCGCGACATCCCGACCAAGCTGTGGGTGGCCCCGCCGACCAAGATGGATGCCTCGGAGCTGACCAAGGAAGGCCATTACGGCACCTTCGGCACCGCCGGCGCACGCATGGAAATGCCGGGCTGCTCGCTGTGCATGGGCAACCAGGCACAGGTGCGCGAGGGCGCCACGGTGTTCTCGACCTCGACCCGCAACTTCCCGAACCGTCTGGGCCGCAACTCCAACGTGTACCTGGGGTCGGCCGAACTGGCCGCGATCTGCTCGCGTCTGGGTCGCATCCCGACCAAGGAAGAGTACATGGCCGACATCGGCGTGCTGGATGCCAGCAGCAAGGACATCTACCGCTACATGAACTTCGACCAGATCGAGGATTATCAGGACGTGGCCAAGACGGTTGCTGCCTGATGCGGTGCCGGCCGATGGCCGGCACCCGGTAGCCATCGACCGTTGGTCGATGGGATGAAAACAAAAAACCCCCGGCGCACGCCGGGGGTTTTTTCGTTGTGATGCGTAGCTTCCGTAGCGCCGGGCTCTGCCCGGCAGGGGTGGTGCGCGCGAAAGGCGGCAGGGCAGAGCCCGGCTCCACATGATTCCGACAGCCGGGCAGAGCCCGGCTCTACGTGATTCCGACAGCCGGGCAGAGCCCGGCGCTACGTTATGCGCGGGCCATGGCCATCAGGCGTTCGGCGATGCGTTCCAGCGGGACCATTTCTTCGGTGGCACCGAGTTTGTAGGCCGCGCCCGGCATGCCCCAGACCACGCTGGTGGCTTCGTCCTGCACCAGGGTGGGGGCGCCGGCGTTGCGCAGTTCCAGCAGGCCGCGGGCGCCGTCGTCGCCCATGCCGGTGAGGATCGCGCCGATCGCGTTGGCACCCGCGCTTTCGGCCACCGAGCGGAACAGCACATCCACCGCCGGCTTGTGCCGGTTCACCGCCGGGCCGTCGTCCACGCGGCAGCGCCAGCGTGCACCGTCGCGGATGATGCGCAGGTGCTTGCCGCCGGGCGGCAGGTAGGCGTGGCCGGGCAGCACCGCTTCGCCGTCGCTGGCTTCGCGCACGGACATCGCCGAATGGCGGTCGAGGCGTTCGGCGAACGGGGTGCTGAAGGTGGCAGGCAGGTGCTGGGTCATCACCACCGCCGGCGCATCGGCCGGCATGCCTTCCAGCACCACGCGCAGGGCTTCGGTGCCGCCGGCCGAGGCGCCGATGGCGATCAGGCGGTCGGTGGTGCGGAACTGGATCGCACGCGGCGCGGCGGCCGGGGCCACCGCATCCAGGGTGATGCGCGGTGCACTGGGGCGGGCGAGGGTGCGCACGCGGGAGCGCGCGGCCATCTTGACCTTGCCGATGATCTCTTCGGCATAGGCCTGCAGCCCGCGGGCGACGTCGAATTTCGGCTTGGACACGAAATCCACCGCGCCCAGCGCCAGCGCCTGCAGGGTGGTGTCGGCGCCACGCTCGGTCAGCGAGGAGATCATCACCACCGGCAGCGGGTGCAGCCGCATCAGGTTTTCCAGGAACGCCAAGCCGTCCATGCGCGGCATTTCCACGTCCAGGGTGATCACGTCCGGGGCCAGGCGCTTGATCTTCTCGCGGGCCAGCAACGGGTCGGCGGCGGTGCCGACCACCTCGATATCGCGGTCGCTGGCGAGGATTTCGCTGAGCATCTGCCGTACCACGGCGGAGTCGTCGACGATCAGCACGCGACAGGGGCCGGTCTGGGTCATTCGAACAGCTCCACGCCACCGGTGACCGGGGCCTTGGACAGGCGGGCGCGCACGGCCGATTCGGTAGCGGCCACTTCGGCTTCGTGGGCGTGCGGCAGGCGCTGCACGACGACGCGGCCGGTATCGGCGAAGAACCACACCTTGCGCGGGTGGATGCCGCACAGGTCCTCGGCCAGCACCGGGATGTGCTCGGCCTGCAGGTACTGGCGCACGAACTCGGCGTTGCGCGTGCCCACCGGATTGCTGGTGAAGCCCTTGAGCACGTTGGCGCCGCCGAACACCTTGGCTTCCAGGCGCTTGCGGTGTGCGCCGCGCTTGAGCAGGTCGTTGATCAGCAGTTCCATGGCATAGCTGCCGTAGCGGGCGGGCGCGCCGTCGCCGACGTTGCCTTCGGGCAGCAGGAAGTGGTTCATGCCGCCGATCTTCAGCACCGGGTCGCGCAGGCAGGCCGCCACGCACGAACCGAGCGTGGTGGTCAGCGCGGTGTCGTCGTCCACCACCAGGTACTGGGTGGGCAGCAGCTTGGCGGCGGTCACCTTGAAGCGGCTGTCGAAGTAGCGCATCACATCGTCGGTGCGGACCACGGCGTTCATGCCGGGGCTCCGGGGGCGCGCTTGTACAGGGTGCGCCCGCACGGCTGGATCAGGTCGGCGGCGTGCAGGTAGTTCTCCGAGTGGCCGGTGTAGAGCAGGCCGTCATCGCCCATGTGCTGGATCAGCCGCGACAGGATGCCGCGCTGGGTGGGCTTGTCGAAATAGATCATCACGTTGCGGCAGAACAGGGCGTCGAACGGACCGCCGACGTCGTAGCGGTTGCTGAGCAGGTTGAGCGGGCGGAAGTCGATCAGGTCGCGCAGGGCCGGGTTGACCCGGCAGCTGCCTTCGTTGGGGCCGCTGCCGCGCTGGAAATAGCGTTTCTTGATCGCCGGGTCCAGCCCGGACACACGGTCGATGGCGTACACGCCGCGGCTGGCAGTGGCCAGCACCTGGGTGTCCACGTCGGTGGCCAGGATCCGTACCGGCGGCTTGAGCGTGCCGAACGCTTCGCAGGCGGTGATGGCCATGGAGTAGGGCTCTTCACCGGTGGAGGCCGCGCACGACCACAGCTGCAGGGTGCCGTGGCCGGCCCGCGCGCGCAGTTCGGTGTCGAGTTTTTCGAAGTGGTGCGGTTCGCGGAAGAACGCGGTGAGGTTGGTGGTCAGTGCGTTGGTGAACGCCTGCCATTCGTCGCCGCCGTCGCGTTCGAGCTGGTCCAGGTAGTCGTGGAAGTTGCGCAGGCCCAGCGCCCGCAGGCGGCGCGAGAGGCGGCCGTAGACCATGTCGCGCTTGGCCGGTGCCAGCGAGATGCCGACACGCTGGTAGATCAGGTCGCAGACGCGGCGGAAATCACGATCGGCGAACTCGAATTCGCGGCCGTTCTGGGCGGTGGTGGCAGGGGCAGAAGGCGTGGACACGGGCGGACTCGAAGGAGGGTGGGGAGGCGGCGGCCGGGTGGCCGCCGCGGAGGCTCAGAACTCTTGCCAGTTGCCGTCGTCGGGCGTGGTGCGTGGCGCGCGCGGAGCGGGCGCGGCACGTACCGGGCTGGTCGTGGCCGGGCGGGCGGCGGGCCGGGCCGGGCCGGGCACCACCACGCGCGCGGTGACCGCGCTGACGGCGGCGGCCACGTGGTTGTCCAGGCGGAAGATGGCCACGGCGTCGGACAGCTGGCCGGCCTGTTCTTCCATGGCACGCGCGGCGGCGGTGGCTTCTTCCACCAGCGCGGCGTTCTGCTGGGTGGTTTCGTCCATCTGCACCACGGTCTGGTTGACCTGGTCGATGCCGGCCGACTGTTCCTGCGAGGCGGCGGAGATCTCGGCCATGATGTCGGTCACGCGCTGCACCGAGGCGACGATTTCGCCCATGGTGGTGCCGGCCTTGCGCACCAGCGCCGAGCCGTCGGCCACGCTGGCCACCGAGTCGTCGATCAGGCCCTTGATCTCCTTGGCGGCCCCGGCCGAACGCTGGGCCAGGGTGCGTACTTCGGAGGCGACCACGGCAAAACCGCGACCCTGTTCGCCCGCGCGCGCCGCTTCCACCGCGGCGTTCAGCGCCAGGATGTTGGTCTGGAAGGCGATCCCGTCGATGACCGAGATGATCTCGGCGATGCGCCTGGAGCTGGCTTCGATCGCGCTCATGGTGGTGACCACCTGGCCGACGACCTCGCCCCCCTGGCTGGCGACGCCGTGCGCGCCGATGGCCAGCTGGTTGGCCTGGCGGGCATGCTCGGCGTTCTGGCGCACGGTGGAGGTCAGCTCCTCCATCGAGGCGGCGGTTTCTTCCAGGTTGGCAGCCTGCTGTTCGGTGCGGCGCGACAGGTCGCTGTTGCCGCTGGCGATCTCGCCGGCGGCCTGGTTGATGCTGCCCGCCGCGGCCTGGATCTGGCCCACGATCTGGGTGAGCTGGGAGACGGTGGCGTTGGCATCGTCGCGCATGCTGGCGAACACGCCCTGGAAGTCGCCGTGCATGCGCACGGTGAGGTCGCCCTCGGCGATACCGGAGAGCAGCTGCGAGAGCTTGCCCAGGTTGTCGTCGCTGACCTGCATCATCGCGTTGAGGTTGGCGATCATCAGGCGGAAGTCGTGGTCGAAGCTGGCGGTGTCGCCGCGCTGGCTGAAATCACCGGCCGCCGCGGCCGCGCCCAGGCGCTTGATCTCGGCATTGATGCTGGCCAGGTTCTGCTTGACCGCATCGACGGTGTCGGTGATGGCGGCCTTCTCGCCCGGGTAGCGCGCGATCTCGGCGGACAGGTCGCCCACCGCGTAGCGCTGCACCACCTGCAGGACACTCTGCATGGTCTGCACGTGCGCGCCGACCAGGGTGTTGGTTTCGTGCACCATCAGCCCGTACTCGCCGGGGAAGGCGCTTTCGTCCATGCGGTAGCTGGTCTGGCCGGCGTCGTGGCGGTTGGCCATCTCGCGCTGGCCGCTGATCACCGCGTGCAGCTGCTGCTGCATGCGCGCCATGCTTTCCAGCAGGCGGCCGGGTTCGTCGTGGGCCTGGGCACCGATGCGGCTGTCGAGCTTGCCGGCGGCGATGCTCTCGGCCACCTGAGTGGCCTGGCGCAGCGGCAGGGTGATGCGGTTGCCGATCAGCCAGCTGAGCGCCAGCACGATCAGCACCACGGCGCCGCCGCTGGCGGTCATGATGGCGGTGAACACCAGCGCCTGCTGCTGTACGTCTTCCATGTACACGCCGCTGCTGATCACCCACTGCCACGGCTTGTACAGGCCGGCGTAGGACGACTTGTCGTACAGGCCCTCGGCGCCGGCCTTGGCCCACTTGTAGGACACCACGCCGCCGCCCTGGCGCGCGACCTGGACCAGGTCGTGGAACAGCTGCACGCCGTCCTCGGAGCGGAACGCCTGCATGTCCTTGCCGATCAGGTCCTTGCGGAACGGATGCATCAGCACGCGGTACTGGGTGTCGTAGACGCTGTAGTAGTAGGCGTCGCTGTCGGCGCGCATGCGCTCGAGCGCTTCCAGCGCGGCGGCCTTGGCGGCCGGTTCGGTCAGCTCGCCGGTTTCGGCCAGGCGGTGGTAGTGGTCCAGGATGCCGTAGGTCAGTTCGACCTGGATCTTCAGGCTGTCCTTGCGGGTATCGGTGAGGTCCAGGTACTGCATGCGCGCAGCGATCACGGCCAGGGCGATGACGCCGACGGCGATGAGGGCAGTGAGCAGGTTGAGCTTGCGCCTGACGGACAGGTTGGAGAAATACTGGTTCCAGCGGCTGATCAGATTCATGGGCAGGGCATCTTTGGTCGACGAACGTGTCGCGGCAATGCTGTTATCGGCCAAAGGCAGCGGCTATTGAGGGCAGGTGACTGAGCGTATTCAGGTTCGCGCGGCCCACGGCGGGGGTAGAGCCACCCCATGGGTGGCTGCACAGGGTGCCGAAGGGGTAGAGCCGACCGTTGGTCGGCTGCACGCGATGCCGCAGATGGGTAGAGCCACCCCATGGGTGGCTGCACGCGGCGCCCGAAGGTGTGCAGCCACCCATGGGGTGGCTCTACCGGCGGTTGTGCCAACAAAAAAGGCCCCGATGGGTATCGGGGCCTTCCGTCATGCAGGGTTACAGAGCGCAGGTGCGCTTAGAACTCCTGCCAGTCGCCGTCAGCCAGCTCGGTGGCGACCGGGCGGGCCGCTGCACGGCGGACCGGGGCCGGCGCTGCGGCAACCGCGCGTGCGGCACGCGGGGCCGGGGCCGCCACGGCGGCCGGCGGCAGCACCACGTCATGCGCGTCGAGCTTGAAGATCGACACCGCGTCGCTGAGGTGGCCGGCCTGTTCTTCCATCGAACGGGCGGCGGCGGTGGCTTCTTCCACCAGCGCGGCATTCTGCTGGGTGGTTTCGTCCATCTGCACCACGGTCTGGTTGACCTGCTCGATGCCGGCCGACTGTTCCTGCGAGGCGGCGGAGATCTCGGCCATGATGTCGGTCACGCGCTGCACCGAGGCGACGATCTCGCCCATGGTCGCGCCCGCCTTGTGCACCAGGGCCGAGCCGTCGTTGACCTTGCCGACCGAGTCGTCGATCAGGCCCTTGATCTCCTTGGCCGCACCGGCCGAACGCTGGGCCAGGGTACGTACTTCGGAGGCAACCACGGCAAAACCGCGGCCCTGCTCACCGGCACGTGCGGCTTCCACGGCCGCGTTCAGCGCCAGGATGTTGGTCTGGAAGGCGATGCCGTCGATGACCGAGATGATCTCGGCGATCTTCTTGGACGAGGTCTGGATCGCGCTCATGGTGGTGACCACCTGGCCGACCACTTCGCCACCCTGGCTGGCGACGCTGTGCGCGCCGATGGCCAGCTGGTTGGCTTGGCGGGCATGCTCGGCGTTCTGGCGCACGGTGGAGGTCAGTTCCTCCATCGATGCGGCGGTTTCTTCCAGGTTGGCCGCCTGCTGTTCGGTACGGCGCGACAGGTCGCTGTTGCCCGTGGCGATCTCGCTGGCCGCCGAGCTGATGGCCTGGCTGGAGTGCTTGATCTTGGTGACGATGCCGCTGAGCTGTTCGGCGGTGGCATTGGCGTCGTCGCGCATGGTGGCGAACACGCCCTGGAAATCACCGTGCATGCGCACCGTGAGATCACCCTGCGACAGTGCGGTGAGCAGGCCGGAGATCTGCTCGATGCTGGCCGCGTTGGCGTCCAGCAGGCCGTTGATCTGCTGGGCCAGCTGCAGGAAGAAGCCTTCCTTGCCGTCGGCGCGGATGCGGCCGGACAGGTCGCCGGCGGCGGCCTGGGCAATCACGCGCGCCACTTCGGCTTCGACCAGCGCTTCCGGCGTACGGTCACGCCACTCGACCACGTGGCCGACGCTCTCGCCGTCCTGGTTGCGGATGGTGGACACCACCTGGGCGAACTGCGCGTCGCCGAACTGCATGGCGCGACGGGCCACGCCGTTCGCCTTGAGGTTGTTCAGCAGGGTGACATCCATCTCGCCGCGGTGCTCGAGCACGGTCAGCGGACGGCCCACCAGCGAGGTGCCGGCATCGAAATCGGGCAGGTGCTTGCGCAGCTCATCCTGATACTGGGTCAGGCTCTGCTCGAGTGCGCGGTTGGCGTAGACGATGTTGAGCTGGTTGTCGGTCAGGTACACGCCGGTGGAGCTGTAATCCAGCGCGGTGCGGATGCGCAGGTTCTCGCGGGCGATGGCCTGGTCGGTTTCGGTGCGCTCGCGCAGGTCGCGCTGCATGCGCTGCATGGCCTGCATCAGGTCGCCCACTTCATCCTTGCGGGTGACGTCGATATGGCCGTCGAGCTTGCCGCCGGCCACGTCGTTGGCGACCGACACGGCGCCGCGCATGCTGCCCACCAGCGAACGGGCGAACAGGTACACCAGCACCAGGCCGAGGGCGGCACCGCCGAGCAGGGCGATGACGGTCAGGGTGGCCGAGGCGGCATAGGTCGATTCGGCTTCCTCGCGCGAAGCGCGGGCCAGGCGGTTGTCTTCGGCAATCAGCGCTTCGAGCGCCGAGGAGGCCTTCAGGTGCTTGGTGCGGGTCTCGCCGACGAAGGTATCCACGGCGTCATCGGGGAGATCCAGTTCCAGCATCTCGGTGACGGCATCGTAGGAGGCCAGCGAGTCTTTCCAATCCTTGGCGAAGGTGTCGAACAGCTTCTTCTGCTGGGGATTGTCGATCAATTCGGGGTATTTCTTGATGGACAGGTCGATCTTGCCGCGCAGTTCGGCGGCGCGCTTCTTGGCGTCGGCCTTGACGTCGTCGCTGGCGCGGATCAGGCCCTGGTAGGCCGAGTTGCGGTATTCGCCGACCATGCCGCGGATTTCACCGGCGGTGCGGATGCTTTCCATCCGGTGGCCGGCCAGTTCGGTGGTGACGTTGTTGAGCGAGTACAGCCCGCGATACGCCACGATGCCCTGCAGCAGCATCACCAGCAGGAGGACACCGAAAGTCAGCATCAACTTCGGCATCAGTTTGAGGTTGTTGATCCAGGGCATGGGCGGTGCGATCTCCAGTGGCAAACGCGTCCGGGCGTCGTGCCCGGTTGCAGCGACCACGCCGGCCAGTGCCGGCGTGGCATGGCGTACGGCGGATTACTTGATGTTGGCGAGCTTGAGGCCGGCCGGCGAGCTGACTTCGATTTCAGCACGCGATGCGTCGCGGGCGATCTTGCCGATCACGCAGACGGTCTTGCCTTCCAGGGTTTCCAGCGGGAAGCTGAACTTGCCGCGGTTGGCACCGGCGATGCGGGCCGAGAAGGTGTGGCGCGGGAACGCGCCGCCCATGTACAGGAAGGTCGGCTGGCCTTCGGAGCCTTCGGCGTAGCGGGCCTTTTCGACCTTGCCGCAGACCATGCCGTCCTTGCCGACCGAGCGCGGTGCCATTTCCGGCGGGATCATCTCGGCCGACTGGGCGAAGGCGGACGAGGCAGAGGAAGCGAGGACGGCAACCGAGAACAGCGCAAGCAGGGACTTCATCGGGAAAAATCTCCGGGGGAAATTGGACGAGTTGGCCCGGCCTTGGGCAGTCCCACACAGCCGGGTCCTGAAGCAGCTATCGGCCGTCGCGGGGGGAACTGAAGAACTTTTTTCACGACCCCGGTCGAATCGACCGGGGACGCGAGGGCACGATCAGGCGGCGGCGTCTTCAACGTGGGCCGGCTGGCCCATGTCGGCGCTGTCGAGCAGGGTTTCGATGTCCAGCAGGATCAGCATGCGATCGTCCTGGGTGCCGATGCCGGAGATGAAGCGGGTATCGACGGCGGCGCCGAACTCGGGGGTGGGACGGATCTGGTCGGCGTTGAGCGGGATGACGTCGGAGACGCTGTCGACGACGATGCCGACGACGCGGTCTTCCACGTTGAGCACGATCATGACGGTGAAGGCGTCATACGTGGCCTTTTCCAGGCGCAGCTTGAGGCGCAGGTCGATGACCGGGACGATGGTGCCGCGCAGGTTGATGACGCCCTTGATGTAATCGGGGGCATCGGGCACGCGGGTGACCGAGTCGTAGCCGCGGATTTCCTGGACCTTGAGAATATCCACGCCGTAATGCTCGGCGCCGAGGGTGAAGCTGAGGTACTCGCCACCGCTGCTGGCGGCGTTGGGGTTGCTGTCGTTCATGGAAGGAATCCTGGGTCGGGCGTGGCGGTAAGGAAAAACCGGGCGTCACGCTCAATATCGGCCTGGAGTGGGGCGACTTTAGACGGGGTGTGATTGGCGGTTTTCAGCTATTCGCTGCTGATGGCCGGCGGGCGGTGCCAGGCCCTGCCGGGACACGCCGTGAACCCATCCATGGGGGCTCGTGGGCGCCTTGCTCGTTTGTGCAGTCCTGCACAAACGGCAAGACCGGGGTTGGGCGTCCTGCCCAACCCGTCCGGCGCATGCGCCGGACCCATGGCGCCCAACGGTCCCGGCAGGGCCTGGCACCGCCCGCCCTCACAGATTCCGTGATCGGTTGGATAAAGCCGCGCGGTGGGGGAGGGTAGTGCCGAGCGTTGCTCGGCACCTACACCCACCCCACAGGCGCTGCGTGCTCTTGATCTCAACACGGCGAAAGCCATCTGCGCAGGGTCGGTACGGGTGGGTTGGCGGGACCGTTGGGCGCCATGGATGGCGCCCACGAGCCTCCAGGGATGGATTCACGGCGTGTCCCGCCAACCCACCCGTACCGACCCACCCCGACAGCACCGAACCGCCGCAGTTGCAGTTGCTGTTGCCGTTGCCGTAGCCGTTGCTCCAAAAGCAGCAGCCGCCTAACTCTCCCCATTCTTGCGGGCGCTGCGCTGGCGGTCGATGCGGAAAATGTAGCGCTGGATCGCACTGTCGCCCCCGCGTGGCAGCGTATCGAAACGCATCCCCACGCGCTTCATCTCCACCCCGTTGGGCAGCTTCACCGCCAACTGATTGCACACGATCAACGCAATCTGCAGCGGCCCGCCTTCCGGCATGTCCAGCCGCGCGTCATACCGCTTCTGCAGCGCGAACACATTGCAGTCCACCGGCACCGTCACCGCCAGCCCGCCGCCACTGATGTCCACCACCCGCAGACTCAACGCCTCGCTGCGGTCCTCGTTGATGGGGAACAGCAACTGCGGCGAATCGGTGATCGGTGTCTCCAGACGGTACAGCTCGCGACGCTGCAGGTGCACCAGCTCGCTCGGAAACGCCACCCGGAACGCCACATGGTGCGTACTCCCCACGCGCTCCAGATGGTCCAGCCGGAAACGAACCATCACCTTGTCCAGCTGCGCGAAGCACAGCAGGTGCCCCGCTTCCTCCGCCGCCCGGTTGGCCGGCTCGGACGGACTGCCGTCGAGCAGCAGCATGTCCTCGTCTTCGTCCAGCTCCAGGATCGCCGTCGGGAACGACTGGTCCCGCCCGCCCAGGTGGGCGTTGATCAGCGAACGCTGGTCGATCAATGCCTGCAGCAATTGACGGATCTGCCGGGGATTGCGGACCAGGTAACGATCGTCCGTGCCATCGACGTGCGCGGCGTGGGGATCGTCGTGTGCCTCAAGGCTGCCTTCGGACATGGATGCGTGCTGAATTGAGTGGGCGCCGCCGGCGGGTTTTACCGGGGCTCTGTCCGTTTATCGGCAGCAGTTCACATTAATGTAGGGCCAATCCGTGTAGCCCGCGTTGGATGGCCCAAATGCACGACACCCCGCCGAAGCGGGGTGCCGTGGACAGACGTCACAGACGAGGGCGGCTTAGAACTCCTGCCAGTCGCCTTCATTGGCCAGCACCGGCTCGCGCACCGCAGCACGGCGCACCGGCGCTGCCGCCGCACGCGCACGCGGTGCCGCAGCGGCCGGGGCACGGGGGCTGGCAGCGGACACGCTCGCCACCGGCGCCGCCTGGCCGTCCAGCTTGAACAGCGCCACGGCGTCGGTGAGGTGGCCGGCCTGCTCTTCCATCGAACGGGCCGCGGCGGTGGCTTCTTCCACCAGCGCGGCGTTCTGCTGGGTCGTTTCGTCCATCTGGGTGATGGTCTGGTTGACCTGCTCGATGCCCGCCGACTGTTCCTGCGAAGCGGCGGAGATCTCGGCCATGATGTCGGTCACGCGCTGCACCGACGCCACGATTTCGCCCATGGTCTCGCCAGCCTGGTTGACCAGCGCCGAGCCCTCGGCCACCTTGCCGACCGACTCGTCGATCAGGCCCTTGATCTCCTTGGCCGCACTGGCCGAGCGCTGGGCCAGGGTGCGCACTTCGGAGGCCACCACGGCAAACCCACGGCCCTGTTCGCCTGCGCGTGCCGCTTCCACGGCGGCATTCAGCGCCAGGATGTTGGTCTGGAAGGCGATGCCGTCGATCACGGTGATGATGTCGGCGATGCGGCGCGAGGACGCGTCGATCTCGTGCATGGTGCTGACCACGCGGCCGACCACGTCGCCGCCCTGGCTGGCCACGCCGTGCGCGCCGATCGCCAGCTGGTTGGCCTGGCGGGCGTGTTCGGCGTTCTGGCGCACGGTGGAGGTCAGTTCCTCCATCGATGCGGCGGTTTCTTCCAGGTTGGCGGCCTGCTGCTCGGTACGGCGCGACAGGTCGTTGTTGCCCGAGGCGATTTCGCCGGCGGCGGTGCTGATGCTGGACGACGCGTGCTGGATGCGGCCCACGATCTGGGTCAGCTGGGCCACGGTCGTGTTGGCGTCGTCGCGCATGCTGGCGAACACGCCGTGGAACTGGCCCTGCATGCGCGCGGTCAGGTCGCCGTTGGCGATCGACTGCAGCAGGTGCGACAGCTGCGACAGGTTGCCGTCGGCCACTTCCATCATGGTGTTGAGGTGCTCGATCATCACCCGGAAATCGTGATCGAAGCGCAGCGCATCGCCGCGCTGGCTGAAGTCACCGGCCGCGGCCGCCTGGGCCAGCGACTGGATCTGGGTGTTGATGGCCAGCAGACTGGCCTTGGCCGCGTCCATCGATTCGTGCAGGATCGCGCGGCTGCCGGGCAGGCGGCGGGCGTTGGGCGACAGGTCACCGGCAGCGTACTGGTTCAGCACCGCGATGGCGTCCTTGATGGCATCCAGGTGATCGAACACCACCGTGTTGGTACCCACGGCCAGCTCGCCGTACACGCCCGGGAAGTCGGTGGGCATGCGGTGCGAAATATCCGGGCCGGCATGCATCGCGGCCATCTGCCGGGTTTCCTCGGAGTAGCGGCGCAGCATGCTGGTCATCTCGCCGGTGGCGGCCAGCATCTGCCCGGCCTCGTCGGCGCTGGTGGCGCGGATGGTGACGCTCAGGTCGCCACGGGCCACCGACTTGATGGCGTGCACGGCCTGGCCCAGCGGGCGGGTGATGATGCGCGAGATCATGAAGGCCAGGCCGGCGGCCACCAGGGACAGCAGCACCATGCAGCAGATGATCGCGATCACGCTGGTGCGGTGGGTGGCATTGGCCGCGGCGATCTTGCTGGCCATCAGGCCGTTGCTGAAAGCACCGAGCGTCTTGAGGTCGTCGAACAGCTGCCGGCGGGCCGGGCGCGACTTCTCGTCGGAGACCTGGCGGGCCAGCGCACCGTCACCTGCGGCGACGGCGGCGCGCAGTTCGACGTTGGCGGCGAAGTAGGCATCGGTGTCGGCGGACACCTTGGCGAACAGGGCGCGTTCGCGCTCACCGGCCGGCAGGGCCGCGTAGGCCGCCAGTTCGTCGCGGACCACCTTGGCGGTGGTCTCCATGCGCTTGTTGTAGTCGGCCACCTTTTCCGGCTGGTCGAACATGCTCACCTGCGCCATTTCGTAGGTGCGGAATTCACCCAGCTGCGAGCGCACCTCGCCCAGGTGCTGCACCGACGGAATGTCGTTGCTGGCCATCGCGCCCAGTTCGGCGTTGGCGCCATTGAGGCGAACCAGCGCAAAGGCACCGAGGATGACGGTCATCAGGGTGGTGAGGGTAAAGCCCACGGCCAGTTTGCGGGCGATGGGCAGATCGTGGAACCACTTCATGGCAGGAACTCCGGGCAGGGCAGTGGCGCGCAGCCGTGGGGGCGCTGGGCGTGAGGTCGTGGCGAATGCGGAATGGGGCGAGGGGCACGTGACGGTGAAGTCAACGCTCTCCCGGGATAGCGGCGACGCGACGCCGCAACTTGAGTGTTCGATGTCACATTTTTTCGCGCGGTTCATCCGCGCCCGGCAACGCCGCATTGGTTGCATAAGCAAGCAACGGCAAGGCGTTCGATTCGCAGCTCACGCAGGCGCATCAGTACGCCAACGTATCGCCGCAGATCAACATCACAGTTTCAAAAAAGGGGACCCAAACGTACACGCGCGCACGGCAATGCCGACCACCGACCGGTAGTGCATAACCGGTAGTGCCGGCCGCTGGCCGGCAACGCAGCAATCGGTAGTGCCGGCCGCTGGCCGGCAACGCAGCAATCGGTAGTGCCGGCCGCTGGCCGGCAACCCCATGACCCCATCCGGCACCGCGAGGAGCCGGCCAGCGGCCGGCACTACCGGTGGCAGGCGGAATGAGGAGCCGGCCAGCGGCCGGCACTACCGGGACGAAGGCCGCGGACTCCCAAACGAGGAGCCCCCGCTAGTAGCGGGGGCGCGCCGACAGGCGGGGGGTGTTGGGTGCTGGTGAGGCGGCGCCCAAAGTTTGCAACGCAAACTTTGGGGATCCTTCGCGATCGCGAATGATCAAGCCGCCTGTGGCATCCGCAACGACCGCACCAGGCCACCGATATCCACGATCAGCGACACCCGGCCATCGCCGAGGATGGTGGCACCGGACACGCCACTGATGCGGCGGTAGTTGTTCTCGATGTTCTTGACCACCACCTGCTGCTGGCCGACCAGTTCGTCCACTTCCAGCGCGATCTTCTGGCCATCGCCTTCGACCACCACCACCAGCGAGTCGTCCTTGGTACGCCCGCCGAACCCGTAGTACTCGCTGAGCGAGAGGATCGGCAGGTACTCGCCGCGGACCCGCAGCACGCGGCCTTCGCCGGCCATGGTGCGCACGTCCTCGGGCTGCGGCTGCAGCGCCTCCAGCACGTAGGCCAGCGGCAGGATCACCGTTTCACCGGCCACCGCCACGGTCATGCCGTCGAGGATGGCCAGGGTCAGCGGCAGCCGGATCAGCACGCGGGTGCCATTGCCGGCCTTGCTTTCCAGCTGTACTTCGCCGCCCAGTGCCTGGATGTTGCGGCGGACCACGTCCATGCCCACGCCACGCCCGGACAGGTCGGTAACCGCGTCGGCGGTGGAGAAGCCCGGCTGGAAGATCAGGTCCCAGACCTGCGCGTCGGTGGGGTTGTCGGGCACGCTCAAGCCGCGCTCGAGGGCCTTGGACAGGATCTTGTCGCGGTTCAGGCCGCGGCCGTCGTCGCTGACTTCGATGACGATGTGGCCGCCCTGGTGCGAGGCCGCCAGGGTAATCGTGCCGGTCTCGTCCTTGCCCGCATCGCGGCGGACGTCGGGCATTTCCAGGCCGTGGTCGATCGAGTTGCGGACCAGATGCACGAGCGGATCGGCGATCTTCTCGATCAGGCCCTTGTCCAGCTCGGTGCCTTCGCCGATGGTGCGCAGGCGAACGTGCTTGCCCAGCCGCGAGGACAGGTCACGGACCAGGCGCGGGAAGCGGCGGAACACCGCGTCCACCGGCAGCATGCGCACGCCGATGACCGCTTCCTGCAGGTCGCGGGTGTTGCGTTCAAGCAGGTCCAGGCCGGCGAACAGCTGTTCGGCATGCACCGGGTCCAGCGCGTGCGACACCTGCTTGAGCATGGCCTGGGTGATGACCAGTTCGCCGACCAGGTTGATCAGGGCGTCGACCTTTTCCACGGCGACGCGGATCGAGGTTTCGGCTTCGTGTGCGGCCGGCGCGGCGGCTGCGGCAGGTGCCGCTGCAGCTGCGGGTGCCGGGGCGGCCACCGGGGCCGCTGGCGCGTGGGTGGCCAGGCTGGGTGGTGCGGCCGGACGGATGTCCAGTTCGCAGTCGTCCACGACCCAGGCGAAGGTGTCTTCGATCTTGCTGCGCGGCACCTTGCCGACCAGGCCCAGGTCCCACGCCAGGTGGGCCTCAAGCGGGTCGAGCTGGTCGAAACCGGGCAGGCGGTCCAGCCGCGCGGCCACCTGCAGCGAGCCCAGGTGTTCCAGTTCGCGGATGATGCGCAGCGGGTCGTTGCCGCTCATGAACAGCGACGGCGAGGGCACGAAGCCGATCTGCCACGCTTCGGGGGTGTCATCCACCTTGGCCGCGGCTACCGGCGCGGCGGCCGCGGCCTGGCCGGACAACACCGCTTCCAGGCGTGCCTTGATCGCGGCCACGGCCTGCGGGTCGGCGGGCTGGCCGTGTTCGGCTTCGCGCAGCAGGGCACGCAGCACGTCCACCGAGGACAGCATGGCGTCGACCGCGGTGGCTTCCAGGGCGCGCTTGCCGGCACGTAGTTCGTCCAGCAGGGTTTCCAGCACGTGGGTCAACGCGGCGATCGCGTCGAAGCCGAAGGTACCGGCGCCGCCCTTGATGGAATGCGCGGCGCGGAACACCGAATTGATGATTTCCGGGTCCTGCTGGCCCGATTCAAGCGCCAGCAGGCCAGCCTCCATTGCATCCAGCCCCTCGCGGCTTTCTTCAAAGAACGTGGCGTGGAAACGTTGCAGATCCATGCTCATGGTGCGTGGGGTCCGGTTGCGAAGGGAGGGAGGGTGGTGCGGTGGGGTGTGCCGAAATCAGCCCAGCACTTTCTGCACGGTGGCGACAAGCTGTTCGGGATTGAACGGCTTGACCAGCCAGCCGGTGGCACCGGCGGCCTTGCCTTCGGACTTCTTGTCGGCGGCCGATTCGGTGGTCAGCATCAACATCGGGATGAACTTGTAGTCCGGCAGCTGGCGCAGCTCGCGGATCAGCGAGATGCCGTCCATGTTGGGCATGTTGACGTCGGTCACCACCGCGTTGAAGCGCTGGCCTTTGGCCCGGCCCAGTGCGACGGCACCATCTTCGGCCTCTTCGACCGAGAAGCCGGCCGAGGTGAGGGCGAAAGAGACCATCTGGCGCATCGACGCCGAGTCGTCCACCACCAAGATTCGTGCGCTCATGCAGCGTTCTCCACAGATTTCAGGTTGTCATGGGTTGCGTCCAGGCCAAGGGCCTGGGTGAGGCCGAGCAGTCGCGCGGCATCACGGAAGGTGGCAGTGCAACCGTCGAATCCGGTCGGGTGGCCTGCCTGGCGGCGGGCGTCGACGAATGCGCACAGGACCTGCATTGCTGCGGTATGGATACGGCTCACCTGGCTGGCATCCAGCGTCAGTTCGCCGGCCTGGTCCACCAACGGGGCCAGGCGGGTTTTCAGCTCGGTGCTGGTCTCGATTCCGAGATCACCACCCAGGGCAACAGTGCTCATGTTTGCTCCGGACAAACGGTTCCGAGAGAGATAACGGCCTGCGCCCACAAAGCTTTAGGGGAGGCGCGGGCGATCTTCATCATTCTGTCGGCCGCCCCGCCCGCGGGAGGGGGTAGAGCCACCCCATGGGTGGCTGCGCCGCATGGCATGACGCACACCCGTCGTCATGCCGTCACGACGTCGAACAGGACGGCAGCCACCCATGGGGTGGCTCTACCGCGTGGGGGGGGCGGTCAGTTCAACAGCTGGGTGGCATCCAGCAGGATCATCGGCTGGGCGCTGATCCTGGCCACCCCACGGAACAGGTCGTTGGAAATCTGGCAGATGCGGGCGGTATCGGGCGGCTCGATCTGCGAGTCGGTGAGGTTGGCCACGTCTTCCACGGCCGACACGCGCAGGCCCATGGTTTCGCCGTCTTCCTCGAGCACCACGATGCGGGTGTTGGCATCTTCCTGGGCCGGACCCGCGCCCAGATGGATGCCCAGGTCCATCACCGGTACCACCTGGCCGCGCAGGTTCATGATGCCCAGCATGGCGTCGGCGGTACCGCGCAACGGCAGCAGCGGCACCGGCAGCACGACTTCCTGCACCTTGAGCAGTTCCAGTGCATAGGCTTGGGCGCCGCAACGCAGGCGCAGCCAGCGCGAGGTGCGCTCGCTGGCCCGGCGGTTCTCGCGCGGGCTGGACGCGGGATTGCGCGCCTGTGCCTGCAGTTCCTGCCAGCTGCCTGGTCGGGTGTGGGCCGGTGCCGGGGCAGCGCTGCGGGCGCTCGGGGCACTCATCGGCATCGGTGGGGGCATGGCGCGGGCGGCGGGTGTTGGGGCAGGGGTGGGAACGGAGCGGGCAGGCGCGACGGGCACTGCTGCTGCGGCGACGGTCGGCGCACTGTCGTGCAGCACGTCGTCGGGAAGGTCATCCCAGCTCGGCCGGGCAGCGTCCGCGTCTGTGGCCGCAGCCGGCAGCGCCGCAACCGGTGGGCCGAGCGCGGGGTCGTTCATCAGTTCATCGAGCAGGGCCAGGTTGGCCGGTGCGCCAGGCGAGGTCGGGGTATCGTGGACGGTCGCGAGGGTCTCGACCGGAGGGCCGAGCGCAGGATCGTTCATCAGCTCGTCGAGCAGGGCCAGGTTGGCCGGTGCGCCAGGCGAGGTCGGGGTGTCGTGGACGGTCGCGAGGGTTTCGACCGGTGGGCCGAGCGCGGGGTCGTTCATCAGCTCGTCGAGCAGGGCCAGGTTGGCCGGTGCGCCGGGCGAGGTCGGGGTGTCGTGGACGGTCGCGAGGGTCTCGACCGGTGGGCCGAGCGCGGGATCGTTCATCAGTTCGTCGAGCAGGGCCAGGTGGGCCGGTGCACCCACGGCGGTGGGGGTGTCGAACGGCGTTGCGGGCGTGGGCGCGTCGCTGTCCGGGTCGATGCCGGGAGCGGCATCGGCCAGCGCGTGGCGGGCGAACTCGGCGCTGATCGCGCGGGCCACGCCATCGGCTTCGGCGCCGTCCTGCGCGGCCACCGTGGCGGCCGGCGGCGCCGATACGTCTGGCTGCACCGGCGCCGCCGGCACGGCATCGCCCAGTAGTTGTTCCAAGTAGTCGTCGAGCACGCCGGCGGTGGTCATGCCGCGCGCTCCATCTGCAGCGCGTCGTCGGCGACGATCCATTCCAGGGCACGGCGGTACGCGGCCAGGCCGCGGCCGGGGTAGTCGTCGGACTGCGCCGGAACGGTCAGGCTGGCGGCGTTGCAGATGCGGGTGTCGACCGGAATCGCGTCTTCCCAGACGCGGTGGCCGTGCGTGTCCTGCATCAGCTTGACGGTTTCGTTACCGGCGCGGGTGCGGCGGTCGAACAGGGTCGGCAGGATCGACATCGGCAGCGGGCGGCGGCGCGAACGTTCGACCATCTCGCCGGTCCGCACCATGCCGTCCAGGCCATGCAGGGCCAGCGGTTCGGCCTGGGTTGGAATGATCAGGCGGTCGGCGGCGGCCAGCGCGTTGATCATCAGCAGGCCCAGCGTGGGGGCGCAATCCAGCAGGATGTAGTCGTGCTGGCCCTGGTGGCGGGCAAACGCGTTCTGCAGGGCCAGGCCCAGCCCGGGCTGGTTGGCGCTGCGCCGTTCCAGGGTGGCCAGCGCGGCCTGCGCGCACACGTAATCCAGGCCGGGAATATCGCTGTGGCGGCTGAGCGAGGACAGCTCGGCCGGCGGCGCGCCGAACAGTTCCAGCACGCCCTGCGGCGGCGGGTCCAGCGGCACGCCGAAGGCGCGGGTCAGCGACGAATGCGGATCAAGATCGATCAGCAGCACGCGGTGGCCCAGGGTGGCCAGGCCACGGCCGAGGGCCAGGGTCGTGGTGGTCTTGCCCACGCCGCCCTTCTGATTGGCGATTGCCCAGATGCGCATTCGGTTCACTCCTTCATTGCAGGGGAAACGGCGGCGCCCACACGGCTGCCGGCCGGCACCGGTGGCAACTGCACCGGTGCGATGGGGGATGGGGCGGGGGTCTTGCCGGGCGTGGCCGGGTCCGATTCGGCGGTCAACTGCGGCCCGATCGGATCCACGCCCTGCGCGGTGTCGGCCAGGATGATCACCATCACCCGCCGGTTGCGGTTGCGCCCTTCGGCGCTGGCGTTGTCTTCGCGCGGGCGGAACTGGCCGTAGCCGACCATCGCCAGCCGCGACGGCTGCAGGCCCTGGTCGGCGAACAGGTGGACCACGCTGGCCGCGCGCCCGGCCGAGAGTTCCCAGTTGGAGGGGAACAACGGGGTGGCGATCGGAATGTTGTCGGTGTGGCCTTCCACGCGCACGCCGTTGGGCGCCTCGCGCAGCACCTGGGCCAGCTTGGACAGGGTGTCGCGTGCGTGCACATCCAGCGTGGCAGAGCCGGTGGGGAACAGGATGTCGCTGTTGATCTCCACCTCGATCCACAGCTCGGTGCGGCGCACGGTGATCATGCCGCGCTCGATCAGCGGCGCCAGCGTGGCGGTGAGGCGGTCGGCGATGGTGTTGAGCTGGCGCTCGGCGCGCTGCAGCTGTTCCTGGTTGCGCACCGAGACCGGCATGCGCATCTGCGAGGCCATCGCCGGCAGCAGGGTGGGGTCGTTGGACGGCGCCGGCGCGGCCGGGCCGACGCGGTTGCCGGCCTTGATCACCGACGGGCTGTCCCAGCCGCCGCCCTGCACCTGCTGGTTGCCCACCTGCACCGGGTTGATGGTGCGCGGCGCGCCACCGAAGGCGGTGGTCAGCGCATCGGCCATGACCCGGTACTTGCCTTCGTTGAGCGAGGAGATGGCGTACATCACCACGAAGAAGGCGAGCAGCAGCGTCATGAGGTCGGCGTAGGGAATGGCCCAGGCCTCATGGTTGGCATGCTCTTCGTGATGCTTGCGGCGGGCCATGTCAGTGCAGGAATCCGGAGAGGTTGGTTTCGATGTTGCGCGGGTTCTCACCCTGCGCGATCGAGATCAGGCCTTCGATGATCATTTCGCGGTCGCGGCTGTTGTGGTGGATCACGCTCTTCAGCTTGGCCGACACCGGCAGGAACAGCAGGTTGGCCGAGGCGATGCCGTAGATGGTGGCGGTGAACGCCGCGGCGATGCCGTGGCCGAGCTTGCTCGGGTCGGCGAGGTTCTTCATCACCGCGATCAGGCCGAGCACCGCGCCGATGATGCCCAGCGTGGGGGCGTAGATGCCCATGCCCTCGAACACCTTGGACGCGGCCAGGTCCTGGTGCTCCTGGCTGCTGAGTTCGATTTCCATCATGTGGCGGATGGTTTCCGGCTCCACGCCGTCCACCAGCAGCTGCAGGCCCTTGCGCAGGAACGGGTCGTTCTGTGCATCCACCTGGGCTTCCAGGCCGAGCAGGCCCTGGCGACGGGCGATGTTGCTCCATTCGACGATCTGCTTGATCAGTTCGTGGCGGTCGCTGCTGGGCGGCAGGATGACCCAGCGCACAATCTTGAAGGCGTGCTTGAAGACCGCCGGCGAGGTATGCAGCAGGATGGAGGCGATGGTGCCGACGATCACGATCACGAAGGCGGCCGGCGACCACAGTGACGCCAGGCCGGCCCCCTTGAGGATGCTGCCGCCGACCAGTGAGGCCAGGGCGAGGAAAAGTCCGATGAGGCTGAGTCTGTCCATGGGTCCGTTATCGGCGTATGTGAATGGGACTTGAGATGCCGAAGGAATCCGGTGGGGCGGCGGTCACAGTTTTTGGGGGAAAAGCAGCCGGGCAGAGCCCGGCTCTACGTCTGGAACTTTGTCGCTGCGGCAGGGGACTGGCGCATGGCGATGCGTTCATCGGCTCGGCGCCCGCCTTCCCCTGCGGCGCGGCAGAGCCCGGCTCTACGGCGCGTCAGCGGAGGCCGTCCACGTCGAGGATCAGCGACATGCGGCCGTCGCCGATCAGGGTGGCGCCGGCGTAGCCGCGCAGGCCGCGCAGTGCCTTGGGCAGCGGTTTGATCACCACTTCCTCGCGGCCCCGCACCTGGTCCACCACCAGCCCGAAGCGGGCTTCACCGGCCTGCAGCACCACGATGGTGAGCAGCTGGGAGGCGGCGGGGGCGACGGCCAGCCAATGGCGCAGGTCCACCAGCGGCAGCGTGTGCGACTTGCGGTCGAGCACGGCGCGGCCATCGAACCAGCCCAGCGAGGTGTTGGGCGCGTGCAGCACCTCCATCACGCGGGCCAGCGGCAGGGCGTAGACGTCGTCGCCGGCCTGCACCAGGAGGGTCGGCAGGATCGCCAGCGTGAGCGGCACGCGGATCATGAAGCGGCTGCCACGGCCCAGCTCGGACTGGATCTGGATCTGGCCGCTGAGCTCGCGGATGCGCGACTGCACCACGTCCATGCCGACGCCGCGGCCGGAGATGTCGGTGACTTCCTGCTTGGTCGAGAAGCCCGGCAGGAACACCAGGTGCAGGCATTCCTCGCTGGTCAGGCGGGCGGCCGCTTCCGGATCGATCAGCCCCTTTTCGCGCGCCTTCTGACGCAGTCTTTCGGGATCGATGCCGGCGCCGTCGTCCTGCACCTCGATGCTGACGTAGTCGCCTTCCTGCTGCGCCGACAGCCGCACATGGCCGCTGCGCGGCTTGCCCTGGGCTTCACGCAGGTCGGGGGTTTCCACGCCGTGGTCGATGGCGTTGCGGACCAGGTGGACCAGCGGATCGGCCAGGGCTTCGACCAGGTTGCGGTCGAGCTCGGTCTCGGCGCCGATCAGCTCCAGTTCCACTTCCTTCTTCAGGTTGCGCGCCACGTCGCGGGCGACCTTGGGGAAGCGCGAGAACACCTTGCCCACCGGCTGCATGCGGGTGCGCATCACCGCCGACTGCAGGCGCGCGGTGGCGATGTCCAGGGTGGACACGGCACGGTCGAGTTCTTCGTCGTGCAGGCGCGCACGCAGCGTCTTGAGCCGGTTGCGTGACAGCACCAGTTCGCCGATCAGGTTGACGATGGCGTCCAGGCGCTTGGTGTCCACGCGCACGGTGTGCTCGGCTTCGGCCACCGGCTTGTTGGCGGTCGGCTTGGCGGCCGGCGCGGCCGCTGCACGCGGCGGCGGGGCAGGCGCGGCCACCGGCTTGGCGCCGGGCACGGCACCGCCATGCAGCTGGTCGAGCAGGGCCTCGAATTCGTCTTCGCCGATCAGGCCGTCATCGGCCTTGCCGGCTCCCGCCACGGCGGTCGGTGCGGCGCCGCCGTGCAGGGTGTCGAGCAGGGCCTCGAACTCATCGTCGGTGATCAACTCGCCGCTGGCCGGCGCGGCCACTGCCGCCACCGGAGTGGCCGGGCCGTTGACGTCGAACTGTGCGATCAGCTCCGGCGGCGCATACCCGGGCTCTTCGCCGGCCGACACCGAATCCAGCATCGACTGCAGGTAATCCAGCGACTGCTGGGCCGCATCGAAGTGGTGGGCCTGCAGCGTGGCCTTGCCGGAGCGGGCCATGCCCAGGGTTTCCTCGGCGGCATGGCACAGCTCGACCATGGCCTGGATGCCGAGGAAGCCGGCACCGCCCTTGAGGGTGTGGAAGCCGCGGAACACCGCATTGAGCTGGTCGCTGTCCTGGGGCGACTGCTCCAGCGACACCAGCTGTTCGCCGAGGCGGTCCAGGATTTCCTGGGCCTCGAGGATGAAATCGGCGGCAATATCGTCTGGAACAGCGCTCATGGTGTTACAGCCCCAAATCCGAAAGCAGGTCGTCAGCATCCACCTGGGATACCTGGTGACGGTCCAGGCCACTCACGGCCGGGCCGGCCAGGCCGTTGTCCCGCTTGTGCGCGGTGTCGTCCTGCGGCGGCAGGCCGAGTGCGCCAAACCCTTCATGCACGCGACGCACGATCCCCACCACGCGGCGGATGATCTGCCCGGTGAGGTCCTGGTAGCTTTGGGTAAGGGCGATCTCGGTGAGGTTGTGGCGGATGCGGTCCAGCTGCTGGTCCTGGTCGGCGGTGAGGCCATTGGCCCGCAGCTGTTCGGTCAGCGCCCGGCACTCCTCGGCCAGGTCCAGGGTGCGGTGGGTGGCCTGTTCGGTCATCGTCACCACGTGGTCCAGGCGCGCGCAGGCATCGTCCAGCTCGCCGGCTTCGCTGGGCAGGCTGGGCAGTTCGCCCAGGGCCTGGCCCAGTTCGCGGGCGAGCCGGTTCAGGCCGGCCATCATCGGCTGGGTGCGCAGGGCGGCCAGCGCGTCGATTTCCCGGCGCCAGCCGGCTTCATCGCCGCTTTCCAGCGCAGCCAGGGCGTCCTGCAGGCGCTGCACCAGCGCGGATTTGTCGCGGAGGGTTTCCATCAGGCGCTCGCTGCCAGGCGTTCGAAGATCTTGCCGAGCTTTTCTTCCAGGGTCTGCGCGGTGAACGGCTTGATGATGTAGCCGTTGACGCCGCACTGGGCCGCTTCGATGATCTGTTCGCGCTTGGCTTCGGCGGTGACCATCAGTACCGGCAGGGTCTTGAGCTTGGCGTCGGCGCGGATCGCCTTGAGCAGGTCGATGCCGGTCATCACCGGCATGTTCCAGTCGGTGACCACGAAATCGAACGGCTGGCTCTGCAGCAGCGACAGCGCGGCATGCCCGTCCTCGGCTTCGGCCGTATTGGTGAAGCCCAGATCGCCCAGCAGGTTCTTGACGATACGACGCATGGTCGAGAAATCGTCGACGATCAGGATACGCATGTTCTTGTTCAAAGCACTTTCCTCGGTATCAAGTGTTCGCGAGGCCGGCGTCGGCCGCCTCGAAGATCTTCAATCGGCCCCGCAGGCGCAGCACGGCCTGGCCGTGGATCTGGCACACGCGTGACTCGCTGACGCCCAGTACGGCGCCGATCTCTTTCAGATTCAGTTCCTGCTCGTAATACAGCGACAGCACCAGCTGCTCGCGTTCGGGCAGCAGGCCGATCGCATTGCCCAGTTCACGGCCGAACTCGCCGCGCTCCAGCACCTGCTGCGGGGTCGGGCCGCCCTGGGCGACGGTGTCCAGCTCGCCCTGGTCCTCGATCCGCGATTCCAGGCTCAGCACCTGGCCGCGTGCGGCGTCTTCCATCAGGCGCAGGTAGTCCGGCAGCGGCATGTCCATGGCGGCGGCCACTTCGGTGGCGCTGGCGGCACGGCCGGTGCTCTGTTCCAGGCGGCGGATGGTGGACGCGGCGTCGCGGGCACGGCGGTGCACCGAACGCGGCACCCAGTCGCCCCGGCGGATCTCGTCGATCATCGAACCGCGGATACGGATCGAGGCGTAGGTTTCGAACGAGGCGCCCTGGTCGGCGTCGTAACTGCGCGAGGCCTCGATCAGGCCCATCATGCCGGCCTGGATCAGGTCATCCACTTCCACGCTGGCCGGCAGGCGCGCGGCCAGGTGGTGGGCGATGCGGCGCACCAGGTCCGAATGCTGGGCAATGCATTCGTTGGCGGCGGTGCGTTGCACCTCTTTGTATTGTGCGGCGCCTTTCATGCGGTCACCCCGCGTTGCTTGAGGATGCGTTCCAGGAAGAATTCGACCCCGCCACGCGGCTCGGTCGGGGCCTGCCAGCGGGCGGTGCGGCGGGCGATCTCGGTGATCGCCTGGGCGGCCGGGCTGGACGGGTAGGCCTTGACCACCGGCTGCTGGCGCTGCACCGACAGGCGCAGCCAGTCGTCCTGCGGCACGCAGCCGAGGTAGTTCAGCGACACATCGGCCAGGAACTTCTCGCAGACCCGGGTCAGCTTTTCGTACAGCACGCGGCCTTCGTTGGGGTCGCGCACCATGTTGGCCACCACCTGGATACGGTCCACCCCGCGTTCGCGCGAGAGCACCTTGATCAGCGCGTAGGCGTCGGTGATCGAGGCCGGTTCGTCGCAGACCACCACCACGGTGTCCTGGGCGGCCTGGCAGAAGGTCAGCACGCCGTCGGTGATGCCGGCGGCGGTGTCCACCACCATGAAGTCCAGCTCGCGCTCCAGTTCGGAGAACACGTTGACCAGGCCCACGTGCTCGGCCGGCTGCAGTTCGGCCATGTGCCGGCGACCGGACGCGGCCGGTACCACCAGCACGCCACCGGGGCCTTCCATGATCACTTCATCCAGGGTGCAGCGCCCGGCGACCAGGTCGGCCAGGGTCAGCTTGGGCTGCAGGCCCAGGATCACGTCGATGTTGGCCAGCCCGAGGTCGGCGTCCAGCAGCAGCGTGCGCTTGCCCATGTCGGCGAGCGCCACGGCCAGGTTGGCCGACACGTTGGTCTTGCCCACGCCGCCCTTGCCGCCGGTGACGGCGATGGTGCGCACAGGGCCCAGCGGCTGGCTGCGGGTGGCAGACAACGGGAAGGTCTTGGTCAGCTTGGCGTACTCACGCGACGGCATGGTTCAACTCCGGGTTGCAGGGCATATCGGCCGCGCGGCGCAAATCTTCAAGGCGAAGTACAAGATTGGCGGCACTGGCCCGGTGCAGGTCTTCGGGAACGTCCTGGCCATCGGTGACCCAGGTGATCGGCAGGCGGTGGTCCACGGCCACCGACAGGGCGGTGCCGAAGCGGCCGGTTTCGTCCAGCTTGCTCAGCACCACGCCTTGCGGGTTGGCGGCGCTGAAGCGGCGGACCACCTCGTCCATGTCGCCGAAGCTGGTGTTCGCCGGCAGTACCAGCAGGGTGCGGATCTGCTCGGCGGCGCGCAGCCACTGCAGCTGGGCGGCCAGGGCACGGTCACGCGGACCCAGCCCGGCGGTGTCGATCAGCACCAGCTTGTAGTCCTGCAGGCGCTCCAGGAGCTGGTTCAGGTCGCTGCCGCTGTTGGCTTCGTGCACTGCGATGCCAAGCTGGCGGCCGAAGCCATACAGCTGCTCGCGGGCGCCGATGCGGCCGGTGTCGGTGGTGACCAGGGACACGTCGCGGGCGGCATGCTTCTCGGCGAAGCGCGAGGCCAGCTTGGCGATGGTGGTGGTCTTGCCGGCACCGGTCGGGCCGACCAGGGCGATCACGCCGCCGGACTCCAGCGGGTCGACCGGGGCGATCGGCAGCTTGCGCGACAGCAGGCCCAGCATCAGCCCGCGGCCACGGTGGGCTTCGGTGTCCAGCGGGATCTGCATGGCCACGTCGCGGCTGATGCCGGCGTCGAAGCCGTATTCGTCCATCAGGTCCAGCGCGGCGGCGCGGACCGGCGAGCCGCGCAGGCGCTCGTCGGTGAAGCGGTGCATTTCGCGCTCGATGACGTGGCGCATGCCGGCCACTTCATGGCGCAGCTGGCGGATCTCTTCGTCGTCACGCTGCACCACCACCAGTTCGGCGGCGGGCTGCGGCTGGGCCTGCGCCGGTTCCGTGACGGCAACCGGTGCCGGGATGTCGGCGCGCACCTCGGCGACGGCGGCCAGCGGCTGCGGCACCACGGGGGCGACGGCCTCGGCGACCGGCAGGGCCGGCGGCACGGTGACGCTGACCGGCAGCGGCGGCATCGCCACGGCGGCGGCCGGCACGTGCATCTGGAAATGCGGTTCGTCGTCCAGCGGCGGGTCGATGATGAAGCGGGCGCGGTTGATCGGCGGAGCCACGGCCGCGGCGGGTTCGGCGGCGACCGGCTCGGCCTGTGCCAGCGCCGGTGACGCGGCGGCGGCCTGCTCGACGTTGAACGGGGCGAAGATCTGCTCCGGCAGCGCGTTCATGCCCGCCGCCGGGGCGGTGGCGGCACGGGCCAGCGTGGCGGCGAAGCCGCTGCTGCCCGGCGGCGGCACGATCTCGTTGGCGGTGTCCAACGTGCGGCCGGTGGCACCCACCGCAGCACGGGCCAGGGCGGCCACGGCGGAGGTGGTGGCGGCCACCGGTTCGGCGGCCACCACGGTCGGCTTGCGCCGGGTCACCGCGGCGATCACCGCATCGGCGGCATTGCGCGGTCGCGGCGCCGGGGCGGGGGCCACGTCCTTGCGCGCCGCTTCCAGCGCACGCTGCACCGCGCCTTCGTCGTAGTTCGCCGCGGCCACGATCTCGACGCCTTCCTCGATCCGCCGGTTCGACAGGATCACCGCATCAGGACCATGTTCCTTGCGCACCAGGTTCATGGCCGAGCGCATATCGGGAGCGACGAAGCGTTTGATTTTCATGCTGTGGTACCGGGACTGGGGCGGCGGGGTGGTGGAAGGGAAGCGCTGGTTGTCGGTGGTCTGCACGGTCCGGGTTTCCCTTTGTGTCCTGCTGCGTTGATATCGAAATGGGGGTGTGTCTGTTTTCTGGCGCATGTCCGTCGGCGTTCCGACGTCAGCTGATCGTGCCGACCAGCTTCAGTCGTTTGTCCTCGGGTACCTCGCTGTAGGCCAGCACCGACAGCGAGGGGACGCTGTGGCGCACCAGCCGTGCCAGCGCGGCACGCACCGGGCCGGGTACCAGCACGACCGCCGGCTCGTTCTTCGCTTCCTGCTTGCTGACACATTCGGCCAGGCTCTGGTGCAGTCGCTCAGCGAGTCCGGGTTCCAGCGCGGCGCCGTTGCCCTGTGTGGACTCCTGCAAGACACGTTCCAATTGCGGGTTGAGGGTGAACACCGGCAGCTCGGCCGACATGCCGGCGATCTCCTGCACGATGAAACGGCCCAGCGCATTGCGCACCGCGGCGGTCAGCGTGGCCGGGTCCTGGCTGAGCGGCGCGTTCTCCACCAGCGATTCGACGATCTTGCGCAGCTGGCGGATCGGAATGCGCTCGATCAGCAGGTTCTGCAGCACCCGCACCACCGCCGACAACGGCAGCGACTTCGGGGTGAGGTCTTCGACCAGCTTGGGCGCGCTCTTGGCCAGGTTGGCCAGCAACTGCTGCACTTCCTCGTGGCCAAGCAGTTCCGGCGCGTGTTCGCGGATCAGGTGCGACAGGTGGGTGGCCACCACGGTGGCCGGGTCGACCACGGTGTAGCCCATGGTTTCGGCGTGGGCACGCTGGTGCGGCTGGATCCAGGTGGCGTCCAGGCCGAACGCGGGGTCCTTGCCGGCAATGCCCTCCAGCGCACCGAGCGCGCTGCCCGGGTCCAGCGCCAGTTCGCGGTCGGGGTGGATCTCGGCGGTGGCCACCGGCACGCCGTGGATCAGCAGGCGGTAGGCGGTGGCCGGCAGCTCCAGGTTGTCGCGGATGTGCACCGAGGGAATCAGGAAGCCGATGTCGTGGGTGAGCTTGCGGCGCACGCCCTTGATCCGGGCCATCAGTTCGCCGCCCTGGTTCTTGTCCACCAGCGGGATCAGCCGGTAGCCCACTTCCAGACCCAGCGGGTCGACCGGGCGCAGTTCGTCCCAGGTCAGTTCGGCGGTGGGCGAGGGCGTGGCACCGGGCAGGCCGAGGGTCTCGCCGCGGCTGGCGGCCGGCGTTTCGGCGGCGCGTGCGGCGGCGGTGCTCTTCTTCCAGGCCTTCCAGGCCACCACGCCGAGGATCGCGGCCAGCGTCAAGAAGGCGACGTTGGGCATGCCCGGCACCAGCCCGACCACGCCCATGATGGCGGCGGCGATGGTGAGCGCGCGGTACTGGCCGAACACCTGGCCCATCATGGCCTGGGCCATGTCCTGCGAGCGCGAGGCGCGGGTGACCAGCATGGCAACCGCCGAAGACACCAGCAGCGCCGGCAGCTGCGCCACCAGGCCGTCACCGATGGACAGCAGGGTGTAGGTGGCGGCCGCGTCGCCGAACGGCATGCCGTGCTGGAGCACGCCGACCGCCAGGCCGCCGAGGAGGTTGATGAACAGGATCAGGATGCCCGCGATGGCGTCGCCGCGGATGAACTTGCTCGCACCGTCCATCGCACCGTAGAAGTCGGCTTCCTCGCGCACTTCCTCGCGCCGGGCCTTGGCTTCCTCGCGCGTCAGCAAACCGGCGTTGAGATCGGCGTCGATGGCCATCTGCTTGCCGGGCATGGCGTCCAGGATGAAGCGGGCGGTCACTTCGGACACGCGCCCGGCACCCTTGGTGATCACCACGAAGTTGATGATGGTCAGGATGGCAAAGACCACGATGCCGACTGCGTAGTTGCCGCCGATCACGAACTCACCGAACGCGGCGATCACCTTGCCTGCCGCCTCGTGGCCGTTCTGGCCGTGCAGCAGGATCACGCGGGTGGAGGCCACGTTCAGGGCCAGCCGCAGCATGGTGGTGATCAGCAGCACGATGGGGAAGATGGTGAAGTCCAGCGGGCGCTTCACGTACACCACCGCCAGCAGCACCATCAGCGAAATGGCGATGTTGAAGGTGAACAGCGCATCCAGCACCGGCGGGGCCAGCGGCACCACCACCATGGCCAGCAGCGCCAGCACGATCAGCGGGGCGCCCAGGCCGTTGCGGATCATGTCCAGGGCCTTGCGCGCGTTCATGCCGGCACCGACGGATTGGGCGCTCATGCGCGGCCTCCCGTGCCGAATTCATCCACATCGATGCGGGGCGCGGCCGGCATCGGGCCGCCGCGCCAGGTGCGCAGCTGGTAAACGTAGGACAGGACCTGGGCAACGGCCGAATACAGTCTCACGGGAATTTCCTTTCCAAGTTGACCTTCCCTATACAAGGCGCGTGCCAAAGGCGGGGCGGAGACGATGGCGACCTTGTTGCCGTCGGCTACTTCACGGATGCGCAGGGCGGTTTCATCCACGCCCAGGGCCACCACGGTGGGGGCGCCCATCTTGCCGCCCTCGTACTTCAGGGCCACCGCGTAGTGGGTGGGGTTGACCACCACCACGTCGGCGGTGGGCACCGCTTCCATCATCCGGCGGTTGGACAGCTGCTGCTGCAGCTGGCGGATGCGGCCCTTCACTTCGGGGCTGCCTTCGCTTTCCTTCATTTCCCGGCGCAGCTCTTCGCGGGTCATCTTCAGCTTGCGCATCCAGTTCCAGCGCTGGTACGGCGCATCGAAGGCCGCCAGCAGCATCATCGCCCCGCCGGTGGCCAGCATCAGCTTCAGGGTGAAGGCCAGGCCATGCACCATGGCTGCTTCCAGCGGCTGGTTGAGCAGGTCGCGCAGCGAGCGGGTGCCATGCCAGACCACCAGCCCGGCGGCGGTGCCGACAAAAGCGATGCGCAGCAACGACTTGGTGAATTCGGCAATGGCTTCGGGCCCGTACAGGCGCTTCATCCCGGCCATCGGGCTGAGCCGCTTGAAATCGGGCATCAGCGACTTGTTCGACCAGCGCAGCCCGCCCATCAGCACCGGTGACAGGAAGCTGGCCAGCAGGCAGATCAGCACCAGCGGCCACATGGCCCACAGCAGCTGCAGCAACAGCTCGCCGAAGTGGCCGAACAGGGCCTGGGGGTGCATGCGCAGGCCGGGTTCCGGGCTCAGCGCCAGCTTCATCCAGGCCTTGGCACTGCTGCTGATGGTGCCCGCATAGGCCATCAGCGCCAGCACGCCGGCGCCGAACACCGCGGCGGTGGCCAACTCCCGCGAGCGCGGGATGTTGCCCTGCTCGCGGGCATCGCGCAGGCGTTTTTCGGTAGGTTGCTCGGTCTTTTCGCCGGCTTGTTCGTTCTCGGACATGGGCTGCACGACACGGGGGGATTACCCGGGGTCGTGCAAGAACCGTTCCGTGACGGGGCGCGACCCTACCGGGTGCCGGCGCCTGCAGCCTTGCCGCCGTAGCCGGCGGCGATCTCCACCCGCGGGCGCGGGTGGTCGTGCAGCTGCATGAAGCGCTCCGGGTCGACCGGGCGGCCCAGCAGGTAGCCCTGCAGGTAGTCGCAGCCCAACCGCTCCAGATAGGCACGCTGGCCGGTGGTTTCCACGCCTTCGGCCACGATGTCCATGTCCAGCGCGTGGCCCAGCGCGACAATCGCCGAGACAATCACCACGTCTTCCGAGCTGGTTTCCAGGTCGCGCACGAAGGCGTGGTCGATCTTGATCTCGGTGGCGGGCAGACGCTTGAGGTACAGCAGGCTGGAATAGCCGGTGCCAAAGTCGTCGATGGAAATGCCCACGCCCAGGCTGGCCATGCCCTGCAGCAGGGTGAGGCTGGCCTCGGTGTCGCGCATGACCGTGCTTTCGGTGATCTCCAGCACCAGCCGGCGCGGCTCCAGCCGATGGGTCCGCAGCGCGTCGCGCACCTCCTGCAGCAGGTGCGGCGAACTGAACTGGATCGGCGACAGGTTCACCGACACCGTCCAGCTTTCGTGGCCGGCGTCCTGCCATTGGCGCAACTGGCGGCACGCCTCGCCCAGCGCCCAGCGCCCGATCTCGTTGATGACGCCGCTGCGCTCGGCCAGCCGGATGAAGCGGTCCGGTGGAATCAGGCCCTGCTGCGGGTGGCGCCAGCGGATCAGGGCCTCGGCCCCGCTGACCCCTTGGCCGGCCACCCGGATCTTGGGCTGGTAGTGCAGGAACAGCTGCTCGGTACCGATCGCCCGGCGCAGGTCGGCCAGCAGCTGGAACTGCTGCTCGGCGCTGTCGTTCATCCAGTCGGAGAACACCGCGTAGGCGTTGCGCCCGGCCTCCTTGGCCTGGTACATCGCAGCGTCGGCAAAGCCCATCAGCTGGCGTTCGCTGGCGGCGTGATCCGGGCAGATCGCGATGCCGATGCTGGCGGTGACCTGCAGTTCGTGGTCGGGCAGCAGCGGGCCGCCGCCCACCGCCTGCAGGATGCGGCTGGCCAGCGTGGCGATGTCTTCGTCGTTGTCGATCCGCACCACCAGCACGAACTCGTCGCCGCCCAGGCGGGCCAGCACATCGGTCGGGCGCAGCAGCTGGCGGGTGCGCTCGGCCACCGCCACCAGCAGCGCGTCACCGGTCTGGTGGCCGTAGGCATCGTTGACCTGCTTGAACCCGTCCAGGTCCATGAACATCACCGCGAAGCGACTGCCGCGCTGTTCGGCCTCGGCCAGGGCCTGCTCGATCCGCTGCTGCAGCAGCAGGCGGTTCGGCAGGCGGGTAAGCGGGTCATGCAGGGCGGCCTGGGTGAGCTCGGCCTGGGCGTCGTCCAGCGAACTGCGCAGGGTTTCATTGCGCAGGCGCAGCAGGTGCGCCTGCATGCGCTGGTCCAGCCAGGACACGATCAGCACCACGGCCAGGATCGCGGTGGTGAGCACCAGCACCAGCGCGGCCAGCCACTGCGCCTGCAGGCCATCGCCGGCGGCGGCGCCGCAGATGCTGCCGGCCGGGAACCGCGCGGCGGCCATGCCGGTGTAGTGCATGCCGACGATGGCGCTGCCCAGCAGCATGGCCGGCATCAGCCGGTGGCGCATGCGGCGCTGGCTGTGGCGCAGCCGGAAGGCCACGAACAGTGCGGTCCACGAGGCCGCCAGTGCGATCAGCAGCGACGCGGCCAGCCAGGCGGGGTGGTAATCGATGCCGGGCTGCATGCGCATCGCCGCCATGCCCAGGTAGTGCATGGAGGCGATGCCGCTGCCCATCAGCAGCGCGCCCAGCGCCAGCCGCGAGTGCGGCAGGGTGGGGCGTGACACCAGCCATAGGGCGAAGATCGAGGAGGCCATCGCGGCCAGCAGCGACACCGCGGTCCAGCCCACGTCGTAGCCCAGTGGAATGGGCAGGCGGAAGGCGAGCATGCCGATGAAGTGCATCGACCAGATGCCCAGCCCCATCGCGCAACCGCCGCCGAACAGCCATAACGTGCTCAACCGCGCGCTGGGCGCGGTGGTGATCCGATTGGCCATGTCCAGCGCGGTGAACGACGCGAGCATGGCGACCAGCAGCGAAACCACGACCAACCACGGTGTGTAGCTGCCGTCGAGCATCGATGACTCTCCTTGGTCAGCACATCTGCAATGGCGTTGGGCATGCAGGCCGCACGTGCCTTTCCCCGGCGTGTACGGCTCCCGGCCCCGGACCGCGGGCGGTGACTACAGCCTACCGCCAACGATGGGGGGGAGGGCAAGTGTCCGCGCGCACTTTTTCGTGAGGACGGGGTGAATCAGTGGGTCACGCCGTCGGCCGCCTGGAAGGCGGCATCGAACAGGCGTTGCACCGGCGGGCCCATTTCGCCGGCCAGTACGGTCAGCAGGAACAGGCCCAGCAGCAGCGCCACCGGCAGGCCCAGCTGGATCGGGTTCAACGCCGGCGCGGCACGGGCCAGCACGCCGAACGCCAGGTTGATCGCCAGCATCGCGACCGTCAGCGGCAACGCCAGGCTGAGCGCACCGCGGAACACCTGCAGGGCAAACGTCGGTGCGGCACCGAGGAAGGCATCGATATCGGGCAGCGACGTGCCGATCGGCACCGCCTTGTAGCTGTCCATCAGCAGCGAGATCAAGGCCAGGTGGCCGTTGGTGCTGAAGAACAGCAGGCCGAACAGCAGGTAGAACCACTGGCCGATCACGCCGGAGCTGCCGCCACGCAGCGGATCGCTCATCTGTGCGAAGGCCAGGCCGGTGCCCTGGGCGACCAGCTCGCCGGCCATGGCGCCGGCTTCGAACACCAGCCGCAGCAGGAAGCCGATCGACACGCCGATCGCCAGTTCGCGGGCGATGCTCAGCACGGTGGCAGCATCGAAGCCGGTCCATTCCGGTACCGGCGGCAGCAGCGGCGACAGCGCCACGGCCAAGGCACCGGCCAGCACCACGCGCACCCGCGACGGCACCGCGCGGGTGCCGATCAACGGCATCGCCATCAGCATGGCGCCGATGCGCAGCATGGTCCACAGGATGGTGCCGATCATGCCGAAGGCCTGCAGGCCGTCGGCAGCCATCTGGGTGGCGGAATCCATGGCCTGCTACCCGATCAGGTGCGGGATGCGCTGGAACAGCAGCGTGGTGTACTCCACTAGCTGGCCGATCAGCAGGCTGCCCAGCGCGAACAGCACGGCGGTGAGCGCGGCGGCCTTGGCCACGAAGGCGATGGTGGGCTCGTTGAGCTGGGTCGCCGCCTGCACCACGCCCACCACCACGCCGACGATCAGCACGGTGAGCAGCAGCGGGCCGGCGACCCACAGCACCACGATCAGGCCGCCACGCAGTTCGGTCAACGCAAGTTCGGGCGTCATGTCACTGCACCGCGTTGAAGCTGGCGGCCAACGTGCCGACCACCAGGACCCACCCGTCGACCAGCACGAACAGCAGGATCTTGAACGGGGCCGAGACCAGCATCGGCGACAGCATCATCATGCCCATCGACATCAGCACGCTGGCCACGACCAGGTCGATGATCACGAACGGGATGAAGATCAGGAAGCCGATTTCGAAAGCGGTCTTCAGTTCGCTGGTGACGAACGAGGCCACCAGCACCGGGAACGGAATCGCGTCCGGACCGGAATAGGTGCCGTGCCCGGCCATGCCGGCGAAGGTCATCAGGTCGGTTTCGCGGATCTGCGCCAGCATGAAGGCGCGCAGCGGCTGGGTAGTCAGCGTCCAGGCGGTCTGGAAGTCGATCTCGCCGTTGAGGTAGGGCGCCATGCCGCTGCCCCAGGCCTTCTGCCACACCGGCAGCATCACCATCGCGGTGAGGAACAGGGCCAGGCCCAGCAGCACCTGGTTGGACGGGGTCTGGCCGGTGCCCAGCGCCTGGCGCAGCAGTCCCAGCACGATGATGATGCGGGTGAAGGCGGTCAGTACCAGCAGCATCGACGGAATCAGGGTGATCGCCGTCATCAGCAGCAGCGTCTGCAGCGGCAGGCTGACCGGCTGGCCGCCGATCTTGCCGACATTCACGTCCGGCAGTGCCGGGGTGCCGGGCAGGCCGGGGGCGGCCATCGCCAGCGCCGGCAGCGCACACAACAGCAGGAGCAGCAGCAACGGCAGGTAACGGGTCCAGGAGGCGTTCGGGCCACGCATGATCAGGGTTCCTTGCGCAGCCGCTGTTGCAGCAGCTGGGCGAAATTCGGGAGGTTCTTGAGGTTCGGCAGGTTCTTCAGGTCCGGCAGGCGCGCCGGGGCCGGCGTCGGCAGCGGTTCGGGCAGGTGGTGCAGGGTGTTGATGCCGCCGGCGGTGACGCCCAGCAGCAGCTGCTCACCGTTGACCTCCACCACCACCACGCGTTCCTTGGCGCCCACGTTCAGGCTGGCCACCACGCGCATGCCGTCGGCCGGGCGGAAGCCGCTGCCCGGCATGCGCTTGAGCAGCCAGCCCAGGCCGACGATCAGCGCCAGCACCGCCAGCAGCGCCAGCACCGCACCGAACATGCTCGGTGCGGCGGCCGCGTGCTGGCCGACCTTGGCCGCCGGGGTGCCGGCGGCGATGAGCAGGGATGCGATCAACGCAGTCTCCGGATCCGTTCGCTGGGGCTGACCACGTCGGTCAGGCGCACGCCGAAACGATCGTTGATGACCACCACTTCGCCATGGGCGATCAGGGTGCCGTTGACGAACACGTCCAGCGATTCGCCGGCACCGCGTTCCAGTTCCACCACCGAGCCCTGGTTGAGCTGCAGCAGGTTGCGGATCGGCAGGCGCGCGCGGCCCACTTCCAGCGACAGCGTCACCGGCACGTCGAGGATGACATCCAGGTTCAGTTCGGGCCCCAGGCTTTCATCGGACTGCAGCGTGGTGAACTGTGCCGGTGCCGGTTCGTTGGTTTCGATATCGTTCATTGCGGGTCTTCCTGGATAACGGGAACGCGTGGGCGGGTGCCCGGGGGATGGGTGGCGATGATCTTCACCGCGTTGCTGCCATTGGCGACGCCGAACTCGCCGGTGAACACCGGAATGTTCTCCACGCACACCGGCACCTGCGGCTGCAGGTCGATCGGCAGGATGTCGCCGACCTTCAGCCCGGTCAGTTCGCGCAGCGTCATGCGCTTGCTGGCCAGCACGCTGGACAGGGTGACTTCAGCGATGTTGAGCTGTTCGCGCAGCATCACGCCCCAGCTGGCATCGCGGTCGTTGCGGTCGCTCTGGATGCCGGCATCGAGCAGTTCGCGGATCGGCTCCAGCATCGAGTAGGGCAGGGTGACGTGGATGTCACCGCCACCGCCATCGAGCTCGACGTGCAGGCGGCAGACCACCACGTACTCGCGCGGGGTCACGATGTTGGCGAAGTGCGGGTTGATCTCGGAGTTGATGTACTCCAGCTCCACGTCCATCACCGGTGCCCACGCTTCCTGCAGGTCGGCGAAGGTCTGCTTGAGCAGCAGGTGGATCACGCGCATCTCGGTGGCGGTGAACTCGCGGCCTTCGATGCGGGTGGGGTAGCGCCCGTCACCGCCGAAGAAGTTGTCCACGATCGCGAACACCAGCGTCGGCTCGAACACGATCAGCCCGGTGCCGCGCAGCGGCTTGAAGCGGATCAGGTTGAGGTTGGTAGGCACGTACAGCGAGTGCATGTAGTCGTTGAACTTGATCAGCTCGATGCCGCGCACCGACAGCTCGGCCGAGCGGCGGATCAGGTTGAACAGGCCGATCCGCCACAGGCGCGCGAAGCGTTCGTTGACCATCTCCAGGGTCGGCATGCGCCCACGGATGATGCGGTCCTGGCTGGCAAAGTCGTAGCTGCGCGCTTCGCCGGGGGTAGCCGCGTCCACATCGGTTTCGACCGCACCCGAATCCACGCCGTGCAACAGCGCATCGATCTCGTCCTGGGAAAGCAGGTCATTCATGGTGTGCCCTTACTGGGTGACGAAGCTGGTGAACAGCAGTTCGTCGGCGCCCTTGGAGCCGGTTTCGGCCTTGAGCAGCTTCTGCACTTCGGCCAGCGAGTCGGCCTGCAGGCGTTCCTTGCCGGCGCGGTCGGCGATCTGGGTCGGCTCGACCTGCGAGAACAGCATCAGCAACTTGGCGCGGATGGCCGGGGCGTGCAGCTTGATCGCCTCCAGCGCGGCCGGGTCGCGGGTCATCAGCTGCACTTCGACCTGCAGGTAGCGCGGGCCGTCGAAGCTGCTGTTGAGGTTGACCACGAACGGCGGCTCCAGCCCGAAGTACTGCGCCGGTGCCGGCATGGCCTTGCTGGCGGCCGGCTTGGCGGCCTTGCTGTCGTGCTGGGACGAGGTGGCGAAATACCACGCACCACCACCGGCGGCGCCGGCGGCGAGCACGGCCACCAGGGCGGTGATCAACAACGGACTACGCGGCTTGGCGGCCTTGTCCTTGTCGGCGGATTTCTTGGTTTTGTCGGCGGCTGCGGCCACGAGGGGAAGCTCCATTGGATTGCTTCCTGGCTACATGCAAAGGCCGTGCCTGAATGCCGGGGCGCGCCGGCGTCGGGTTTCTGGCGGCCGTGACGCCCGGTAGAGCCGACCGTTGGTCGGCTTCACGCATCCCCGTGACCCCCCGGTAGAGCCGACCGTTGGTCGGCTCCACGCATAACCGTGACCCCCGGTAGTGCCGGCCGCTGGCCGGCTCCAGGCATACCCGGGACCCTCGGGTAGTGCCGGCCGCTGGCCGGATCCAGGCATACCCGTGACCCCCGGGTAGTGCCGGCCGCTGGCCGGCTCCACGTACACCCGTGATGCCTCCGGTAGAGCCGGCCGTTGGCCGGCTTCACGTACACCCGTGATTTCCTGAGGAGCCGGCCAGCGGCCGGCACTACCCGGTGGGTCCCGTGTTTACGGCCCGGTGGGTGCCGTGTTTACGGCTAGACGGCGCGCGTGCGCCTACGCGTACGCGTCAACCAACCCGCGCTGGCGCATCAGCTGCGCGGGCGAGACGGTGATGTCGGCCAGCGTCGGTTCGCCGTCGCCGCCGGTCGCGCCGCCCTGGCCATTGCCGTCCTGGCCGCCCTGCGCGGTGTGCTGCTGGCCCACGTCGGCGTTGCCGAGCTGGAAGCCCTGCTCGCCGAGCATTTCGCGCAGGCGGGGCAGGCTGGTTTCCAGCGCGTGGCGGACCTCGGCATGGGCGCTGCTGAAGCTGGCGTGCACCTTGTCGCCGTCAATCTGCAGGCGCACCTCGATCTGGCCCAGGTCATGCGGGGTCACCCGGATGACGGCATGGCCGATCTTCTGGTCGGCCAACCAGCCAATGCGCGCGCTCATGGCATCGCCGAAGTCATCGGCGCCTACGTCCGGGGTGGCGGTCGGGCTGCCGGTGAACGCGGCCGTGACCGCGCCGGTCTTGAGCTCGGCCGCGGCGTGCAGCGCGTGCAGCAGCGGGGTGGCCGGGGCATCGGCGGTGTCGGCGCCGGCCAGCGCGTCGGTCACGGCCTTGAGCAGCGCCGGGTCGTCGGCCACCGTGGCATCGGCGGGCAGCACCAACGCGGCGGCCGGTTCGTTGGCGTCAGCGGCAGCGGCAGCCGCGGCGGCGGCCGGCAACGGCAACGCCGGGGCGGGCAGCGGGGCGGCATCGGCCGCCGCCGGGGCGGTCGGTTGCAGCGCGGCGGGCACCTGGGGCGGGAGGCCGGCCAGGGCCAGCCCGGCCAGGCCGAGCGGGGGCCACGGCGCGGGCTCGGTGTCGTCCGCCCCATCCTGTGCCGCCGGCTTGGCGGCGGCGCTGGCCTCGGTGGCGCCTGCGTCGGCCGTGGCCTCGGTGGACGCATCGCTGCCCGTGCGCTTGGGCGCATCGGCAGTGGCGGGGGTGTTCGGTTCGGTGCCGGCTTTGGCGGGCGTGTCCGGCTTGCCTGCGTTGTCGGCCTTGCCGGCGGGGCGCGCGGGCGTCTTGGCGGTGCTGGAGGCGTCGCCGTTGAGCAGCGCGTCAAAGTCCCGGCGGGTATCGCCGGTCTGCGTGTCGTTGCGCGCGGGCGTACCGGTGGCCTTGGAGGCACCGGTGGACGCGGTGCCCTGGAGTGCGGGGGGCATCACGGCGTGCCTCCGGTGTCGGTGTCTTCGCGCTGCGCCTGGCGGCTGCGACGCGCGCCGAGGTCGTCCATCTCGCGCTGGTCGCGGCGGTCGGTGACCACCTTCTCCTGCGCGCGGTAACTGGCGGCCAGCTGCTCCAGCACCGCCTTGTCGCGGCTGGCCAGGATCAGCCGCGCGCGTTCGGCTTCGACCTTTTCGCGGTTGTGGTCCACGGTCTGGCGCTGCTGTGCCACGGCACTGTCCAGGCGGTCCAGGAACGCGCGCCGGTTGAGCAGCTGGGCCGGGCTGGTGGCCGCCATCTGCGCGTTGGCGTACTCGTCGGCGTAACGGCGCAGCTCGTCCAGGCGCGACAGGTGGGTGTCGAGCGTGCGCTGGCGTTCGGCCAGGTCACGGGCGACCTCGTCTTCGTGGTCCTGGGCTCGCTTGAGCAGGGGATCGAAACGCTTGGACTGGATCATGGCTTAGCTCTCAGGTTCCACCAGGCGCTTGAGTGCGGCCTGGCTGTGCGGCAGGTCGGCGGCCTTGCCGACGTCCTGGCCGAGGAATTCGGCGATGTCCGACCAGCGCTCCAGCGCTTCGTCGGTGGCCGGATCGTTGCCGCGCTGGTAGGCGCCGATGGCGATCAGGTCGCGGTTGGACGAGTACGCCGAGACCAGCCGCTTGAGCTTGCGGATGCGCAGGCGCCACGGTTCGTCGGCAATTTCAGTGACCACGCGGCTGACCGACGATTCGACGTCGATGGCCGGGTACAGGCCGCTGTCGGCGACCCGGCGCGACAGCAGGATGTGGCCGTCGAGAATCGCGCGGGCGGCGTCGGCGATGGGATCCTGCGGATCGTCGCCTTCGGTCAGCACGGTGTAGAAGGCGGTGATCGACCCCCGGCCCTTGGCGCCGTTGCCAGCGCGTTCCACCAGCGCCGGCAGCTTGGCGAACACCGACGGCGGGTAGCCGCGGGTGGTGGGCGGCTCGCCGACCGACAGGCCGATCTCACGCTGGGCCTGTGCGAAGCGGGTCAGCGAGTCCATCAGCAGCAGCACGTTCAGGCCCTGGTCGCGGAACCATTCGGCAATGGCGGTGGCGCGGTAGGCGCCGTGCAGGCGGGCCAGCGGCGGGCGGTCGGCCGGGCTGGCCACCACCACGGCGCGGCGCAGGCCTTCTTCGCCGAGGGTGCTTTCAACGAAGTCGCGCACTTCGCGGCCACGTTCACCGATCAGGCCCACCACGATCACGTCGGCGGCGGTGTAGCGGGTCATCATGCCGAGCAGGGTGGATTTACCCACGCCCGAGCCGGCGAACAGGCCGACACGCTGGCCACGGCCGATCGGCAGCAGCGCGTTGATCGCGCGCACGCCCACATCCAGCGGCTGGGTGATCGGTTCGCGGGCAAGCGGATTGATCGACACCCCGGCCATGCTCACGGTGCCTTCGGCGCGGATCGGGCCTTTGCCGTCCAGCGGCACGCCATCGCTGTCGATGACCCGGCCAAGCAGGCCTTCGCCCACTTCCACGCCGCCGCGGCCCAGTACCGGCACCACCCGCGCGTTCGGCAGCAGGCCGTGCAGTTCGGCGCTGGGCATCAGGTAGGTGCGTTCGCCGGCAAAGCCGACCACTTCGGCATCCACCCAGCCGCCGTCGGCGACTTCCACCTTGCAGCTGGCGCCCATCGGCGATTCGCAGCCCACCGCTTCCAGGGTGAGCCCGACCGCGCGGCGCAGCACGCCTTCGCGGATCAGGCCACGGCCGTGGTTGCCGTCGGGCTGGATGCTGTCCAAGCGCGCGGCCAGGCGCAGGTTGCGCGCGGGCGCCCACTCGGCGGCCGGGACGGGCAGGGGGTCGGTGTTCATGCACTGGCTCCGGATTTGCGCAGCACCGCATCCAGCGCACCGCGCAGGCGGGCCTCCAGGGTGCCGTCGATGCGCACCGCTTCGGCGTGCACGCGCAGGTCGCCGCGGCTCAGGCTGACGTCGGGGGTGAGGCGCTGGGTGGGCGACAGCTGCAGCAGCGGGGTGAGCGCGGCGATGTCGTCCGGGTGCAGGCGCACTTCGACCTCGCGGTTGGCGCCGCCGACCGCGTCGACGGCCTCGCCCACCAGCTGCGCGAGCAGCGCCGGGTCGGCCTGGTACGCACGCCCGACCAGGGTGCCGGCGATGCGCACCGCCAGCTCGCCGAGCGCGGCCACCACTTCATTCTCCAGCCGCACCAGCGGCCGGCTGAAGTTGTCCAGGATGCCTTCGATCTGCGCGACCAGGCGGCGCACTTCGGCCTGGCCCTGGGCCTGGCCGTCGGCATGGCCGCGGTCGAAGCCGTCTTTCTCGGCGGCGTCCTGGATCTGCTGGATTTCCTCCAGCGTGGGCAGCTGCAGCAGCGGTTCCGGTTCGTGCTCCGGGTCCGGTTCGGTGAGTTCGAAACTCTCCTCCACCGGTGCCGGTTCGGGCACCGCCAGCAGGTCCGGGGCAAGCCAGCGCACGGCGTTGTTCACAGCATCGCCTCCGCGTTGCCACCAATGGTGACGGTGCCTTCATCGGCCATGCGCTTGACGATGGCCAGGATCTCGCGCTGCGCCACTTCCACGTCGGAAAGGCGCACCGGACCGCGTGCCTCCATGTCTTCGAGCAGGATCTCGGCGGCGCGCTGGGACATGTTGCGGGTGATCTTGTCGCGCACCTTGATGTCCGCGCCGCGCAGGGCCAGGCCCAGGCGTTCGCCGCTGACTTCGCGCAGCACCAGCTGCAGTTCGCGGTCGTCCAGGTCCACCAGGTCGTCGAACACGAACATCAGGTCCTGGATGCGCCCGCTCAGCGGGGCGTCGATGCGGGCGATCTCGCCCAGGATCGCCTGGTCCTGGCCGCTGTCCATGAAGTTCAGGATGTTGGCCGCGCACTGCACGCCGCCGATGTTGGACGACTTCAGGTTCTGGTTGCCGGCGAACTGGCGCTCCATGATTTCGTTGAGCTCGTTCAGCGCGTTCGGCGGAATGCCGTCCAGGGTGGCGATGCGCAGCAGCACGTCCACCCGGGTACGCTCGGGCAGCAGCTTGAGCGCGTCGGCGGCCTGGTCGGTTTCCAGGTGGGCCATCACGATGGCGATGATCTGCGGGTGTTCGTTGCGGACCAGGTCGGCCACCGCACGCGGGTCCATCCACTTCAGCGCGTCCAGCCCGGTGGTGT
>Ga0160475_100153_pt1 | contig 62271 bp, 66 predicted proteins | sample HID1975M_E11MG_FD_108254 | JGI IMG/M metagenome (GOLD analysis project Ga0160475, IMG submission 108254) | Enriched soil microbial communities from UW Madison campus, WI, USA - HID1975M_E11 MG | ecosystem: Environmental > Terrestrial > Soil > Unclassified | place: USA: Madison, Wisconsin... | reverse complement strand
TTAGCCGTGGTGATGCCAAACTCATTCATCGCATCACTGATTGGCTGAAACCAGCGCGCAGCTAACCCGGCGCTGATCCCAGCCGCCTTCTGAAATTGTTCTTTATTCATGAGGATATTCCCCAAAGGGTTTATTTACTTACTTAAAGCAATACGACCGGCAAAATGTTGCCAGTTGTAAATGTTTAACTTAAGGTGCGTACCTCAGCTGCTGCTAACACCAGACCGAAAGGGTAGGAGCTCTATTGTGCGGGGAGGATTGATGTCTTTCCCCGCGATTTTTAATGACGTATCGCATCTAAAAGTCTGGCTACATTCCCCTTCGCCCATAACACCGCCGCGCATATCAAAATATTGACCAGCACTACAAACCAGTGCGATTCGCTGTACAGGCCGAACAGATATCGGAAAGGGACGCTGGCATATACCAGCACCGTGAGATAAGCCATCAGCGATATTAAAGGGCGATGTCTCGCCCCTCCGCGCTGGTAGAACATCAGGGCAATAACGATCACAGCGCAGATGCACGCGTTGACCATCGCCGAAGGATCACTTGTTAACATTGCTGGCCCCTCCTCCACGTAAGCGAGAAAGAATTCCAAACAGGCTACCCAAATCCTGACTGTTAACGAACGTCAGCAGCTTAATAGCAATTGCAGCAACGATTACCGCGCCCAGCGCATCAAGCGGCCTGTCGCTATACCCCGTCCATTTGGAGAAGTACGACCCAAGAAGAGGCGCGCCGATAACGCCAAAAATAAATGATGTGATGAAGTAGCCCACCAGCTTAAGCCGACTGATGTTTACCGCCGTGGCTACGTAAAACACTGCACCCGCAAACGCGCCAAACACCACGCCGTAATCAATTCCAGTTGCCAGGCCGAACACGCTGGCCCCCATCAGACCACCAGCCGCTACCGTAGTGCCAGAAACAGGATCGGACATTTTGCCCCCTCTTATTACTGTTAGTCCTCTCAGAACGAGGGGAAACAAAAAAGGCTGCCAATCGGCAGCCTTCGAAATTGTTGATATGTTTAATCCTGTGGGGCCAGCGGGCCTTCCAGGACCTCGGCCTCTCCGTTATGGCAGATATCATCGCCCTGAGTCAGGTGCCAGACACCAGTTATAGTTTTGCCCGATTCAAGGTCCTCGGTTTGGTCGCTTGTGTAGTAGGCAACCTGAATCCTGCCGTTGTGCTGTATCCAGTAAAAGCCTTCTTCCATGCCTATCCCCCTTCTCAGATTAAGGAGAGTGTAGCTATTCTGCCTGCGGGTTGGGCTTAGAAATACTTAATGATGAATGAAAGAATATCTGGCCCGCCATCGAGGATTCAAACCCTGAACCACAGAGGTTAAAGCTCAGTGTGCCACTACAGTGTTCTCTCTAGTTGAGCTAATTGCGGAATAAAAAGCCCAGCAATGAATGCTGGTTAGGTTCATGCAGCAGGTTCTGAGCTCTGCAGCGGAAACTCACAACATATCGTTATAAATATCGAGAGTATCAATAAATATCACAATTAGTTTAGCATCGCTTACGATTACTAGGCCAAACAGCCAGAAGAAACACCTTGCAGGAGAAAGTCGACGTAATCAGGTTTTTAACTCATAAGCCTTGTGTCAAAGTGACCACTCTTAGCAGGTTAAGATACTTTTTGCGTACGCGTTAACTTTTTCGTATTCTCATTCCATAAAAATCCTGAGGACATATGGAATGGCTGGTATAAGTTTTTCTTTTGAAGGTCTTAGCATTGAAAATGTGATCGCACACAGAATTTTTCCACGCTCGGCTTCAAAGAGCATCGTTGCCGCAAAAGTTAGCACACAAGTTATACACTTGGCTGATGAGGCAAATGATGCTTTGCAACTAAGGATAACTGAAGCATTAGCAGCACGTTCTCATGGCATTGAGATGTCCATACGTCATGGTGTTGCAGATAGTTTCCTTAATCTTGCTGCCTCAACGTTTGATAGCCCTGTGGAATCGTTTATAACAACAAGCCAACGTCTAGCAAATAAACTTACAGAAGCTCAATTCAATAGTGGAGCGCCAGGTGGCATCCTTATTATTGTAACTGGTCGTGTTGGTGATGATCAGCGTCCATTTTTTGCTGTGATTAAGGCGGAAACTCAGACAGGGTTTAGCGCACAAGAAAGTGAACAGCAATTGAACATGCAATATCTAAACGAATTGCTTTTAACACCGTCACAAAGGTTTTACAAAGTTGGTTTTTTAGTATCAATTGAAAACTGCAGTCAAGATGAAAGTGGTAATTATCCATCATCTTCGTTCAAAGCGTTTTTATTCGACCACTTGATGACCTCTACCGATACAAGTAAAGCTGCAGCATATTTTTACAATACATTTTTAGGTATGGATATTAATCTGTCTTCTAAAAAAATCACTCAAGATTTTTATGAGACAACACGTGACTTCATCAATAGCGCAGAAATAACTCAAGAGCAAAAACTGGAACTCCACGAAGCGTTACGTTCAGAGCTTCGCTCAAACAAAGCAACATTAAATATCAATTCATTTGCTGATGATCATTTACCTGAAGAGTTAAAGCATGATTACAAGATCTTAGTCGCTTCAAAAAAATTACCCGAAAACTCATTTATTAAAGATAATGAGTATATAGCATCAAAGCTCAAGAGAAGAAGCCGATTAATCTTTTCAAATGATATATGGATGTCTGTTCCACCTGAAAATTTCAAAGAACTCGTTGAAATATTGCCTAACGACAATGATAATACTACACTGATAAAAATAAATGGAACGTTAACGAGCCGGTTATGAATGATTATGATGAATTTCATCAGTATTTAATTGACAACCAAGAGGCATTAGCCTCTTGGGGGAGATATGTATCTCAATTAATATCAGATGAAATACAGAGAAAATTAGGAGACAAAAATTTAAAGACATTTCTAAAAATACCTGTAGAACCAAGAGTAAAAGATATCACTTCAGCGTTGGGAAAGGTCGCTAGGAAAGGCTACACAGACCCAAAAATGCAAATGACGGATCTTGTTGGCACACGATTCGTAGTTCTTTTGTCACAAGACATTGATTTGATAAGTGAAATCATTGAGAAAAGCGAAGATTTCTCCGCTATTGTTTCAAAAAATTATCAAGATGAAATCGAATCAAATCCGAAACTATTCGATTATCAGTCAAAACACTTTGAAATACGTCCATTGTACGAGACAGAGATCCAAGGAGTAAAAGTTTCACAAGAAATATGTTGCGAGGTGCAGTTAAGGACTCTTTTACAACACGCATATGCAGAATTAGTGCATGATAATATATATAAACCTGTGGGAGATGTGCCAAAAGCAGCAGAGCGACATATTGCCAGAAGCATGGCACTGATGGAAACGACAGATGATCTATTTTGTTCAACCATGAAATTGCTACACGACAGTAATTTAGTCCGAAACAATTTCAACAGTGCTCTATCAGAGATATACAAAGATATAATTGGCGCAGGATACATGCATCCTGATGAATCAACAAACCTTTTAATTTTAGATACTTATAAGGATTTCTTCTCAGATGGCACGGAGAGTAATGTTAGGGAGATGATAGCATCAAAAAAATTTTTACCCGCAAGAATTCAGAAACGTTCAGTTTCAAAAACTTTATTTGCGCAGCCAACAATACTGTTTGTTTATTTCCTCATCAAAACCATACCCCTCGAAAAAGTCATGGATATATGGCCTTTACCTGGTTACAAAAGCGAATTAAATTTGGCTTTTAGTGACTTAGGTGTAAGTGCAAGAAGATAAAGGTTAAGTTTCCTTTACCTTCTTGACATTGTTAATCAATAATAGACATCACACCTTCAATAAATCCAAGCGCTGTTTGTAGCTCTTTTCTGATAGTTCCATCTGAGCACTTCCTTTTTTTTGCGATTGTTCGTAGCGATAGTCCTATAACAAAATGAGCAATAATCAACTCATACTCTTCTGGCTTGTATTTTCGTAACCGCGCTGCACATCCATCAATCACGATCCCTTCATCGTCGTCACACTGAAGACGTGATTTCTTTCCGTGAGGCAACAATCCTTTGAAGCCGGCGGCAATTGGTTGCCAGTCGACGCCACTATGATCTGAAGCAGCCCAGGCACCCCACAAATCCATTACTTCATACATGTCGCGCGCTGCCATTTCTTTATCCTGATGTCGATTAATGTTGCGTATGTTCTGATGGCTTGAGGTTTTGAATGATGCTTCGATGGTCATTAATCGCACTCCCCCACCATATTAAGAATGACATCCGCACCCTCGTCTTTCAGGTATTCCCCCTTTCCGCTCTCCAGAAACCAGCGGCACACTTCAACGGCTTCGGCGCGGGTCACTGGTCTGATGGTTGTAAGCAACTCCTCCAGATAACGCTCGCGGTCATTCACCGACTCATGGTGATCGGGGCCAAATTCATAACCGAGTTCTTTACCCGCGGTCTGCCGCACGCCGTAAAGCCAGTCCCAGTACACAAATTCACGCGCCACATCTGAGAGGGTGTGGGGCTCAGGGAGAACGTCACGATAACCAGCTACCCATGCACGACGTTTTTCATCGAGCTCGTTCGAGCGGCTACCATCAATTCTTCGGGCTTTCTTTTCGGCTGCGGTCCAGCCCCAGTAGTAATCATCGATAAATCTGTTTGAGGATTTGATCACCCGCTCGGCCTCCACATCTTCCATCGCAATTTCATAATTGCCGAACGTAGCGCGTACATCTGCGGCCTTTTTGATGTTCTCCCGCGCTGCCTTGATAGCGTTCGCCGGGTTATCCATGCCGATGGTCCCGAAAGCCACCTGGAAAGGATCAGCCCCGTTCATCATCAACCAGTCGCGGTAGCGCTTCTCTGCATCTTTCGGTTTGATGGTCAGCTTCTGCAGGGCTTCCTCGGCTGCGTCCAGGTGTGCGGGTTCGTTCAGCCGGATCACTTCCAGCACCCAGAGATAAGCATCCGTCTGTTTATGGCCGGTGATTTTCCGTTGAGCCGGCAGCGGCTTGATGTTCGCCAGGGTGGTGCTGTGCACTGCTGCAGGGATTGTGAAGAGTGCTTTATGTTCGATGTTATCTGTACGCATTACGCAGCCGCCTTTTTGTAGAAAACCAATTCACGAACCTGATCGCCGTTCATGAGCATGTTGTTAAAATCATCGTGATCGGGCCAGTAGACACTCACCCGCTGCAGGTCATTTTTCGCCAGCAGGTTCGCGTGCGCACATTCATATGCGGCCGCCAGCCCGGTGGCGCTGTTCTCGTCACGGTCAGCAAAAATAATCAGATGCTTAACGCCTGCCGGAACCCGGAATTTCTTCATAAACCCACTGGTCATGGTTGCCCAGGTATTCACGCCGTAGAGCTGGTGCGCGGACAAAGCAGTTTCGATGCCTTCGGCGATGCCCAGCGTGCTGGCAACAGGGAACATACGGATCGCCACTGAACGGGCGTGATCCAGGTAATTGTCCTCCTGCAGGGATTTCTGACGCTTTGCGCTGGTGCCGATGTCGGCCTTTTTTGAGCCGTCCAGAAGCGTCTGATGCAGATAGCAAAGCTCGCCTTTATCATCAGTGGCCAGAGAGTAGAGGGACTGGAACACCCGACCATCGTGACGCTGCTTATCGTTGAAACGGATAGCTTCAACCGGGAGCTTATAGATGCCGCGCGCATTGAGGTAATCGGCACCCGTGGTCCCACGCAGCGGTGCCAGTTTGGAAAACTTACTGAGCACCCTTTTACGCAAACTGCCGGCGCTGGTGGTGACCGGTACTTTCAAGCGAGTGAAGGTGTTGCCGATCAGCTCATCAATTTCACGGCAAATCTCATTGAAGGGTTTACCCTGGGTTTGCGTAACCAGTTTCAATCCATCGCCGCTGCCGCAGGTACAGATCCAGGTGCCGGCACCGTCCCGGTCATCGATTCGGAATTTCCCGGTGGAGTCGCAAAGCGGGCATTTGCCTTTGAAGTGATTTTTTCCGGTGATCGGCGGCAGGCCGTAATGTTCAAAAATCATGGCCCACTGGCCCTTTGATGCTTCCGCCGTCTTCATACTCGTTTCCCTAACTGCTGTTTGATTTCTTTCATCTGGTTTCTCACCAGCTGAATTCTTGTCGGCTCAGGCTGGCATTCTTGCTGCGCCTGCACTTTCTCGCGCTGCTTCGCAAAGGCGATCTGTTTGTGCCTGATGAAGTTCGAAACTGTTGGGGTGATGTCCATCGGGTAATCGCTCAGGCCGTTTGGCCACTCCCCGAAACGCTCATGGAAAGTGTGTTTGCACCAACCGTCGCTTACCGGCTTTTTGCCCAGCGAATGGCGCTGGCGCTGGTAGAACTTAATCTGGCTCCACCAGGCCTGTTTCTCGGCCTTTGTGGGCTGGCGCTGCTCGGTGCCCAGCTTTTTAAGCTTGCGCCCGGTATCTGTATCGATATCTTCACCGGCCAGCGGCTTGTGGCCGCATTTCGGGCAGACGTAGACGCCAGCTGGTTTCATGTAATGGCATTGCGAGCACTCGTGTGGCAGCTTCTCTTCGCGTTCTTCAGCTGCGCAGCGCGCGCTTTCTTCCATACCATCTGATTTGCCGGGCAGATCGTCATACTCGATGGAATCCGGATAACCCAGGCGGTGTACGGTGCCGCTGTGATCGAAGATGAGGCAGGACTCTTTTCCCGGTGCGGTGCGCAGACCGCGGCCCAGCGCCTGCAGCCAGCGAATTTCACTTTTGGTTGGCCTGGCGTAGATGATGCAGCGAACGTCGCTGTCGAACCCGGCCACCAGGACGCCCACGCTGACGATGATTTTGGTAGCACCTGTTTCAAAGCGATGGATGATGGTCTGGCGATCCTCCACCGGGGTGTCGGCGGTCATAACCTCGGCGTTAACACCAGCCTGGTTAAACCGGATGGTCAGGAAATTGGCATGAGCTACGTTCACGCAGAACGCGATTGTCGGCAGATCCCGGCCATGCTCCAGCCAGTTCTGGACGATATCGCCCACCAGCGTTGAGCCGCACATAATCTCGGCCAGTTGCGCCTCGTTGTAATCGCTGCCTAACTCCAGTGATGGGGCAGTTTTAACGCCTTTCAGATCCGGCTTAGTGGGCGCATAGAACTCGTAGTTGCTCAGGTCGCCGCGCTGGATCAGCTCGCCGATGGTGGTCGGTTTAATGAGACGGTCATAGTATTTGCCCAGGAACGGTGAAAACGGCGTACCTGACAGGCCAATCACCTTCACGCCTTTAGCGCGAAGACGCTCGATATCCTGCAGGATGCGTTTTTTACGCAGGTGCGCTTCGTCGATAATCAGCAGATCGATGTTGTCAGGGAACACGCGGCGAATAAGCGTATCAGCGCTGGCAATCTGGATTTTCAGAGACGGATCGTAGTTCGGATGATCCGCCCAGATATAGCCAATTTCATCACCCGGCAGGCCATATTCAACAAAGCGATTTGCCGTCTGACCGATCAGGATGGTGTATGGCGCGCAGAACAGAACGCGCATACCGCGGCTGACGAACCCGGCAACAATGAAAGCGGCCAGCCCCGTTTTGCCGCTACCAGTTGGCGAGTACACCATGAAGGTGTCGTTTGCCTTCCAGTCTCGGCGCAACATGTTGAGCGCGCGTTCCTGTGCAAAATTCGGTGTAATCGTCAGCTGCATTGTGCTGCCCCCGCGGTGATGAGATAATAATTTTGTGATGTGGTTTTCATGGATTCCCCTCACATGGCTGGCGGCCTCCCCAAAGGTTGCCAGCCTCCCTTCTGAATCAGCTCCCCTGAAATTCACTCTTCCAGGAAGAACCTTCCTCATTTCTCTGCGCCTTCAGCTTTCGTACTACCTTGCTGATACGGTCGCTTTTTTTTGGTTCAGCCCTTAAGACTGAGATCTACCTAACCTATGGATCTCTCCTGTTGGAAAAGGCCCTATCCCTACCCCTGCACCCAATCCCCCCTTACCCCCCTTTCCCTCTTCCCCATTAAAACGTACTACCTCCCTAGTACGGATTGGGATGAGGTTCCGATGGTTTCTAACCTGATCAGGCACCTTTAAGCCTGAGTCTGTTCGGGTGCCTTTAAACCCGGAACAATCAAGAACTCGTTTGCGTTCCAGCCAGGGGTGGTTCGGCGGTATACCCCTGTAATGCCCTGCCGTGATTCCTCACGAACAGGCGAAGCCGTGTGTTTGCTTCGTGCCTTGCCCGGTTCTCCTTGCGGTATGAAACGGGCTCAGCGGCGTAGCTTTCCTGATACACAGCTGCATAACGCTGCACTGCTGTCTGTCGAACTGCTGGCGATAACGAAAAAAGTTGCTGCTGAATCCACGCGCTATCAGCAAAGCTGTATGCTGATGGCATATCTACCTGAATGAGCTCAACTAACACTGTCCTTTTCCTTAAGCTCAGGCCAAATACGGTCCCAGCTTTCAGGATTAAGTGATTTCCTGCTGACGACACCGCCACTGTGGGTTTCTATCAATACGCAAATTTCTGGCCCAAATACCGACTTCGTACTCATGGCCTTCCGCAAGTAGTTCAGCGTTGTTCCGCATTGTTCCGCGAAAGCCACTTTTTCTTTTGGAGACAGCCCGGCCATAAAAATTTTTAAGGCTTCCATCTTTCACCTCTGGATGAATCAACAGGATTGATATTACCCACGGGTAACACAATAATCAATACCCACAGGTAATTTACCAGTAGGTAACAACTGATAGAATGGAAAACATGGATAAATACGAGAAACGTCGTTTACGACTCATCCAGTTGCGGGATGACTATTGCAATGGCAACGCATCTGAACTCGCGCGCAAAATAGAGCGCGAGCCTTCTTACGTCTCACGCATGTTATGGCCAGAGGGGAAAGCAGGTAAGAAACGTATTGCGGACAATATGATAGATGTTATTGAAACCTCGTTTAATCTCCCGCGAGGGTGGATGGACGGTATAACCAATGAAGTCTCTAACGTTGCTATAGTCAAACCTCCTCGCCCGGGTAAGTCGTTCCCCGTGATAAGTTGGGTCAGTGCTGGCTCATGGTGCGAAGCGATAGAACCTTACACATTGCAGGACATTGAAGAATGGAATGAATCCGACGCTCACGTAGAAGGTGAAGGATTCTGGTTGAGGATCAAGGGGGACTCAATGACCTCACCCTCAGGTATGAGTATACCTGAAGGGATGATGGTACTCTTCGATACTGGTCGGGAAGCGCATCACGGAAGCCTGGTGTTAGCCAAGTTAACCGATGCCAATGAGGCTACGTTCAAAAAATTGGTCATAGATGGTGGAGACCGTTATCTCAAGCCCCTAAATCCCGCTTACCCGCTCATTCCAATAAATGGAAACTGCCGAATCATAGCGGTAGCAGTTGAAGCAAGATTAAAAATCATCTAACAATTTAAACCCGCAATAGCGGGTTTTTTTATATCTGAATAAAATAAAATTCCATTAACTATCAAATTGTTGTAAAAATCAATTGATTATTATTACCCCTAGGTATTGACTCGATATATTACCCAAAGGTAACATCATTTCATCGGCAAACAATGGAGCCATAGAAATGAGTACCCCCAGCCTAGAACACTTAGATATTCACAAAAATCTTAGAGATCGCAAAACATCTTGGGGGCACCTACATGCGGTAGGGCCTCATCAGGCTGATGCAAATTATGAATTTATAACTAGCTTCATCGGTGAAACAGAATATGCCCTATATGCTCGGCAAGGGAATTATTTCGTTCTGGTAGACTCCTTTAAGAACTATGAAGAAGCGAATCACTCAGCCAAAGAAATTATCAATAACCAACCTCAATTAAAGAATCTTTTTAAAGTACTTTAATTTAAATCATCGCCAACTATGCAATTAACACCTTAATCGGCGCGGCAATCTGCAACCAATTTTTAGGCACGCCATTATGACATTTATCAAGGACAAAGAGGCATATCATTCAGCATGCCTATACGCGGCCTGTGGTTACGAATTAATTGCACGCCTTTATCTTAGAAAAGCATATGGGAGATAGGTTATGACCATTCAAGAACGACAAGATATTCAGAGCGTAAATTTTAAAGCGGAGCAGCTGAATTACCTTATGCAAACCATCCACGCCCATCACAAAGATTTTGATTGCCACCAACTCGATGGCCTTTTAGGTCTGGCTTATGACCTCGCTAGTTCTGTTTATTCATGGACCGAGGCAGAGGAGGGAATTGTATTGGCGAATGAAGATGCACGAAGAAGGATAAATTAGTTGGATAAATTAATCGAAACATATCGTCGTCGCATTATTAAATCAGCATTACACCGCCACCTGCGTAAAACAGGAAGTAGTTGCATTGTCATTAATCAACCAAAAGGCGAAATCAAAACCATCGAATTAACAGAAATTCTTCTCGATGGGCTATTAGGCCGATTTGAAAAACAGGCTGTAAACGAATTCGGGAATATTGATGGAATTAAGGCAATCAGGGGAATTTATAGCAGCGCTGTGGATGTGAACAGCCGCGGTGAGTTCCTGACGGAAAGTGGCAAAGAGTTAATCGACGCTCTCATCGCAGAGCTGGTCGATTTTGCCAAAAAGCATAAACCAGCAGCAGCGGAGGATCAGCATGTTAAGTGAGCAAAACGTTAACCCGGGTTGCCGCCCGATTCTGAATATCGACCTGCATGTTCTGCCTGACTTCACCGGCCGCGTCGTTCTCTACATCGAAAACGGGCAGGTGAAGTGTGATCGGCGGTTATCTCCCGACGAACATATCTGCGCTCTGGACACGTTTATTGAAATGGCGCGCGATATGGAGCTGCGCATCCAGGAGACATCAAATGGCTGATGTTAATTATTCCGTAGAGCACGGCCCTATTGAAGTGGTTCTCACTATCGAGAACGGGAAGGTCATTCATTCGCGCCCAGTTCAAAAAGGCGAAGTAACAGCGTCTCTGGAAACCTTTTTATGGATGGCAGAACGCGCGGGCTACACGGTCATTCCACCAGCGGGAGGTAACGACGATGGCCCTGACAGCGATACGCATTCCTGAATGGGTGCATTCACAGGCGGTTCAGGTGCTCAGGCATTACAGAGCAATGCGTGTTTATCCATGCCGGATACACGGCTCTGGAAACCTGAGCCTGAGGGTAAACCGCCGCTGGCGCATGCTGTCCCGCGATGGTGGGCAGAACTGGGAAGTAATGAGCCACGAGCGATACAGCAAAGTGAAGGATAGAAAATGAATACATTCACCCAAAATATGCGCGATACGGCAAACCTCGTACTTTTGGTACCGAATGACTGGGTTTGTGAAAGTGTTCTTATCGCGGTAACCGGCCTTAAGCCCGGAACCATCCTCCGAGCCAGAAAAGAGTGCTGGATGGTCGGGCGTGAATACGTGCACGTCTCGCCGGACGGAAACCCGAAACCATCCAGTGAATGCATGTATAACCGGAAAGCGGTCGATGCATGGGTGGCGTCGATGAAAAACAAACAGCCCGGGTGATTTGATGCCATGAAAAAGGTAAGCTCAGATCGCTCTTGGGCGTCTGGAGGAGTCAATGGATAAAGTCACATATCCAACAGGCGTCGAAAACCACGGTGGCACATTGCGCATCTGGTTTAATTTCAAAGGTAAGCGTGTCAGGGAAAGCCTCGGTGTCCCTGACACCGCTAAGAACAGGAAGATCGCCGGGGAACTGCGGACGTCAGTATGTTTTGCCATCCGCACAGGCACATTTGAGTATGCGGCACAGTTTCCGGATTCCCCTAACCTCAAGACTTTTGGGGTGGGTAAAAAAGAAATTACAGTGTTAGAACTTGCAGAAAAGTGGCTGGATCTGAAGAGGATGGAAATCTGCGCGAACGCCCTCAACCGTTATGAGTCAGTCGCAAGGAACGTGGTGCCCAGGATCGGGGGAAATCGGCTGGTGTCAGCAGTGACCAAAGAGGAACTGCTGTATATCAGGAAAGATTTGCTGACCGGTCACCAGACGCCTGTGAAGGGAAAGGTCCCGGCGAAGGGACGAAGTGTTGTCACCGTGAATTATTACATGACAACCATTGCCGGGATGTTTCAGTTTGCCGCAGATCACGGCTACGTAGAGGCAAACCCATTCGAAGGGATCAAGCCTCTTAAAAAAGCCAGGGCAGAGCCAGATCCACTAACTCGTGACGAATTTATTCGCCTGATCGATGCATGCCGGCATCAGCAGACGAAAAACCTGTGGTCACTTGCAGTATACACAGGGGTGCGTCACGGGGAGCTGACCTCCCTGGCCTGGGAGGATATCGATCTTGAAGCTGGAACAATAACAATCAGGCGTAATTATACAAAACTGGGCGAATTCACTCTACCGAAAACTGAGGCGAGTACAAACAGGGTCATACATCTCATCCAACCTGCGATCAGCGTCCTGGGGAATCAGGCAGAAATGACGAGGTTAGGTAAGCAGCATCACATTGATGTTCAGCTGCGCGAGTACGGCAGAACGGAGAGCCACGACTGTACATTTGTCTTCAACCCTCAACTGGTCAGACGATGTCAGCATGTTGGGTTCATCTACAAAGTCGACTCGATAGGTGACTTGTGGGACGCAGCGGAGAAGCGAGCAGGGATAAGGCACCGGAAAGCGTATCAGTCGCGTCACACGTATGCGTGCTGGTCACTCTCAGCTGGCGCTAACCCCAGCTTCATTGCCAGCCAGATGGGCCATGCGAGCGCCCAGATGGTCTTCAATGTATACGGGGCGTGGATGGCTGACAGCAGCAGTGAGCAGATCGCGATGCTGAATAAGAGGCTTGCGGATTATGCCCCACAGATGCCCCAAAGCCTACAAAGCAGCACCAGAGCATTATTGAAATCAGTAAGTTAAATACGAATGCCCGACATGTTAACTGCGTGGAGGGCAACACCACGCTGTACGCCCTGCCAAAAGCCGACGTAGTGGCGCGCTGGCATGAGCAGACCCACGATGATTTCCGCTTCTGTTTTAAATTCCCGGCCACCATTTCGCATCAGGCCAGGCTGCGCGACTGCGGCGATTTAACCGCAGAGTTTTTCAGCCGGATGTCACCCCTCGCCAACCGGATGGGGCAGTACTGGCTACAGTTGCCCGCCACTTTTGGCCCGCGCGATCTGCCCGCGCTGTGGACGTTTCTGGACGCCCTGCCCCGGGAGTTCACCTATGGCGTGGAAGTCCGGCATCCGGACTTTTTTGCCAAAGGAGATGCGGAAAAAGCGCTTAATCGTGGACTTCACCAGCGCGGCGCTAATCGGGTGATCCTCGACAGTCGCCCGGTCCATGCTGCGGTACCGCACAGCGAGGCGATTATCGAGGCCCAGCGCAAAAAACCGAAGGTGCCGGTGCATGCGGTGCTCACCGCCCATAACCCCATGGTGCGGTTTATCGGCAGTGACAATATGCCGCAAAACCAGGCGCTGTTTGCCGTCTGGCTGCAGACCCTGGCGAAGTGGGAACAGACCACCACACCGTATCTGTTTTTGCATACCCCTGATATTGCCCAGGCACCGGAACTGGTCGAAGCTCTCTGGCAAGCCTTGCAAGCCGCGGTGCCGTCGATTGGCAACGCCCCTGCCATACCGCAGCAATCTTCTCTTTTCTGATCGCAACCCCTATCATATAGAAGTGCCATCTGCAAAAAACAGGGAGTTTGTATGGTCTGCGCGCTGTATGCGGTTCTGGGTGCGTTACTGTTAATTAAGTTTTCGTTCGACGTCGTGCGCCTGCGGATGCTGTATCGCGTCTCCTACGGGGACGGCGGTTTTTCTGAGCTGCAAACGGCGATCCGCGTTCATGGTAATGCGGTGGAGTACATTCCCGTCGCACTTATTTTGATGTTGTTTATGGAGATGAACGGTGCCGAGACCTGGATGGTACATGTCTGTGGCCTGCTGCTGATCGCCGGTCGTCTGATGCACTATTATGGCTTTCACCATCGCCTGATCCGCTGGCGACGTTCCGGCATGAGCGCCACCTGGAGTTCGCTTGTGCTGATGGTGCTGGCTAACCTGTGGTATATGCCGTGGGAGTTGGTTTTCTCCCTGCATTAGCGCACAATACGCCACTTTATTTTTCCCGGATTTTTACGTTATGTCAGATCGCGACACGCTTTTTTCTGCGCCTATCGCCAGTCTGGGCGACTGGACCTTTGATGAACGGGTGGCTGAAGTCTTCCCGGATATGATCCAGCGCTCGGTACCCGGCTACTCCAATATCATCTCTATGATTGGCATGCTGGCGGAACGTTTTGTCCAGCCCGGCACGCAGGTTTACGATCTGGGATGTTCGCTGGGTGCAGCCACGCTGTCGGTTCGTCGTAACATTCGTCAGGACGGCTGCAAGATTATCGCTATCGATAATTCTCCGGCCATGGTCGAGCGCTGCCGCCGCCATATCGATGCCTGGAAAGCCCCTACCCCGGTAGAGGTGATCGAAGGCGATATCCGCCATGTCGAAATCAAAAACGCCTCGATGGTGGTGCTGAACTTTACCCTCCAGTTCCTCGAGCCCGACGATCGTCAACTGCTGCTGAACAACATTTATCAGGGGCTGAACCCCGGCGGCGCGCTGGTGCTGTCAGAGAAATTCAGCTTTGAAGATGCCGCCGTGGGCGAGCTGCTGTTCAACATGCACCACGATTTTAAACGAGCAAACGGCTACAGCGAGCTGGAGATCAGCCAGAAGCGCAGCATGCTGGAGAACGTCATGCTCACTGATTCGGTCGAAGCCCACAAAGCGCGCCTGCAGAAGGCCGGCTTCGAGCACAGCGAGCTGTGGTTCCAGTGCTTCAACTTTGGTTCCCTGGTGGCGCTGAAAGGCGGTACAGCATGATTGATTTCGGTAACTTTTATCAGCTGATTGCCAAAAACCATCTGTCGCACTGGCTGGAAACCCTGCCTGCGCAGATTGCCGTCTGGCAGCGCGAATCTCTGCACGGCCAGTTCAAGCAGTGGAGCAACGCGGTCGAATTTCTGCCGGAAATGACCCCGTATAAATTGGATCTGCTGCACAGCGTCACCGCCGAAAGTGAAGCGCCGCTGAGCGAAGGTCAGTTAATCCGTCTCGAAAAGCTGCTGCGTAATCTGATGCCATGGCGTAAAGGGCCATTCTCCCTGTACGGCATGGATATCGACACCGAATGGCATTCCGACTGGAAATGGGATCGCGTGCTGCCGCACCTGTCCGATTTAACCGGGCGCACCATTCTGGACGTCGGCTGCGGGAGCGGCTATCACCTGTGGCGCATGATCGGCGCCGGGGCGAATCTGGCGGTCGGCATCGACCCGATGCAACTGTTCCTCTGTCAGTTTGAAGCCGTACGTAAGCTGCTGGGCAACGATCAGCGCGCACACCTGCTGCCGCTGGGTATTGAGCAACTTCCGGCGCTGGCTGCGTTTGATACCGTATTCTCGATGGGCGTGCTCTATCACCGCCGCTCTCCGCTGGAGCACCTGTGGCAGCTGAAAGATCAGCTGGTCAGCGGGGGCGAACTGGTGCTGGAGACGCTGGTGATTGAAGGCGACGAAAATGCAGTGCTGGTGCCGGGCGATCGCTACGCCCAGATGCGCAACGTCTACTTTATCCCGTCGGCGCTGGCGCTGAAAAACTGGCTGGCGAAGTGCGGGTTTGTCGATATCCGTATTGCCGACGTCTGCGTCACCACCACCGAAGAGCAGCGCCGCACCGAGTGGATGACCACCGAGTCGCTGGCCGAATTCCTCGACCCGAAAGACCCGACGAAGACGATTGAAGGTTATCCGGCGCCGGTGCGCGCGGTATTGATTGCTACCAAGCCGTGATGCCGCCAAAAAAAGGATAAAAAAAGGCCCCTGTTGAAATTGCAGGGGCCTGGTACAAACAAGCATCATATTGGGCGACATGATGCGCGGTAAAAACGGATTTTAACGGCGATACCTTTCGATCATCGCTTTCATCACTGCAACCGACTCGCCATCAACGCCGTAGCGGGAATACTCATCCGCCTCACTCTCCGTCGACATCGACAAGCCTGCATTGCGATAGCGCATGGGTGACGGCAACCATCTGCCTGCCGAACTGTGAAGCTCGAATACCCCTGCCTGTAAAAACAATTCAAGGTTAGCGGCGCGAACGCCAGCACCTGCCATTATTATTGGAACACCTGATTGCGCTTTTAGTTCCTTAATTAATGAAATACCTTTTTCGGCGGACGATTGCTGACCAGATGTGAGCACCCGCGCTACCCCCAGTTCCGCCAGATTTTCAAACGCTTGCAGCGGATTGACGCACATATCAAAGGCGCGATGAAAAGTCACCGCCATCCCCTGCGCGGCAGCCATAATCTGGCGCATACGCGGCATATCGACATGACCGTCCTCATCCAGCAGACCGATCACCAGCCCCGGGAAGCCGAGATCGCGCACGACGGCAATATCCTCCAGCATGGCGTTAAACTCGCTCGCGCTGTAGTAAAAGTCTCCGCCGCGCGGGCGAATAATCGGATGAACGGGGATAGTCACCGCCTGACGTACCGATTTCAACACGCCCCAGGAGGGGGTCAGCCCGCCCTCTTTTGGCGCCGCACAGAGTTCAACGCGATCGGCTCCCTGCTGCTGCGCAGTCAGCGCACACTCCATGCTGTAACAACAGATCTCCAGCAATGCCACAAAACCTCCTTATACCCACTCGATCGTTGCATCATGCCATCCCGCATCCGGCGCGACGCGGCGTTAGCTCACAAACTCTTGTGCTTTATTCTTCGCTGGCGACAATCTGTTCGATGGTCCACGGATGGAATTTGACCGTCACGCTGCCGTCCGTCACCGCCAGCGTCGGGTTCGGCAGACGCTCGCGCTCACCCTTTGGCGAACTGCTTTTGACGAAGATCCCCGGCTGGCTAAGTCCGTCGTCGGACAGCAGCGCCAACGCGCGGGCATTCAGGCTTTCCGGCTCACCGGGCAGAACGATTTCTATATGCTCCCAGCCTTCATGGGGATAGCGTTTTTCGCCCGGCCACGGCAGCTCAACCACATCGAAACGCCAGTGCGCCACGCAGACCGGTTCATGCAACTTAAACAGACAGATCGGACGGCCGTTGATGATGTTTTCGGAGAGCAGCTCGCCGCACTGCTCAAACCCACGCCGCCAGCGATCCGCAGTAGCATTCTGGTGGCAGCGCAGGGAAATGTGGTCTGCTGCGAGGGGAACGATATCCAGACCGAGGCGATCCGCCAGGGTGGTGAACGCCTCGGTGAAGCGCGGTAAATCGGCTGCAATGTCCTGCAGGTCGTCAATAGAGAGCCAGTTCGCCATCATCAATACTCTTGTCATGGTGCAAAAGCGTTAATTTACTCTGTTGGGGGCTGGCGACCAACCGCTGATTTGAGCCAGTGCTGACGGCAAGAGGCAATTGCAGTATACTCCCGGCCTAATTTCTTTAACTGGCGCGGCAGCATGACAGCCGCGACAAAAATGTAAGGTATCCCGGTGAATATTCAGGCTCTTCTCTCAGAAAAAGTCAGTCAGGCTCTGATTGCTGCAGGTGCGCCTGCGGATTGCGAACCCCAGGTTCGTCAGTCAGCAAAAGTACAGTTTGGCGACTATCAGGCTAATGGCGTGATGGCAGTGGCGAAAAAACTGGGCATGGCGCCGCGACAACTCGCTGAGCAGGTTCTGACGCACCTGGATCTCAAGGGTATCGCCAGTAAAACCGAGATCGCCGGGCCGGGCTTTATCAACATTTTCCTCGAACCGGCCTTCCTGGCGCGTCACGTTGACGCCGCGCTGCAGTCCGACCGTCTGGGCGTGACCCAGCCACAAGCGCAAACCATCGTGGTCGACTACTCTGCGCCTAACGTCGCAAAAGAGATGCATGTGGGCCACCTGCGCTCCACCATCATCGGCGACGCCGCCGTGCGCACGCTCGAGTTCCTTGGCCACAAGGTGATCCGCGCGAACCACGTCGGCGACTGGGGCACCCAGTTCGGGATGCTGATTGCTTACCTGGAAAAACAGCAGCAGGAAAACGCCGGTGAAATGGCGCTGGCGGATCTCGAAGGTTTCTACCGCGAAGCGAAAAAACACTACGACGAAGACGAAGTCTTTGCCGAGCGCGCGCGCAGCTACGTGGTTAAGCTGCAGGGCGGTGACGAGTACTTCCGTCAGATGTGGCGCAAGCTGGTCGACATTACCATGTCCCAGAACCAGCTGACCTACGATCGTCTGAACGTCACCCTGACCCGTAAAGACGTGATGGGTGAAAGCCTGTACAACCCGATGCTGGCCGGTATCGTCGCCGACCTGAAAGCCAAAGGTCTGGCCGTTGAGAGCGAAGGTGCTACCGTCGTGTTCCTTGATGAGTACAAAAACAAGGAAGGCGAACCGATGGGCGTTATCATCCAGAAGAAGGATGGCGGCTATCTGTACACCACGACCGACATCGCCTGCGCTAAGTATCGCTTTGAGACGCTGCATGCGGATCGCGTGCTCTATTACATCGACTCCCGTCAGCACCAGCACCTGATGCAGGCGTGGACCATCGTGCGTAAAGCGGGTTACGTGCCGGATTCGGTCCCGCTGGAACACCACATGTTCGGCATGATGCTGGGTAAAGACGGCAAGCCGTTTAAAACCCGCGCAGGCGGCACCGTGAAGCTGGCGGATCTGCTGGACGAAGCGCTGGAGCGTGCCCGTCGTCTGGTGGCCGAGAAAAACCCGGACATGCCTGCCGACGAGCTGGAAAAACTGGCAACCGCAGTGGGTATCGGCGCGGTGAAATATGCGGATCTCTCCAAGAACCGTACCACCGACTACGTGTTCGACTGGGACAACATGCTGGCGTTTGAAGGCAACACTGCGCCGTATATGCAGTATGCCTACACCCGCGTGCTGTCTGTGTTCCGTAAAGCCGCGATCGACGAGAGCGTGCTGGCGAATGCAACGGTAGTGATTAGCGAAGATCGCGAAGCGCAGCTGGCAGCGCGTCTGCTGCAGTTCGAAGAGACCCTGGCCGTGGTCGCCCGCGACGGTACGCCACACGTGATGTGTGCTTACCTGTACGATCTGGCTGGCCTGTTCTCGGGCTTTTACGAGCACTGCCCGATTCTCTCCGCCGAGAGCGAGGCGGTTCGCAACAGCCGCCTGAAACTGGCGCAGCTGACCGCGAAAACCCTGAAGCTGGGTCTGGATACGCTGGGTATCAATACCGTAGAACGTATGTAAAAAGAAACCCGGCGCAAGCCGGGTTTCTTTTTTATCAGAAGTACTTTCGCAAATACTCCGTCAGACACAATATCGCCATCGCCTGCCCGTACGGCATCGAGGTCAGCGGGATCTGGCGATAGAACTCCAGATCGCTGCCCATCCCGGTACCGAACGAAGTTTGCAGCAGTTCCCCTTCCGGGGAGATGTTTTTCACAATCCCGCGAATGGCTTTCTCCGCCACCTCTGCATACTCCGGCCCCACGTAGCGCTTGCGCACCGCTTTGAGGATCCCGTAGCTGAACCCGGCAGTCGCCGAGGCCTCCAGATACGAGTTCGGATCGTCGAGCAGCGTATGCCACAGGCCGCTCGCATCCTGGCACTTCGCCAGCGCCGCAATCTGCGCGTTCAGCACCTGCACCAGATAACGGCGCACGGCGTTGTTTTCCGGCAGATCCACAAGCTCGAGGAAGTCCGGGATCACGATGGTCAGCCAGCTGTTGCCGCGCGCCCAGCGGGCGTTGGCAAAATTATGCTGGCCGTCATAGTTCCAGCCGTGGAACCAGAGGCCAGTCTCCCGGTCCATCAGGTTTTGTACGTGCAGCAGGAACTGATAGACCGCCTCTTCCACATAATCCGGGCGATTGAGCAGCTTGCCAATCTTCGCCAGCGGCAGCACGGTCATCATCAGGGTGTCATCCCACATCTGCTGATGGTTCTCTTCCGCCAGCGTGATGTGCTGCATCCCGCCGTGATCGGTGCGCGGCATCTCGTTCATCGCCCACTCGGCCCAGCTCTCCAGCCACGGCAGCCAGGCCGGATTGCGCGTCTCTTCATAGCGATAGGCCAGCGTCAAAAACGGCGACATGGTGTTGACGTTCCTGGTGGTCGCCCCTTCGGCGAAGCGTTCGGTAAACCAGCCGTCGATAATATCGCGCATCGCCACATCGCCGGTCTGGCAGTAATACTGCCAGATACCGTAGAGACCCACGCCGTGCGTCCATTCCCAGCCCGCCCAGCCTTTGGTGTCGATCACGCGCCCGTCGTCCAGCCGCAGTAAAAACTCACCGGTTTTATCGTGAATGTTGACCAGGTTATGCGTCACTTTTTGAATCAGTGATTTCAGCTCATCCCTGGCGATAAAACGCTCAGGCTGACGCAGTAACGGGCTATGTTTGACAGGCCAAACCTTCATAATCTTAACCTCTGTTGTATGTCGAATTCAGTGAAGCACGTTCATTCAGGGACGGTGCCGCAGGTTTATTGCGGTTCAGGTAGCCGATGTTGTTATTGCCCCACAGGCACTCATACGGCAGACCCGCCAGCATCTCCACGGTGGCGCGCGCCTGCGGCGTTGCGGTTTCCGGCATCGCGCGGCCAGACTCACGCATTTTGGCCGTCTCTTCACGCAGGGTACTGTGCGTTTGCAAATTCAGCTTGAAGCGCAATGACACCAGGAAGCCGCAGATCAGCACCAGCACGGTACCCACACTCAGGATCATCAGGATGGTATGGCTGACCTCTTCCGGCTGCACTTTCTGGCCGCTGACAAAGCCGGACAGCTGCATCACAATCCCCACCAGCATGATGGCACCCGCCTGAGAGGCTTTGCGGGTCAGGGTCATGATGCCGGCGAAGATGCCTTCGCGACGTTGACCGGTGATGACTTCATCCACATCCGCAATATAGGTATAAACGTTCCACGGCACGTAGTTGATACCGCCACGTCCCAGACCTGCGAGGGCAGACACCAGCAGCAGCAGAGAGTAAACATCGCTGAGCCCAGCGTAATAGAGCATCGCATACGAAATAGACGCCAGACCAAACAGCACCACTACCATGCGGTAGGAGGGTGCCGGCCCGAAGCGGATGCACAGCGGGATCATGGCGATCACGGCGATAAACTGGAAGATGGCCATCGTACCCAGCAGATTCGACGCCATCGACGCCTCCTGCATCAGCACGAACACCACATAGTAAGTAAACACGGCGTTGAACACGTCCTGGGCGATATAGCCGCCGAGGTACATCCCCAGATGCTGACGGAAAATCTTCACCCGCAGCGTGGAGCTCAGTTCAACAAACAGACGGTTGAGGCTCTGCCCCAGATTGAGTTTTTTCTTCTCTTCCTCGGCACGCAGCGCCGCTTCGGACCACTCTTCGCGCGGACGTTCCCAGGTAAAGAACCAGACGAAGGTCAGCATCATGGCGCACAGCACCGAGAAGACCAGGCTCGCATAGAAGAAGGAGACGGCGTTGTCTTTACCGAAGTGCGTTAACAGAATGCCCGGCAGGAATGAGGCCAGGATCGCCGACATCTGCGCCATGGAGATGCGCGCGCCGGAGAATTTGGTCTTCTGTTTGAAATCGTCGGTCATTTCCGGCACCAGCGTTTCGTACGGCACCAGAATCATGGTGTAGACGATATCAAACACCAGATAGGTGAGCAGGTAGTACCAGAATCCCATGTCCCCGACCCACATCAGCGAGTAGCTGAAGACGCATGGGATACCGAGCAGAATAAAGAATTTGCGGCGGCCAAAGCGTTTGCCCAACCAGGTGGTGCCGAAGTTATCGGTCAGGAACCCCATCAGCGGGCTGACAACGGCGTCTAATACCCTTGCCGCAGCAAAGATAAAGGTGGCTTCAATCGGCGTAAGGCCGCAGAAGGTGGTGTAGAAATATAGCAGCCAGGCAGCGGTCAGTGCTGTCGTTCCCGCCCCGAGAAAATCGCCCGAACCATAGGCCAGATAATTCGCGAGTCCAATTTTACGTGTTTTCATTACCGTCGACCCTGTAAGTTTTAAAAGACTCCCGGTGAGCACAGACGTGAACGGGAGTGACTACACGGTTACAGTAAGAGTATCGCTACGGGGATACCTTTCTGTTGCTGCCATCACCCGGCGGCAACTGGCAAAAATGCAAAGAGATTTACTACGCGTGTCACTGTTTTATAAAACAGCGTTTCTTTTGCATCAAAAGGAGACGTCATTTTTGCGAGCCAGCCGCCAGAATATCCTGACGGCTGGTGAAAAAGCGGGCAATTAGCGGTAGTTAACGATAACTTCGTTACGTTGGACCTGCAGCGCGGGGATCAGCCGACCGCCGCCGGGGACTTCCCAGATAAAGCGTAACGGCTCGACGGCGGGCACGTTTTCAAACGCCCGGGTGGTGCCGCTGGCACCGTCCAGCTCCGTGCAGCGCGACTGGGAGCATAACCGCACCCGCAGCCCGGCCGGGATCGGGCCATTCAGCGCATAGCGCCAGGCCACCAGCGTCATCAGACCTGACACCGGTTGCTGCGCCGAAAGCGGGCGCGACGACGCCGCCACGCCGCGATGGTTAAGGGTCAGGCCGATACTGCTGTCCTGCCATGCCCCCTCCCCTGCGGCCTGGGCCATCAGCGGTAGCACCAACAGCCAGAGTAATTTACGCATCACTGACCTCCGATGGTGGCGGTCATGCGGATGTGACGATTATCCGACAGTTCCATATTAGAGAGCACCACCAGCTGGGTCAGACTGCGACGCAGGAAGCGGGAGAGCAGCGGACGCAGGGCATGGTTAACCAGCAGCACCGGCGGTGCGCCGAGCATCTCCTGGCGCTGCAAGGCCTCCTGAGTTTGCGCCAGCAGGCGGTCAGCCAGTCCCGGCTCCAGCCCGCCGCCGCCCTGCAGTGCCTGCAGTAGCAGACGCTCAAGCGGCGTATCCAGGCCAATCACCTGCACTTCGCCGGTGCCCGGGAACCACTGCTGAGTGATCGCCCGGCCCAGCGCCACGCGCACCACGGCGGTAAGCTCGTGCGGATCGCTTTGCAGCGGCGCATGCTCGGCCAGGGTTTCCAGAATGGTACGCATATCGCGGATCGGGACTTTCTCGTCGAGCAGATTTTGCAGCACCTTGTGCAGGGTGGTAAGCGTCACCACGCCCGGGACCAGATCTTCGGTCAGCTTCGGCATCTCCTGGGTCACACGATCCAGCAACTGCTGCGCTTCCTGACGGCCAAACAGCTCGGCGGAGAACTGGCCAATCAGGTGGTTAAGGTGGGTCGCCACCACGGTACTGGCCTCTACCACGGTATAGCCCTGGATCTGCGCCTGCTCTTTCAGGGCGCTTTCAATCCAGATCGCCGCCAGGCCAAATGCCGGGTCGATGGTCTGTTCACCCGGCAGCGTACCCGCCGCCGTGCCCGGGTTTATCGCCAGCCAGCGCCCCGGGTAGGCGTCTCCGCTGCCGATCTCGACCCCTTTCATCAGAATACGGTAGCGCGCAGGCGGCAGATCCATGTTGTCGCGGATATGCACCACCGGCGGCAGGAAGCCCATGTCCTGAGCAAATTTCTTACGGATACTGCGGATACGCCCCAGCAGTTCCCCGTCCTGCTGGAAATCGACCATCGGGATCAGGCGATAGCCCACCTCCATTCCCAGCGAGTCTTCCAGCTGCACGTCGTTCCAGGTGGCTTCCACCGCCTGGGTATTTTCCGGCATTTTAATTGGCGCGGCTTCGGCCTGAGGCTTGGTTTCTCGTCCGCGCAGCCACCAGGCCAGTCCCAGCAGCATGCCGGTAAACAGCAGGAAGACAAAGTTTGGCATTCCCGGCACCAGCCCCAGCAGGCCGAGTACCGCCGCCGACAGCAGCATCACGTTCGGGTTGCTGAACAGCTGAGTGACCATCTGCTGGCCAACATCCTGATCGGTGGCAACGCGGGTCACGATTACGCCCGCCGCGGTGGAGATCACCAGCGCCGGGATCTGGGCGACCAGGCCGTCACCGATGGTCAGCAGGGTATAGGTTTCGGCCGCGTGGCCCATGTCCATGCCATGCTGCAATACGCCGACAAGCAGGCCGCCAATAACGTTGATCACCATAATCAGAATACCGGCGATGGCATCCCCGCGAACGAACTTACTCGCACCGTCCATCGACCCGTAGAAGTCCGCTTCCTGGGTTACATCAGAACGGCGTTTTTTGGCTTCATCTTCGCCAATCAGCCCGGCGTTAAGATCGGCGTCAATCGCCATCTGCTTGCCCGGCATCCCGTCGAGGACGAAACGCGCGCCAACTTCGGCGATACGCCCCGCACCCTTGGTGATAACCATAAAGTTGATGATGACCAGGATCACGAACACCACGATGCCGATAGCAAAGTTGCCGCCCACCAGGAAGTGGCCGAAGGCTTCAACCACCTTACCTGCCGCTGCGCCGCCGGTATGGCCGTCCATCAGAATAATACGCGTCGAGGCCACGTTCAGCGCCAGCCGCAACAGCGTGGTGAACAGCAGGATGGTCGGGAACGCGGCGAACTCCAGCGTGCGCTGAGTGAACATCGCCACCAGCAGCACCATAATGGAGAGCGCAATGTTGAAGGTGAAAAGCAGGTCAAGGATGAAGGCCGGGAGCGGCAACACCATCATCGACAGGATTAACAGGATGAGGATCGGCCCGGCAAGGATCTGCCATTGCGTCGATTTCAGGTTGCCAGGCAAGCGCAACATTGCCATCAGATTAGCCATCAGTGTCCTTCTCGTTCATAAAATCCAGCGCTGCAGGCACCGGGAGATTCTCAGGTTTGACAGGTCGTTGACCTCCCGCCAGACGCCAGCGTTTCAACTGCCATACCCACGCCAGTACTTCCGCCACGGCGGCATACAGCTGGCCCGGGATTTGTTGTCCAATTTCCGCATGCCGGTACAGGGCACGCGCCAGCGGCGGGGCCTCGAGCATCGGGATGCGGTTTTCATTACCTATTTCACGGATGCGCAGGGCGATAAGCCCCGCCCCTTTCGCCACCACTTTTGGCGCGCTCATTTTGTTTTCGTCGTACTGTAGCGCCACCGAGTAGTGGGTCGGGTTGGTGACGATCACGTCCGCTTTCGGCACATCTTCCATCATCCGGCGGCGCGCCGCCGCACGCTGCATCTGGCGGATACGCCCCTTCACGTGCGGGTCGCCCTCCATCTGCTTATATTCATCGCGGATGTCCTGCTGAGACATGCGCAGCTTTTTAATGTGGCTGTAGATCTGGAAGAAGACGTCGAACCCCACCATCGGGATAATGCTCAGCGCCACCAGCAGGGAACATAGCCCCACCAGGTTAAGCGCATTGCGCATTGCGCTCAGCGGTGATTCGCTGATTAAGCGCATCATCTCCGGCCAGTTATGCCACAGGAAAAACCCGGCCACGCTGCCCATCAGGGTGGCTTTCATCAACGCTTTCAGCAGTTCGGCCCCGGTCTGGGCTGAGAACATCTTCGCGATCCCGGAGAGCGGGTTGAGTTTGGAAAATTTAGGCTGCAGCGACTTGCCGCTAAACACCAGACCGCCCAGCATCACCGGCGATATCAGCGCCACCAGCACCACGCCGGTAATCAGCGGCAGCAGCGCCATCATCGCGCCTTTGATCAGCAGGATTATCTGGCTGAGGATCAAATTGGGGTCGTTCACCATGCTGTGGTCAAAGCGCAGCCCGGCCGAGAGCATACCTGCCAGTCTGTGGGCAAGGGACTCCCCGCCAAGCCAGATAATGCACACGCCGACTAACATAATCAGTAGCGAGGTGAGTTCTCTGGATCGGGGTATTTGCCCATCCTCACGCGCCTTTTCTAGTCGGTGGGGTGTGGGGGCTTCTGTTTTGTCGTCGCTGTCGTCTGCCACGGCAAGCATCCCGCAGGTATAGGTTTGGACGCTATGATGCCAAAGCAGGATGTGAACAATGGGCGAAATAGGGGCGTTAAAAGGGCTGATTTAGGCGATTCGGCAAAAGGGGGCGAGCGCAGAACGGTAAAACGCCACCTTCTCAGGTGGCGTTTCTCATCAGAAACCGAGGCTGTCCAGCAGGTCGTCCACCTGGTCCTGGCTTGCCACCACGCCGGCTTTGCTGGCGTCGAGCTGTGGGCCATTGAGCAGGCTTTCGTTTTCGCGCTGAGGGCGCGCCGACGGTTCCGGGATGTTCTCCAGCAGCACCATCAGCAGCTGACGCTCAATCTCCTGGATTACATCCATCATGCGCTTGATCACCTGACCGGTGAGGTCCTGGAAATCCTGCGCCATCATGATGTCCAGCAGCTGGGCGTTGGTGAAGCTGGTATGACCCGGTACGTCGCCAAGGTACTGGCGGGTATCGGTGACCAGCTCACGTGCGTCGGACAGTTCGATTGGGTTTTCGAACCATTCGTCCCAGCGTTTGGTCAGCGCTTTCGCGCCTTTTTCCATTTCGTCCTGATGCGGCTGCGAGGCTTCAACGCTGTTCAGCGCTCGCTCTGCCGCCTGGGCGGTCATCTGCACCACGTAATCGAGACGATCGCGGGCATCGGGAATCGCTTCCGCTGCTTCAGCAATCGCCTGATCCAGACCCAGCTCACGCAGGCTGTCGCGCAACATGCGCGTCAGGCTGCCGATCCGGGCAATTATATCGCCGGCTGAATGCTCATCCGTAGGTTTAATCGAAGGCTGCATCATCACCCGTACCTCACATGCCGAGTTTCTCGAAGATCTTCCCGAGCTTCTCTTCCAGTGTTGCTGCAGTGAATGGCTTCACCACATACCCGCTTGCGCCCGCCTGTGCCGCAGCAATAATGTTCTCTTTCTTCGCTTCTGCGGTCACCATCAGCACCGGCAGAGAGGACATCGCGCCATTGGCACGAATGGTTTTCAGCAGTTCCAGACCGTCCATGTTCGGCATGTTCCAGTCAGAAATCACAAAACCAAAACCGCCGCCGTTCAGTTTGTTCAGCGCATCGACACCGTCTTCCGCTTCTTCAACATTATTAAAACCCAGCTCTTTTAGCAGGTTGCGTACGATGCGACGCATGGTGGAAAAGTCATCCACAACCAAAAACTTGAGCTCTTTGTCCGCCATAAAACTACACTCCTCGTTAAATACGTATTGCCTGTCCGGCACTGATTTTTGCCAGCATCTGCTGACTAACCTGACTGAGATCGACCACTTCGCTCACGCCACCCGTATTGATGGCCTCGCGCGGCATGCCGAACACCACACAACTTGCTTCATTCTGCGCGATGGTCCAGGCGCCAGCCTGGTGCATCGCAAGCATTCCGGCGGCGCCGTCGTTGCCCATCCCCGTCAGGATCACCCCAACGGCGTTGCGCCCCGCGTATTTCGCCACCGAATGAAACAGCACATCCACCGACGGCCGGTGCCGGTTAACCGCCGGACCGTCATGAATTCGAATCTGATAGTTCGCCCCGCTGCGCGCCAGCTCCATATGCCTGTCGCCAGGGGCGATATAGGCATGCCCCGGCAGGACGCGCTCGCCGTCTTCCGCCTCTTTTACGCTGATCTGACACAGCTTGTTCAGACGATCGGCAAACGAGCGGGTAAAGCCCGGCGGCATATGCTGGGTAATCAGAATACCGGGGCTGGAGAGCGGCAATGGCTGGAGTACATGGCGAATTGCCTCTGTTCCCCCGGTTGACGCGCCAATCGCCAGCAGCTTTTCCGAGCTCAAAAGCGGGCCGGATTTCAGCAGTGCAGGTGCCGCCAGCGGCTTATGCACCGCAATCTGCGCCCGGGACGCCGTGCGAATTTTCTCGGCGATCATCTCGCTGTAAGCCAGCATCCCTTCGCGAATGCCCAGCTGCGGTTTGGTGACGAAATCCACCGCCCCCAGCTCCAGCGCCCGCAGGGTGATTTCCGACCCTTTGCCGGTCAGGGATGAGACCATCACTACCGGCATCGGACGCAGACGCATCAACTTCTCAAGAAAATCGATGCCGTCCATGCGCGGCATCTCGACATCCAGCGTTAGCACGTCGGGGTTAAATTTTTTAATCAAATCCCGGGCAACCAACGGATCGGGGGCGGTTGCCACCATCTCCATGTCACTGTGACTGTTGATAATCTCCGTCATGATCTGGCGCATCAGCGCCGAGTCATCGACTGCCAGGACCCTGATTTTACTCATGCTTTATCCTTACTCAGCGCATAGACCGTCTGGCCACGAAGGCTAAACTCGCGCGCGAGATTGCTGAAATTCTCCGAGTGTCCGGCAAACAGTAAACCGTCCGGTTTGAGCAGCGGCACAAAACGGCGAAGGATCTCCTGCTGCGTCGTTTTGTCGAAATAGATCATCACATTACGGCAGAAAATGGCGTCAAAGGGTCCCGCCACGTTGTACTGCTTCTCGAGCAGGTTCAGCGCCGAGAACTCGACTGCGTTCGTCAGTTCGCTGCGCACGCGTACCAGCCCGTCGTGCGGACCCGTGCCGCGCATGAAGTAGCGCTGCAGCTGCTGCGGCGACAGTGTTTTCAGCTCTTCCTGACGGTAGATGCCGTTCTGCGCTTTTTGCAGCACTTCGGTGTCGATATCGCTGGCAATCACCTTCCAGCGACCTGGCGCGGTACCTAACGTATCGGCAAGGGTGATGGCGAGGGAGTACGGCTCCTCACCGGTAGAGGCAGCGGCGCTCCAGACGCGATATTCCCCGCTACGCCGACGCGCATGCTCCGCCAGCACCGGGAAGTGATGCGCTTCGCGGAAAAAGGCGGTCAGGTTAGTGGTCAGCGAGTTGATAAACGCCTGCCATTCCGCGCTGTTCGGATTCGCTTCCAGCATCCCCAGATAGCGGCCAAAATCATCCAGCTCGAGGGTGCGTAAGCGCCGCACGAGACGGTTGTAGACCATGTCGCGCTTGTGATCGGCAAGTACGATCCCCGCGCGCTGGTAGATTAACTGACATATCCGACGGAAATGCGTATCGGACAGCGCGAGGCGCTGTGTCATCTGTAACAGTAATGACGATTGCCCTGAGGGCAGAGATGATGTCATAGCGCCTTCTTAATCACTTTCAGGAACCCACTGGAACGGTCTGCGACCGCCCGACTTCTGTTACGGTTTCAACACGCTCATTCACATTAAAAACAGACACCAGCGAGGTCAGATGATCTGCCTGACTGGCTAACTGGTCGGTGGCCGCCGCCGCCTCTTCCACAAGAGAGGCGTTCTGCTGTGTCACCTGATCCATCTGACTTACTGCCTGGGCAACCTGCTCGATACCGCGACGCTGCTCGTCGGACGCAGACGCGATTTCACCCATAATGTCGTTCACCCGGGTCACGGAACTGACGATTTCAGTCATGGTTTTTGCGGCGGTATCCACCAGCGCAGAACCCTGCTGTACGCGTGACACGGACTCTTCAATCAGCCCTTTGATCTCTTTTGCCGCATTGGCGCTGCGGCTTGCCAGGTTGCGTACTTCACCGGCCACCACTGCAAACCCGCGCCCCTGCTCACCCGCGCGCGCCGCTTCGACCGCGGCATTGAGCGCCAGAATGTTGGTCTGGAAGGCAATGCCGTCGATCACGCTGATGATGTCGCCAATCTTGTGCGAACTGGCGGCGATATCATTCATGGTGCTGGCGACGCGAGTGGCTTGTTCACCCCCCTGCTTCGCCGTTTGCGCAGCACTTTTCGCCAGACCCGAAGCCTGACGGGCGTTGTCGGCGTTCTGCCCGACCGTGGCGGTTAATTGCTCCATGCTGGCAGCGGTTTGCGCCAGCGAGGCCGCCTGCTGTTCCGTACGCGACGAGAGATCGTTGTTACCTTCGGCAATCTCGGAGATCCCGGTGTGCATGGCATAGCTGCCGTGGCGCACCTGGGTCACCGTTTCGCGCAGCGAGCTTTGCATCGCTTTCAGGCTGGCGAAAATGGCCGAAATTTCATTTTTGCCGTACACCGCTACCGGGCGCGCGAGGTCGCCTTTGGCAATGCTGTCGAAATGGCTGCTGATGATCGCCAGCGGCTGGACAATCATTCTGCGCGACCAGAACAGCGCTGCGCTGGTCAGCAACGCGGCCAGCACCACCATGGTGGCGAAGATCACCCCCGACATGTGGTAACTGTTGCGGCTGCCCGCCCCGGCCTCTTCCACAAAGTGGTTGATTTCCTGCTGCCAGTTTTGCGCGCTGACGTCAAACGCCGCCTGCGATTCCTGCACTGGCGCAGTGAGGAAGTCCGACAGCTGATTGTTCTCAAGCCAGGTCGCCTGATGATCTAAATCGCCGTGCCACTGGGCATAGCCCGCCTGCACGGTTTTTTTCAGCGCATCGCCTTTGGCACTGATCGCCCGATGTTCAATAAAGGTTTTGAACATGCCGTCAGCCTGCTTCAGGCTGTCGCGGGCGGTGGTCATCAGCGCTTTAATGTCATCCGGCGGATAGCTCAGGGCTGTTAAGGTCCCGGCCTTGTTCAGCGCGGTACTGGCCTGCAGCAGCACGCCACGGGTCTGGTCGAGCAGCGCCCGCTGCTGATTACCGACTTCCACTTCCTGTAAATTCTGATAGCCGTCGCGAAACGCCCAGAACGACAAGCCGTTACTGCCAACCTGCAATACCCCACACAGAATCAAAATCAAAAACAGTGTGGTCGAGATACGAATACGATTTAACATCCACGCTCCCATTCAGCGGCCAGCAGCCGCGGTTTAAAGTTCGATCAAAATGTTTCCCAGTTGTCATCCTGTCCGGTTGCCAGCGCACGCGGTTTGCCCGATGCCGCGGCAGGCGCCGTCATCGAAGGTCCGGCGTGGGTGGAAACCGTTCTTGCGGGCGTAGAGGTAAGACGAAATGCCGAAACAGCCATCTTCAACAGGCTCGCCTGTTCTTCCAGCGCAGCCGCCGCCGTGGCGGACTCCTGCACCAGCGCGGCGTTTTGCTGTGTAACACGATCCATCTCCGAAACTGCCAGCGCCACCTGGTCAATACCGCGGCTCTGCTCGTCGGAGGCCGAGGCGATCTCACCCATGATGTCCGTCACCCGGGTGACGGCGTTGACGATGTCATTCATGGTTTCACCCGCGCTTTCCACCAGCACCGAGCCGGTATCCACGCGTGAAACAGAGTCCTGAATCAGGGTTTTGATCTCTTTGGCGGCATTGGCGCTGCGGCTGGCGAGGTTGCGCACTTCTCCGGCGACCACCGCAAATCCGCGCCCCTGCTCACCGGCACGGGCGGCTTCAACCGCCGCGTTCAGCGCCAGAATGTTGGTCTGGAAGGCGATACCGTCAATCACGCTGATGATGTCGGCGATTTTCTTCGAGCTGTCGGCGATGTCGTGCATGGTTTTCACCACCCCGTCCACCACCTTGCCGCCGCGCTGGGCGGTTTCAGATGCGCTCTCTGCCAGCTGCGACGCCTGACGCGCGTTGTCGGCGTTCTGTTTAACGGTAGCGGTCAACTGCTCCATACTGGCCGCGGTCTCTTCCAGCGCCGACGCCTGCTGCTCGGTGCGGGACGAGAGGTCATTGTTGCCCATCGCAATCTCACTGGTACCGGTGTAGATGGCATCCGATCCCTGACGCACGTTGGTAACTGTCTCGATCAACGAGCGCTGCATGTGGTCCACGCTGCTGGCCAGTTCGGTGATCTCATTGCGACCGGAAATCGCCAGGGTATGCATCAGGTTGCCGCTGGCAATTTCGCGGATGTGGGTAATGACGCGGCCCAGCGGGTTAAGCAGGATATGGCGAATGCCGTACCAGACAGCGATCAGCACAATTGCCAGCGCCAGCGCGAGGATCGCCATCTGCCATTGCGCAAAGCGGTAGTCGTCCACGCTGGTGGTGAAGGCGGTGCGGTACTGCGCGTCGCTGGCTTTAGCGTACTCACCCAGCGCGGCGCCCAGGGCGTTTTGCATCCCCTGGGTCGGTTGGGCAAAGTAGGCGTCAGTATTGCCGCTCTCAAGGAACTGGATCAGCTCCGCCAGACCGGCCGCATAGCTATGATACTTTTCGTCGATGTTCTGGCTCGCCTGTTCCATCGACGGCAGCGGTGCAATCTGCTTGAAGGCCGCGAAGTGTTTCCCTGCTTCATCAAGGGTGGAGCGGGCATTTTTTAACAGCTCGGTTTTGGCGCTGCTCTGCTGGTTAGCGGCATCCATCATCATCCGCGCCGACGAGCGGCTGAGATTAATACGGGTTTGCAGCATCAAATCCCAGGTTGTGGTGAGTTCACTTTGCTGAAGGCGTAAATCGTTGGAGGCCGCGAAGCTGGCCTGATTGTGTTTAAGAGACGAGAAAAACAGGCTGCCGGAAATAAGCTGCAGAAGTGCGAAGACGACCAGCACTAACATCAGCATTGTGACAACGCGCATACGGTTCAACATACAACACCTTCTAACTGGATTTGTTCCCGGTGTTATCGGCACAACTGGCGAGAACTTTACGCAGGAGTTGGGGAAAGCGTGGTTCAGAAGGCGACGTCGACCACCAGAGTATCGCTGTAGTTGCCTGCGGGCGGCGTCGTTTGGGTGGTTAACACCCGGGCGGTGTAGTTATAGCTGCGCAGTAAACCGTCGGCGCTCACCTGGGATGAAACCCCGCTGGACCAGCGTTCGGTGCCGCTGCTGCCCCAGCGATTGCTGGTGGCTTCTTTATAAATTTCATAGCTCATGCGGTTATTGCCGCTCGCCATGCGCCGCACGTTATTGCTGGCGTTGGCACCGTTATTAATGCCGATGGTATAGACGCTGCCTTTGGTGCAGGTGACCGAGATGGCCTGCGACACCGTAGGGAAGTTCTGCACCAGCGGCGCACTGTTGAAATTGACATTCGGCGTGGTCATTGCGCTGCAGTCGTTGGTGACGGTCATATTCAGGACGATGCTGGTCGTGGCGGTTCCCACCTGCGGGGTGCTACACAAGCCAAGTATACCCACCGCGCAGACGTTGTAGTTGATGCTGAAATTAAGTGTCACCTGATAAGGCCCGGCGCTGACGTTCTGGCCGGGAACGGTGCGAAAATAGAGCGGAATATTGTACTGTTTGGCTCCGAGCAGGCTCAACAGCGTCGGGCCGCTCCAGGTGTAGGCTTTACCAATCTGCACTTCGCTGCTGCTCCCGCAACCGGCCAGCCCGCACAGGCGGGTGGGGATCACGTCGGTTATCGCCGCATTATCGGTGCGCTTCAGGGTGGCGCGGCTGTTGGCATTGACGGTCGCGCCGATGTAATTGAGGGTAATGGCGTCGTTGGTCAGCAGGTTGAGCGTCGCGTCGCAGGTCACCACCAGCGTGCCGGTGGTCTGCACTTCCCCGCTGCCGCTAAGGGCAAACGAGGTGACGTTGCCAAAGTTGGCATTGACGGTGCTGACGGTGCATGCCCCCCAGCTTGCCGTGGAAACCAGCATCAGGACCAGCATCAGCAGCAGGCGTCTCATGGTGACATCCGGCAGGTCAGCGGCCCGTAGGTTTGCAGCTTATGCCCCGGATTGGCGTCCAGCGTGAGGGTCACGTGACAGCGTTTGCCATCCGGCGTGCGCACCGTCAGGGCGTTAACGTCCGCGAGATCTTCCAGCCAGGCGATCCCGTCGTAGCCCACCACCGCCGGGAGCCTGCCCTGGCGCGTCACCTGGCTGCCGAGCGGAATGTCCAGCCCTTCGCCGTCGTGGAGGATCACGCTCGCCACCCTCTCCTGTTCCATCGGGAAGTCCACCAGATAGCCGCTGTTACGCCGCAGCGCCACGCGCCGCTCGGTCTCCTTCAGGCGGGTGTCGGCGGGAAGGTTGAGCGTGTTGATACTGTAGCTGGCCGGATAGTAGGCCGAGACGCCGCTGATCAGCAGATAGCCGTTGCGGTTGGTTTTGCCGACCGGCTGATTCTCGTAGCTGACCGGCACCTCCGGCTGGCCATCGGTACTGACCACCACAAAGGCGTCATTGATTTTGTTGGCGGCAAACAGCTCTCCGTCCATCAGCACCAGCGAGCCCATCGCCTCGCCCCACCAGGTCATCATGTTGCGCTCGCCGTAGCCGCCGCCCTGGATCTCGATATTGCTGTTGCGCCAGCCCAGCGAGCCCTGCTGATAGTTGTTGGAACGCGACTGGCGCGCAAGGGCCATGTTCCAGCTCAGGCCGCCGTCGGTGGGCATCGAGTGGTTATAGTTGAAGCGCTGGGTGCTACCGGCTGTCGGGGTGTTTTCCACGGTGAGGGCGGCGCTGTCACGTTCGCCAAGCGGGATCTGCAGCGACATCGCTACCGTCCAGTCGCCCTTCTGCTGATCCCGGCTGGCGACGAGATAAATACTGCTGCTGCCCCACAGATTGCGGCTCCAGGAGAGGTTCAGCAGCTCGGTCTTCTGGTTATCAAAGCTCTGGACGCCGATCCAGGCCGCGCCGATATTGCCGTATTCGCCCATGTTAAAGGTCAGGGAATACTGGTCGGTATTGCGGCTCAGGCTGGCGATGGGCTGGTCGTATTCATCATACAGCGTCGGCTGATCGTACAGCGCCAGATTGCCAAACCCGCGATCGCGGCGGCTGTGTTGGGTGGCAAGGCTGAAGGCGCTGGTGCTGTACTGATAGCCCCAGTTCAGCTGCACGCCCGTGTCGCCGCGCATCTGGCTCTGGGTCCAGGCGGTATTCACTACCCCTAACTGCCCCAGCTTGACCACCGTCCCGGCACCACCGAGCGCCAGTTGTTCCGCCCCTTCCACGTGTCCTTCCAGCGTCAGCCAGTCGGTCAGGCCGTAACGATATGAGCCGCTGCCCGCCGCCGGGCCGTAATCAAAACTGTCGATACCGTAATTGCGCCGCAGGCTGCCGAGGGTAATCGCCCCGTCGCTGAGCCCTTGTTTGAGCAGCTCGCTGGTGACGTAGAACGGCAGCGTGGTGCTAATCTGGCGCCCCAGCGCATCGGTGGTAACCAGCACCGCATCCCCCGCCCCGTTGATATAGGGCAGATTGGTGAGGGTGAATGGCCCCGGCTGCAGATTGGTGGAGCCCGCGCGGTAGCCATTAACGAACAGATCCACGGCGGTAGGCACCGCCGCTTCGCCGGAAAATTCCGGCAGAGGCCAGGTCACCAGGTCCGGGCGCAGGGAGAAATCGCGGCCATAGCTTATCCCGCCCATGCGCACGCTGCTGCTCCAGCTCAGGGCATCGCTGATCACATCCCCGGCGGTCCAGGTGGTGGCGTCCTCTTCGTTGGTAACCATCAGGGTGGTGTCGTAGCGCACGTACCCTTCCTGTTGCCCGCTGCCGCCAGTGAAGTTTTGCCGCACGTAACCGGTGGAGGATAACGATCCCCGTTCGTCAAAATAGCGAAACTCGTGCCACAGGGAGGCCTGGCCGCCGCTGTGTTCGGTGTGGTTGGTGTAGAAGTCGTAGTTGAGGAGCGCCCCTTTGCCAAAGTACGGGGTGCTTTGCGCCATCTGGCCGCTGAATGACGTGGCGCGCGTGCCGACCCACTCCCGCGGGACGCTGAGCAGCAGGCGTTGCCCGCTGCTGTCATACTCGGTGCGCACCTCTTTCAGGCGGGAAACATTCACCTCCCCAGGGGCGACCTGGTCGGCGGGCAGCCCGGCGCGCAGCAGATCGGCGCTGCCTAGCCAGTAATCGCCGCTGCGCCGGGTGACAGGTACCACCAGCCCGGTGTCGTAGTGGTTGACGACCAGCGCCAACTGAAACACCGCCTCGTCGTTGACCGACTGCGGTGCAGGCGGGGGCGGCAACATATCGTCACCGGATTCGGCCCAGCTTGCTGTACTGACACAAAGCAGGATACCCATCAACGGCTTCAGTTGACGGGCGCCGACTGCCATTGCGTATCCCTGGCATTAATTTGCGCACGCATCTGACCCGGCTGCCCGACGCCTGACGGCAACGGCCAGCTGCGCGCGCTGCCTGGCAGGACATACCCCAGCAGGCCGTCCGCCAGGGTGCGACTCTGCCCACCCTGCTGCAGCGTGACCTGGCTGAGCCGGACATGCACATCGCCCTGATTACGCACCTGTAGCGCAGGTTGCCCGTTCTCACGCACCACTCGCCAGCTGAGGTCGCGCGGCTCCACCAACGCGTGATGCGCGCCCTCTTTAATGGTCTCTATCCCCTGCCCGTAAACGAATAGCGGAATAGAGTAGCGCATCTGCAGCTTTAACCCCATCTGCGGGGTCTCTTTATCCTGCGGCTGAGGGATTTCATCCACGATGATGCGGTAGGCTTGCTCCACCCCCACCGGGACATTCCCCTGTTTGATCAGGCGAATGAGCTGCTTGCTGCCCTTGTCGATGGTGACAATCGGCGGACTGGCGACCACCTCCTGCTGCGCCGTGTAGCGCTCAAGGCCATTTTCCTGCCGCCAGCGTACAATGCGTACCTGCATGGTGGTGGCGCTGTTGCCCTGATTCTGCACCCACAGTTCGGTCGCTTTGGTATCGGCTGACAGCCAGGGATCAATCGGCCACAGCAGAATCGTTGCCGCACCCTGGACCTGCCCTACCATACTGCCCAGCGCCAGCATCAGGCCGGGCAGGCAACGCCGCGAGAATACCTTCATCATCCCTCTCCCTTTTTCACCACGTTAAGGTCACGGTGAGTTGATCTGCATAATTTCCGGCCGGACTGAACCCGGTCAGAAGCGCCACGCCAAACAGCGGCAGCGCAATGTTATTGCTGTTGGTGTAGGCCACGGACACCGACTGGTTGACACCGATTTCACTGTTGGCCGCCAGTGAACTGCTGCTGTACAGGCGATACGCTACCTGACTGGTGCCTCCCGCCCGCTGCATATTGCGCACCGAGGTATAGTGCTGGCCGCCGTCGATGCTCATGCTCAGCGCCACCCCTGGCGTACAGGCGATCGACAGCGATCCGTTCGGCACAAAGCTGGTGTTCACCGCACCGCTTTCCACCCCGGTGTGGGTGCCAAAATTGAGCGTACCCAGCAGGCCGCCGCTGCCCGCCACCACCGAGCAGCCGGGGGTGATGGTGGCATTGACCTGAAAAGACTGGGTGGTCACTGCCCCGGCGTGACTCGCCGCCATCAGCAGGATAAGGATAAAAAAAGCGCGCAGTTTGCCCTCTCCCTGGTGTTGGAGCGATGGCGTATTGCCAATCATCGGGAACTGGCGCTAATAGGTGACGCTGACGTTGATGGTATCGGTGTAGGTGCCTGGCACCACGGTGACGCTATTGCCGCCGCCGGTTATCCGCCCATACAGCGTGTAGCTGTCGACGCCGCCCGCGGTGGAGGCCACCGGCAGCGGTGCGTTGTTGGCAATGATGTTGTTAAATCCGCCGTCGCTGAACAGGCTGTAGGCCACACCCTGGCTGGCGTCGGAGGTATTCACCAGATAGCGCGTCGGCGTACCTGGCGTTCCCACGACCGTGCCTGGCGCGGTGGCGTTGGTGTTGCCGGTGATCGCCACCGAATAGCTGGCGGTGGTGCACTGGATGGTAAAGGTGTTGCCGCCGCTGGCACCGGTTAACTGGGTGGTCAGGGTCGAGAACGTGGCGGGATGGGTGCCAAAATCGAGAGTACCGAAGTTGATCCCGTTCTGGGTTGGCGAGCCGTTAATCAGACAGCCGTTGGTCAACGTCAGGGTCGCGCCAATGGTGCCGCTGCTGGTTACCGCCTGGGTTGGACCGGACGCAATGATGGCGAGCATCCCGCCGGTAAATAGCAGCAGATGTGTTTTATTCATTTCCCACCCTCCAGAAAAAATCGCATCGGGTTATCACCGTTTTCTGATGACGCTCAATCTGTTAGCACCCATTACGTTTCTGTCGGGTGGTTAATGTGAAATTTAGTTTATGGATCCCGACTCAACCACTTTTCACCCGGGACCTCATACCTTTGCCGTATTGACGTAAATTTACTAATTAAAACAATTAGATAAAAAATGTCATGTCCTAATTAACAAACAAAGCGGGAAAATATATTGGTAGAAACGTGATAAGCATCACAATATATCCACGCCAACTTAGCAACAAAATTAATAATTATTAAAAAAATATTGAAATGACAATCAATTTACTTCAGTTTAGGTAATGGATTTATTGATGTGCTGAATAATAAAACCTATATAAATCAGCAAATTGAATAATACATACATTTAACGAGGATTTTTTGGTGGCAAGTGCAAACAAACTCACGATCTTTATCGTGATTTTTATGCTGGCGGGCATTCTGTCCGGCGCGGTTATTCATCAATATGCGTCTGCCGACGCGATAGCAACCTGGTCAGACAACATCACGTTATTTACCGATATGTTCCTGCGGCTCATTAAAATGGTGATAGCGCCGCTGGTCTTTAGCACCCTGACGGTGGGGATCATGCGCCTCGGCGAAACCGCCACCATTGGCCGCGTAGGCGGTAAAGCAATGGTCTGGTTTATCAGCTCATCGGTACTCTCTATTCTGGTCGGCCTGTTTATCGTCAGCCTGTTGCACCCCGGCAGCGGCCTGAATCTGGCCGTACCAACCGGTTCGGTCGAGACCGGGCTAGCGACCGGCGGTATGACCCTGAAAGGTTTCCTGTCCCACACCATCCCGACCAGCATTGCCGGGGCGATGGCGAACAACGAGATCCTGCAGATTGTCGTGTTCTCGATGTTCTTTGGCATTGGTGGCGCATCGCTGGGCGAGAAATTTAACGCCCCGCTGGTGGCAGCGCTGGACGTCGTGTCCCACATCATGCTGAAGGTGACGGGCTACGTGATGTACGTTGCCCCGCTGGCAATCTTCGCTGCAATCTCCTCGGTGATTGCCACCCAGGGGCTGGGCATTTTACTGAACTACGCCTCGTTTATCGGTGGCTACTATCTGGCAATCGTCCTCACCTGTCTGGTGCTGCTGGCGGTGGGTTATATGGTGCTGAAAAAAGAGATCTTCCGGCTGGTCAGCATGCTGAAAGATCCGGTGCTGGTGGCATTTACCACCAGCAGCTCGGAAGCGGCCTACCCGAAAACTCTGGAGCAGCTCACCCGCTTTGGCTGTTCACGCAACATCGTGTCGTTCGTGCTGCCGATTGGATATTCGTTTAACCTTGTGGGGTCAATGGTGTATTGCTCGTTTGCGTCGATGTTTATCGCCCAGGCGTACAATATCCAGTTGAGTTTTTCCGAGATTGTGGTGTTGATGTTAACCCTGATGCTGGCCTCAAAAGGCATCGCAGGGGTACCGCGTTCTGCGCTGGTGGTGCTGGCGGCAACCATTCCGAGCTTCCATATTCCGGTGGCGGGTATTTTGCTGCTGATGGGGATTGATCACTTCCTGGATATGGGACGTTCGGCGATTAACGTGCTGGGGAATGGCGTGGCGACGGCGATGCTGGCGCAGAATGAGGGGTTGCTGGAGGAGGAGCCTGAGCTGGTGGAGCAGGAGGCGTAACGGTTTCTCTAAAATACGACAAACGGCAACTTATGGTTGCCGTTTTGCTTGTGGCTGGTGCGGCCTGATCCCCTCACCCCGGCCCTCTCCCGGAGGGAGAGGGAGCACACACTAAAAACGGCAACCTGTGGTCGCCGTTTTGCTTTTATTTATGCCACATGATTTGCTGCGACGTCTAACAGCGCCATCTCATCGCTGTTCAGCAGCTTCTCAATGTTCACCAGAATCAGCATGCGGTCGCCGAGCGCACCCAGACCGGTCAGGTATTCGGTAGACAGCGTCACGGCAAACTCCGGTGCCGGGCGGATCTGATCGGTGGTCAGGGAGAGCACATCCGATACCCCATCAACCACGATCCCGACCACGCGCTGACCCAGATTGAGGACGATCACCACGGTGTTCTCGTTGTACTCCACGTCACCCTGGTTGAACTTCACGCGCAGGTCAACAATCGGCACGATCACACCGCGCAGGTTGGTCACACCTTTGATAAATTCAGGCGTGTTGGCGATACGGGTCACCTGATCATAGCCACGGATTTCCTGCACTTTCAGAATATCGATACCGTATTCTTCATCACCTAAAGTGAAAACCAGGAATTCCTGCCCTGATGGCTCGCCGGCCAGCTTCGTTACATTACTCATACCGGTCATGTTTTTACCTTCTTAACTGAATCAGGCGGCTGTGTGCGCCATACGTTGTTCACGATTTAATCCCTGAAGCGCCGACACGTCGACGATCAGCGCCACGCTGCCATCCCCGAGGATGGTGGCGGCGGAAATGCCCGGCACTTTGCGGTAGTTGCTCTCAAGGTTTTTCACCACCACCTGATGCTGACCAATCAGCTGATCAACCAGCAGCGCATAGCGACGGCCTGCGCTTTGCAGGATCACCACAATCCCCTGCGTGGCTTCGGTTTTGGCCCCGTCCACGTCGAACACTTTCCACAGCTCCAGCAGCGGCAGGTATTCGCCACGCACTTCCAGCACGCGCTCGCCGCCCGCCAGTGGATGGAGATCTTCTTCACGCGGCTGCAGCGATTCCATCACCGCATTCAGCGGCAGAATGAAGACTTCGTTCGCCACTTTCACCGACATGCCGTCGAGGATCGCCAGCGTCAACGGCAGCAGGATGCGAATGGTCGTCCCGGTCCCCTGCTTCGATTTGATCTCAACGTGGCCGCCCATCTCCTGGATGTTACGTTTCACCACATCCATGCCCACGCCGCGCCCGGAGACGTCCGTCACCTGCTCGGCGGTAGAGAAGCCCGGGGCGAAAATCAACATCCCGACCTCTTCGTCGGTCATGTTTTCGTTGACTGCCATCCCCTGCGACAGAGCCTTGGCGAGGATGCGCTCGCGGTTCAGGCCCGCACCGTCGTCGGTCACTTCGATGCAGATATTCCCGCCCTGATGCTCTGCGGAGAGGATCAGGTTGCCGACCGGGGATTTACCTGCCGCCACGCGGTTTTCCGGCAGCTCGATCCCGTGGTCAAGGCTGTTACGCACCAGGTGCGTTAACGGATCGATGATGCGCTCAATCAGGCTCTTATCCAGCTCGGTGGAGCTACCCATCAGCGTCAGTTCAATCTGCTTGTTAAGCTTGCTGGCCAGGTCGCGCACCAGACGTGGGAAGCGGCTGAAGACGTATTCCATCGGCATCATACGAATCGACATGACCGATTCCTGCAGATCGCGGGCGTTGCGCTGCAGCTGGCTCATGCTGGTGATCAGTTCCCCGTGGTTCACCGGATCCAGCTCGTTGGAACGCTGGGCCAGCATCGACTGGGTAATCACCAGTTCGCCCACCAGGTTGATCAGCTGGTCGACTTTTTCTACCGCCACACGAATGGAGGTGGATTCGCTGACGCGCGCGGCCGGTTTTTCACGTTCGGCGCGGCCTGGGGCTGGGGTCTCTGCCGGTACTGCCTTCAGGGCTGGTGCGGCAGGTACCACCGCCGGAGCAGCTGGGGCTTCAACAATGGCTTCGACCACCGGCTCATCGATCACCGCTTCAAAATCAATCTGCTCAGGCTCGATCACAAAGCACAGCACCGCAATGACATCGTCTTTGCCGATCCCACCGCCGAGCGTGGCGGCGAGGGTATCTTTGCCCTTCACCACGTTGCTCAGGGTCGCCAGATTGCTCAGTTCCTCTTCCAGCAGGTTAACTTCGCTCTCTTTCAGACCGGACAGCAGGATCCGCAGACGGTCGTCCGCAACGGTTGCCGCGACAGGGGCAGCGTCCACCACGCTCAGTTTTGCCGGGGCGACGGCGGGTACCGCCGCTTCACCTTTGGCTTCAAGGGCTAACTGACGCAGGGCGTTGCAGATATATTCAAAGCTGGCAGCATCCTGCTCTTGCGAGCTTTTATAGGCATCGAGCTGTTCCTGCATAATATCTTTCGTTTCCAAAAACAGGTTAATAATGTCGGTATTGAGCTGCATCTCACCGCGTCTGGCTTCATCCAGCAGGTTTTCCATCAGGTGCGTGGTTTCCTGCAGGATGGTAAAGCCAAACGTGCCGGCGCCCCCTTTTATGGAGTGGGCAGCACGAAAAATGGCGTTGAGCTGCTCTGAATCCGGCGCTTCGGGCACCAGATCCAGCAGATGTTGCTCCATATCAGCCAACAACTCGTCGGCTTCATCAAAAAACGTCTGGTAAAAATCGGTAATATCCATGCTCACGCTATCACCTCGGATTGGCTGGTGGCGATGTTGGAACGGCAGCCGAAGGCACGGCGCCTGGCTGTTTTAAATCATCCAGTGACTCATTCTGACTGCTGGCGTTTTCGTGCAGGATGGCCTGCTCCGCCTGTTTATTGAGCACTAAGAGACTAATACGACGGTTGATGGCATCGTCAGGCCCGCGATCGGACATGCGCATCGTGGCGGCCATGCCGACGACCCGCAGCACTTTGCCATCATCCAGTCCTCCGATCACCAGCTCGCGGCGGGAAGCGTTGGCGCGATCCGCAGAGAGCTCCCAGTTGCTGTACCCTTTTTCGCCGCCGGCGTAAGGGAAGTCATCGGTGTGGCCGGAAAGACTGATTCGGTTTGGGATCCCATTCAATACGGGCGCAATACCGCGCAGGATATCGCGCATATAAGGTTCCACTTCGGCGCTGCCGGTTTTAAACATCGGCCGGTTCTGGCTGTCGATAATCTGAATACGCAGCCCCTCCTGCACCAGGTCGATCTTCAGGTGCGGACGCAGCGCGCGCAGCTTGGGATCGGCCTCAATCAGCTGATCCAGATCGCCGCGCAGTTTCTGCAGACGGCTCTGCTCCATGCGTTTTTTTAACTCATCAATGTTCGGCTCGCGCTTCACTTCGCCTTGTTTTTGCGTGTAATCATCGCCACCGCCGGGGATGAGGCTGTCGCTGTTAGAAATACGCGGCCCGGTCGACACCGCCGTCGCCAGCGGAGTGCGGAAATACTCAGCGATCTGAATCAGCTCCTTCGGGCTGGAGATGGAGATCAACCACATCACCAGGAAGAAGGCCATCATCGCGGTCATAAAGTCGGCATAGGCAATTTTCCATGAGCCGCCATGATGGCCTCCATGACCTTTGTGCTTACGCTTTTTGACGATGACGATAGGATGGGCCTGGTTTTTCATGCGTCTTCAGTGCTCGTCTGCTGGTTTGGGTTCTTCACCGCACGCACGTGCTCTTCGAGCTCGTTAAACGATGGACGCTCGCTGGAGTACAGCGTTTTGCGCCCAAACTCGACCGCGATCGGCGGGGCATATCCGTTCAGATTGGAGAGCAGGGTAATTTTGACGCACTGCATCATTTTGCTGGTTTCGGCGCTTTTCTGACGCAGCACGGTTGCCAACGGGGAGATAAATCCGTACGCCAGCAGGATACCGAGGAAGGTTCCCACCATCGCGTGGGCAATCAGCGCGCCCAGCTCTGCTGCCGGACGATCCGCCGAGGCCAGGGCATGAACCACCCCCATTACCGCCGCGACGATCCCGAACGCAGGCAAGGAGTCCCCTACCATCGCCAGGCTGTTGGCCGGGACTTCGGTTTCGCTTTCGTGGGTTTCGATCTCTTCGTCCATCAGGGCTTCGATTTCAAACGTGTTCATGTTGCCGCTGATGATCAGGCGCAGATAGTCGACGATGAATTCCAGCATCACCTTATCGGCGAGGATGCGCGGATAGCTGGCAAAAATCTCGCTCTCCTGTGGATTCTCGATATCGCGCTCCAGCGAGAACATCCCCTGCTGGCGTGATTTGGCCATCAGGCGATACAGCAGCGCCAGCAGATCCATGTACATGCTTTTGGTGTACTTCGAACGACGGAACAGTAACGGCAGCGCCTTTAACGTCGCCTTGATCGCCTTACCGTTGTTGCCAACGATAAACGCCCCCACCCCTGCACCGCCGATGATGACCAACTCAGCGGGTTGATAGAGTGCCCCAAGGTGCCCGCCGGTCATCATATAACCGCCGAAAACTGTACCGAGAACTACCAGGTAACCTAATAAGATAAGCACGACATCATCCTTCCGCTAGTGACTTTAGCTGGATGCACAGTTCGGGGTTTACCCGCCCTTCGGGCATAAAAAAAGCAGCGGTAATGACTTACCGCTGCTGGAATCTTGCCCCTGGGATCGGGTTAAACAGCTTGTACGATCTGTTCATCCAGCAGTTGTGGATTACTATCGGCAGGATCCCGGGAAAGTTTACGTCTTTTTACCGCGCGGGACGGCGGTTGGCACAAACTGCAGGCAAAGCTGCCGGCAGGCTGATGCGCATGGGTAATAAAGTTACCGCTACAGCAGTTGCAGCGAGACAGTTCGAGCAGTCCGCTCTCGACAAAACGCACCAGCGTCCATGCGCGCGTCAATGCCAGCAGCGGCCCTTCTTCAGGCTGCGGGCACTGCTCGAGGTACAGTTTGTAGGCTTTAATGACGGCATCAACGCCGCTGCATAAGCCGGTCTTGAGCAGATACTGCCAGGCGTTACAGAACATAGAAGCGTGAATGTTCTGCTCCCATGTCATAAACCAGTCGGTGGAAAACGGCAGCATCCCCTTTGGCGGTGGGCTACCGCGCAATTCTTTATACAATTTGATAAGACGACCACGGCTCAGCTGCGTCTCGCTTTCCAGCATTTGCAAACGCGCACCCAAGGTGATCAATTCCATCGCCAGCTGAATATCACGCGCTTCCTGAACAATGCTCTTCTCACTCATCGTTACGCCCTTTTCTTACGGGCTGCGTCATCAGCCTGGCTGATGTCGTTGAGCAGACGGGTAGAAAGCAAAATACCGGTGTGAACCTGCTGCAGGTCGTCCACGCGGGAATCTTGCGTCAGTTGCGTGATGGTCTGGTGGTTATCAAACCGGAACTGGCAAACCAGTTGATTGGTTTCGGCCAATTTCACCATTTGTGGCAGCGTTAACGCTCCTAACGTAGTGGCCATCTCTTCATGGATACCCAGGCGGAACATCGCCGAGGCTTTGTCCTGGCTAATTAAACGTTGTGCAAGCAGTAAATATGACAGGTTGATGTCATAGATGTGTTTTAGCAATTCGGATGTATGCATCGGTTCCTTCCCGAATAACCTACAATCATTTTTTGTGCGGGTATCCCGCACCCCGTGATGTCGCCGGGAAAACCCCGGTAAAAAAAGAAGAAAAGGCTAAAACACATAGTCGAATTAAGTTGTGTAGAGATGAATCACGTAAAGAAGAATAATTGTCCTCTCTTACACATTTATCATTTCTTACAATTAACTAAGATTTTTCCTAATTCGCCGCAACTCTACCCGTCCGGTTTATCACATACAATGCAGCCTCGCCTGAAATTTGAAATAAATGTGATCCAGATCACATAATTTGCCTGAATTTGAGCCAAAAATCCATCAGCCCCGCTTCTAAATTGTCTTTTTTATGAGCGTTTAACCACAGGATATATTCTCTGATGCCGAATATTCATGCAGAAGCATGAACTGAAGCGGCACGTTACTTGCCGGGGGTTGACAGCGAACAAACGCCCGCCCGGCCTCGCTATGTCTATGATAGAAACGCCTAATTTAACCCTTTCTAAAACAGCCAGTTAACCGTGAAAAATGCTGAAGTAATTTCCTCCCGTTACCGCTTTTTAAAGGTTAATGCAAGGTTAAAATCTAAGTAATACAGGTAATTAAATTTGTATGATTAACGTTAAGTAATCGTTTACAGTCGATGCGTGCATAACCGGGCTATTCGTTGCATAAGAATTATTAATGAATAATTATGATAAGCGTCACACTAATGCCACCTTCCTCTCTTGCGCAATGAGAGGAAGCGCGCTAATGCTGATGCAAAGGCGGTTTACCCAATCTTCTGGAGGACGCAATGAGTTACTCCCATCTTCTTGTTTGTGTGGCCCTTTCCCCTGAAAGCGAGCAGTTACTGAGCAAAGCGGTTGCCATCGCCCGTCCGACGCAGGCGCGCATCACGCTGGTGACACTGGGGACAGAACCCGAAATGTATAACCAGCTCGCCGCCCCGATGCTGGAAGATATTCGCGATGTGTTACAGGAGGAGACACAGCAATTTCTGGATGCACTGATTGCGCACGCAGAATATCCGATTGCGCAAACGGTGATTGCGACCGGAGAAATAAGTCAGTGTATTTATGATATATGTCAAAAACAGCAGGTGGATTTAGTGATATGCGGCAACCATAATCACAGTTTTTTTTCTCGCGCGGCATGCAGCGCAAAAACCATTGTCAGCGGCAGCAAAGTGGACGTGCTGTTAATTCCACTCAGCGCTGTGTGAGCCACTGAGTGAAAAATCATCAGGCCAGTTTAGGGAAGGTTGCGACCTTTTTTTGCAGATTGCTCTCCACGCTGTGGGGAGTGATGTCATTCAGATCCTGAATAAAGCGCGCCTGCCAGCGATCGATATCATTTTCACGGATCACTTTCATCATCTCAGCATGGCGTGATATGCGCTCCGTTAGCGGCATTTTCAGCGCACGATGCAGCGCGTTCGCCACATCGTCCCTGTCGTAAGGATTAACAATCAGTGCTGAGGTCAGCTCGTTGGCGGCACCGGCAAATTGCGACAGCACCAGCACGCCGGGATCCTTCGGGTCCTGCGCCGCAACGTACTCCTTCGCCACCAGATTCATCCCATCGCGCAGCGGCGTCACCAGCCCGACGTCGGCATAGCGGAACACCTTCATCAGGATTTTGCGCTCAAAGTGCTGATTGAGATAGAACAGCGGCGTCCAGCCCAGCTGCCCGTAGCGACCGTTGATGCGTCCGGCTTCGGTTTCCAGTTGATGACGAATATCCTGATAGGCCTGCACTTCTCCGCGTGAGGTTGGCGCAATCTGGGTGTAGCGGATTTTGCCGTGGTGTTCAGGGAATTTTTCCAGCAGCGTCTCATAGGCCTGAAAACGCTCCGGCAGCCCTTTGGAGTAATCCAGTCGCTCAACGGAGAAGATGTTTTTGACGTGCTTCAGCTCATTTTTAAGCTGCGCCAGCTTGGGCGGCAGCGGTCCGGAGGCCTGTTCAGCAATGTCATCGGGCTCGATACCAATCGGATAGACTTCGGTATGGAACCGCTTGCCCCAGGCAGTATGCGCCCCGTCATCGTGAGCAATAAGCCGCGTTTTGCTGGCAACACAGTCCAGGAAGGCCAGGCGGTCATTATCGGTCTGGAAGCCCAGCAGGTCGTAGTCACAGAGCTGTTCGAGCAGTTCCTCACCGGGCGGCAGTGCGTTAAAGATCTCGGGGGTCGGGAACGGGATATGCAGGAAGAAGCCGATGCGGTTATTGATCTCACGCTTGCGCAGCTCGCTGGCAAACGGCAGCAAATGGTAATCATGCACCCACAGCATGTCGTCCTGTTTGACCAGCGGCGTCAGCTTATCGGCCAGCAGGCGGTTTACCCGCATGTAGCCGTCCCAGGCTTCACGCTTAAACTTTACCAGGTCCAGGCGATAGTGAAAGGCTGGCCACAGCACCGCATTGGAAAACTGGCTGTAATATTCATCGTAATCCTGCTCGTTGAGGTTAAACGAGGCCCAGGTGATGTTCCCCCGCGTGACCTTTTTAAGCGGTTTGTCGTCCTGACCAATGTCCCCGCTCCAGCCAAACCAGAGTCCGCCGGTGCTTTTCAACGCACCCAGTACCCCCACCGCCAGGCCACCCGCGCTAGCTTTTTTGTCATCCGGGGGAGCGATTCGGTTAGAGACTACGATCAAGCGACCCATATTCTGTTCTCCTGTTAGTTTGCGCTATTTGTTTTTCTTGTTGATGGTTAGCGGCTTTTATTATCCATTCCCAGACATCAGGCACCGTTGCCAGCCGCCAGCTGGCTTTGGTCTCACCTGCGCCGACTTTCACTGATACGCCTTTGAGCTGATTAACCACTTCAAAGCCGTGTTCATCCGTCAGGTCATCGCCAAAGAAGACCGGCGTTCTGCCCGCAAAAGGCGCTTCATGCATAAAAGCCGAGATGGCTTCGCCTTTGTGGATCCCGCGTGGTTTGATTTCAACCACGCACTTACCCGGCTGGAGCGACAGCTGCGGATTGTCACGCACCACTTGTTCCGCCAGCGCCTGCACCTGTGGCTGATACTGCGGGGCCTGACGGTAGTGGAGCGCAAAGGCCATACCTTTGGCTTCCAGTTCAGTGCCCGGCAGCCAGGAAAGCGCCGTCGCCAGCTGAGCATGCAGCGTCTGGACCAGTTCCTGAGGAAGCGTGACGATGTGCGCGTGGCCATGGATGTCGCGGCGCTCTGCGCCGTGTACCCCGGCCAGCGGGAAACGGTACGGTTCGGCGAGCTTATCCAGCTCGGCCATTGAACGCCCTGATATCAATGCCAGTGCACCTTGATTCAGCAGCGACAGCTGATTCAGCGCATGTAAAACGTCGTCCGGAACGGCCACTTCATCGGGATGCGGTCTGATGGTGGCAAGGGTTCCGTCGAGGTCAAAAAACCAGGCAAAATCGTCAGACAGTAAAGGCGGTGAAGTTAACGTATCGGCCACCCTGATCCTCCTTACGGTTGGCGAGATGAAAACAGTTAACATCTCAGTAGCCATGTAAGTATAGACAGTGTGACGCTGCTCGCCATTTGACACCCCCCTTCCGCTGCGTCCGAAAAGGGGGTCTACACTTAAAAGTTGGGGTGGGTAAAGGCAGGAAACACGCTTAAACGGTACGCTTCGCTTTTTGTTTGTAACGGTCGAAGATCACCGCCGCCAGCAGGATGAGACCGCGAACCACGTACTGCGAGAACGGGGAGATGTTCAGCAGGTTCATGGCGTTCTCCACGGTGCCGAGGATCAGGATACCGGCCACCACATATGAGATTTTTCCGATGCCGCCTTTCAGTGAAACCCCGCCCAGCACGCAGGCAGAAATCACAATCAGCTCATAGCCAATCGAGGTCATCGGCTGACCGCTGGTCATGCGCGAGGCGAGGATTATCCCTGCCGCCGCCGACACCAGACCGGAGAGCATAAAGATGATGATCTTGGTCCGCACCACCGGAACCCCGGCGAGGCGAGAGGCCTCTTCATTGCCGCCAATTGCCAGCGTGTTGCGACCAAAGGTGGTTCTGTTCAGCAGGAAACCAAAGAGTATCAGGCAGGCGACCGTCAGCCAGATAGGTGCCGGCAGACCGAACCAGTTGGCATAGCCGAGGGCGAAGAAGCGCTCGTCTTCAATCCCCACCGCCTTACCGTCAGAGATGATATAGGCCAGGCCGCGCACAATCTGCATGGTGGCGAGGGTGGTGATCAGGGCGTTGATTTTCAGACGTGCAATCACAAAACCGTTCACCAGCCCGCTGAGGGCACCGAGCAGCAGACCCGCCGCCACGCCAATCCACAGGCTTTCGGTCATATTAATGACTACCGCAGTCGTCACCCCGGCGCAGGCGATGACCGAGGCTACCGACAGGTCGAAGTCGCCCGAGGCCAGACAGAACAGCATCCCGCAGGCGACCATCCCGGACATGGAGATCGCCAGTCCCAACCCCTTCATATTAATGAAGGTGGCGAAGTTAGGCACAAAGAGAGCGCAGCCAAGGAACAGCACGGCGAATACCACCAGCATGCCGTACTGATCCCAGATGCGTCCCAGGCTGAAGGCCGATTTCGGCGATCCGGATGTAGTAACAGAAGACATCTTATTCTCCTTACTCAGGCGACGGCCTGGCTAACTTTAGGCATAGCGAGGCTTAACGCCTGCTTTTCATTCGCCTGTTCATGAAGCAATTCACCGGCGATCTCGCCTTCCCGCATCACCACGATCCGGTCGGCCACGCCCAGCACTTCCGGCAGGTCGCTGGAGGCGAACAGTACCGCCACCCCGCGTTTTGCCAGTGCGTAAATCACGTTATAGATTTCGTGCTTGGCCCCCACGTCAATGCCGCGGGTCGGTTCATCCAGCAGGATCACCTTCATCTCTTCCGACAGCCAGCGGCCCAGAATCGCCTTTTGCTGGTTGCCGCCGGAGAGGTTCATAATCAGCTGTTCGGCGCCAGGCGTTTTAATATTCAGAGAGCGAATGTGGTGATCGGCGTTACTGGCCTCCCACGCGTCGTTAATCAGGCAACCGGCACGAATAGACTTCCGCCGCGCCGAGATGTTGATGTTATCCCGCACGGAGTGCACCGGAATAATCCCCTCGGCTTTACGGTCCTCCGGACAGAGCATCATCCCCGCACGAATGGCGTGGGCGGGTTTCTGGATATCGACCAGTTGACCGTCAATAAACACCTGTCCGTCGGTGATCTTTGTGCCGCCAAACAGCCCTTTCATCAGTTCACTGCGTCCGGCCCCCACCAGCCCGAACAGGCCGACGATCTCGCCGCTGCGCACCGTCAGCGTGATCGGTTTACGCACGCCCGGCGCTTTGACCTGTTCAAGACGCAGCAGCTCGCCGCCGTACTGACGCGATTCCCAGTGGTAGATGTCGCCCAGCTCGCGGCCAACCATCGCCTGTACCAGCTGGTCATGGTTGACCTGCTGCATATCGGAGAAGGTGCGCACATAGCGGCCATCTTTAAAGACAGTGATCGCATCGCTGAGGGCAAAGATCTCTTCCATACGGTGCGACACGTACAGAATGATGCGCCCTTCTTTGCGCAGCTCGCGGATCACACGGAACAGGTTCTCTATCTCACGCGCCGACAGCGAGCTGGTCGGCTCATCGAAGGCAATAACCTTGGCATTGCGCGCCAGCGCTTTGGCGATTTCAACCATCTGCCACTGGCCGATGGAGAGATACTTGAGCGGGGTCTGCGGGTCAATATCCAGCCCGAGGTGCTTGAGCTGTAGCCCGGCTTCATAGTTCAGCAGCGAACGGTTAACGAAACCGCTTTTGTGCGGGAGTTGCCCGAGGTAGATGTTTTCCGCGACGGTCATCTCGGGAACCAGGTGCAGTTCCTGATAGATGATGGCGACACCGGCGTTCAGCGCGGCGGTGGTGTCAGCAAAGGCAACCTCTTTGCCCTGTAAGGCAAGCGTGCCGGTCGCGGGGGCGTAATTGCCGCTGAGAATTTTCAACAGCGTGGATTTTCCGGCGCCGTTCTCCCCCATCAGGGCATGGACCTGGCCGGCATAGCAGTCAAAGCTGATATCGGTCAGCGCATTGACGCCGGGGAAGGTTTTGCCGATGCCGCGAAAAGAGAGATACGGTTCTGACTGGTGCATAACGTCTCCGAGGATCGAGTAGTGAACGTCTGGCCCCCCAGTCTGCGGGGGGCACAATCACAGTAAATTACTTACCGCCCAGTCCTTTTTTCTCAAGCTCTGCTTTGAAGTTGTCGCGGGTGATCAGCACCACGTCGGTCACTTCGGTAAATTTCGCGGGCTCAGCCCCTTTGGTCACCCAGTTGTAGAGCATTTCGCTGGATTTGTAGCCGTGAACGTCCGGGCTCGGCAACAGGGAGCCGTAGAAGCCGGTGCCCTGCGCTTTTGACAGTTCGCTCACCGCATCAACGCCGTTGATACCGATACCGATAACGTCAGCCGCTTTGAAGCCCTGCCCTTCGGTGGCGCGCACGCCGCCCAACACGGTGTTATCGTTCATCCCGACCACCAGCCAGTGTTTCACTTCGGAATGCTGAACCAGCATTGAGTTCGCCGCATCAAAGGCGCCCGGGATATCGTTAGATTTGGTTGGCACTTTGTAGATCTGTTTTTCCGGGAAGCCCGCTGCTTTTAGAGCCTCCATCGAACCGCTGGTGCGTCGACGCGCGGTATCCAGTTCATCGGCGGTAATCGCCATCACGGCGGTGTCTTTCACATCCCAGCCGCGTTTTTGCATCTCTTTGTACAGCTCTTGTCCCTGACGTTCGCCGATTTTGGTCGCCGCCATCATCACCAGCGGTACGGTATCCATCGGTACGCCTTTGGCATTGACGAACTGGTCATCCACGGCAATCACTTTCATGTCGTAGCCGCGGGCTTTGGCGACAATCGCCGCGCCCAGTTTTGGATCCGGAGTACAGATGACAAACCCTTTCGCGCCGCTGGCTGCCAGGCTATCGATAGCATTCAGCGTTTTTTCACCGTCAGGCACGGCGATTTTGATCACTTCAAAGCCTAAATCTTTCCCGGCTTTATCGGCGAATTTCCACTCGGTCTGGAACCAGGGTTCTTCCGGCTGCTTCACCAGAAAACCGAGCTTTAAGTTTTCCGCCATAGCGGATTGTGACATAACGGCAGCCAGACCAATGGCCGCCAGCGCTTTAGTAAATTTGTGCATGGTAAACTCCAGCTTCAGCGTTCTTTTATGTAGGGAAAAAACTTCTCAATATTTTTTTATCGGACTTAAAACAAGGCATTAGCGCCAGGTGCGTTTAAAGCGCATTTGCTTGAGATAGTTTTAGCGGGAAATTAATCATCCATAAGAGAGCGCCATCACAGCGCAGAATTACAGTAATTGCGTACATACATTCAGCGGGAAATGACATAAAAAAGCACAGATTTGTCAGACAAATAGAAAGGGGTAAAGCAGATTAGTCCATAAGACCAGCTAAGGAATCCTTGTCATCCGGGCGCCTTGACGCCCGGACTTCAGTTACCAGGGGTAGTAGATATGTTCGGCGTGATCCCGCACGGGGGCTTCATCACCCAGCAGGCGGGCAGAAATCGTCAGGGCAAAGTCAAACGCATGGCCCAGGCCTTTACCGCTGATCAGATTGCCATCTTCCACCACCGGCGCATCGACGTACTCACCATCCTGCACGTCCTGCCAGAGATCGCCTGAACAAACGTAGCGGCGGCCTTTCAACAGGCCGTTTCCGCCCAGCACGCGGGCTGCGGCAGAGCAGATGGGGCAGATATACTTGCCCGCTTCGTCATGGGCCGCAACAAAGCGCAGCACCTCGGCATTGGCCGCCAGGTTCACGCTGCCCTGCGGGCCGCCCGGCAGGACGACGGCATCGTAGTCGCTGTCGATTTTCTCGCTCAGGGTGCTGTCGGCAACCATCGGGATATTGTGGTAACTCACCACCGCCCGCGACTCAGCGCAGGCCAGGGTCTCAACGTCAATGTTCAAACGGCGCAGGATATCAATCGTGACGATTGCTTCCGCCTCTTCGAACCCGGGTGCCAGCAGCACCGCAACTTTTGCCATAATAAACTCCATGATATAAAAAGATAAAACAACGTTTCATTTTCACAGAGTCGGTCAGGCTAAACTTCCTGCTGGATCACAGAACGGCAGATTGCCCGCAAAAATGATCGTGCGCAAATTCTGGAAGATGTAAAGATATATTAATAGTGCATATCACTAAGAATCACCTTGAGTGAAATAAATTCATAATCGCACGCAGACTTATTTCCTGACTTAAACAACAAATGTTCAGCTACGTTAATGTAGTCATCTGACAGAAAATTATAATTGCCTTATTAAATAATTACTTATACTTGCACCGCCAGTTCAGTAAATTATTAAATCTGCACTATCCCCATTATCTAAATAAATTCAATGAATAGTGATAATATATTTATAAGCATTCTCTTATGAAAAATGGACTGTTATTATTATTTTAATAATCACCCAAAATCAATAACCGATCACATTCAGCGCTGACCGAATGAATCTATTATGGCGATAATCCCCCCAAATATGTTTCTCGGAAATAAGGAAGTTGCTATGGCTATCTCCGGTATAATGAACAAACTGAATACGCAAATGAATCTTGAGTTTAATGCGTCCAATCTCTGCCTGCACCTGAGTGAGTGGTGTTCAGAAAACAGACTCAATGGCACCGCCACCTTCCTGCGTACCCAGGCCCAGAGCAACGTCACCCAGATGATGCGCGTGTTCGAATTTATGAAAGCGTCCGGTGCCACCCCAGTGCTTAAAGCAACAAGTATGTCCAATGAAGCATACTCTTCGCTGGAAGAGCTATTTCAACGGATGCTGGAAGAGTATGAGCAGCGTCATTCTACCCTGATTCAGTTGGCAGATAACGCCCGGGAAATGGACGACCTGCCAACCTTCGATTTTCTGCATGATATTGAAAAGGAACAGGAGCAGGATGGCTTACTGTTGAAAACGCTGATGGATGAGGTGTGCCTCGCGCGCCGCGCCGGAATATGTCAGGAGCAGACGGATCGTCATCTTCTGAATGTGGTGAATTGCCAGCATCACTGATCGCCTGCCTGCGCATTATTACCCGCCAGCAACGGGTGATAATGTGTTGCTATAAAGTTACCAACTCATTGCTTTTGTTAACCTTTAACAAATCCGATCTGGCTCCCACCCTATGCCCTTACAACGTGTAATGATTTGGCGGAATTCTGCCATCGTTGACAAGGGAGTCTCATGATCACTGTTGAATTTATTGTCATTATCCTCTGCCTGCTAATCGGAACCCGGTTCGGCGGTATGGGGCTGGGCCTGATAAGCGGTATTGGCCTGTTTATTCTGAGCTTTGTTTTTGGCCTCCAGCCCGGTAAGCCCCCGGTTGATGTGATGCTGACGATCCTCGCGGTGATTGGCTGCGCGGCCACACTGCAAACCGCGGGCGGTCTGAACGTGATGATGCAGTTTGCCGAACGACTGCTCAGACGGCATCCGCAGCACATCACCCTGCTCGCCCCCTTCACCACCTGGACGTTGACCTTTCTGTGCGGCACCGGGCACGTGGTTTATACCATGTTCCCGATCATTGCCGACATCGCGCTGAAAAAAGGCATCCGCCCGGAGCGCCCGATGGCGGTGGCGTCCATCGCCTCACAGATGGCAATCACCGCGTCGCCGGTGTCGGTGGCCGTGGTATCGCTGGTGTCGATCCTCGCCGCCCGGCACGGAGTGGGTCACGCATTTGGCATTCTTGAGATCCTGGCAGTCTCGGTGCCTGCCTCGCTCACCGGGGTGGCGATTGCGGCACTCTGGAGCCTACGTCGCGGGAAAGAACTGGCCGATGACGAGGAGTTTCAGGCCCGGTTACAGGATCCTGAGCAGCGTAAATTCATCTACGGCAGCACCGATACCTTGATGGACCAGCGCTTTCCGAAACAGGCTTACTGGTCGACGTGGATCTTCTTCGCCGGTATTGCGGTGGTGGTGCTGTTAGGCGCCCTGCCCGATCTGCGCCCGGCGTTCGAGGTGAAAGGCAAAATGACCGCGCTGTCGATGAATCTGGTGATCCAGATGATGATGCTGATTGCCGGAGCCGTGATGCTAATGGTCTGTAAGGTCAATGCTGCGGCGATTTCGAACGGGGCGGTGTTTAAGGCCGGGATGGTAGCGATTTTCTCGGTGTTTGGCGTGGCGTGGATGAGCGATACCTTTTTCCAGGCGCATCTGGACGAGCTGAAGATGGCCCTTGAGGGCGTGGTGAAAAGCCACCCCTGGACCTATGCCATTGTGCTGTTTCTGGTATCGAAGCTGGTAAACAGCCAGGCCGCCGCGCTGACGGCGGTAGCGCCGATGGGGCTGATGCTGGGGATTGAACCGAAAATGCTGATTGCCTTTTTCCCGGCGTCATACGGGTACTTTGTCCTGCCGACTTACCCCAGCGATCTGGCCTGCATTGGCTTTGACCGTTCTGGTACCACGCGCATCGGCAAATTCATCATCAACCACAGCTTTATTCTACCGGGGCTGATCGGCGTCAGCTGCGCCTGCGCCATGAGCTATCTGCTGGTCGAAACCTTTATGTAACCTTTATCCGGGCGGCCGTCGGCCGCCCGTTCACATATTTTTCACAAACCCATTTCCAAATTCGAAACATCGGTTTATTTTAGTGAGATTCGCCCTGTGGGGTGAACTTAAGCTCGATCAGCGCAATGGCTTTCTGCACTGCACGCAGCGTGACCGGGTCTGCCGAGGCAGGATTGCTGGCGAAATCGATGCTTTTCAACTGGCTGGACATCTTCTCACGCACTTCGGCTGGCGCAATAATTTCGATCACATCAAGGATTTGTTTGATAACCAACTGGCAGGCAACAACGTCAGAGACCAGTTCCTGATCGGCACTCAGGTTTTGAGACATAGGCTTCTCCTGTATTAAAGGCCGCCATAGTAGCAAAACGCTCGCCCCGATGCCGTTTGCAGGCATAAAAAAACCTGCCGCAGCAGGTTTTTTTATCAGAACATCGCGCCAGGCGGTACGTCCTTGAAGGTTTTGCAGTAGCTTTCAAACATGCTTTTCAGGATTTTGCGCAATTTCATCGGTTTACTCCAGATTATGTGTTATGCAGGTGTTTTCTTTTGATGCGCACATAATATGATCTCCATCACAAATTTCAATCATTTTGTGATATTCATCACGCAGGTTTATTTATAATAAAACCCTGTTCCGATTAAAAAATATTATAAATCAGATAATTAAATACAGTCGTATTCCAGTAAAAATTTCAAATCTTTTTTAAGTGGCAGAGGAAAAATGACAGACAACATCTCCGGAAAAGCGTCCAGCGGGATGTCCCCCGCCGCGCTGCTGGTGGCAGGTGCGTTCTTTATGGAGTTTCTCGACGGCACCGTGATTGCCACGGCGCTGCCCGATATGGCGAGAAGCTTTGGCGTGCAGGCCGTCGATCTGAACATTGGTATCAGTGCGTATCTCATCACCCTGGCGGTGCTGATCCCCGCCAGCGGCTGGATCGCCGATCGCTTTGGCGCGCGCAAAGTCTTCACCCTTGCGCTGGCGATCTTTACCCTCGCCTCAGTGCTGTGCGGCCTGGCAAACACCGTCGATCAGTTTGTCGCCATGCGCGTGCTGCAGGGCATGGGGGGGGCGTTAATGGTGCCGGTCGGTCGACTGGCGGTGCTACGCACTACGCCAAAACATCAGCTAATCACCGCCATTGCCACCCTCACATGGCCTGCGCTGGTGGCGCCCATCATCGGCCCGCCGCTGGGCGGCTTTATTACCAGCTACGCCGACTGGCGCTGGATCTTCTTTATTAACGTCCCGCTGGGGCTGATTGCCATCGTACTGGCGCTGCGCATTATTCCCGACATCTATGAAGAGACGCGCCGTCCCTTCGATATACCGGGCTTTATCGCCACCTCGGTGGCAATGGTGAGCCTGGTCTACGCCATGGAGTCGATGGGATCTCAACACGTTAACACCGCCCTGACCCTGGCGCTGCTGGTACTCGGGGGCGTGACCCTGACCTATGCGCTGCGCCATTTCCGCCGCGCGCCGTGGCCGATGATCCGTCTGGATGCTTTGCAGGTGCCAACGTTTCGCGTGACCATGTACGGCGGTTCGCTGTTCCGGGCCTCGATCAGCGCCGTGCCTTTCCTGCTGCCGCTTATGTTTCAGGTAGGATTCGGGATGGACGCGTTTCATTCCGGGCTGCTGGTGCTGGCGGTGTTTGTCGGCAACCTGACCATTAAGCCCGCCACCACGCCGCTGATCCGCACCCTGGGCTTTAAAAAATTGCTGCTGATTAACGGCGCGTTGAACGTGCTGGCGCTGCTGGCCTGCGCCCTGTTAACCCCGCAAACCCCGGTGTGGGTCATTATGCTGGTGCTGTATCTCGGCGGGGTGTTCCGCTCGATTCAGTTTACCGCCATCAGCACCCTCGCCTTTTCCGATGTGCCTTCCCCGCAGATGAGCTACGCGAACACCCTGTTCTCGACGGCGACGCAGCTGGCAGTGGGGCTGGGGATCACCCTGGGCGCCATCGGGATCCGCATTGGCGAGCTGTTCAGCAAGATGCTGGGGATGGCGACGCTGCCGGGGATCAGCTTCCGCCTGGCATTCGTGGCGATTGCGCTGGTCTGTCTGCTGGGGATGTTTGATACCCTGCGGCTGGTGAAAGATGCGGGCAGTGCGGTGTCGAAAAAACAGGCATAAAAAAAGCCAGCAGATGCTGGCTTTGATCTGGTGTTGGCAATTTAGCCGGTAATACCGCGAACAAAGGCTTCGATCTCTTTATCCTGGCAGTTCTCATAGAAGCACTGCTGGAAGCGCTGACCGGAAACCGCAGTTTTAATCAGCTCTGGATCGATAGCGCGCAGGGTGTCGAGATAGTTCTCTTTCACCACCGCAGCTTTAACCTGATTCAGGATGCCCGCGTTGCGAACCTGTGGCTCTTTACGCTCTGGCGGGTAGCCTTCGCCTTTACGGCCAGTGAAGGCTTTTTCGAAGATAAAGCGCACGTTCAGCTCTGCGCCCCAGCCGAAGCCTTTGGCGAATGGCAGTGAGAGCGCGTTACCGTTGTTGATTTGGGCAAACAGGAAGGCATCAGCAGGATCGATGCAGTAGCCGCACACCACACCCGGATGGATGTTCAGGGACATCAGCGCGCCCTGACCGGTGCCGCAGCCGGTGACCACGAAATCGACCGCTTTTGAGTTCAGCAAAATGCTCGCCATGATCCCCAGGTGAATGTAGGTCAGGTGATGGTCGTTTTCATCGCTCATGCCTACGTTGTAAACCGGGAAGCCTTTGTCATCGGCAACGGCTTTTAACTCATTGAGGATGGTGGCGTTTTTGTTCGCCTGACTGTTTTCCATCATCAGTGCAATTTTCATTCTTCGTCTCCTGAATACGATGCGGACGTCCCGCTGTGAATAGCTAACCCGACCAACCTTACTACTAAGCAAACGCACTTTCAAATTAAGTGAAAAATAGTTTTAAAAAATTAAGAGGCGCTCACAATTTTGGGATCTGAAGAGGGTTTTACATCGATTTATGGGCAGATTGCGCGGCTAATCCAGCCATTGCAGGATTGTTATGGCGGTAGTATAGGTTATTTCAACTCCATCCAGAGCGTTCTATGAAGAGATTATGTACGGTTGGCCTGGTCCTGCTGCTGGCGGGTTGCGGCATCACTCGCAAAGCAGAAGTCAGCAGCGTCGATGTAACGTCGGGTATCGTCCGGCTTGATTATGGTCAGCCCATCTTTCAGACTTCACACGATGACGCCTATAGCACGAGTGCCACCGCGACCCGCGAATGTCAGGCAATGGGGTACAGCACCGCCACGGCTTATGGCCAGCCGGTGGAAACCTGCAGCGTCATCAGCGGTTCCCTGTGTCTGAATTCCACCCTCACCGTCCAGTATCAATGTCATGGCTATGCCCCGCGCCCTGCCGTCACGACCTCGGCTTATTATTAAGCGTATTGCCAGCGAGACTGCTGGCAATAATAACGTTAAACACGAAACAGAATAATTCTCATTAATAATATTTAATTCAGCGCAATGCGTGTTATTCCCATTACTGTTATCATCATTTAAATAATTACGTTACCTTTTGCAAATAATTAAATAACAAATTATAGTGGCGCTCACGTTGACCTGTTAATAATAAAGCGGAGCTACACCATGCTTAAACCCGAAATGATCGACAAGCTGAACGAGCAAATGAATCTGGAGCTTTACTCCTCCCTGCTGTATCAGCAGATGAGTGCCTGGTGTAGCTATCACAGCTTTGAAGGTGCGGCGGCATTTTTACGCCGTCACGCGCAGGAAGAGATGACCCACATGCAGCGTCTCTTTGATTATCTTACCGATACCGGCAGCCTGCCGCGCATTAACCCGGTGGCCTCCCCGGTGGCGGAATACGCCTCTCTCGACGAACTGTTCCGCGCCACGTACGAACATGAGCAGCTGATCACCCAGCAGATTAATGCCCTGACCCATGCCGCAATGACCAGCCAGGATTATCCAACCTTTAATTTCCTGCAGTGGTATGTGGCAGAGCAGCATGAAGAAGAGAAGCTGTTTAAATCGGTTCTCGATAAACTGTCGCTGGCAGGTAAATCGGGTGAAGGTCTGTACTTTATTGATAAAGAGCTGTCGACGCTCGACGCCCAGAAATAATGACTATGCGGCGTCGTAATGACGCCGCATTATTATTAATGGCGGCAGATTTTACTTTCGTGAGTTGAAAACCCCTCTTCCAGCGGTATAAATTTACCGCGCGCCGCCAGAAACGCCACCAGCTCCGCCGCCGTCAGGTCAGATGCCGAACAGGTGTGAAACCGCGCCGCTTCCCCGTAGCGTGCGGTAATTGCCGCAACCAACCGCTGTTCCGTATACTGCTCGCCAGAATCAATCATCATTGTCAGCACGTCGTGCCCATGAACAGATGCCATAACCCCTCCACAAAGAAAGGCGCAGCGTAAACGCTTCTTGCCCTGCCCGCCTTGCGCTGGCTCAGGTTTACATGCAGCCCGCACAGCTGGTACAGCGCCAGTCCTCGCGGTTTACCGCATGGTAAAACTGGCGATAGCAGTCCGTTTCCAGCGGAATACCATGGTCAAAAAAGAGATCGGTCAGCCATTCCACGTTCTCAATAATCCACTCATCCTCCGGCAACCCCTGGGCGAAAGTTTCATCCTCGGGATCGATAATGGAGTAGATGGCCCAGGTGCCCATATCCTTCTCCTGCCGGGATTCGGGCAGATTCAGCAGCTGTCCCTGCCAGTGAAGGATCCAGTGCCCGTGACACAATAAATTGCCTGACCGGCTCCATTTCGCGCTGAAGGGGTTGCTCTCGGGCATCGTGGCCTCACTTTTTTTGATTATTTATTAGAATTGTTTACGTTACGCCGGATTATCAAACGAATACATTCTCCTTATGAACCAGGCACCTACCCACAATTTGCCAGGCATACGCCCAGCGGCGGACTTAACGCAAATATTGTAAAGTTCTGGTTACACTCTTTGTAACGCCGGTTTGACGAATCTGCGCTTTTCCCTTACGCTGCGCCGCAGATTTTGTCGCGATGACGTGTGGTTGTAGAGGAAAGCGTGAAGAACAGAACTCTGGGTAGTATTTTTATCGTCGCCGGGACGACGATTGGTGCCGGGATGCTGGCGATGCCGCTGGCGGCAGCAGGCGTGGGGTTTGGCGTCACGCTGGTGTTATTGGGGACATTATGGGCGCTGATGTGTTACACCGCCCTGCTGCTGCTCGAGGTTTATCAGCATGTTCCCGCCGATACCGGGCTCGGGTCGCTGGCCGGGCGTTATCTGGGCCGTTTTGGTCAATGGATAACCGGCTTTAGCATGATGTTCCTGATGTACGCCCTGACTGCGGCCTACATCAGCGGTGCGGGGGAGCTGATCGCCTCCAGCGTCAACGACTGGTTTAATGCCGATATTTCCCCGTCGACCGGGGTGATCTTCTTTACCCTGATTGGCGGCGGCGTGGTCTGCGTGGGGACGTCGCTGGTCGATCTGTTCAACCGCTTCCTGTTCTCGGCAAAAATCGTGTTCCTGGTAGTGATGCTGGCTCTGCTGGCGCCGCATATCCATAAGGTCAACCTGCTGACGCTGCCGCTGGAAAAAGGGCTGGCGCTGTCGGCGATCCCGGTAATTTTCACCTCGTTTGGCTTCCACGGCAGCGTGCCGAGCATTGTCAGCTATATGAACGGCAACGTGCGCAAGCTGCGCTGGATCTTTATTACCGGCAGCGCCATCCCGCTGGTGGCCTATATCTTCTGGCAACTGGTGACGCTGGGCAGCATCGACTCGTCCACCTTTATGGGGATGCTGGCCAGCCATTCCGGGCTCAACGGGTTACTGCAGGCGCTGCGTGAAGTGGTTGCATCACCGCACGTGGAGCTGGCGGTGCATCTGTTTGCCGATCTGGCGCTGGCGACCTCGTTCCTCGGGGTTGCGCTGGGCCTGTTTGATTATCTTGCTGACCTGTTCCAGCGCCGCCCTACCCTCGGCGGGCGTCTGCAGACCGGGGCGATCACTTTCCTGCCGCCGCTGGCGTTTGCCCTGTTCTATCCGCGTGGGTTTGTGATGGCGCTGGGCTATGCCGGTGTTGCGCTGGCGGTGCTGGCCCTGCTGCTGCCGTCGCTGCTGGTGTGGCAAAGTCGTAAGCATCATCTCCAGGGCGAGTACCGCGTACCGGGTGGGAAACCGGCCCTGTGTCTGGTGTTTGCCTGCGGGATTATGATTATTCTGGTGCAGTTTGGCATTGCGGCGGGGATACTGCCGGAAGTGGGGTAAAAAGAAGGGCTCATTTCGATGAGTAATGCTCGTCAGTTAAGCAAGCTCACGCTTATTCATTCGTTATTTTGCTGACTACCAAGCCCTTTGAGGAAAAAGTGGAACCGTTCCGTTCACTCTTAATCCTCTGCTTCCTGTCTGACGTGCTGCGGTGAACGTGTAAAGGGGGCCGCCGCCCCCTTTACAATCCCGGCTTCCGGCACAGAAAATCGCCGCTGCGCGGTCCCTTCGGCTTCGGGTCGGGCGTGATCCTACATCCATGTAGGTCACGCCCTCTCGGCGCATCCCTGCGCCTCGCCCCGGCCTGCGGTCAACGCCTCAGCGATTTTCAGCCGGACTTACGCTCCCTCCACCGTCTCAGCGGTCTGAATGGGGCACGGGTGTTGAGTCCCCGCTGAAATCGGCGAACCGGAGACCGGAAGACAAGGGCTGGACGCCAGGGATGGCGGACAGAGGCGACGCGAGACAGGATGTCGAGTTGAGCCGACCGCAGGCAGGAGGTCGTGAGGTGAGCGTAGTGCGAAGCACCGATTTCGTCGCGGGG
>Ga0160475_100151_pt1 | contig 63312 bp, 44 predicted proteins | sample HID1975M_E11MG_FD_108254 | JGI IMG/M metagenome (GOLD analysis project Ga0160475, IMG submission 108254) | Enriched soil microbial communities from UW Madison campus, WI, USA - HID1975M_E11 MG | ecosystem: Environmental > Terrestrial > Soil > Unclassified | place: USA: Madison, Wisconsin... | reverse complement strand
CCGAGGTGAGGGCGCCGCCGGCAGTTTCCAGCCCACTGCGAACGCCGTCGACCTTGAGCTGGGTGGCCGTTGGTTGGTCGAGGTTGTCGACGTCGGTGTCAGTGCCGACGCCGGCATTGCCGGTGATCACGTTGCCAGTGGTATTGACCGGCGCGGGGCTGCCGTCGGTGGCACCCGCACTGACAGTACCCTGGTCGTCCACAGCTACCGGGGCATCGTTGGCGCCCTCAACGGTGATGACCAAGACACTTACGGAGCTCAGGCCACCTGCATCGGCCATCTGATAGGTGAACTGCTCGACCAGCGTCTGGCCAGGCGAAAGCGCTTGCACAGCGGCATTGCTGTTATCGATGACATAGCGGTAGCTGCCATCGGCATTGATCGTCAAGGTCCCGAAGTTCGCCAGCACGCTGGTCGGCTGGCCGCTGGCAACGGGGATGATTCGTCCGCCGCCCAAGCCGTCGAAGCGTACCGCACTGACTTGCTTGGTCTCGCCCAAGGCCACGGCGTCCACGTCGGTGTCGTTGTCCAGCACATTACCGCTGGCATCCTGCCCAGGCGTCCCGTTGTTGGTACCCCCCGCTTCTATGGCGGTGGCGGCATCGCCTTGTGCAACAGGGGTGTCGTTGGCACCGTGGATATTGATCTGCAGCGCCGCGCTGCTGCTCAGGCCGCCGCTGTCGATGATGTCGTAGGCGAATACCTCTGTAATGAAATCACCCGCTGTGCGCAGCGACTGCACCGCTGGGTTGGCGTTGTCGACGATGTACTGGAAACCACCGTTCGCGGTAATCGACAACGTGCCGTACAGGCCCTGCAAGGTGGTGACCCCATTGGCGGCCACCGCCACGCCAGCAGGGGTGGTGCTGCTGGCAACACGGGTCACCGAGAGCACGTCGTTGTTGGTCTGGATATCGACGTCGGTGTCGTTGGCCAGCACGTTGCCGGTCGGGTTCACACCAGGGTCGGCGTTGTTCAAACCACCGGCTTCCACGGCGACGGCCAGGTCGGCATTGGCGAGCGGGGCATCGTTGACTGGGTCGATGACGATATTCATCACATCGGTGTCGGTCAGCGCATCGGCTGGGTTCTGCCCGGGAATACCGTCACCGTTGAGCGGGGCGTCGCCGAAGTTGCCCTGATCATTGGTGACCATGGTCAGGGTTTCCTGGTCGCGGAAGGTATTGAAGTCCTGGTCGCCTTTGTAATAGAGCTGGCTCAGCAACACGTTCAGTTCGTTCAGGGTCCCGCTGAGTACCAGGCTGCGGCCTGCGCTGGTCGGTGGTGTAGCAGTGCCCGCAGGCGGGGTCGGGGTCTGCCAGATGACGCCGTGCACCACCGTGAGGGTGATGGTCATGATGCCGTCAGTGTTACCCGCGTTTACATCCACGTCACTGATGGCCAGGCCACCGATGTGTAGCACCGTGTCTTCCTGGCCGTGTTGGTCGGAAACGGTGTTGACTGGCGCCTCGTTGACATGCACGTAGCCGGCATCGGCGGTGCCGGTAGTGCCTTCACCGAGGGTAAGGTCGATGCTGCCCAGGCCGACAGCCGCAGCGCCGCTGTCGGTATCGATGCGCACTCGGTAATTGCTGCCGGCACTGGCTTGATGGTCCTGCGCCACGGCGATCAGGTAGCTGCCCGAAGGCAGCAGCGCAAACTGGTAGAGGCCGCCGTTGGCGGTGAGGGTGTTGAAGGTGCGGTCGTCGGCGCTGCCGAACACGCCATCGTCGCCGGCCCACGTCAGGGTCACGGTAATGCCGTCCAGGCCTGGGCCGTCGGGGGTGATGTTGTCCGTGGCGCTGCGGGTGTCGTCCCACAATGTGCCCTGGATCACGCCCATGCCGGCACCGTCGCTGAGGATGTAGTTGTTCAGCCCGCCGGGACCGTCCTGGCCGGTGCGCTCGCCGGTGCTGCCACCGGCAGTGGCGGGCAGCGAGCCGCCCCATCCGTTGGTCTCGAAATCGCTGGGCAGGCTGGTCCAGGTCAGTACGGCGGCGCTGGCGGCGTTGTCGGCGATGGTGACGTTGGGCAGGGTGACGGTATAGATCACCTGGACCGAGTCATTTGGTGCTAGGCGGTCGAAGTCCACGGCGATTGCCGTGCCATCGCTGAAACTGACGCCACTGGGCAGGTTGCCGAGGTCCAGCGCCACGCCGTTGAGCAGGATGCTTTGTACCTGATAGTTGCTGCCACTGGGGAACTGGTCGGCGAGGTGCGTGTTGTAGGCGGGCGCGCCGCCGTCCTGGGTAAAGCTTACGGACACCGTGGCATTGGTCGTGCCGCTGCCTGGGGTCACATCGACGACCGATTTGTCCGGGTTGGTGAAGCTGGGTTCCACCACGCGCTCGAACACCGTGTCGCTTTTGCCTCGGTCCACGCCACCGTTTTCGCCCACGTGTTCGAACACGGTCATGCCCAGCTGGCTGTTGGCGTGGTTGCCCGCCACGTTGCTGACCCGCACGTTGAACTCGAGGATCACGCCTTCGATGTCGCTGTCGTTGGCTTCGGTGTTGGTCAGGTTGCCGAGGTTGAAGGTGATGGTCTGGCTGCCGTCGGCATTGGGGGTGATCACCAGTCGGCCATTGTTGCCGTCGAAGATGCCTGACGGCGTCGTGCCACTCAGGTCGGTGTGGATCGGCAAGGCCACGTCGCTGTCCTGGTTGCCGGTCATGTACAGCGCGCCGCCGCTGAGCAGGTCGGCCGCATCGGTGGTAAGGCCGCCCAGTTGGCTCGATACCATGGCAATCAGGATATTGTTGAGGTCGGCGGGGATGAACTCCAGGCCCGCGGCCAGTTCGATGCGGATCTGGTAATCGGGGTTGTCGCCGGTGGGCACCAGCACCGCCACGCGGTAACGGACGATTTCACCGACCACTACGGTTTCCAGCAAACCGCTGGTGTCGGTAGCGCCGCCGCTGTTGGTGGCCGGTGGCGTGTCGGTCACACCGCCTACTCGAGATACCTGAATGCCATTGGTGACCGGGATCAGCAGGGCACTCAGCACGCGGTAATCGTTGAGTGCGCCTGAATTGAGCCGGCCGTCGTCACCGCTGCGTTCGCCATTGGCGGTGTCGGTGGTGTTACTGGTGCCGTCCAGGCTGCTCCAGCGCACTTCGACATTGTTGGGGATTGCTGCTTCGCCTGCGGCAGTGGCGTTGACCACGCCGGACAAGGTAATGACGATGCTGCCGCCGTTGGCAATGTCGACGTTGGCACCATTGGCAGTCACCAGTTGGCCGTTGAGAATGACGAAATCGACGCCGCCGTTGTTGCTGGCCCCGCCGTTGTACTGAATCGTGCCACTGATCACCAGGTTGTCGATCTCGGTCGGCAGCACGTCCAGCAGGCTGATGTCGAACGCATCAGTGCCTGAGTTGTTGGCCACGGTGATGGTGAAGGTGACGGTATCGCCTTCGTCGAATCCGCCGAAGGTCGGGGTCGAGGTTACCTGCTGGGTGACGCTCAGAGTGGGTTCGACGATGGTAGCGCCAGGTTGCTGGGCACTGCTGATGCTGCGGTCCACCGCAGTGGCGCCATTGGGCGTGGTGCCGTCTGGGTCGCTGTAGACAAGCTGCGCGCCGTTGTTGAGTGTGGTGCCTTGCTGGTTGCCGGCCACGTTGCTGGCCACCAGCACCAGGCGGATGACGAAACTGTTGTTGCCAATGATGTTGTCGGCCGTGCTTCCGGCGCTGCCGAACACCAGCAGCAGGTCGGCGCCGTCGCTGCCGTCCAGGGTCACCGGGTTGACGTTGAGCACGCCGTTGAAGTTGGCCGTCAAGGCAGCGCTGCCTGCCGTGGTGGTGATGATTTCATAGCCCAGGTTGCCATTGAAGCGCGGGTCCAGCCGCAGCCCGGGAGGGATCAGGTCGTTGACGCGCAGGCTGCCCGTGGAACCCTCCGGCAGGCTGACGACGATGTCGTAGGTAATGCTTTCGCCGATAACCAGGTTGCTGCCTGTGGTGTGCGTGGCGCTGGAATCATCCTCGGTGAGGGTGCCGTCCTTGTATGTCTTGCTGATGGTCGGCGCGGCAACCTGCTGGTTGGCGACTTCCATGAGGTCGGTCGGGGTGAAGTCCTGGCCGCCATCGACACTGGCGTAGTAGGTCAGTGCTGCGGTGCTCTGCAAGGTACTGGAGGCCAGGATGGCGTTGTCGACGGTGACGTCATAGGTAATGACCACCACGTTGCTGCCGGCAAGATCGCTTGCGGTACCGGCGCGGCCAGCCAGCAAGGTGGCCTGGCCGTTGGCGTCGAGGAAGGTGATGGCATTGCCGTTGATGCTGTAGTCGCTGCCCAGCACCAGCAGGGTGCCGTCACCCCGGTAGACCTGCAGGTTGGCCCCCCCCAGGCTGCCACCGGCAAACGACAGGCCGGCAGGCAGCGTGATGCTGGTGCTGACATCGTAGGCGCCGCCGCCGCCGCTGTTCTTCAGGGCGGTAGCCAGGCGCAGGGTGTCGGCACCGTCGATGCCCGTGACATTGCCATCCACCGCCGCCAAGCTGGTGACGCTGCCACTGAACGGCACGCCGCTGGTGCCGGGGGCGGCCCAGCTGCCGGTCGTTCCGGTGACCGTGCCATTGCTGCTGGCCACCACACCGTGCCTGATATCCAGCACCGGTTCGGCGACCGACTCGATCACCGCCACATCCGAGGACGTGAGCACGGCCTTGTCGACTGTGGTGGTCTGGCTCGATTGTGCCAGCACGTCCAGTTCACGCTGGTCGGCAAAAGGCTGGTCGCCCACGACCATGGTGAAGCGTACTTGCACGGTGCCGCCGTCAAGCCCACCGGACACGTAATTACCGAAGTCGAAGATGATCGAGTTGCCAGGGCCGGTGGTGACGCTGTCAGGCACATCCAGAATGTTGTTGCCGCTGCCGAACGTCCATTGGCCAACACCTGTACCGAAGCTCCAGTTGATGCCACTGGCGTTGAGCAGGGGCAGTGGCAGGTAGGCGGTAAGCTTGAAGTTCTCGTAGTCGGCAACCAGCAGGTCATAATTGATGGTGAAGGTCACCACGTCGCCTGGGCGCAGTTCGCCGTTGCTCGGCGGGTTGCTGCCATTGACCTGGGTGAGCTCGATATCGACCGTGGATGTCTGAATGGTGCTGAGGGTGCTGGAACCGTCGGTCTGAGTGCCGCCGAGGTTGACCGCGTCACGCAGCACGGTGGCATCTACCGTGGCGTTGTTACCGACACTGTCGCCTTCGTTGAGCTGATCGTGGGGCGGGTGGTCGGTGGTGTAGGTGGCGTCGATCAGGGCGTCGTAGACGATGCTCAGGCGCGTCGCGCCTTCCTGTAGGTCGTCGTCATAGAGGTCGCCGAACAGCGCCGCGGCACCGGGGCCTGCGATGGCCCTGCGAATGGATTCGGCAATGTCGAAAACCAGTGTAGTGCTGCCGTCGGCATTGACCGTCTGGGTGTAGAGCAACGCAATGCTTTGTGCGCTACCGTGCTGCTGGATGACCAGGGTTGGCGGATTGCTAGGGTCGAAGGTCTGGCCATCGCTGAGCAGGTCGGTCAGGGTGAACTGGCCTTGCTCGAGGATGTTCTCGCCGAAGGCAAAGAAGTCGGAGATGGCCACGTCCATGGTGTAGCGCAAGGTATCGCCAGGCGTGAGGCCTGGCGTGCCGATATCATTCTGCAGGTTGACCTGCTTGAGCAGGGTGATCGACTTGGCGACGAAGGTCACACCCTGGCCATTGCCGGTTTCATTGAACGGGTAGCCGTCCGGGTCGGTGGGACGATCGCGCGGGTCCAGCGGGTTCCAGTCACCGGTCACGCTGGCGGTGCCGAAGTTGATTGTCACCGGGTTGCCGGTGGTCGGGTCGATCACCGGCCGGCCGTTGGCGTCGATTTCCGGCACATAGAAGCTGACTTGGGTTTCGCTGGCGGCGCTGAGGGTATCGTAGTGAATGTCATAGCTGGCCACGAAGGCATTGGGATTGGCCAGTGCCAGGGCAATGAGGGCCGGGTTGGTGAGTACGGTACCGTCGTGCAGAGTGACGGCTGCCAGGGTACCGCCCGGGCCTGGGGTGATGGCGCTTACATGCACCTGGTCGGGCACTGTCTGGGTGACGGTGACGTTGCTCAGAGTCTGCCCCGGGGCAGGGGTGACGGTGACGGTCTGGGTGCGGGTGAAGTTGGGCCCGGTGACCGTTTCGCCTTCGGGCATGTTCACCGTTTGTGTAACCTTCAGTAAGGTCGGCGTGATGATGAAACTGTGCAGTGTGCTTTCCACCCTGCTCGGGTCCTGCACCGGGTTGTTCAACGAGTCGTTACCGTATTCGAAGCCGGCGCGGGTATTGATGGTGAGGTTGGGGGCACCGTCGGAATAACTGGTATCGGCCAGGTCGCTCAGTTGCGCGGTGATCAGGATGTCGATGTTGGGCTGGCCGTTGGTGACGCTGGCGTAAGGCAGCTGCAGCACCACCATCTGGTCGCCTGGCTGCATGCCCACGCTGGCGGCATTGATCACCACGGGGTTGCCGCTGGCGTCCTTGGCCAGCGGGTGGGTGGCATTGCCGCTGGCATCGAAGGTGATCACGAAACTGTTCACCGCCTGGCCCAGGTAGGTGGCGGAGACGAACGTGGCGCCGTCGTTACCGTCGCGCCCGGTGGCCGGCATGAACACGTCGATGAACGGGGCATAGCCTTCCTGGGTAGACGGGTTGCTGAAGCTCACGCTGAAGGTGAACTGCTCGCCCAATTGAACTTCGGCGCCACTGCTGCCCAGGCTGGCGGTAGGGCTGGCATCGGCCAGCAGGCCCTGGAAACTACCGAGGGTGGTGGCTGCGAGCGCGATGTTCTTGTCCACTTCGCCATGGCTGACCTCCAGGCGCCAGTCGCCACCGGCCAGTGGGCTACCGGTGGCATTGCTGGAAGCGCCGACGTCGGCGCCCGTCCAGCGGGCCAGCTCATTGACCAGCGCCTGGCCGGCGCTGCCGGCGCCGACATCGCAACCATACAGCTGGATGTCGGCACCGGTATTCAGCTCACCGCGCCAGGCGCTCAGGCGGTCGCCCAGCTGTTCGACTGTCTGGCTGGTGAACACCTGGTTGCCCAGGGTGAACTGGCCAGAGGCGCCATGCGAGAACACTTGTATAGAATCGACCTTGCCAAGTCGCGCCAAGGCATTGCTTATGGCTGCGATGGCATCCTGGCCAGGGTCTACCACCAGCGCGGAGGTGCCCAGGGGCAAGTCGGCGACCAACTGGTCGCGATTTTCTACGCGGGCGTCGATCACTACCAGGTTGTGCGGGGCAGGCGCCGGTGCGGCGGTCTGTGCTTCGCTAGCGGTAGGAGCGGGGTGAGTGGTGTCTTTGCTTTCGGCAGCGCTGGAATCGCTGAGGTGCTGTTGGTCGACAGCAGTAGCTGCGGCACCGTCGAAGAGGATGCGTTGCTCAAGAGCAACAGTCTGTGACCGCGGGCGCGAGGCAGTGGCGAAGCCGGTTCTGCTCTTGATGTCCATTTCCATACCCTGCTCAAATGTTCTGCAACAAGTTCGAGGCCTAAGCAATCGTAGACGGGTTTTTTTCAGGGCGGAGAAGTACGCGCCGGAAGGCAGTTTTCAGAACCCGCTTTCGCGCAGCCCAACCCCAATCAGCCATTTTCCCAGCTCGCCCAGCACACTACGTTTTTGCCCTTCGATCTTAAGCCTGCCTCGGGTCTCGCGCACACTTGCCAGCGGCTCATCCAGAGCAATCAGCACCTGGAACATTGCGCTGCTGGGGGCCATCGGTTCACCGCTGCTGGTGGGCACCGGGCCGCCAAAATGGGAGGACAGCATGCGGTGGGCCAATTGCCCGGCGCGGGTGCTGCCTAGTGCCAGCACCTTCCCGCGAAGCGCGATGGCCTGACCTTCTGGGTAGAACTTCACGGCATTACCCACGGCCAAGTGGTGCACCTGGTCCTGAGCGACATAGGCATCGATCTGCCAATGGTTGGGGTCTATCAGGATACCGAGCGGTTGCTGGCGATTGAGCCACTGCCCGGGCTGCCAGTCCGGGTCCAGGTCCAGCCATCTGCCTGTGAACGGTGCCTGCAGGTTGAGCCGGGCGATCTCGCTGCGCGCGGCACGGGCCTCTTCGTTCTGCACCATCAGGCGTTGCTGGGTGGCGGCGTCCTCAGCCAGCCCAGCAGGGTCGGCGAGCAAGCCTGACAAGCGTGCTTGATAGCTGCGGGCGCTGGCCTCGCTGCTGCGCATGCGTGAATCCAGATCAGGCTCGTCCAGCACTGCCAGCACCTCACCGGCCTCGACTTGCCCTTCCTGATGCAGGCTTCTCAGCCGCGCAGGGTAGGGGGTGTACACGCGCAACTGATGTTCGGCACGGGCCACGCCAACGGCATCGACCTGGCTGTGCCAAGGCACGGCCAAGGCCAGCACAACCAACCCAAGGAACAGGTAGAACAGTTGCTTGCGCCGCTCCGGGAGGCGTGCCCGCTGTTGCCACCAGTGGCTCAGCTCACGTTTGACCGGTAACGCGATGAACCACGCCAATTCGACCATGAACAGCACGATTCCCAGTAGTTTGAAGAAAAACAGGTACACCGCCACGGCGATGCCGAGAAACAGCACCAGGCGATACAGCCAGGTGGCGAAGGCAAACGCCACCAGCAGGCGTCGTTGTACAGCGGGAAAAGGCTCCGGCCACGCCTCGTCGAGCCCCAGCAGGTTACGCCGCAGGGCGACCCGTGCCAGTGCCGACGCGCGCTCGTGCAGGTTCGGGAAGTCGAGCAGGTCGCTGAGAATGAAATAGCCGTCGAAGCGCATGAAGGGGCTGGCATTGAGGGCCAGGCTGAGCACCCAGCTGGTAGTCGCCAGGTACAGCAGTGCGTTGCGCAAGGCGCCATCGTCGCAGAGTGCCCAGCCGAGTGTCGCAAGGCCGGCCAGGGACAGCTCGGTGACGATGCCCGCCGAAGCGATCGCCAGGCGTTGGCGAGCACGCTTGAGCTTCCAGCTTTCGCCGGTATCGGTGTATAGCATCGGCCACAGCACCAGAAACGCCACGCCCATGTGGCCGACGCGCAGCCCCAGGCGTGTGGCAACCAGGGCATGGCCGAGCTCATGCAAGGTTTTCGCTACCACCAGGGCCAGGGCAAAGCTGAGCAGGCCTTCGGTGGAAAACGACTCCACCACCGCATGGGTGAAACTGTCCCATTGCTGCATCACCAGGATGACGCCGAGCAGGGTCAGCCCGATCACCAGCAGCCCGGTGAGTGGATGGAACAACCAACCCAGGGCGGCGGCCAAGCGCTGCAGCGTGGCTTGCGGGCGTAACAGCGGGATGCGGAAAAACAGGTAGTGATGCAACCACCAGCGCCAGCTCGACCAGGTGCGCGCCTCGCTGGCGGTTTGCAGCTTGGCCAGTTGCTCGGGGCCCGGGCGCAGCAGTTGGTGCTGTTCGAGAAACGCACGCAGTGCCAGCACTTGCTCGACATCGGGGTTGAGCGCGCTGTCGCGCGACACCTGCTCGCTGATCTGACGGGGTGTCTGGCCCCAGCGCAGAAGGCATTCGAACTCCAGCCAGCCGATCCGGTAGAAGCGGTTGAGCACCGTGTCGTGGATCATCCACGCGGGTTCCCCTTCACGGCTGTCGGCCGCTTCGCACAGGCGCAGGTCCTCGCGTAGCGGTGGCAGTCGCAGGTCGGTAAGGTCGAGCATTACCAGCCGCTCCAGGCGCGCAGCGTGGCCAGCGGGCGGCGCAGCAGGTAGTAGCCGAGCATCACCCTGCCACCGTACAGTTTGGCGGTGCCGTGCAGGCCCAGGCGGGCATGTTCGGAGTGTTCCTCGATGCTGGCCAGGAGGCGGTAGGCGACTACTCCGTCATCGCTGGGCCTGGCCTGGTAGCTGGTTTCGAGGATTTTCCCCTTGAGCGGGCGCAGCGGGTAGGCAGTGAGGAACAAGGTCACCTCGGCGCCTGGCTCTAGGGCGATGGCGTCGGCCACGGCAAGCTGGATCTGCATCGCCGGTTGCGTTGGGTCGGCCACGTGCATGATGCGTTCGCCGGTCGATACCGGTTTGCCCAGCCAGTCGTTGGGGTCGCTGAACACTGCGACCCCTGCACGTGGCGCTAACACTTGGGTGCGCCGCAATTGCGCCTGCACGGCGGCCAGTTCGGCGCGCCGCTGCTGGGCACGGCCCTGCAACAGTGTCAGTTCGCTTTTGCTTTGCGGGTTGTCGAATGCCCGCTGGCTGGCGGCCTGCAGTTCGGCATCGGCCACGGCGACCTCTTTACCGAGCACCTCGGCGCGGCTGCGCAGGGTAGTTTCATCAAGGGTGAATAGCGGCGTGCCGGCCTTCACCGGCTGGTTGGGGCGTATCAGCACCTGGGCGATCACCCCGTCGATCGGCGAGCTGACAATCTGGGCCTGGCGCGAGACGATCTGCGCCGGTGCCAGTGCCGTCTGGCGCACCGGCACCAGCAACAGCGCGGCGGCCATCAACGAGGCCAGCAGGACCTGGCGACGACTGGGCCGCCAACCCCTTAGACGCCGGTGCCGGGTCAGCGTGTTCCAGCAGTAGGCCCATGTGCGGATCAGTCCCTCCAGTTGCTGGCGCACCACCGCTGGCGGTTCTTCTTCAAGTAGCAGCACCAGCACGCCGAGGCGTTCGCCGGCAGGGGTATGCAGCGGTATGCACCATAGCCCCGACGGCCACCATTCGGCCCAGCCTTCGGCGATGTCGGTAGGGGGCGCGGCATTCTCTGCGGTCACCCAGACGGGCTGCGCATCGGCCAGGCGTCCGTCCAGCCAGCGGCTGGCGCGCCTGAGCCAGACCAGGTAGGGCGAATCCTCGCTGGGCCGCGCCAGGCCCGACACGCTTAGCAGTTCAAGGCCGGCCTTACCTTGGACGAACACCAGCGCCTGATGGAAGGGCAGCAGCGGGTAGAGGTCGTTGGCCATGCTGAATGCCAGGGCGCCTAGCGTTTCGGCGGTCATGGCCTTGTCCCTCAGGGCGTCCAGTTGCAGCAACAGCTGTGGGTGGGGCAGCGGCCTATTCACGCTCATGGTCGAACCGCGCGGTGCCGCTCATGCCGGCCATCAGTTCGGGGAAACTCTGATCGAAGCGCGCTTCGAGCTCTACCGTCTGAGCCACGGCATCGACTCTGGCGTTGATCACGCTGACTTTGGCCGGGTAGGTCTTACCCGTCTCGTGAACGCTCACCTCCAATGGTTGGCCGGTGCTAAGGGTTTTCAACTGGCTGGAAGGCACGTTGAGGCGCACCTTCAACGCGCCATCACTGACCAGGTCAAACAGCGGCGTACCGGCGCTGACGGTCTGGTAAGGCTTGACGTAAACCTTGGCCACATGGCCCGAAAACGGTGCCAGTACCTGGCAGTAGCTTATTTGCGCCTCACCCATGGCGCGGGCACCGTCGGCCTTCTGCACGTCAGTGTTGGCGGCGGCCACTTCGATATCGCCTACGGCATCCAGCTTGCGCAACTGTTTCTTCGCCTCTAGGTTCTGCCGGGCCATGGCCAGTTCAGCCACCGCGACCTTGCCCCGTGCCTGAGCTTCGTTGCAGTTGAAGCGTGCCAGAGAGGAGCCCTTGGCCACATGTTCACCGAAGCGGGTCTTGAGCTCGCTTAAGGTGCCGTTCATTTGGCTGGAGAGGGTGGTTTCCAACTCGGCCGCAAGCAGTACGCGAATCAACTGCGGGTTGTCGTTCGCGGTGTCTTGTTCGGCATGCGCAGCAACACAGGCGAACGCCAGCAGCAAGGGCAGGTATCGGTATGTGACGTCGGGCAAATGCATTCTCGACTCCTTGTTTGGATGCATCGTGAAGCAAAGCGCTAACCGCACGACGTTTTCATAGTAGGAAGGAAACAGCCTTTTGCCCAATCGCGCAGCTAAGACCGTGCACGCGGACTCAGACTTCGTTGCTGGCGTTGCATGTGGGTAATGCGTCTACGCTTGAGCCCGAACATTGCAGCGGCTGACGCGACAACTACCTTGAAAAACGCCGGGCGTAGCGTGATTGGGTCAGCTCAAACGTCTGATGGAGTCTGTGAGGTCGAGCCATGCCTATCATCCCAGAGCCGGTGCGTCGGGAAGCATCCAAGTTGCTTGCCCTTTTTGCGGTTGGGTTCTCTGCAGGTACGCAAGCGGACAATGCTCGCGATTGGCAAAACCTGCCCAAAGACTTGAACATGCTGTTTGGTTACTACAACAAGGTTGATACCAACACCCCAATCGATACCGCATTGCCACTGGACGGGTTATCCCTTAACGCCGATCTGTATCTGCTACGTTACGCCCGGACGATGGATATAGCCGGGAGAACATCAGGGTTCCAAGTGATCCAGCCTTATGCGGACGTTGAAGCGTCCTTCGACAATGGGCGGTTTTTCGACGGAACCAAGCACAACGGCGGTATGGGTGATACCCAGATCGTACTGGTTCACAACCTGTTCGGGGCACCTGCCTTGAGCCAGCAGGAGTTCATGCAATGGACGCCCGAGACATTCCTGAGCGGTGCGCTGTGGATCACTGCGCCCACGGGCGACTACGACAAGAACCGCATCATCAATATCGGTTCCAATCGTTGGGTACTCAAACCAGAGCTTGCATTCGGCCAGCCCATTGGCAACACCTGGCTCGAGTTCAATACCTGGGTGTCATTGTACGGCGACAATGATGATTATCTTGGCAATCAAAAGCTGGAACAGAACCCGCTATGGGCATTTGAGGGGCACTACAGTTACACCATCAACCGTGCGCTTTGGGTTTCTCTGGACGCCACCTACAGCAAAGGCGGAGAGACCAAGATCAATGGCGCGTCACAGGACAACGAACAGGAAAACACCGTGCTTGGCGCCAGCCTGGGTTTCATGTTGTCACCGCAGTTTGGCGGCCTGCTCGCGTATTCGAATACCGTTTCAGAGCAAACCGGCTCACCGGACGTGAACACCTGGACGGTACGTCTTCAATACGCCTGGTAAGCGAGACGTTTGACGCTTGTGCCTTTAGCGAGGAAACAGCAATGTTACCGCCAGGCGAAACCCCCAGCCTTGTGGGCCATTGTCCGGCGAGTCGAGCCAATAACGCGGGCCGGCCTGCACGGTGATCGGGTGCCCATCGACCTTCAGCAACTGAGTGACGGTCAGGTTGAGCGGGATCGCCCATTCTCTGGATTGCCAGTCGTAGCTCGCCTCAGTGTTGACGCCGAAGGTGGTCAGCGAACTGTTGGTAAAGGAAAGGAAAGGTTGCAGGAACGTCTGGTTGACCTTCTCCTTGCCATGCGCAGGTCTGCCCTCCAGCCCCCAGATATGGTTGGCCAGAATCCCGTGAGTCCAGCCGTTGGCTTGTTTCAAAGCGACGGCGGTTGGTCCAAGGCCCCACTGTTCACTGCTCAATACGTCATTGCTGCCAGTCGGAATCAGCAGTGCCGGCCCTGCGCCGAGAATCCAGCCGCTTGCGGTGGGTTGCTTCGGTGAGAAGAAAAAGCTCTGGGTGATGTCGCCCACACCGGATTTATCCGCCTCGCCACCCAGGCCGTGCTGGTCGATCAGCGGTAGGATCGTGCGTGAAATCAGGTTCCAGTCATCATTGAGGCTGAAGGGGAGTACCGGCTGAATGTTGATCAGGCTGCGTTTGCCATCACCACTCGCTCCCATCTTCTGATCCCAGTTGTACTGCACGGGTAGGCTGTACATGGCGGCAACCGGGTTCAGCGCCTTCCTGGCGAGCTCTGCCGAGTCTTCGGAGTACCCTTGCTGGCTGTGCACCAGCATGGCCAAGAGGTATAGCGAGCAGTCTTTCCCTTTCAACATAGAATCCTCTCAGCGAAATGCGACGTTGCTCGATCGCAGGCTGCAGCCAGGAGCAAAGCATAGCCGAGGTTTTTTTCCATTCTCTGGTCTCTCATTGTCTGCGCCATAGGCTAGCCTGATCACGCAGGTGTTGGCGCATGGCGCGCCAGAAGAGCCCAAAGGGCCGATTGTTCGCGTTGACCGTGGAGCTAAGGGATGGGGCGTCGTACCGACAAGAAGGACCTGGGTGGGCAACTGAAGGCTTGGTGGTGTGTGGCGGTGTTGATCACCCTGGTGCTCGGCCCGTCGGGCTTTGCGTTAGCTGCTCAGGAAGCCGGCCAGGCACCCAGGCCTGTGACCGAGTCCGAAGGTTACGTGGCTACCACGACATGCCTTGGCTGCCATGTCACGCAGGCCAAAGCATGGAAAGATTCAGATCACGGCTGGGCCATGCGCGATGCCACCGAGGCCAATGTCCTGGGCAATTTCAAGCGGGCATCGTTCGACGAGGCCGGGGTTACGGCACGCTTCTTCCGCAAGCAGGGTGGTTTTTTCGTCAATACCGAAGGTGAAGACGGTAAACCGGCAGATTTTCAAGTGCTCTACACCTTCGGCCACTATCCGCTGCAACAGTATCTGGTAGCCCTGCCCAGGGGGCGCCTGCAGGCCTTGACCATCGCTTGGGACAGCCGAACCAAGGGGGAGGGCGGGCAACGCTGGTTCTCGCTCTACCCAGGCCAACGCTTCGCCCCCGATGACCCCTTGCACTGGACTGGCCGCTACCAGAACTGGAACGGCATGTGCGCGGATTGCCATTCAACCCGCTTGATGAAGAACTACGACGATCGTCAGGACAGCTTCGCTTCCACCTGGAAAGAGCAGAATGTCGGTTGCCAGAGTTGCCATGGACCCGGCCAGGCGCATGTCGACTGGGCGAACAAAGCTGCGCCTGGCGATCACACCCACGCGTCGGCCAAGGACATCGGCCTGGCAGTCGACTACAAGGCACTGGGCAGCCAGGGCCAGGTCGAGCAGTGCGCGTTCTGCCACAGCCGCCGGCAAACGCTGGGCGTGGGCCAACTGCCCGGTCACCCGCAGCTTGACCAGAGCCTGCCGGCGACGCTGCGTAGCGGCCTGTATCACGCCGACGGCCAGATCGACGGTGAGGTGTACGAGTTCGGCTCGTTCACGCAAAGCAAGATGTACAACGCAGGTGTTGGTTGTACCGATTGCCACAATCCGCACACCAGCAAGGTGAAAGTCGAAGGCAACGGCCTGTGCCTGCAATGCCACAACGGCAACCCCCCGGTGGCCCGCTTCGCCACGTTGCAGGCCAAGGATTACGATACGCCCGCCCATCATCATCATGTTGCGGGCAGCCCCGGCGCCCAATGTGTCAGCTGCCACATGCCGACCAAGACCTACATGGTGGTCGACCCCCGTCGTGACCACAGTTTGCGGATCCCGCGGCCAGACCTCGCCAGCAAGGTCGACAGCCCCGATGCCTGCACCGCCTGTCACCAGGACCAGCAACCGGCCTGGGCGGCCAAGGCAATCGAGCAGTGGTTCGGCAAGCAGCAGCGGCCTGCACTGTTTGGTGAATCGTTCCAGGCGGTGCGCAACGGGGAAGGGATACCGTTGAGCTTGTTAAATACGGTCCTGGCAGACAAGAGCAAGCCGACCATCGTTCGCGCCAGTGCCGCCGAACAGATGGCCGACCTTGGCCCGCAGGCGTTGATCAGCCTGGGCTGGGCACTCAAGGATCCGAGCCCGCTGGTACGCGCGTACGCAGCGTCGGGCTTTTCAAGCGTGCCGCCGGAGCAGCGCCTCAAGCCGTTGCTGCCCTTGCTTGAAGATCCCGCCCTGGCAGTACGCGACGAGGCGGTTCGGGCGCTCGCCGATGTGCCCAAGGCGCAGGTGCCGGTGCAATCGCTGGACACGTTCAGCGCTGCGTTGGCGGACTATGAGACGCGTCTGCGCGGCAATGCCGACCTGCCCGGTGGGCGCTTGAACCTGGCGGTGCTGTTGAACCGCCAGGGGCGCCAGGAAGAAGCCATGGACCAGTACCGTCAGGCATTACGCCTGGACCCGTACTTTGTCCCTGCACGGGTCAACCTGGCTAACCTTGCAACGGCCGAACAACAGCTGGATGAGGCGGAAAAGGTGCTGCGCGCAGGTCTGGCACTGGACAAGATGCCTGCCACCGACCACGGCAACCTGGCTTATATGTTGGCGCTGCTGCTGGTAGAGCGTCGTCAGCCTGAGGAGGCGCTGACCTGGATGGAAAATGCGGCCGTTGCGCTGCCGGGTAATTCGCGCATTCGCTACAACCAAGGGCTGTTGCTGTCGCGCATGAACCGTCGCGATGAGGCCTTGGTGGCCCTCGAGCGTGGGCTTGAACAGGCACCGGAAAACGCCGACCTGCTGTACTCGCTGATCTACTTGCATGCCGTGGCCGGTGAGCGCAGTGAAGCCTACTCGTATGTCCAGCGCATGCGCAAAGTCGCCCCTGACGATCCGCGTTTGCAGGGCATCGAGCCCTATTGGCAAAAGTACGAAAGTACCAACTGAGCTGGCGCTATCGAGGTAAACGTCTAGATTTACCTCGTCGCCTTCAGCAGTTGCGAACATCCAGGGGGCATCCTGTCGGTGCCCCGGCTGACAAGGAAGGGATCAGTGGATATACGCGAGCAAATAGCCGAGCTTGAAGCCAGTGTGGCGCAGAGCGTGCTGGGCCAGGCGGATACCATCCGCCATGTGATCCTTGGCTTGCTGGCCAATGGGCATGTCTTGCTGGAGAGCCTGCCAGGGCTGGCCAAAACGCGCACGGTCAAGGCCCTGGCGACGCATCTGGAAGCCAGCATGCGGCGCATTCAGTTCACTCCGGACCTGCTGCCATCGGACATCACCGGTGGCGAAATCCTCCAGCAGACCGCGCAGGGCAACGAGATCAAGTTTCAACCCGGGCCGCTGTTTGGCAACGTGATTCTTGCCGACGAAATCAACCGGGCCCCGGCCAAGGTTCAGGCGGCCCTGCTCGAAGCCATGGAAGAGCGCCAGATTACCGTGGCCGGCCAGAGCTACCCGATGTCTGGGTTGTTCATGGTGCTGGCAACCCAGAACCCCATCGAACAAGAGGGCACCTATCCGTTGCCCGAGGCGCAGATGGACCGCTTTCTGATGAAGCTGCAACTGGACTACCCCAAAGTCGAGGATGAGACCCAGGTACTTCGCCTGGTGCGCAGCGAGGAACAGCAAGCCGGACACGCGCACCAGGCGCCTCAGCGCTTGCCCCAAGAGGTGGTGTTCGCAGCGCGCAGCGCCATTGCCGGGATTGAAGTTTCGCCAGCGGTCGATCGCTATCTGATCGATCTGATCAATGCCACTCGCCACCCGGCCGAGCATGACCCCGACCTTGGGCGCTGGATCAAGATCGGCGCCAGCCCGCGTGGCGGCATCAGCCTGGATCGGGTGGCGCGCGCCCATGCCTGGCTGGCCGGGCAGGATTTCGTCACGCCGGACGATGTGCGGGCGGTGGTCCACCCCGTGTTGCGCCACCGCCTGCAGCTGTCCTATGACGCCGTCGCCGATGGCATCGGTGCCGACCAAGTGATCGATCGGCTGCTGGACAAAGTGGCGATCCCGGCCTGAGCGGAGTGAGCCCATGCAACCGACCCAGGATGGTTTCGTCTATGCCTCGCTAAGCCAGCTCATGGCGTTCGAGCATCGCGTGCGCGGGTTGAGTTTCTTGGCCCGGCAGCCGTTGGCCAGCATCCTGGCGGGCAACCATGCCTCACGCCTGCGGGGTCGCGGCCTGAGTTTCGACGAGCTGCGTCGCTACATCCCTGGCGATGATCTGCGCCACCTCGACTGGCGTGCCTCGTTGCGCTTCGGCAAACCGTTCGTGCGCACCTTCACCGAGGAGCGTGACCGGCCGACCCTGCTGCTGGTGGATCAACGCATGAACATGTACTTCGGCTCACAGCGCAGTTTCAAGTCGGTTACCGCCGCCGAGCTTGCGGCGTTGTCGGCATGGATTGCCCTGCACGCCGGCGACCGGGTAGGCGGTTTGGTCTTCGATGATAAGCAGGTGGTGCATATCAAGCCGCTGCGCAGTCGCGCACGGGTACAGCAGTTTTGCGCGGCCGTGGTGCGCAGCAACAACAGCCTAAGCGCAGCAGGCCCGGACAGTGAACAACAGGTGCAACTCGATAACATGCTGCGCGACGCCATCGGCATCGCCGGGCATGATGCCCTGGTGTGCATCATCAGTGACTTTGCCGGGGTTACCGAACAGACCCTGAAACTGCTGCGCCAGCTCAGTGCGCACAACGATGTGATCGCCATGCAGGTGTACGACCCCATCGCCCTGGAAGTGCCAGACAAGGGGCGGCTTACCGTGACCCAAGGTGAATTGCAGGTCGACCTTGAAGTCGGCCGCCGCCACGTGCAGCGGCCGTTGAGCGATTATCTCTCCGGGCGCTTGCAAGCGGTGGCCGAACTGCTGCGGCGCAGCCAGATTCCGTTGATGCTGATCAGTACCGGTGAAGAGGTGCTGGACCAACTGCGGCGCGAGCTTGGCCGGCTTGCGGGAGGTGCCCGATGAGCGCGCCTGCGCCTGCGGCAACGATCGACCAGCTCAAGGAGCTACCGCTACCGGTACCCCCGTTCAGCTATGCCCCGCAAACTTGGGGCTGGTGGGTATTGCTGGCGATGGCCTTGGCGGCGGCGCTTGCCTATGCCGTGCTTGCCTGGCGGCGCTGGCAGCGTGAACGTTACCGGCGTGAGGCGTTGCAACGGCTGAACCAACTCGATGCGGCTCTGGCTATCCCCGAGCAACGCCTACAGGCCTTGCGGGAACTACCCGAATTACTCAAGCGCGTCGCGCTGTCGATGCCCGATGCACCGCCCGTGCACAGTTTGTCAGGCCCGCACTGGCAGGCTTTTCTTCAGCAACGGGCACGCTTTGCGCTGCCCGAACAGTTTGCCGAGCGCCTGCAGACCCTGGCCTATGCGCCTGATGCGCGGGTGCAATCGCTCGGCGCCGAAGAACTCAGCACCCTGGTGCACACCTGCCGACGCTGGATCGAGGCCCACCATGTGGCAGTTTGACTATCTCTGGGTGTTTTTGCTGCTGCCGTTACCCTGGCTCGCGTACCGGTTTCTGCGTCCGTATCACGAGGCGCACAGTGCGTTGCGGGTGCCGTTTTTCTTTGCAATGAGCCGGGCGGTCAATCAATTGCCAAGCACCTCACAAGGTTCGGGCGGTCGCTGGCAAGTGGTTATCAACCTGCTGGTGTGGGGGCTGCTGCTGGCGGCCTGTGCGCGGCCGGTGCTGGTGGAGAAGGCCATCGAGCACGACCAGCCGATCCGCGACATGCTGCTGGCCATCGATATCTCCCAGTCCATGCAGGCCAAGGACTTCACCGATGCCAACGGCCAGCAAGTGGACCGTTTGAGCGCGGTCAAAACAGTGGTGCGTGACTTCATCGCCCAGCGCAAGCAAGACCGCATTGGCTTGATCGTCTTCGGGACCGGTGCCTACCCCCAGGCACCCTTGACCCTCGACCATGCCAGTCTGTTGCTGCTGCTCGATGAGGTAGGGGTGGGCATGGCCGGGCCGAACACCGCGATCGGTGATGCCATTGGCCTTGCCATCAAACTGCTGGACCAGGCCAAGGAGCAGGAGAAGGTGCTGATTCTGCTCAGTGACGGCAATGACACCGGCAGTGCGATCACGCCGGAGCACGCCGCAGCCCTGGCACATGCACGTGGCATCACGGTGCATACCGTCGGCATTGGCGATCCTCAGGCCAGCGGTGAGGACAAGGTCGACCTGCAGGCGCTGGAAAATATCGCGCGCACCACCGCCGGTCGGTTCTTCCGCGCCGACGACCGCAGTGCCTTGGCCCAGGTGTACGCCACGCTCGACCAAATCACGCCGCACACGGTCAAGACGTTCAGCCACCAACCCAAGCGGGACCTGTTCTGGTGGCCGTTAGGCGCGGCTTTGCTGTTGCTGGCCCTGAGTCACGGCCTGGCAGCGATAGCCGGCCCGTTGCGGGCAAAGCCCGCGCCGGCGAGGCCTTGATATGGACATCGACCTCAACGCGCTGCATCTGCTTCGCCCTTACTGGCTGTTGCTGTGGGTTCCGGCCGTGTTGCTGCCTTGGGCCTGGCAGCGGCGCAATGATCTGAAGCGGCAATTGCAGGGCATCATCGCCCCGCACCTGGTCGCGCATTTGATCATCACCCCAAAAGAACAGCAGCGCGTACGGCCGGTCCATCTGCTCGCTGCACTGCTCGGCATCGGGGCGCTGGCCGCTGCCGGGCCGACCTGGCAGCGCGATGTTCCGGCGTTCGTCGACAATCGAGCACCGTTGATCCTGGCGCTGGACCTTTCGCCCTCGATGGATGCCGACGATGTGCCGCCCTCGCGCCTGCAGGCCGCCAAACACACGCTGCACGACCTGGTCATGCGCAGGGCAGGGGCGCGAACCGCGCTGGTTGTCTATGCCGGTAGCGCGCATCTGGTCTTGCCGGCGACGCAAGACCCGCAACTGCTCGACACCTTCTTGCAGGCGCTGTCCACCGATCTGATCAGCCAGCCAGGCAAGGACGTGCTGGGGGTGATCGAGGTGGCCAAGCGCTTGCTGGCCGCCGAGCAAGTACCTGGCACTCTGGTCCTGCTTACCGATGGCGCCGATGCCGGGCAGTTCGCAGCCATCCCAAAAGCGCTCGAGGGCAGTGATCTGCAAGTGGTGGTGTTGGCGGTCGGCAGCCGCGATGCCGGCGTGCTGCGGGATGCTCAGGGCCGTACACGGATCGGCGCCGATGGGCGGCCGCTACAGGCGGGTTTCGACGAAGACGCTTTGCGAAAGCTGGCCAAGGCCAGCAATGGCCCGTTGGGCAGCCTGACCTTGAACGACGATGACCTCGATTGGGTCGAGTTGCATGCGCAACAGCATTTTCAGGCGGCCCAGGGCGACCCGCAGCAGGTGCACTGGAAGGATGCTGGCTATTGGCTGTGCTGGCCATTGGCGCTCATTGCACTGTTGTGCCTGCGCCGTGGTTGGAAGGTGCAGTGGATGGCTAGCGTACTGGTGGCAGTGCTACTAGGCGCCCAGCCACAAAACGCCCAGGCCGGGCCTGTGGCCGATGCGTTCTTCACCGCCAACCAACAGGGGCGCTGGGCCTTCGAACATGGCCACTACCCTCAGGCCGCTGGGCATTTCACCGACCCTTACTGGAAAGGCCTGGCTGCATACAACGCTGCCGACTACGACGTCGCCCTGGCCAGCCTCGGCAAGCTTGACAGCGCGCAGGCCTACTTCTACCGGGGCAACATCTACGTGCGCCAGTTCAAGTTTCCCCAGGCGGTCCTGGCCTATCAGCAGGCTTTGAAGCAGCAGCCCGTATTTCCCGAGGCCACCGCCAACCTTGCGCTGGCCGAGGCGTTGCTCAAGGACTATGAAGATCAGCAAAAAGCCGGCACCCCGGATGAGAAGGCTGACAAGGTGGTAGAGGACCAGACGCCCTCCAAAGGCGCCAAGCAAAAGCAACAGCAGACGCCGCAGGCAGCTTCCGATCAGGTCTGGTTGAACAACCTGACCACCTCGCCGGCCCAGTTTCTCAGGCGCAAGTTCCTGCTGCAGGATACTTCGCGGCAACCTGTGGAGGGCAACCGATGAAACGCTTGCTGCTACTTTTAGGGTTGTACCTGCCGTTGCTGGCCATGGCGGCGCCCGAAGCACGGGTGCAGGCGCGCCTGGTACCTGGCGGGGAAACGGTGGTAGGCGCCAGCGTGGAATTGCAGGTCGATCTGCTGGTCGATACCTGGTTCACCCAACCGCCAGTGCTGCCTGTGATCGACTTACCGGGTGCCACCGTGAGTGCGCCGAGCGGCGAGGCCCAACACCTGAACGAACAGTTCGACGGCAAGACCTTCTTCGGCTTGCGCTACACCTATCAGGTCACTCCACAGGCGGCCCAGATCTTTACCCTCCCAGCGCAATCCTTTCAGGTGTTCCCGGGGCAGTCGGATGGCCCGTTGACGCTCACCAGCGAACCGTTGTCGTTGGTGGTCAAGCCCTTGGCCGGCAACGCTGGCGGGCATCGCCTGGTGGCGCGCAAGGTCAGCCTTGAGCAGCAGACGCAGCTGTCGCATTCGCCACTGCGGGCGGGCGACAGCATTACCCGGCGTGTGCTGACCCGGGCCGAGGGCGCCCAGGCGATGTTGATACCGCCGCCACCGGTGGGCGAAATTGCCGGTCTAAAGCGCTATGTGCAGATACCCAATGTGACGCCCCTCAGTGATGGCCGAGGAGGTTCGAGCGGGGGCCAGCGTGAAGATAGCGTGACCTATGTGGCGTCCGCCGCAGGGCACTACCAGCTACCCGCCATCGAATTGCAGTGGTGGGACGCCGCCACTGGCGAGGCCCGGCAGGCGGCGCTGCCGTCGGTGGACTTCGACGTCGTCGAAGGTAGTTACAAGGCGCCGTTCTCCATTGATGAAGACCTGCGTGCGCTGGGCCGTGAGGCCCAGTTGCGCCTGCCTGCGCAGTGGCTGTGGCTCATCGGGCTGGTGGTCTTCGCAGCGGGGCTGATGTATGTCTCCCGGCCGTGGCTGTATGCGGCCTGGTGCAGGTTCAGCGCCTGGCAAGCGGCGCGACGCACGGCGCGCTTGCAGTCTGCGGACTACGCCTGGCAGCTGGCCCGCAAGCAACTTGCACAAGACCCTCCTGAGCTTGGCGGGCTGTACCTGTGGATCCGGCGCCGTACTGGGCACTACACGCTGTCTGATTTTTCCATGGGTTTGCCCCCCTCATTAGGCATTCGTCTACTAGACTGGCTCCAGACCCACTACGGCAAGTCAAGTGACGCCGCTCACGTGACGCCGCCATTGAGCTCGACGCTTTCGCAGGCCAGGCGGGCACTGGCACCCGAACAACCCCGCAACAGCAGGCGCAAAGGTTTGAAACCGCTTAATCCATGATACGAGTCGAGCAGGGTAGGTAGCACAGAGGAGGGATACTTCATGTTTCACCTGCAACGCGTACGCTGGTGGTGGGCGCTGTCGCTCCTGCTGCCCCTGCTGGTGCAGGCCGCAGACCCATTGCCATCGTGGCGCGATGGGCCTTCACGCCAGGCCATCGAAGCCTTTGTCACGGCTGTGACCACCGAGGGCGGCAAGGACTATGTGCCAGAGGTCGAGCGGGTTGCCGTCTTCGACAATGACGGCACCTTGTGGAGCGAACAGCCGCTGTATTTCGAAGTGTTGTTTGCCCTGGATGAGGTGAAGCGACTCGCGCCTCAGCACCCTGAATGGGCAAGCCAGCAACCGTTCAAGGCGGTCCTGGAGGGGGATCAGAAGACGCTGAGCGATAGCGGTATGGACGGCATGCTGAAGATCGTTGCCGCGACCCATGCCGGGGTCAGTACCGAGGCTTTCATCGCCAACACCAAGCGCTGGCTGGCAACGGCCATGCACCCCCGCAGCCACAAGCCGTACACTGAAATGGTCTTTGAGCCCATGCTCGAACTCTTGCAGTACCTGCGAGCCAACGGTTTCAGGACGTACATTGTGTCGGGCGGCGAGGTGGCCTTCATGCGTGCCTTCGCTGAAGAAGTCTACGGGGTGCCGCCGGAGCAAGTGATCGGCACCACCCTGGATGCGCGTTTTATCGATGACAACGGCAAACTGTCGATAGAGCGGTTGCCCAAATTGCTGCACAACGATGACGGGCCCGGCAAGCCGGTCAGCATTGACGCGCGCATTGGCCGTCGACCAATCCTCGCTTTCGGCAATTCCGATGGCGACCTGCAAATGCTGCAGTGGACGATGGCCGGCAACGGCAAGCGTTTTGCTGGCCTGGTCCACCACACCGATGCAACACGCGAATGGGCTTACGACCGCGACAGCAAGGTCGGGCGACTGGACAAGGCTCTGGACGCCGCCAGGCGCGCGAACTGGACGGTGGTCGACATGGCCCGGGAGTGGCAGCAAGTTTACCCATTCGAAAGCAAGCAGGCTCAATGAAAGAGAAACCGCAGGGGCACAGGGACCAGCCGAGCAGTAGGTCGATCGTGCGCGTAGTCGTGGCAATTGCCAGTAAACGTGATACGGAGAGATCGCTTTATGAAGTCCAGTAGAAGATGGATATCAACGTTTGCCCTCGCCGCCACTGCGGCGATGAGCGTGTGCACGGCCAATGCTGCAGAAAAGCCCAATATCCTGGTGATTTTCGGTGATGACATTGGCCAAACCAACATCAGTGCCTATTCGATGGGCGTCGTCGGTTACCAGACGCCAAACATCGACCGCATCGGCAAGGAAGGCATGATGTTTACCGACTACTACGCCGAAAACAGTTGCACCGCCGGACGTTCGAGTTTCATCACCGGCCAGACGCCGTTGCGCACTGGGTTGTCCAAGGTTGGCATGCCCGGCGTGCCGGTCGGTCTGCAGGCCCGGGACGTGACCATTGCCCAGGCATTGAAGGCGCAAGGCTATGCCACGGGCCAGTTCGGCAAGAACCACCTCGGCGACCGCGACGAGTACCTGCCCACCAACCATGGGTTCGATGAGTTCTTTGGCAACCTTTACCACCTCAATGCTGAGGAAGAGCCTGAACGCGAGTTCTGGCCCAAGGATGACCCGGACTTCGTCAAGGCCGCCTCACCACGCGGGGTAATCAAATCCAGCGCGGACGGCAAGATCGAAGACACCGGCGCCTTGACCAAGAAACGCATGGAAACCATCGACGACGAGACCACGCAGGCGGCGATCAACTTCATCGATAAACAGGTCAAGGCCGACAAACCGTTCTTTGTCTGGATGAACACCACGCGGATGCATGCGTTTACCCATGTGCGTGAATCCATGAAGGGCCAGAGTGGAATGGTCGGCAATGAATACGCCGATGGCATGCTGGAGCATGATGGCGATGTAGGCAAACTGTTGAAGACACTGGATGATCTGAAAATCACCGATAACACCATTGTGGTCTACACCACAGACAATGGGCCGAACCAGTGGTCGTGGCCGGACGCCGCCACTACGCCGTTCCGCAATGAGAAAAACTCGAACTGGGAGGGCGCTTATCGCGTGCCGGCGATGATCCGTTGGCCAGGCAAGGTCAAACCTGGAACGGTGTCCACCCAGATGTTCTCTGGTTTGGACTGGTTCCCGACACTGCTGGCCGCAGCCGGGGATGCCAACATCAAGGATCGCTTGCTCAAGGGTACCGATGTGGCAGGCAAGAACTTCAAGGTCCACCTTGACGGCTTCAACCAGCTCGATTACCTGACGGGCAAAACCGACAAGAGTGCGCGTAACGAGTTCTACTACTTCAACGACGACGGTGTGCTGGTCTCCATGCGTTTCCAGGATTGGAAACTGGTGTTCTGCGAGCAACGCGCCCCTGGTGGGCTGCAGGTCTGGAGCGAGCCGTTCACCTGTCTGCGCGTGCCGAAGATGTTCAACCTTCGCATGGACCCCTACGAGCGAGCTGATATCGTCTCGGATCAATACTACGATTGGTTGACCAAAAACGATTACTTGATCTTCCAAGGGACTCGCAAAGCAGCGGCATTCTTGCAGACCTTCGTCGAGTATCCGCCGAGCCAGCGTCCAGCGAGCTTCAGCATCGATCAGATCCGTGCTGACGTGGACAAGAAAATCGAAGAGAAAATGAAGAACTGAGCGTACGGCCCCGCGCCCGCCGTTGGCGGGCGCATTTTTTCTACATCCATTGCGGACTTGGCAACAGGTCCGCTAAGGCTTATCGATGCCAGCAGCTGTGAATTGCGCCCGCGTTCATACCCCTGAAGCCACCGAAAACCGGACACCGCTGCAGCTGATGCTGCCAGCGGCGCTGCTGTTCGTTTCTGGCGGTGCAGCGCTGATCTACCAAGTGCTCTGGGTCAAGCAGCTGTCTTTGGTGGTTGGGGTGGAGGTGTACGCCATTACCGCAGGCATCAGTGCATTTTTTGCCGGCCTGGCGCTGGGCGGGCTGGTGTTCGGCCGCTGGGCCGACCGCTTGCGGCGTCCGGTCAAGCTCTATGCCGGCCTAGAGCTGGCGGTGGCAATCGTTGCGGTGGCGGCGACCTTGGCCCTGGCGCAGAGTGCGGCGCTGTTTGCCCACCTGGAGGCGAGCGTCGGCCTGTTGGCTTGGCTGCTGCCATTCAGCCTGGTCGGGCTGCCGGCGTTCCTGATGGGCGGCACCTTGCCGGTGCTGGTTCGGGCGCTGACCCCAAGCGAAGGGCAGATGGGCGAGGCGGGTGGTCGGCTGTACGCCGCCAATACCGCCGGTGCAATCCTCGGCACCTTGTTGGCAGCGTTCGTCTTGTTGCCCCAGTTCGGCGTTACAGGGGCTGCTGGAGTAGCGGCATTATTGAATCTGCTGGCTGCGCTGGGCGCATGGTTCGGGCGTGGCAAAAATGAGCAGGCGCTGCCTGCCCCTGCGCTTGAGACGCTGACGCGCACGCCGCAGGCGCGCCTGGCCATCGCCTTGTATTGCCTGGCGGGGGGCGTGGCACTCGGTTACGAGGTGGTGTGGACGCAATCGATCGTGCAGTTCATGAGTACCCGCGCCTTTGCCTTTTCCGTGGTGCTGGCCACCTACCTGGCCGGTTTGGTATTGGGGAGTGCCGTGTACGCCTGCCGCGCTGACCGCATCCGCGACCCGTGGGGGTTGTTCGGCCTGCTGATCGCGGCTGCGGGGCTGCTGGCCTTGCTGCAGATCGCCGGGCTTGGGCGTTGGCTGGTGATACTCCAGACCACGCTGGAAAGCCATGTGCTGCAACTGACCGGCAGCCAACTGGCCGGTATGTGCGCGCGCTTTGCCGCGGCCGCCTTGTGCGTTGTGTTCATCCCTACCACGTTGCTCGGTGCGGCATTTCCTCTGGCATTACGCCTGGCCGTAGACAGTGGCCAGGTGGGTCGGGACGTGGGCGTGGTGGTCGCGCTCAATACCTTGGGTGGGATTGCCGGTGTCATGCTCACGGGGTTTGTCCTGGTGCCGGAGGTCGGGTTGGTACGCACCTTGGTCGTGCTCGCCTGCGTAGCGGCAGCCATCGGCGCAGTGGCGGCATGGCGTGGCCACGCCGTGCGCAAGGGGATGCGGGCAGCGATCCTGCTGGTTGGCGCCGCGACCTTGGTCACCAGCGTGCTGACCCCGCCACAGCGGCTGGCGCAACTGTTGCCGGGGGCGCGCAGCGGCGAGCTGGTGTTTTACCAGGAGGGCCGCGGCGGGACGGTGGCGGTGGTCAATCAGCAGCGTCAGGGCCAAGCCTTCAACCGCCTGTACATTCAAGGGGTGTCCAACACCGGCGACGCCATGTCGTCGCTGCGCTACATGCGCCTGCAGGCGTTACTGCCGTTGCTGATCCATCGCGGGGAGCCGCGCTCGGCGCTGGTGATCGGCTTCGGCACCGGGATCACCGCCGGGGCGATGCTGCGCTACCCTGGCCTGAAACACCCGGTGGTTGCCGAACTGCTGCCGCAAGTACTGGCAGCCGCGCCGCTGTTTTCCGGTAACTATGACGCGGTGAACGATCCGCGCCTGGACATCCGCCTGCGTGACGGGCGCCGCGAGCTTCTGCGCAATGAGCAACGTTACGACGTGATCACCCTGGAGCCGCCACCGCCCTCGGCGGCAGGGGTGGTCAACCTGTACTCGCGCGATTTCTATCAACTGGCGGCGTCTCGCCTGCAAGAGCATGGGCTGGTCGCGCAATGGCTGCCGCTACCGACCCAGAACGACGAGGACAGCCGCTCGTTGGTGCGCAGCTTCCTTGACGTGTTCCCGCATGCCTCGTTGTGGACCACCGAGTTTCACGAGATGCTGCTGATCGGCTCGGCCACGCCCATGGCGCTGGATCTTCCGCGTATCCGCCAACGCTTCGAGCAACCCCAGGTATCGGCGGCCCTGGCACAGGTCGGAGTCAGCTCGGTCAGCGCCTTGCTGGCTACCTGGGTCACCGACAGAAATGGCCTGGAGCGGTACGCCGGCGATGCCCAGCCGGTTACCGATGATCGACCGCGCATCGAATACGCACCATGGGTACGGCCGCGTGAAATCACCCGGGTACTACCTGCATTGCTGGCACTGCGGGTAGTGCCACCACTGGAGAATGCGAGCCCCTCGGAGCGGGCGGCGGTGGACGATGAGTGGCAACTGCTGCGGCGTTTCTATGGCTTGTCGCTGCTGGCTTACAACGGCAATCGTCAGGCTTGGATACGTGAGGCGCGGGCATTGGGGCCGATCAGCGCACAGAACCCTTACATGCGTTGGTTCACCGGCGGCGAGCGCTGAGTCGCTGACGCTGTAGTACAAACGCCGGCGCGATGTCAGAGGGTCAGCGGGGGGCAGGGCAGGTGGCGCTTGCCGAGGTGGCCGCCTGGCTGATCAGGGCCACCAGCCGTTTGACGTTGGCTTGATGGGCTACCACCACGTCGTCGATGCTGTTGCCGGCAGCGGTCTGCAAGGTGCTGCGACAGGTGAGCTGGGTGTTGGACTCGCGGGCGCGCAAGCGCCACTTGGCGTCCAGCAGCGCGTATTGCCCCGGTACCGAATCGAAACGTTGCACATCCACCCGCAGCGACAGTTTGCGCGCCGCGCGGGTATTGCTCAGTTGGTCGACCAATGCGCTGCGCAGTTCATCCACCAGCGTGGCGCCCCACCACTGTGTTTCGAGAATCGCCAGGCTGCTTTCGCCTTGGCGAATGACCAGCTGTGGCCGATCGACCTGCGGCGGCACACTGATACTTTCGATTACGATCTCGTCCGCCGCCACATGGGAGGACGGCGCCGGTTGGGCCGGCGTGAGGGTATGGAACTGGATCGGGTCGCTGCGACACGCGCCCAGGGCCATCAGCGCGACCAGCAGGGTAATCCTTGGCAACGGGGTCATGCTCATCACTCCTGTGGTCATTTGCGGGGCGGCCCTTGCAGATCCATCGGCGCAGCGTTGTCCGGACGGCCACGAATCAGCGACTCGGGATTGCGGCCCAGGTAGTCGGCAAGTTCGCGCAGCGAGCGCGACATTCGCCCGAGCTCGTCGAGCGTCTGCGTCAGTTGTTCACGCTGCGGCGAATCTTCGGCCAGGGTCGAGTTGGCCGACTTCAAGGTACTGCTGACCTCTGCCAGGGTGTTCTGCACCCCTGGCAAGGTCTTGGCGTTGAACTGCGTCAGGTTTTTGCGCAGCTCGATCAGATTGGCGTCGAGGTTGCTGGCGATACGTTCCAGAGGTAGCCGATTGACCTTGTCAACCATGGTCTGCAACTGCTCCTGCAGCAGTTCCAGGCTGCCTGGAATGGTCGGGATGACCAAAGGGCGGGCACTTAGGTCGAACGCCACTTTTGGCGCTTTGGGGAAGAAGTCCAGGGCGATATACAGTTGACCGGTAAGCAGGTTGCCACTACGCGCCTGGGCCCGGAGGCCATTATCGATGAAGGTGCCGATCAACTTGGCCGCGGACGCTTCGTCGTTGGGGTCGTGCTGGAGCACTTTGAGCATCTTCTCGTGCGCACGGCCCAAGCGTTGCGGGTAGATGACGATGCCGACATTGACCGGGAAACTACGTTTGGCTTCATCGAAGTCCAGGTTCACCGAGACCACCCGGCCAATTTCAACACCCAGAAACTCTACCGGGGCATCGACCTTCAGACCGCGCATCGCCTGGTCGAACCGCAGCGCCAGGAATTGTGCCTTGCCGGCAGGTGGCGCCAGCGCACCGGCCTGGTCGGCGAATAACTCGTACCGTTGGTTCTCGCTGGCGGCGGTGTCGTTCGGGTTGTAGTCCGGCGCGCGGAAGGCGATACCACCGACCAGGATTGAAGACAGCGACTCGGTCTTCAGGGCGAAACCGTTGGCGCCGACCTCCATGTCAATACCACTGGCATTCCAGAAGCGGGTATTGGCCGTGACGAAGGCATCGTTGGGCGCGTGGATGAAGATCTCTACGTCGACCCCTTTGCCGTCCTGGTCCAGGGCGTAGGCGACCACCTGGCCGACCGGGATCTTGCGAAAATACACGGGTGAGCCGATATCCAGCGAGCCCAGGTCCTGGGTGTGCAGGGTAAAGTGCTTGCCGGGCTCGCCATAGGTGATGGCCGGCGGGTTTTCCAGGCCGGTGAAATGCTTCACGCGGGTGTTAGACTGGCCAATATCGGCGCCGATGTAATCGCCCGAGAGCAACGTATCGATGCCCGACACCCCACCGGCACCGATGCGCGGCCGGACCACCCAGAATTTTGAGTCCTCGCGGGTAAAGCCTTCGGCCTGCTTGTCGAGTTTGACGGTTGCGTTGACGTTTTTCTGGTCATCACTGAGCGCGACTTCGGTGACGTGACCGATCACCACGTTGCGATAGCGCACTTCGGTCTTGTTGGCCGCAAGCCCGGAGCCGGTTTTGAAGGTAAGGGTTATGCTAGGACCTTCCTGCATAAGGTTGTGCACCACCAGGGAGAGACCGACAATTACCGCCACGATGGGCACGATCCACACCAGGGAAAAGCCGAAGCGCCGGGTCTTGACCGGTGCTGGGCCGGGAGCGGGCGGGTGGTCATTACTGGATGGGGTCATCCAAGAACTCCTTGTCAGGTGGCGTGTCCCAGATCAGGCGGGGGTCGAAACTCATCGCTGAAAGCATGGTGAACACCACCACCAGGCCAAAGAACAGAATGCCTGGGCGGGGTTCTATATCGCCAAGCGACTGAAACTTCACTAGCGCTGCGACAAGCGCTACCACCAGCACATCGAGCATCGACCAATAGCCGATCAGTTCAACGAAACGGTAAAGCTTTGAGCGCTGCTGTTGAGCCCAGGTACTCCCACGCTGGACGGTGATCAACAGCATCGACAGGGCCACGAACTTCACCCCCGGCACGGCGATACTAGCGATGAAGATGATCAGCGCGATATCCCAGGCGCCGTGCTCCCAGAACTCCAGCACGCCGCTCATGATGGTGCTGTCCGCGCCGCTGCCGAGCATCATGGTGTTCATCACTGGCAGCATGTTCGCCGGTATGTAAAATGCCAGCGCAGCAAATAGGTAGGCCCAGGTGCGGCCCAAGGCATTGGTCTTGCGCCGATGCAGGGGAGCATCGCAGCGTGGGCAATGATGCGGTTCGTGGCGCATGTCGCAGCTCAGTCCGCAGCTGTGACAGAGGCACAGGTTAAGTTCCGTGGCCGTTGGTGGCCTGCTCATGGCATGTCCCACAGGTCGCGAATGTCACGGCCGGCGATGCGGATCATCAGCAGGCTCAGTGCGGCCAGCGCGAGCAGGCCGATTCCGGGTAGCACGTCGAGCATCCCGGCGAGTTTGAACACGGCCACCATCGCGCCGAGCAGGCACACTTCCAGCATGCTCCAGGGGCGCAGGGTCTCCAGCCAACGCATGCACATCTTGAAGGCAGGGGAGCGGCGGGCAGTGAGCGCGTAACCCAGTACCCAGATGAGCAGCAGTAGCTGGAATGCCGGGGCAATGATGATCGAGATGGCCGCGACCATGGCGATGAAGGTAATCGGGCCCTGGCTCAGTGCCAAGACCGAATCCCACAACGTGGCGCTGTTCTTCAGCCCCTTCAGGCTGATGCTCATAACGGGGTAAAAATTGGCAAACAGCCACAGCACCGCGGCGGTAACCGTCAGTGCCAGGCGTTGTTCCACCGTCAGGCCGTTGTGCCGCTGCAGGACACCGCCACAGCGCGTACACAAGGTTTTCTGATGCTTGGCGAGCAGCGTCTTCTCGTACACGCAATCGCAGTGCTCGCAAATGATCAATTGCTCTGGTGTTGGCATCATGATGCCCTGGTCAGATGATAGTGAGGCCTTTCTGAATATAGAAGTGCTCCGCGAATAGGCAAATGCCCGGTGCACCAAACTCAGGGTTATTGGCCTGGATAACGCTTGGGGTGTGGAGCGATCCTTTCAGTTCTTGACCAGCCATGGTTGCAACATTTGTGCAGCGCCACGTCCACCCCGTCGCAGCGCAGCCATCAGCGGTAGCCAGGCCAGGTCGGTCACCACCACTTCACTCGCCGGTAACAGGCGCACTTCGCCTGCGGTGCCGCCGGCCGGCCCGCCATCGGGCATGAACACCGTGACCCACGGGTCTGCGGCTTCCAGTACCAGGCATAGCCGCCAGCCTTCACCTTCAGCGATCATGCCGACTTTCGAGCCTTCTTCGTTTTCCAGCCCAGCGAAGCGCGCCGTGGCGTCCTTGAACAGCTGATAGCCCGGCAGGTTGCTCAGTAGATTATCTTCGAGCAGGCGCAGGCCGTTGCCGGCCGCTCGGGTCTTGGCCAGCAGCCCGGCAAGGAAGCACGCCAACACCAGCCCCAGCAGCGCAGCAAAACTGATCAGCGTGACCCCCGCGACATCGTAGCCGGCGAACATCGGTAGCAGCTTTTCAATCGGGCCGCGCAGCAGGTGTATGGCTTTTTCCACCAGTACGATGACCAGTACCAATGGCAGTATGAACAGCAGGCCGCCGATCGCGGTTGTCTTGATGAAGTTGAACATCGCGTGCTCCTTGGCTCGCCTGTGCCTGAAGGTCCGGCTTCAAGGCTAGTCGATTACCCGCCTGGCGGCGATTGGCGAGCTCTTCTGGCGCCAGCTATCCTCGTGCGGATAGCGTTGATTGGACGCATCCAGGGATGAATGGCAATGATCGAGTTCGTGCTCCATGCCTTGCGTGCAAACCCAGAAATTGCAGTGTTCCTGGCCATCGCATCGGGCGTTCTGATCGGCCGGATACGCCTAGGCAGCTTTCATCTTGGTTCGGTTGCCGGGGCACTGCTCATGGGGTTGGCCATTGGCCAGATCGGTCTGCAAGTGCCGCATGAGCTCAAGTCGGTATTTTTCGCCTTGTTCATCTACGGTGTCGGCTTCAAGAGCGGGCCGGAGTTCTTCGGTAGCCTCAACCGAGGCACGCTGAAGCTGGTGCTGCTCTCGGTGGTGCTGTGCGGCACCGCGCTGGCCACGATTCTGGCGATGTACAGCCTGTACGGCTTCGATGCCGGTTTCACTGCCGGGCTCGGCGCCGGGGCTTTGACAGACACGGCCATCATGGGTACAGCCAGCAGTGCCATTGCCCAGCTGTCGATCGACGAAGCGGCCAAGGCGCAACTCAACAGCCATATGGCAGTGGCCTACGCCATCACCTACGTGTTCGGCACCATTGGCCTGGTGGTCTTTGTCGGCAGCATCGCGCCGCGGCTGCTGCGCGTGGACCTCGCCAGTTCTGCGCGGGAATTGGAGCGCTCGCTGGGGATTGAGCAGGAGGACGCTGCCTTGAGCGTTCCCTATACGCGTATCGTGGTGCGTGCCCATCAATTGGCTGTACCGGCCGCCGAGGGCATGAGCATTGCCGATATCGAGGCAGTGCACCGCAACCTCAGTGTCGAGCGGATTGTGCGTGACGGCCGAGTACTTGAGCGGGACGCAAAATTGCGCCTGCAGCCTGGCGATGTGCTTGGCGTTTACGCATTGCGCGAAGCCGTTGCCCAGCTCAGCCAGTGGATCGGCCCCGAGGTGGATGACCCGCTATCGATGTCGTTCGCCACCCGCACGGCGCAAATTGTCCTCACCTCGCGCAAGCTGGCGGGTAAAACCCTGAAGCAGATCAAGCATGAACTGGTAGGCGCCACGCGCATGGGCTGTTACATCGTCGGCATTACCCGCCAGGGGCTGGATTTGCCGCTGCTGCCCGACACAATATTACGCCGTGGCGATGTGATTAGCCTGACCGGTCGCACCCGCAGTGTGGAAGCGCTGGCCGCGCAGTTGGGGCGGGTGCGCAAGGACCATTACAAGAGCGATATCGCGATCCATGCGCTGGGTTTGGTGTTGGGGTCACTGCTCGGCATGCTCTCTACCCACATCGGTATCATTCCGGTCGAGTTGGGTGTGGGTGGCGGGGTGCTGCTGGTCGGCCTGCTGATTGGCTGGTACAACTCGCGTCACCCTGATTTCGGCGCGCTGCCGCCGGCCGCGCAATGGGCCTTTTCCGAGTTCGGTCTCACCGCATTTGGTGCGGTCGTCGGGCTGCTTGCGGGCCCTGCCGCGCTGGCCGCGATCGAAACGCAAGGCCTGGCGCTTTTGATTTCCGGGGCCGCGGTCACGCTTATCCCGCCCGTGGTGACCTTGTACTTTGGCTATTACGTGTTGCGCCTGCACCCGATGATCCTGTTCGGTGCCCTGGCCGGGGCGCAAACCGAAGCGGCGTCGATGAACAAGATTCTCGAGCAGTCCGGCAGCAACACGCCGGTCATCGGCTTTACCGTGTGCTATGCCATCTCCAATGTCTTGCTGGCGGTCTGCGGCCCGGTGATCATTGCGCTGACCACCACTTGAGGGCGCACTGCTTACAGAGGGTTTTCAGGTTTGGATGGGGCCGCATGCCACTGTTCCCTGGGCACCCATTTGGCCTGTTCGGGATCGCCCAGGTAGTGGGGCGACATGATCTGCACGCCATATTCGTTGAAGACATCCTGGATATTGGCGTGCAACAGGCTCAGGAGCAGGGCGCGTGGCCTGGGCTCAGATGGAATGGCCTGGGCCACCAACCGATACTCGGGATAGAAGTCTGACAGTGCGGTCTGGAACACCTGGGGTTGAGGCTCTTGCAGCACGCCTTCGGTGCGACGCGCCGCTTCCAGCAACATTGCCTCGACCTGGCGCCACGGCGTGTCGTAGCCAATGGTTACAACCGTATCGACCACATAGCCTTGGCCTTGCACGATGCGTGAGTAGTTCTTGGTCACCGTGCCGGTAATCATTGAATTGGGCAGCGTCAGTACTTCACCAAGGCCGGTGCGAATGGTGGTGGTGAACATGCCCACTTCGGTCACTGTTCCTTCGTAATCGCCCACGCGGACAAACTCACCGGCGCGCAGCGTGCGCGTGTAGGTGAGGATCAGACCGGCGGCGCCTTGGCCGATGACGCTGGTGGCGCCCAGCGAAATCATCAGGCCGAGCAACACCGACAACCCTTTGAAGGCATCGGTGCCAGACCCGGGCAGATAGGGGTAGGCCATCACCAGCGCGAACAGCCAGATGGCCAGCGAGGTCAGGCGCATGGTCGGCTGCAAGGTCTCGGCCGTCAGCCATTTCAACGTGCCTGGGCGGGCCATGCGCCGCAGTACGCGCCTGGAAAACGCGCTGATGCCGCGGGCGATGAAGAAGATCGAGAGGGCGACGGCCAGGCCGGGCAGGGCACGCAGAATGCCGCTGATCAGATAGTTGAGCAGCTCCATCAGGTGAATATTGAGGCTTTCGCCCCAAGACCGGGTGTAGGGGAATTGCGATAGCACGAAGCCCAGCCACTGGTAGCAGAGCAACAGCAACACCAACCAGTACAGCAGCCATAACGAGCGGTCGATCAGGTAATAGAGGTTCTGCATGTCGAACAGCGGGGTGTGGCCGACCTTGAAGCGCTCGGAGTGCTTGCCCATCAGCCTGGGCAGCAGCCCGACGAGTTTGCGCCGGCAGTAGCGGGCGCCCTTGGCCAGGAGGAAGAACACCAAGGTTGCTGCGACGCTGCAGCCGATTGCGGTGAGCAGAAAGCGCAGGCTACGCGCTTGGCGGGTTTCCTCTACAACAAGACGCAGATTCTCCGCAGCCTGTTCGGCTGCGTCGCCTGCTGTGATGTCATTGGCAGCGGCATCGAGTGGCGTCACGATAAAGGCGCGGCGCCCGCCCAGCAGCACCAGGTAGCTGTGCAGGATGGGGTCGACGCGCACTTGCAGTTCGTTGGTCTCGTGCAGTGTGTCTTCGATCACTTTCTTGGCGCGCTGGGCACGCACCTGGGGTGTTTCCCCCAACAGGGTAGCCCGGAAGACCAGCACCGTGCGGTTGAGCACCGTCAGCGCGGCGGGGTCGGCAATCACACCCTCCAACTCGGGCATTGCCTGCGGGCTATCCGCCTGGAGCAGGGGCGGGAACATCAAGTACATGATCAGAATCAGCCAAGCAGCCCGTCCAGACCAACGCGTGATCCCCATGCCTCACTCCCCTGTGCCTGCGTGTGAACTGCTTGCAGCATAGCCGGATTCCCGCCGCATTCAGTTGCTAAGCTCAAGCCTTTGCGCATCCCTTGGGAGTTGGCATGTCGCTACGCACTAAACTGCTCTGGCTGTTCGCGCCGCCGCTGTTGCTGGTGCTCCTCCTCAGCTACTTCGCCGCTCATGCGTTGCTGCTCGAGCGGCTGGACAAGCAAGATGAGCGACTTTTGGTCATCGAGGCAGGTCGCATGCGTGCGCTGTTGGGCAGCATCTTCGAGCGCGATGCCGATCGCTTGCAGCAACTGGCCGAATCGCTGCCTCGCCCCATCGGCTTGGCGTTCCCTTTGCCTGTGCAAATTTTCAGCCGTACCGGTTTCGACTTTTTCGTGCTGATCACGGATGCAGGGCAACGGGCAGCCTGGAAACCTCTGGATCCTGCGACATTCAGGGCCACTGACAACAACATGCCTTTGTCATTTGACGCACTCCAGCGCGAAGTGTCGACGCAGCTTGAGCGCTTGACCGGGACTATGGCTTCAGCGCCAGCTCCTCAGCTGATGCTGGTGCATCGCCAGCCGTTCATTCTTGTGGCTGTCGACGTCGGCCCGGCCGGCGCAGAAGAAGTCTTGTTTGCAGGCAAGTTTCTCGATGCCGGGCGGATCGCCGCCCTGCAACGGCAACTGGGCGGAGTACTGCAGCGGGATGCTGCCAGCGCCGAACGCATTGCCTCGCCAGCGGATGGTGAGTTCATCAGTATCGGCAATCGCCAGATTCGTGGCGCGCGCCAGCACAGCATCGAGCTGATCTTCCATGACAGCCTGGGCGAGCCGCAGGTGCAATTGCAATTGCTGCGTGAGCGGCATCTGTATATCGAGGGCAGCGAGCAGCTGAAGCTGTTGCTGGGCGCTATGGCCGCGATCATCTGTCTGGCCTGGCTGCTGATCTATCTGGGCTTGGACTTCACATTGCTCAGACGGATTTCTACCTTGCATCGAGAGTTTCTCGCCATAGGCGCCGCCTCAACCAGCGGGCGTTTGTCGGATGCAGGGCATGATGAGTTGGGCCTTTTGGCACAGGAAGCCAACCGCACCTTGGACCGCCTGGAGCAGAGTGAGAGCCGCGGGCGGGTGATCCTGGACGGCATGGAGGATGGTTACTTCGAACTCGATCAGCAGGCCAGAATCCAGTCGGTGAACCCTGCATTCTGCAAAATACTTGGCTACAGTGCGGCGGATGTCATTGGGCACAGGTTCGCTTCGCTGCAGGGGAGTGCACAGACCCACTCCGCGACCCCGGCTGTGGTGTTCGACACCGAAGCAGGGGCGCCGTTGTCAGCCCGGCTGCAACGTGCGGATGGAAGCGTTGGCCATTACCAGACGCGATTTACCACAATCAACGACGCAACGGGCAGCGTGATCGGATATCGCGGCATCTTGCATGATGTGAGTGAGCATGTTCAGTACCAACAGGCGCTGCTGGACATGGCCTGCCGTGATGCACTGACCGGGTTGGGCAATCGCAAAGCATTTCACCAGCAACTCGAGCGGCAACTAGGTGCGCAGCGTTTTCCGCTGGGATTGGTCTTCCTCGACCTGGACCGTTTCAAACAGGTCAATGACCGCTTTGGCCACGATGCCGGCGATGCCTTGCTGCAGTGCATGGCACAGCGCCTGCGCAATGCCATGCGCAAGCAGGACTCGGCCTACCGGCTGGGTGGCGATGAGTTTACGGCGATCCTGCCCGCTACCGACCAGGCTGCCGCCTATGCGTTGGCCGAGCGGTTGCTGGTGGTATTGAGTGCACCCGTGAGTATCGGTGAAGTGCTGATCGATTTTGTCACGCCCAGCATCGGCCTTGCGTTCGCTCCCGTGCATGCCACCAACGCGGACATGCTGGTCAAGGCGGCAGACCAGGCGATGTATCAGGCCAAGCAGCAGCGTGGGCGAGTCTGTTTGGCTAGCTGAATTTCGTTTTTAGAGCCATGACTTGAAAACCGGGGAATGTCGCCTAACGTAAAAATTCTCTGTTGCTGGCAGTTGCCTTCATCGGTACAGCGCACCAATTAAAAGGAGGTTTCATGAAATTGATTGCGAAATCGAGTGTTGCAAATGCCTCTGCATCGCTGGCGTCTGCGTCTTCACCTTGACCAGCGCCTTCCTCGCTGACCACTCAGGCGTGGGTTGCCGGACCCCGAAACGTTCGTCATAGGCAACCAAGGCCGTCAAGGATGCGAAATCGGAGTGAGCCAAGATGAAAACCTGCCTAGCCGACGTAGCGCTGGCCACGCGACTGCGTGCTGTCTGCGGCCCGGTACTTGTTATAGCTACCGCCATCCATGCCAGCTCAAGTTGGGCAGGCGGCATACTCATCTACGAGGCAGGCCAGGAAGGCAATGGCCTGGCCAACGCAGGCTCCGCCGCACTGGCCAAGGATCCCAGCGTGTTGATGAGCAACCCTGCGGGCATCACCCAGCTCAAGGGTACCCAGGTCAGCGCAAATGCCCAGGTAATTCTTGGCGACCTGCGCTTTTCACGTAACAGCAATAACCAGTTCGATGGTAACGAGGGTGGTAATTCACTTGAGTACCTGCCGGGTGCCAGCCTGTTCGTCAGCCACCAGCTCGATGAGCGTTCGGCAATAGGCTTTGGCATGTACGGCAACTTTGGCCTGGCCCTGGATTATGACGACGACTGGGCGGGTCGCTACTTCACTCAAGAGGCAGCGGTGATTGGCGTATCACTGCAACCCACCTGGGCTTACAAGTTCACCGATGACCTGTCCATCGGGATCGGCCCACGCATCATGGTCGGTTACTATCGCACCGAGATGGCCATCAACAACAACCTTCTGGGCCTGGCCGACCGGCCGGACGGCCAGCTGGAGTACAAGGACACCGATGTCGGGGTGGGCGTCAACCTTGGGGTACTGTACCAGGTCGATCCGCGTACCCGGGTGGGCCTGGCCTACACCAGCAAGGTCAAGCTGGAATTCGAAGATAAACCGCACCTGAGCGATATCAGCAACCCGTTGCTCAATGCTGCATTGCGCCGTCTTGACGTGGATTCGCTCGAACTGGACCTGAACGTGCCGCAAACCGTCACCTTCAGCGTGGCCCATGAGCTGGATGAGCAATGGACGCTGCTGGGCAGCCTTGGCTGGCAGGACTGGAGTGATTTCGGAGAGGTCGGGGTTGATGTCGATACCAACGCCAGCGGCACCAGTCGCACCGTCGACCGTAAATACAAAGACACCTGGCATGCATCGGTAGGTGCAACCTACCAGGCCACGGCGCAATGGCGCTGGAGCGCAGGCCTGGGTTACGACAGCTCTGCGGTCGATGACGAGGACCGTACCGTCGACAACCCCATGGGCGAAGCCTGGCGATTGGCCGCCGGGGTCAACTACAGCGTCGACCAAAGCCTGGATCTGCACCTGGCGTATACCCTGGTCTGGTTGGGCGATATGGACATAGATCAAAGCAAATCCCGTTCCGGCAACACGTTGTCCGGCAGCTACGACAACAGTGCACTGCACATCATCGGCGGGGGCGTGACGTGGCGCTTCTGAATGATGCGTTTCATGGCTAATCTTATGGAAGGAGACACTGCATGAAGATCAAGATGTTGGCTGCAACAGTGTGCCTCAGTACATTGATGTTGCATGGCTGTGCAAGCAAGTATGTGGAGGCCGATCAGTACTCGGGCTTTCTCAAAGATTACAGTGTCCTGAAAGAGGAAAAATCGCCATCAGGCGCACCCGTGATGCGTTGGATAAAGCAGGGAGTCGATGCCAAACGATATACCAGTGTGTACCTTGAACCTAGTCAGCTCTATCCCAAGCCGCAACCGACGGAGAAAATCCCGCAATCCACGCTGCAGGGCATCACCCAGTATTATGACCAGACGCTGAAAAACCATTTCTCACAGGTATTGCCGTTGGCGACAAGCCCAGGCCCAGGGGTGCTAGTGGTTCGCCCGGCGATCACCGCTGTCAGTGCAAAGACCAAGAGTCTGCGGCCTTATGAGGTCATCCCGATTGCCCTGGTAGCCGCCGGCATCAGCACTGCCACCGGGATCCGTGACCAGGACACCAGTATTGCAACTGAAGCCGCGTTCCTGGATGGCGAGACCAATCAAGTGGTGTCTGAGGTCGTGCGCAAGGGGGCGGGGACCGAACTGGAAAACTCTTCTCAGGTCATGCAGGCCAAGGACGCAAAAGCAGTACTGGACGGTTGGGCCAAGGACATGGTGAGTTCTTTCCAGGCGCTCAGGAAGTAAAGCCGTTCCGCCCCACAGAGGCATTGTGTGGGGCGGATTTCATTCTGGCATTGCGCAACTACTGGCTGAGAAAGCCCGTCCACATCGAGTCCAGATCAGGTCTCCTGGTGATTTTCGTTCTTTCCGGCAGATGGCGGGCACATCACTTTCAGGCTACGATTGAAAAATTTGCAATCAGTTGAGCCACTCGTATGAGCCCCGAAACCGCTGAGGGAATTTTCCAGCAACTCAAACTTTGTGAGCAGGCGATCTCGGCCTTCAAGGCTTACCTGGAAGCGAAAGGAGTAGCTTCACACGAAGAGCTGGAAAGACTTCGACTACAAGCAGAATTTCATTACAGTGCAATCAACGATTATCTACTGAATTGCCGGCACGGTGCGCAAGGAAATAAACATTGAAAGTAAAGCGGCATCACTTTTTGGGTCAGGGTCTAACAATCTCCATTTCAGCAATGTAGGTCCTTGCGTTAGCGCTACGTAGTGACTATGCTCAAAAGGGAATACCCAAAAGCTCCCTGGATACTCCTCGTTAATGCGGCCACTCGTTGGCCGCTTTTTTTAAAGTATTTATCGGAAATGCCGCCTTACTGCCAGATTGGGGCCCGTTAGGACCATACACCCGTGATCACCTTAGGTCGAAAAAGCCACCGATGGCCAGGAAGTGCGGGGGCGGGCTGCTAAGCGCTACTATTCCTACGCTAGCGCAGCTCTGAAACGATCACGATACTGTAGGGTTACGCTGTTGACCTGAGCGCGACTGCACATTCCTTTGCAGTCTCACTTAGAACGGGCATGTACCATTGGACAACCGCTACCGCATCTGTGGATGCCTGTCGGCCTACGGTAGGTGAGCAGACTGAGGTCTCGAGCGTCTGACGCTTCGTCACGCATGCCCTCAGTACACCATTCCAGTAGGTAGACCTATAAAGTTGGGGAGCCGCTTATGAGTTGCTTGGTGTGCGCCGGAATTGCATCAGTCCTTACATGCCAAGGGCCTTGGGAGGAGCGGGATTGTCCGGCCTGCGGACGCTACCGTGTATCTGACGCTCTTATCCTGACCTTGATGGAGCAGGGGCAAATCTTCGATGTTGAAAGGACTAGAAAGTGGCTTGTGCAGCAGAGGCGAGAACATCCCGTACCCTGCATTGAGCCTCACAACGCTTGGCTCGCCGAATAAGCCATAGCGTAATCGCCCGAACCAAGTCAAACCGGGAGGTTTGAACAATAGATCACGCTCTTACTATAGAACGAACTACCGCGGGCATTCGCCTTGCCTTTGTCTTGATCCTCTGCTGCGTTCCACCATCAAGGATCGTCCGCGTATTTTAAGCGGACGCTATCGACCTTATATCAGGAATTCTATGCTCCTACGAAACTAATATATTAAATCAATAAAGTGCTAGGGCTACAGGAGTAATAACATCACCGGGCAGCTGTTGCTCAAGTGCCGCTTCCCACTTGGTAAGCGTCCACCCAACTCACCTTACGTAAGTCAGGCCGGCACCCACTGATGCGGCAGCAATTGCCCGATCTCACTGGCCCGCTGTGTCGGCAACCGCGTCAGCACATCTTTTAGATAGGCATACGGATCATGCCCATTCATACGCGCCGATTGGATCAGGCTCATGATTGCAGCCGCCCGTTTGCCGCTGCGCAGTGACCCGGCAAACAACCAGTTCGAGCGTCCGAGTGCAATGTTTGCTGCGATTTCACCACTTGCTAGCGATGCTGAATGAGTTCAGAATTAAGGCATCCCAATTTCAGGGATAGCTGAAAACCCTTTGATTTCAACGTTTCGAAAGCCAGATGCGAGTCTCGTTTCCCTCTCATATTGGTTGCAGATTAGTTTCCAGTTGCTGGAACTCGAAGGAGATCTTCAAGACGCTCTCCAAGTATGCTCCATGCCTCACGTTTTTCCCTGGCATAGTCATAATGCAGATAATGCCGGCGTACCTTTGAGCCTCCCAGTAGGTGATTCTGACAGCGATCAATGATTTCCAGTGTCACTCCCAGCTCCTGCATCATGGTCGCTCCTGTGCGACGCAAATCATGCGGAGTCCATCCGCCCTTGTTACCTTGATTTAGAACCAGTGAGTCGTCGTGATGACGGCCAGATAGAGGTTTGCTGCGATTCTTGAAGCCGCATTGCCGGTCTCCGATCAGCTTGCTTACTGTCTTGGTATTCACATGACGGCTTTCACCCTTGCTGGGAAAGCAGAAGGGAGTGTGGCCGGTTTCTTCTCTCAGTCGCTTGAATTGGTTCAGTGCGAACGTTGATAGGAATACATGGTGATCCTGACGTTTACCCTTATGCCCTTTAGTGGCTTCTGCTGGGACGAGCCAGGTGCCTTTCTCCAGATCTACATGTCGCCATTCGGATTTCAGAAGTTCGCCAATGCGACAGAGCGTGCTGAGGCAGATCCAGACTGCGCATTGCACGCGGGAGTTCACAGGTCGGATGCCTGAATATTTTTGGCCAGCGGGCAGCGCAGCATAATCTTGAGCTAGGCGGTTGAAAATCTGCTGCAACTCTTGGATTTCGCCGCTGGATAAAAGTCGATCGCGCTGCTCCTGATAGTCATGATCGAGGAGTTTGTTGACGTCAACGAGGTCGGCGGGGTTGCCGTCGACCATCAAGGTGCGCCACGGTTTACGTTTCTCGGCCCATCGCAGCATCTGACCTATGTCCTTGCTGCGGATAACTACGGTACGGTTTAGGCCGCGAGCCTTGATCGAACGCAAGAGATTGAGCAGGTCTTTTTCAGTTAGGGTTCGCAGGGGTTTATCGCCGATAGCTGGTAGCACGTCTTTGGAGAAACTGCGGCGAAGTTCTGCGTTGCCGTCCTGGCGAGATACTCCGTCGCGCAGCCACTCTTCAAAAAGTTCGGTGACAGTCTTGCTCTCTGTTGCCTGACGTTCAGCTTCAGCAATGGTTGCGGCGACCGCAGCTTGAGCCTCGATTTTGGCTGCCTTTCGGGCGGCTGCGGGTTCAATGCCTTTGGTAACGCTTGCTCTCACTTCGTCTCGCTCAGCACGGATTTGCGCTAGCGTTTTTTTCGGCCAACTGCCCAGGCGGTGATCACGTTTGGCTCCTCCCATTTTGAACTCATAACGGAACAGCGCTGTAACGCCGCGTACACCAGCACGAACTTTGGCGGTCAGCCCACCTTCTTCGCGAAGTGTTTTGCCATCGTCGGCGGGGGTGAGTGCTTCGAGTTGCTTTGCTGTGATCTTCGCCAATGTCGACTCCTCGCCAGGGTCGATCACCCTGGAATTTTGCCCCACTTTTGCCCCACCGAATCGCTTGGCTAGAGGTGGACGCTGGTGGATCGGAATAGATCATAATATAGCCTGTAAGCCCCATATTTACTAGCTTATAGGTCTTCCTTAATGGGCTATCCTATTCCATGGAAAACTATTAAATAAGCGCATGGGGTGCAAGGGGTCGAGTGTTCGAATCACTCCGTCCCGACCATTATTGAAACGAAAAAGCCCAGTCGGAAACGACTGGGCTTTTTTGTGTCCGTTCCTTCCTGAAGAAGTTTTCTATCTCCCTGCCGCTTTGAGGCACGTCGCGCATGAGCCAGTGGCCTGTAGCCCGGTATGGTGCTGCTCCTCTGTGGTCCGTTAACTTGATTTTCGAGGTGAGTGCGGGCTTGAGGGAGTTGCGGCATCCGCTGAGTGCCCCGACTAATCAAGAAAAACTTCTGAGATCTAGGGCATAACGAATTACACAACTCTTAGCGGTCAAGTCAATCCTCACTACATGTGGGAAATTTCCTCTTTTTTGGTAGGCTTTTGCAACCACCCGAGAGGAAATGTAATGCCCTTCGTCATTGTTGAAAACGACACATCGCAATGGGAAGACCAGACAGGCGCTGTCTATCACTTCCCCAAACGCTACAAGGCCTGGCTCACCCCTGGAACTGAAGTGATCTACTACAAAGGGCGTATTAAGGACCAAGCCTTTGCTTCCGCGCGACTCAGCGCTGCGCCGCATTATTTCGGCAAGGCACGCATCGGTAAGGTCTATGCGGACCCAAAGAGTGATAAGGGTGATCTTTTTGCGTTCGTCGAAAATTTCACGCCCTTTGAAGACGCTATCGCAGCAAAAATCGACGGGATGTACCTAGAGACTATTCCTGCTACTCGCGTTAAGAACTATTGGCGTGACGGGGTTCGGCCCATCTCCCAGGCCGATTACGATGCAATCTTAAGCCATGCGAAGCTCTTACCTTCGCAGGCTGAAGCGGTCGTGTCGAACGCCGAAGATGATGCATACATCTTTGAATCGTTCAGTGAGGGCAGCCAGACAAATTACTTCGGAACCCGCTATGAGCGCAGGAAAGATCTGAGGATGAAGGCCATTGCCTTTCACGGGCTTGATTGCAAGGCATGTGGCTTTGATTTCGAACTGGCTTACGGTGAGTACGCGAAGGGCCTTATTCACGTTCACCACGTAGTACCGATTTCGAAATTGGGAGGGGAGCAGGTCGTGAACCCTGAGACAGATTTAGTGACGCTGTGCGCCAACTGTCATGCGGTAGTTCATCGCAAGCGAGACATGACTCTGAGCGTAGCTGAGTTGATAGGGATGTTACGCGGGCGATGGGTCAGCGCGTCTCTGTAACGTCCTAAGCGTACGCTGGCTTGAATCGATAGCCACGCGACGGACTTGTACAAAACGCGAAAGGTTTTTTCAGCCTATCGGTGCCTTTGCGTTTCCTCTTTGATGTCGTAAGCGATGGAGCAGGATCTGGGATGGCTAAAGCAGGCCGTATAGTCGGACTGCCTCCGAGACCGGGTTTGAATTTGGTCTCGAAGACATCCGTTGAGGCACGAGCGGTTCAGCGCATCATACCCAGTTCGGCATCATCCATCAGCGCCTTGGCCAAAGCGCAGAGATAGTGGGAGGCCCAGATCAGCTGTGGCTTGTCTTCCATCAAGCCATCCAGAGTCATATTCCTAGCATACCCCATCAGCTCCGATGCCTGTTCCCGCGCACTCTGGCAAGGGATCCCGGCTTCGATGCGAAACAGCGGATGGGTCTGGTTTTCACCTTGATAGAAGGTGGTTTTGCCGACGGTGAATTTGGTTTCTTCTGTGGACATTGGTCGATCTCCCCGAAATCTCTAGTGCCTGGGCTGGCCTCTCGCCGGCAAGCCAGCTCCCACAAGTGCTGCATAGGCTTCACGATCTGCGACATGGCTCAGATCCATGTAGAGGCTCGGCTTGCAGGCGTTTGGGTGCCTGGGCAACACATCAATTAGGCTTCAGTGCGATGTCCCAGGCTCAGTGGGCATCTGCACTTGGACTATTGCGGACTCCAGTAAAGCCCGCAGCGTCTCCAGTTCATGCATCGAGGTCATCATCAAAATCGATGCTGGCGACTTGGGCTGTAGCAGCATTGCCTGATGCACGACAGTCGCAGCGCAAAGCGCGTAGTCCGAGGCTTCGAGGAGGGTGTCTTCGAGGCAGAGATTCTTGTGGGGTGGATCAGGAACTATCTTCAGCATGCTCACGCTCCAACAATGGTTGAGCTGCTATCCCCCCCGCTGTCAAACGGGAGGGTGGCAGCTGTACGCGGGTTGACAGACCGAGATTGTTGGCACTCGGCGCACACGATGGTGCCCGCACGTACAGCCGCCATAAGCGTTTGCACACGGACAACAATCGACGGTCTGTCAAAACCGGTCGCTGAATTGGCAGCGACGGGCCGAGACTAGGGCTGACTATTTCCATGTGCAACGAAAAACAGGCGCGAGGAGTATCTTTGGGAAATGGCCTACAAGGAAGGGGTTATTTCTGATTTTTCGACCCGCTGCCGTTCCTCAAGACGTCGACAGGAAACATGCGGGCAAAAGAAAGCCCGCCGAGGCGGGCTAAGTACTATCACGTAGGGATAGCTTGATACTGCCCAAGCCACTGTGAAAATTGGGTGAAAGAAAAATCCCCAGAATGTGATCAACCAGAGACGTTAGCGGGGCCTCGCGCCCTTTACAGCTGGGCTTTCTGCCGCTGGTAGCGCTGAAAACGGGTAACAGCGATCTGGACGGCAGCTGCCACGAGGCACAGCAGGCCGATTTTCCAGCTGCCCTCCAGGCCGTAATGCTCGGCGATTTTCCCAGTGAGGATGACGCTAACGAAGATGGCGACAGGCAGGATCAATTTGTTCATCGGGTCTTCCAGCAAGCTGCAAATGGCTTGGGTGAGGATGCAGGTCACCCAGCGGAAAAGACGCGATCTTAGCAAATCCGTTTGCGGCTTTGTGGTCACATCCACAGCGGCTGCGCGGTCTGCTGTCTGTAGCGCGATAATGGCAAAGGGGCAGCATGGACTTCCGCCATTTGGCCCTCGAAACTGATCCACTCTCATCTCGACCAGGGCAGGTCATGAATAACCTGAAACGGACCACCTTTCTCATGCTACTGCTGGCAGTAGCCTCGTTAACCGCCTGCGTCCCTTGGAAACGCGAACGCGCCGCGTACGCGGACCTTTGCGAGTCCGAGTTCCAGTTCAAGGTGCCAGGGCCTCAGGGTGAGACCACGCTCTACCTGGAAACCTACCTCTATGACCACGCTGCCCTATGGGGCGAAAAGGCGTACGAGCAAGCCCTGTACGTGCAGTACCCGGGCGAGAAGTACTCTCGGCAGGAATTTTATGTGCAAATGGTCGCCTACAACAAAGACCGTCAGCGGCCGTCGACTGATTCCGAGCGTGGTCAGCCGCCGATACCGGTGCTGTACGACAGCCGCCAGGCTTACATCACCTTTGAAGACGGTTCGCGCCTGAATGCACGGCCCCAGGTGTACGTTGGCGTCAACGAGACTTACGACTTTCCGTTGGTGAATGAGAAGACCGCCCGGCCTTCGCCGTACGACATCAACAGCGATGAAGTGCACCGGATGATTCCCAAGATGACCAACAACAAGCGCTATGGCTCGGCGTATGTGATTTTCCAGACGGACAAGTTTGATGCGGATTCAAAATGGACGATTCATCTGGGGGCACTGGATGTGCAGGGCCGCAAGGTGGAGATTCCGCCGTTGAGGCTCTGTTATCACCCTGTGAAGAAATGGATCGGGATTGAGCCGCTGATGAGGCCTTAAGGGTAATTCCGAAGTGGGCCGGGGTGGGGCTGGGCCTGAGGTCGGACAGCTATGGCCAGTGGGGCCGCTTTGCGGCCCATCGCAGGCAAGCCAACAGAGTATCTACAGGTGCGTTGCATGGCTTGCATTTGGGGCTTGAGGCTTGGGTAGCCGTGGTCAGTCAACCCATCGCCACAGTGGCTCGTCCAGCAAACCTACCCCTCGCAACTGCGTTTGCCCGTGGTGCTTCTCAAGCTCCAGCACATTGCACCCGTCGCACGCGGTCAATGCGTCGATCAGCGGCTTGCTGTGCGATACCACCCACACCTGGCTACGTTGCGAGGCGCGGATGATCAGGCGGGCCAGCGCAGGTAGCAGGTCGGCATGCAGGCTGGTTTCCGGTTCGTTCAGCACCCTCAGTGATGGCGGGCGGGGTGTCAGCAGCGCTGCCATCAGCAACAGGTACCTCAAGGTGCCATCCGACAATTCAGCACCCCCTAACGGGCGCAGCAGCCCATGTTGGTGTAGCCGCACGCTGAACAGCCCGCCCGGCGGTGCATCAATCGCCAGGCGGCTGGCGGGAAACGCGTCGTCCAGCGCCGCTACCAGGTCTTCGACATCACCTATCTCGATAATGGTCTGCAGCGCCGAAGCGAGGTTGCGGCCGTCGTGATGCAACACTGGCGACCGGGTACCCAGCTGTGGCTGTCGACAAGGCGAGTCGCGGTCGATGCGAAAGTGGTCGTAGAACCGCCAGCTGTTGATGAACGCGCGCAGCTCACCAATCTCGGGCGCCTGGCGGGGCCGGCCGACGATGTTGAAGAAGCTCTCGCCGCTGTCAGCATGCTGATCCAGCACTGCCCAGCCGTTGCCTTCGCGGGCCCGCACCATGGCGTTCTTGCGCTCGACCAGCAAGGAGGCGGGCCGATAGGCACCAGTGCCCCAGATGGCCTCGCACTTTATCTCAGGGTCGAGCATGAACGCGGTCGGATACGGCAGGGGAATCGGCAGGCCGAGGGAGATGGCAAAGCCGAAGTCCTCGGTGGCAAAGCCCAGGCGCAGGCGCCTGGCTTCGCTCGGGTGCTGGCCTTGGATGGGCACTTCGCCGCGCTTCATCCGTGCGCTGGTTGCCGGGCCGGCCCACCAGGTCGAATCCAGCCCGCCTTCACGGGCGAGGGCTTCGATCACGCCGCCCTGGGCGGTTTCGGCCAGCAGGCGCAGGGCCTTGTACAGGTTGGATTTGCCGCTGCCGTTGGCACCGGTCACCAGGTTGAGTTGGCCCAGCGGCAGTACCAGGTGGTTGATCGAGCGGTAGTTGCCGATGGCGAGGGTAGTGAGCATGCAGTGCTTTCCAGCGTGTACCAAGCGACCGATTGTGGCCGAAGCGGGGCTGCCTTGCCAGCTTCATCAGGTGTTCAGGGGCGTGCCTGCAAGGCCGCTGGCTAGCGTTAATGAACCTGGCCAGGCCACTTGCGCTGGGTAGCCAGCGCAAGCAACTCACGCTGCCCCGAAATACCCAACTTGCGATACAGCCGCTTGATATACGTAGCCGCACTCGAACGCTGAATACCCATGCTCACACTGATGCCCTCAGCCTCACACCCAGCCAGCATCAGTTGCAGCAGCTCCTGGTCACGCCGGGTCAGTTCCGGGTACAGGCTGACAACCCGTTCACTGAGCAGTGCCGGCATTTCATTGGCTTCGAGATAGGCCCGGTAATGAAGGCGCGAGATTTGTACGATCAGTGGGGCGGCGGTTTCGATGACGTTGATCTCGTTGGGTGAGAAGCGGCCGTGCTCGCGGCCTCGGTAGAAGTTTACCGACAGCCAGCGGTTGCCTTCGCAATGGGTCAGCAGGGCGACGCGTTCGGAAATCTGCGGCAGCTCGTAACAGATGCGTCGGTAGTCGCGGTGGGCGATGTCTTCGATGGCCTGGCGTTGCACCATGATGCGGTCGGCGGTCGACAGGGCAGGGCGCGCGGTCATTGCCTGTTGGTTGCCATCCATGCTGTAGAAGCGTTCGGCGTAGTTGCTGGAGATTCTGGGTAGCTCGATCATGCGTGCGCGGTCGGCGAACGAGATGACTTGCGGGCTGCGGTTGGGGCTGTAGGCAAAGATGGTGCATTGGGCCAAGGGGACTTGGGCGCTGACCAGTTTCAGCATGTCGGCGGCCAGCAGCTTGCCGTGGCTTTCGCTTGTGCGCGAGAGCAGGGTGGCGATTTGCTCGATGGGGAGGCGGAAGGCGGAAGTGGAGGGGCGTAATGGCCAGAATTCCATGCTGTACTCCCTGGGGACAAGGCATGACTTGTTGTTATAGGCGGCCGCTGGGGCTGGGCTGTTGGGCAGGATAACCAAATTGGGAGCGAGGCGCTTGGCTTGGGGGCGCGTCCTGGGCTCAAATGTGTAAACCATGTCCCCGGTTTACGGTGTGAAGGGTTCCCGGTCATGCACTGCTGAGAATCTGACACCGTGTATGGCACCGGCTTCGCCGGTGTTCGCGGGTGAACCCGCTCCCACAGGTACTGTGCAGGCTTCGGGCTCATCTTTTACTTGTGGGGGGGCCAGGGCCGCAGCCTGGACCGCGTCGCCTGTTTCGCGGGCTTGCCCGCTCCCACAGGTATTGTGCAGGCTTCGGGTTTACCCTTTACCTGTGGGAGCGGCCTTGGCCGCGAACACCGGCGAAGCCGGTGCCGTGCACCGCGCTGTCTGCAGCATCAGGTCTGAGAAGGTTGGGAGTGGAAGGGCGTGTAGCCGTAGCCCGGCAGTTACCAGTACTCTTGGAGGACTCACCGACTTCTTCAAGGACCGAACAGATGACTCAACCACCGGATGGGCTGCCGATTTACCGGGTGCTGACTGGCCCCGATGACGCTTCGTTTTGCCATAAGGTCAGTGATGTCTTGAAGCTGGGATACCAACTCCATGGCGGACCTGCGCTCACGTTCAATGGCAAAGATGTGATCGTTGCGCAGGCGGTTACCTGGCCCGGGGCGCAGAATGGGGCCCGCGACTAAGCACTCAGGGCGCGTTTCAGCACTTCATAGATTCTGGCGTCACCCGATTGCGCCACGTTGAAACGGAGAAAATCGCCCGCAGTCATCGACTGGCTAAATGCATTTCCGGGCGCCAGTACCACGCCTTCATTCAAACAGGCCCTGGCCAGCGTTGCGGCATCCTTGCCTTGAGGCAGCTGACACCAGAGGTACAGGCCTGCCTGGGGCATTATCCAGGGCTTGATACCGATGGCTTGAAGCTTGGTTGCCGTCTTGTCCATTGCCTCGGCTAACCGAAGGCGCACACTCTCCATGTGCTTTCGGTAGCCGCTATCCGTAATCGCGTGATGGATGATGTCTGCGGCCAAGCGTCCACCGCCGAATGTAGTCGCAATCTTGAGGTCGACCAGGCTCTCGATCCATTCACCACGCGCAGCGATGTAGCCGCATCGCACCGAAGCGGAGATGGTCTTGGAAAAGCTGCCTATCTGAATGACACGAGAGAGGCCATCGAAGGCAGACAGCCGTGGCGCGGGATTAGTCTCGAAATCCCCGAAGATGTCGTCCTCTACAATCACCAGGCTAGAGGTGTCGGCCAGTTTTAGCAGCCTGTGCGCTGTGACCGGGGACAGGGTGGCCCCGGTGGGGTTGTGGATGCCGGAATTTGTTATGTACAACCGGGGCGCGTGTTCGAGCAGGGCAGCGCCGAAGGCATCGATATCCGGGCCCGTCGCCGTGTAGGGTACGCCTACAATCTTCACCCTGTGTGCTTTCAATAATGCGTGAAAGTTGAAATAGCAGGGGTCGTCCACCAGGACAGTGTCGCCCGGTTCCAGCAGAAATCGGCAAATCAGGTCGATGGCGTGCGTGCTGGATTCCGTGAGCATGATCTGTTCAAGCGTGGCTTCGGTCCCGATGCCTGCCAGCCGCCGCGCCAAGAATTGCCGAAGGGGCGGGCTGCCAAGCGGTGATGCGTACTCAGCCAGTTTCTCTGTGTCAGAACGGGCAACGACTCGGAGCGCTTTACGCATGCCAGCTTCGTACATCCAGGAGGGTGGGAGCCACCCGCACCCTGGTTTCAAGGCATCGCTGGCGGTTTCAAGCGACTGGCGGGAGATCCACAGCGGGTCGACAACACGATCCAGTTTGGGGCCGAGTTCAGTCAATGCCAGTGGCGCCGCTGGCCCGGCTACGTAAAAGCCGGAGCCGGGGCGAGAGCTGAGTACACCTTCTGCCATTAACCGTTCATAGGCTTCAAGCACGGTAGAAACCGACACTTGCATGGTCTGGGCCATGGCGCGGACGGAAGGAATTCTTGCGCCTGGTGCGTAGGTTCGAGCGGCTATCCTGGACTGGATTTCACCCATGACAGTGTGAATCCGCGTGCCGTTGCGTTTCATTGCACCCTCAACTGTGCTGGATTCATATGCATAACAGTTCGGTTAAATTGTATAGGATTGTACGTGGCCTTGGTGAGCCTGTCAGTGATGTACTGAGCCCTGAATTGTCGAGGGCTTACCGATGGAAAAATCAACAAGCGGGTGGATCAACGGCTTCATAGGCGTCGCAATCTTTGCGGGCTCTTTGCCGGCAACCCGTGTGGCAGTGGCGGCCTTCGAACCTACGTTTCTGACCTGTGCCAGGGCCACCATCGCCGCCTTGTTGGGTGCGCTTTTTTTGATCGTGCTACGCCAGCCTCGACCATCACGGGGTGATTTGTCGTCATTGGCTTTGACAGCGCTGGGGGTTGTTATCGGCTTCCCGCTGCTGACGGCACTGGCCCTGCAGCATGTCACCTCTGCTCATTCCATTGTTTTTGTCGGGCTGCTGCCGCTCTGCACCGCAGGGTTTGCCGTACTGCGGGGCGGTGAACGGCCTCGGCCACTGTTCTGGTTGTTTTCGATGGCAGGTGCGGGGCTGGTGGTTGGCTATGCGTTGATAAATGGGGGAGAGGCGTCGGCGGTGGGCGACCTGCTGATGATGGCTGCGGTCGTTGTGTGTGGGTTGGGGTATGCGGAAGGGGCGCGTCTGTCGCGCACGTTGGGTGGTTGGCAGGTGATCAGTTGGGCATTGCTGGTGGCGTTGCCGTTCATGCTGTTGCTGACGATCGCTAATTTCCCCGCGCCTGATGCCTTCGCCAAGGTCAGCGCCCCTGCGTGGTTCAGCTTCGGCTACGTCTCGCTGTTCAGCATGCTGATCGGGTTTGTGTTCTGGTATCGAGGGCTGGTTCAGGGTGGCATTGCAGCGGTGGGCCAACTGCAACTGGTGCAGCCGTTCATGGGGCTTGGGCTGGCAGCGTTGCTTTTGCATGAGCATGTCAGCTGGATGATGCTTGTGGTGACGCTGGGGGCTGTGATCTGTGTGGCCGGGGCCAAGAAATATGCCCGGTAGATAAAGCGTCTTCGTAATACCGCAGTACAAAGACCGCGAGCATACCGCCACACCCTGTGGGAGCGGGTTCACCCGCGAACACCGGCGTAGCCGGTGCCATACACCGTGTCGGATTCTTCGCGGGTGAACCCGCTCCCACTGGGTCGGCGGCGCGCGCTCAGTCTTTGTCCCCCGCGACAGCGCGCCGCCGGATCTGACAGGCGCTGTAAATCTACAGGCCTGCCATTACGCATCAGAACCGAACCGTAACCCCCGCATTCACTGAGTGGAAGCGGGCATCCGAACCGAATTGCCCCTGATACGACAGCCCCACCTCGGTCTGGCGATTCAGCTGCACTTTCGCACCCACTTCGGTCATTGCCACGTTGCGCGTCTGGGCGATGCCCTGCACCGCGAAGTCCGGGCCACCGGCAAAGGCCTGGGTGCTGCTTGGGTCCAGGTCGCCGTAGGCGCGGCGCCAGCCCAGCGAACCGTAGAACCGGGTGTCGTGGTCAGCCACGCGGGTGCGGGTTGAAGCGCGCATGCCCACGGTCGAGAACCAGGTGTCCTGCTTTTCACTGGCCACGTCCAGGGCAGCCGCACCGCCTTTTTCGTGGAAGCTGTCGGCGTCGTACTTCACGTAGGCCACGCCCACGAACGGCTCCAGCGCCACCGCACCCAGGCCGATGCGGTAAGCCGCTTCGCCACTGGCCTGCAACGTGTTGGCGTCGCGCTCGCCCTTCAGGTGGTCGTTGAACCCGGCGAAGGCCACGTTGCGTTTGCTATCCAGCTTGTGCCAGGTGTAGCCGACGTCTGCGCTCAGGCGCAGGGCATCGAGTTGGGCGCCGGTGTACAGGCCCAGGTGGTAGTTGTCGCTGTGGCCCTTGGCATCACGGTCGTCGGCGTCGAACTTGGTGCGGCTGTAGCCACCGTACACGCCGGCGCGCCAGTCCGGGTTGATGCTGCCGTCGGCGCCAATCAGCACACCGCCGGTTCTCTGGTGCAGGCCGCCAGCGCCGTTGTTGCCGTCCAGCTTGGACCAGTTGCCGAAGGTTTGCGCCCAAGCACCGCCCTGCGCTTCAGGGGTGGTTGGCATGAGGTTCGAAGCACCCAACGGCATACGCACGCTCGTGCTGTCGAACAGGCTGCGCAGGCGGGTGCCCAGCACGCCGGAAACCACCTGGCTGTTGGCGATAAGCGCGGTGCCGGTGCTGGCGTGGTAGTCGCCGGAGAGCTGGTCGATGGCATTGCGCGCGCCGTCGGCATCCAGCACCAGCAGGTTGTTGTACAGGCGCAGCGGGTCGCCGCTTTGCTGCAGCACGCTCAGTGCGCCTGCGGTGTGCCACTGGTTTTCGGTTTGCGCCACGGTCTGGAAGATGCCGGGGGTGCCAGGACCGCCCGTTTCTGGCGGCTGCACCGGGGGTTGTACTGGGGGTTGTACAGGCGGCTCGACTGGAGGCTCTACCGGTGGTTCTACAGGCGGTACTACCGGGGGCTGTACCGGTGGCTCGACAGGCGGCTGCACCGGAGGCGTCACGGGTGGCGTCACGGGTGGCTCTACGGGCGGCTCGACTGGTGGAGTGGTCTTCTGCGCGATGGTCAGGTTCAGTTCGTTGGCCGTGCGCTGCAAGCTGACGTTGAGAAACGCCGAGTTGGTAAACGCCTGGGCATAGGCCGTGCCGGCAGCTGCCCCGTCCACTACACCGCCCTGGGCCGCCAGCAGCGTATAGGTTTGCCCGGTCTGGTAGCTTTGCGCGTCGTTGAGCGTGGTGACATCCACCCGTGTGCCACGCAGGGTCGCGGTGCCGCTGACGTTTACGCGGTCGGCGCCGCCATTGCCGGCGATGTCTGCGGCGTAGCGCGAGCCGTCGGCCATGTCCAGGTCGCCGTTGATCGACAGGGTGCCCAGCGCACCTTCACCCGGCGAAAGGGTACCGCCCGAAGCGACTTGGGTAGTGCCGACCTGGCCGCTACCGGCCAGCACGCCACCGGCCAGCACCTGGGCGCGGTTGCTGTAGTTGCCCGAGGCGTCGGTGTGGCCCACGGTGCCGTTTACCACCAGGGTGCCGTTGCCGACGCTCAGCAGCGAGGTGCCGCGCGGGTTGGTCTGGTCGACATCACCGGCCAGCACCAGGCGTCCGCCGCGCACCACCGTGCTGCCGGACATCCCGGTCAGGTCGCCGCTCAGGGTGGTGTTGCCGCTGAAGGCGTAAACGCGGCCCGCACCGCTGATGCTGTTGCTCAGTTGCAAGTCGCTGTCGGTGTGGTTGAACGCCAGCGCTCCGCTACCGGCGCCGAAGCGGATTGCCGTTTGCGGGTCGAGGCGGCCGGCGGCCTGTGCGGCGCTGGCCGTGAGGGCGTCGATATCGGTGCGGCTGTCGTCCCGTACAACCCCGCCCCCGATGCTGAGGGTACCGCGTGCGGCCGAGTTGATGCTGGTCAGCACGCTGATGTCGATGCCTTCGGTGCTGCTCAGCTCGGCGCCGTTGGCCAGCACCAGGTTGGTGCTGGAAGTGGTGGTGCCCAAGGTCAGTGCGCGGGTGGCCAGGCGCGTGCCTTCGCCGGACACGCTCACCACGGTGTTGCGGTTGAGGTTGGCCGAGCCCAGCTCCATTGAGTCACTGGTCAGCACCGCACCGTTGCTCAGGCTGAGGTCGTTGCGGTTCCTGAAGGTGCCGGTGTTGTCCCAGCGGGTGTTGGCGCCGGACAGGTCGCTGGTCGAGTTGATGGCCACACGTTCGCTGGCAAGCTGCCCACCATCGCGCAGGGTAATGCGCGAGTCGTAAAGGAATACGCCGCCAGAAGTCACGTTGACCGCATCCACCTTCGCACCCTGGCCACTGACCAGCAGGTTCGCCCGGGACAGCGCATTGCCGGCGTTGCCGTTGTCGCTGAGCTGCAGGTCGCGCACCGATACCTGGCCGCCGTCGAGCACGTTGAGCGTGCCCTGGCCGGCGCCGCCGACCACGATGGTATTACCCAGCACGGCAGTGGTACGGGGCACCACCCAGCGCGTACCAGGGCCCTGGACCGTGACGGTCGCCATGGCCGTACTGGCTTCGTTGTTGGTGAGCGAGCCACCGATCCGCCCCCCCTTGCTGGTGAGTTCGGCGCCATTATTGATGGTCAGGCTGGCGGGCACGCCGTTGCCGGGGCGCAGCGACACCGTGCCATCGTAGGCGCGGTCACTGCTGAAGGTGTCCTCGCCACTGTCGAGGATGTAGTCAGCTGCATGAGCGTTCGGCAGCAGGGCGAGGCTGATCGCGAACGTCAGCGGGGATAGTCGGAAAAGGGGGTTCATAGCGACTCCAGATACTCCATTAGATGCCACGCAAGTGGCTGCCAGCCCTGAGGGCATAGGCGTTCCATATGTGCAACGGATTAACGCTGGGAGTATCGGCAAGCCTTTGCCGCGCTGAGAATAGTACGCATGTGCTAGCGGCTTGCGGAACGTGACGCTGCGCACACAGTGGGCTGTATGGGGCACATGCGTTTCTTGCCGAATGTGTGATCTATACCGCCCAGTCTTCGTCAAGCATGCGACCCCTTACCGACGTCTGAAGGGGATTGAGCCAGGGCCTTTCATGCAAACGCTGTTGAACGAGATTCTTGAAGAAGTACGCCCCTTGATCGGCAAGGGCAAAGTGGCTGACTACATCCCTGCGCTGGCCGACGTACCGGCGCAGCAGTTGGGCATTGCGGTGTATAGCAACGATGGCAGCCATTACTGCGCAGGCGACGCAAGCGTGCCTTTTTCGGTGCAAAGTATTTCCAAGGTGTTCAGCCTGGTTCAGGCAATAGGCCACTCAGGTGAAGCCATTTGGGAGCGGCTTGGCCATGAGCCTTCAGGCCAGCCGTTCAATTCGCTGGTGCAGCTGGAGTTCGAGCGCGGGCGCCCGCGCAACCCGTTTATCAATGCGGGGGCGTTGGTGATCTGCGATATCAACCAGTCACGCTTCGCAGCACCCACGTTGTCGATGCGTGATTTTGTTCGACGGCTTTCGGGCAACCCTCACATTTCGATCGATGCCCGTGTCGCCGATTCGGAATATCAGTTCCGCGCGCGCAACGCTGCCATGGCTTACCTGATGCAGTCTTTTGGTAACTTCCATAACGAGGTCGAGCCGGTGCTGCGCAGTTACTTCAGTTACTGCGCGCTGCAAATGAACTGCCTGGACCTGGCCCGCGCATTCTGCTTCCTGGCCAACGACGGGTTTTGCAAGCACAGCGAAGAGCAAATCCTCACCCGGCGCCAGGCCCAGCAGGTGAACTCGATCATGGCCACCAGCGGGCTGTATGACGAAGCCGGTAATTTCGCCTACCGAGTGGGGTTGCCAGGCAAGAGTGGCGTGGGTGGCGGCATCGTGGCAATCGTGCCGGGGCAATTTACCGTATGCGTCTGGTCCCCCGAGTTGAATGCCGCGGGCAACTCCCTCGCGGGCATGGCGGCGCTGGAGTTGCTGAGTTCACGGATCGGGTGGTCGGTGTTTTGATCAGTGGGCGGGCTTGCCGGTAACGGAGCCTGCTATCTGCTGAGTCACCCAGCCCTTGAACGCCTCCGCTACCGGCGACGGGTGCATGGCGCCTGACTGGGCCAGCACCACTTTTTGTGGTGACACCTCTTCCAGTAATGGCCGGCACAGCAGCGGCGTACCGTCATAGCAGTGGTCGCCGGCGGGGCGGGTGCACGACAGGGCAACCCCGTAGCCATGCGCGACCAGGCCGCGTTGCATCTCGAAGGTCTGGGTGTATTGCTGGGTGCGCGGTTGCAGGTTGTGCGCCCAAAACAGTGAAAGGAAATACTCACGCGTTTGTGCGATGTCCTCAAGAATCAGGCATTCCTGGGCCAGTTCATGCAGCGGTATCGCTGCCAGGTGGGCCAGGCGATGGTCCGTAGCGATGAGCGCGTAGGGTTTCAACTCCGCCAGTACCTGGCGTGGCAGCGAGGGATCAAGGCCTATGTCGTAAGTAAGCGCAAGCTCTGCTTTACCGGCGCTCAGGTGGCGGTGCACGCCTGCCAGGTCCGTTTCGAACAGCGTTACCTCGACATCGGGATACTGCTTGCGAAAGCTCGATAGCAGCCGGGGTGCGAAGTAAGGGCCTAAGTCTTGAAAGCAGATAAGCGACAGGTTGCCGCGAAGCGAGCCTTGCGCTGTATCGGCGTTCTGATTCATGGCGATGGCCATGCCAATGATATCGCGGGCCTGTGCGAGCAATCGCGTGCCCGCTGACGTCAGCTCCAGTCCTCGGCTGACCTGGCGCCGGAATAGCCGCTCATTCAGCGCCTCTTCAAGTTGGGCAATAGCGACCGATACCGACGGCTGTGAAACGTGGCGGGCTCTTGCAGCAGCGCTGATGCTGCCGTGTTCGGCCACGGCGACGAAGTACTCTAACTGCCGGAACGAGAAACCTATCATTTTTTCCTATACTCCGGATTAGGAAATATATTCTTTTCCTATTGGTGCCGAAACGCAATACTCGCCGTGCACCCTGCTTGCCCCGCTTAACTTCTGGCAGTGGTGCTGTTGCCCAATAAAAAGACCAAAGGGTGCTTTATGAAACAGTCCGCCGAATTTCAACTCAGCGAAGAAACCATTGCAGCTTTCCAGCGTGATGGTGCTGTCTGCGTACGTAATCTGTTCACGCCGGAGGAAGTTGCACTGCTCGAAACCGGCATCGAACAGAATCTGAAAACCCCCAGCGAGCGCGCCAAAGTGGCGAGCCGCCCCGACGACCCGGGTTGGTTCTTCGAAGACTTCTGCAACTGGGGCGATATCGCGGCCTATCGCCAGTTCATCTTCGAGAGCCGGGTGGGTAGCGTTGCCGCTCAACTGATGAACAGCGAAACAGCCCGGCTTTATCACGATCATCTGCTGGTCAAGGAGCCCAACACGCGCCAGCGCACGCCTTGGCACCAGGACCAGCCGTACTACAACATCGATGGGCGCCAGAACTGCAGCATGTGGATGCCTATCGACCCCGTCGCAAGGGAGTCCACCCTTGAGTTTGTCGGCGGCTCGCACCTGGGACCGTGGCTGATGCCGCGCAGCTTCCTCGACAGCCAGGCGCAATGGTTCCCGGAAGGCAGCCTGGCCGACTTGCCGGATATCGAGGCCGACCGCAGCGCCTGGAACATCCTCGGCTGGGAGCTTTCCCCAGGCGACGCCGTGTTCTTCCACATGCTGACCTTGCACGCTTCTGGAGGTGTCGGGGGCAACCGCCGGCGCCGTGCCTTCTCGGTGCGTTTCCTGGGCGACGACATTACTCACGCACCGCGCCAGTGGAAAACTTCACCACAGTTTCCCGGGCTGGAAAAACAATTGGCCAGCGGTGCCCAGATGAACCATGAGTTGTTCCCGGTGCTGTGGCCAAGAGCTTGATGATTGAATAAATGCGTGCCTGATTAAAACGCACAGCATCTGCGTTGTGCGGACCTGATAATAAAATCAAGAAGGTATCTATGAGCGCTCAATCTTCACAACAGCTGAAGCGGGGTCTCTCTACCCGGCATATTCGCTTCATGGCATTAGGTTCTGCTATCGGTACGGGGCTGTTCTATGGCTCGGCATCGGCAATTAAACTGGCAGGGCCATCAGTGTTGCTCGCCTATTTGATAGGGGGGGCAGCCATTTACATGATGATGCGCGCCCTTGGCGAAATGGCAGTTCATAACCCGGTGTCAGGCTCGTTCGGCCACTATGCCAGCCAATACCTGGGCCGCTATTTTGGCTTCCTGACTGGTTGGAGCTACGCGTTCTCCATGTTGGTGGTGTGCCTGGCAGACGTGACGGCGTTTGGCGTCTACATGGGGCTGTGGTTCCCCGAAACACCGGCCTGGATCTGGGTGCTTGGAATAGTGTTCTTCATCGGGGCGCTGAACCTGTGTAGCGTGAAAGTGTTCGGCGAGATGGAGTTCTGGCTGTCGTTGCTGAAGGTGACCGCTATCGTTGCCATGATTGTGGCAGGCGGGGCCGTGCTGCTGTTGGGCATCCAGCTGAACGACGAGGCAGGCACTGTTGCCGGCATCTCGAACCTGTGGAGCCACGGCGGGTTTTTCCCTAACGGCATCGGTGGGATGATTGCTTCGTTCACCGTTGTGATGTTCGCTTTTGGCGGGGTCGAGATGATCGGCATTACCGCAGGCGAGGCAAAGGACCCGAAGCGCGTGCTGCCTAAGGCCATCAACTCGGTGCCTCTGCGCATTTTGCTGTTCTATATCCTTACCCTGTTCGTGCTCATGGCCATTTATCCCTGGACCAGCATTGGCAGCCACGGTAGCCCATTCGTTCAGATCTTCAGTGGCCTTGGCATCAGCTCAGCGGCAACCGTGTTGAACATCGTGGTAATTTCCGCTGCGGTATCAGCCATCAATAGCGACATATTCAGTGCCGGGCGAATGATGTACGGCATGGCTCAAAACGGCCAAGCGCCTTCCGGCTTTGCATCGCTGTCGCGTTTCGGTGTGCCGTGGATGACGGTTGCAGTGATGGGCGTCGCTCTACTGTTGGGCGTGGTATTGAATTACCTGGTGCCAGAAGACTTGTTCCTGGTGCTTGCCGCGGTGGTCACTTTCTCCATTGTCTGGGTCTGGTTGATGATCCTGCTGTCGCAAGTGGCCATGCGGCGGGGCATGAGCAAGGAGGAGGCTGCGGCACTGGATTATCGGGTGCCGCTGTGGCCGGTAGGGCCAGCTTGCGCGATTGCGTTCATGGTGTTCATCTTTGGCGTGCTCGGTTGGTTCCCGGCCAGCCGCACCGCCATGTATGTCGGGGTTGGCTGGTTGGTCCTTCTGTCTTTGGGCTACTGGCTGTGGGGTGTACGTACACCGCGACCAGTGTCAGCCAGCGCTTGAGGCATTGAACCGTTCGCGTCCGCATTGCGAGCTTTTGTCTGGTCAGCTGCTCTTGCAGAAATATCCAAGTCATGTGCTGTACCTGTGGGAGCGGGTTCACCCGCGAACACCGGCAAAGCCGGTGCCATCCAGCGCGCTGTCTCGTCCTGCAGGCCTGATCTTGGCCGAATCGCCAGCAACAGGTGCGGTAGTTTTCAGCAGACCTCATCCGTTGCTGGCGCAGTGCGAGACTCAAGGTCGATTTCCGTTGGCCACTGTACTTTCGGCGCCAAGCAATGCATGTGGCTCAGGCCATCGTCATCGTTCCAGTCGCGGGGTGGGTGCACGAACTTGGGCAGGGCTTCAGGGCCTTGCTGCATGAAGAGCCGGGCGATGGCCCAGTAAGCCTCGCCCTCATGCAGGGTATGAGTGAAGAAGACACGATCAATGACTTCGTCAGTCTCAGGATTACGGACTGACAGCATGACGTTTTCGATCAGGCCGCCATGGCCAGGGGCGTAGATTCGGTAGACCTCGGCGGTGACGTCGTCCCAGTTGTAGGCGACGGGTTGGACACCCCAGCGTTTACGGCTGAAGATGAAGATGCGGTCGAAGCGGTACTGGTAAAAATAGACTTTCCGACGCAGGCGATTGAAGCGAATGGGTTCGTCTCTGGGCAAGACAAGATCCTCCTTTATGTAAGGGATGAGGGCCCAGATAGCTGCTGGTGGACCGAGCACTATAAATACGCTCATCAACCAGTCCCGCTGCCAGCCGTATACGAATAAATCCCAGTACAAAGAAAGTGTTAATCCGACGCAAAAACATAAACCGGGAATACCGATTAATGCTGAAAACCCGCGAAGGCTTATTGTTTTTCTCGGTAGTTCAAGGTATATGTCGTCAAAATAATTAGGCGAGGGATTTACAGTCTCTACCCAGCAGCGGTCATCTGGCTCCTCTCCCGTCGGAGGCAGGTCATAGCTCCAACCTATCGCGCGCTCCCATAACACCTTGGGCTTAAATGTCATTCATTCATTCCTCGAGAACAAACTTCAATATAGGCATCCGGCAAATCGCGGTCAGGCCAATACATAACCAGTAGGGTGGCGGCGCTTAAGCTATGGCTCCCAATCGTAGGTGCTAGCGGCACAACTCCTGATATTTCAAGCTGAAAAACACTGCCATCTTCAGTGGAGTAAGGTCTTTGATATTCATCAGTGGAAAAATCACTCCCATAGTCTGGATGTCGCGGGGGTGTAAACTTAGGAAAGGAGGAGGACGGAGAAAGTGGGCTTATTGGATGCGAAAAGTAATCACTCGATGCAATACTTTCTCCGCCAACGTAATCTGGAAACGCTCCATCGCCGACACGATGTGCTACCAATTTCCAGCGATATGCGGATTTCGCTTTATTGAACTTGGGTAATACGACGAGAAACTTGAGCTGTTGCACCGTGCTCAAGCTGACCAAACCTCCTATTCTTGGGAGTGTAGGATCCGTAGCCATACTTGACTCAAAATTTAGCTTTGCCTGCACACCCAACGTCGCAGCATTGAGCTCAGCGAATGCTATGTCTGAAAATTCCGGAGCATTCCAGTGTATGGAAGGTGTTTCATTAGCAAGCCCGAAATAGCACCGACGCGCCCAGCGTTCGAGAGCAGTTGATTCGTTGTTTTCTGCTCGCTTACTCAACTCATAGGCGACTAGAGACAATGAAATTGCTAAACCTAAAGGGCCAAATACGAAAGGTCTGAAAACTGCAAGCGCAAATGCTACTGTACCCGCCCCAGATGCTAACGCGGCATATTTATATTGCAGAGCAGCTTTAGTGTCCCCAATGGCTAAAGTGCGCTTTCTTGCCAAATTGGCTTGTGCCGTGTCAAAAACCCCTGCAACTGCACTCAGTATCGCACCGATTTTTATTATGGCCTCTCCAGTGATAGCAGTTCCCTCAGCCCATGGTCTACGTATGGCGCTGACACTGGAGCGCATTACGAGTCCAATTACCTCAATTTGCCCGCCCAATATTCCTAATTGGGACCCATGTAACGCCAGCTTGGCTTCATGAGCCTTTGGCCCAATCTCCACTTCCGCTTTTGCCTGATTTCTGCTCAGGCTGTCATGCTGTAAATACAACCCACCTATAGCCAGCAGCAATTCCCAACTACCTGCCACTCCGCGCAATCCGCTAAAGCCGGTCCGCACAAGCTGTGCCGCCTGCTGCGAAGTGATGCGCATGTCCTGCAACACCTTTCGTGCATTCGCCTCCAGGGTTCCCGCCGCGACCGAGATATCCATTAAGGCAATCTGCGCCGCGCTGCTCGCTTGGGTCACCCTCATGCTGGCTTCGTCAATCAACCGGCCACGCACGTCTTCAGCGGTACCCTCGACCCACACCGACACACTGATCATGGTGTTGGTAAACCGCGGGTCGAGCACTGCCAGGCTCATCAGCCCGTGCTGAATGATCGGCCGCACCTTGTTCCAGGCCTTGGTCGAATGAATGTCGCTGTCAGCGATGGTGCGAGGCATCCGGTCCCTGGCCTCGGCAATCGAGGCATTGGCCTTGTGCTGCAATTCGCGTAGATGAGCACTCTGCAGGGCGTAGTACTCGCCCAGCTTCATCTTCACTTCCAGCTCGATGAGGTGCACGCCGTTGTAAAGGAGCTGGGTTGCACTGTTCAGGTGCCGCACGGCGCTCTGGATGCCAGGTGGCAAATTGGGCGACAACCGTTGGCTGGCGGCGTTGAGCGCGCCTTGGGTTTCGGCAATGGCTTGCTTGAGGGTGTTGCGCATGCGCAAGCCGGCATCGTCGCTCGCAATGATCTTGCTCAGCATGCCGTAGAGCTTGTCGCTGTCATTCCAGTTGGTGACGTCGGAAAAGCTGGGAAGCAGCCCGGCCAACAACGCACGGTCACGCATCAACAACGCGCGATAGGGAGGGCTATCAGGATCCTGTAGCCATTTCTGCCAGAGCGTTT
>Ga0160475_100149_pt1 | contig 63819 bp, 75 predicted proteins | sample HID1975M_E11MG_FD_108254 | JGI IMG/M metagenome (GOLD analysis project Ga0160475, IMG submission 108254) | Enriched soil microbial communities from UW Madison campus, WI, USA - HID1975M_E11 MG | ecosystem: Environmental > Terrestrial > Soil > Unclassified | place: USA: Madison, Wisconsin... | reverse complement strand
TGGCCAAGTGAGGTAAGACTGCATGTCCGTTAAGCACTTTATCCAAATCACCAAACCGGGGATCATTTTCGGTAACGTGCTTTCCGTGGCAGGCGGTTTCTTCCTTGCCTCGAAGGGCCATGTGGATTTCGCCTTGTTCCTGGCGGTGGTGATCGGTACTTCGCTGGTGGTTGCGTCCGGATGCGTGTTCAACAACTGCATCGACCGTGACATCGACCACAAGATGGAGCGCACCAAGAACCGCGTCATGGTGCAGGGCGGCATGTCGCTGCCCCTCGCGCTGATCTACGCCACCCTGCTCGGGGTGGCGGGTTTCAGCCTGCTGTATGTCCAGGCCAACCCACTGTCGGCGTTCTGCGCAGCTGTAGGCTTCATTGTCTATGTCGGTTTCTACAGCCTGTGGCTGAAGCGTAAATCGGTGCACGGCACCTTGGTCGGCAGCCTTTCGGGTGCCATGCCTCCGGTGATCGGCTACTGCGCCGTTAGCAACAGCTTCGACCTGGCTGCGGTAACCCTGCTGGTGATGTTCAGCCTGTGGCAGATGCCGCACAGCTTTGCCATCGCAATCTTCCGCTTCAAGGATTACAGCGCTGCCAACATTCCGGTCCTGCCGGTGGCACGTGGCATCCTGGCGGCGAAGAAGCAGATCGTGCTGTACGTGCTGGCCTTCGTGCTCGCCACCTTGATGCTCACCCTCGGCGGTTACGCCGGCCTCGGCTACCTGGCCGTGGCAGCTGCCATGGGCCTGTACTGGCTGTACATGGCCTGGGGTGGCTACAAGGCCGAGGACGACAGCAAATGGGCCCGCAAGGTGTTCGGCTTCTCCATCCTCACCGTTACCGCCCTGAGCGTGATGATGGGTGTGGACAGCCAGACCGCTGCGGACGTGCTGATGACTTACGCACGCTGATACTGCTGCCTGTTTCACGAAAACCCCGGCCATGTGCCGGGGTTTTTTTATGCCTGTCTTCCTGTGCCGGCCCTTTCGCGGGCTTGCCCGCTCCCACAGGTACGGCGCAGTTCCCAGGGGCTGCGGGTAACCCTGTGGGAGCGGGCGAGCCCGCGAATAGGCCAGCGCAGGAAAACATAAATCCTGGATTTTCAAAAAATACTTCTGAAAAGATCTAACAAAACAGGATTTTGTCCTTTACAGCTACCATGTTTCGGCACTATCTTCTGACCCAGGCCACCACATCGGCCAACGTCGCTCGGACGGTTCCGGGCGCTTACGTACTCAGAGGAAGCCATGGCCAACCCAGGTTCGCCGCGCCGCTTTGCGCGCATCGATCGTCTCCCCCCTTACGTCTTCAACATCACTGCCGAGCTCAAGATGGCCGCCCGCCGCCGTGGCGAGGACATCATCGACCTGAGCATGGGCAACCCCGACGGCGCCACCCCGCCGCACATCGTCGAGAAGCTGGTGCAGGTTGCCCAGCGTGAAGACACCCACGGCTATTCCACCTCTCGCGGCATCCCACGCCTGCGCCGGGCCATTTCCAACTGGTACAAGGAACGCTACGAGGTCGACATCGACCCGGAAAGCGAAGCCATCGTAACTATCGGCTCGAAAGAAGGCTTGGCCCACCTGATGCTGGCCACCCTCGACCAGGGCGACACGGTGCTGGTGCCCAACCCCAGCTACCCGATCCACATCTACGGCGCAGTGATCGCCGGTGCCCAGGTGCGTTCGGTGCCGCTGGTGCCGGGTGTGGATTTCTTCAACGAACTCGAGCGGGCCATCCGCGAGTCCATCCCCAAGCCGAAAATGATGATCCTGGGCTTCCCGTCCAACCCGACCGCCCAGTGCGTGGAGCTGGACTTCTTCGAGCGCGTGGTGGCCCTGGCCAAGCAGTACGATGTACTGGTGGTGCACGACCTGGCCTACGCCGACATCGTCTACGACGGCTGGAAAGCCCCGTCGATCATGCAGGTGCCTGGCGCCAAGGACATTGCGGTGGAGTTCTTCACCCTGTCCAAAAGCTACAACATGGCGGGCTGGCGGATCGGCTTCATGGTCGGCAACCCCGAGCTGGTCAACGCCCTGGCCCGGATCAAGAGCTACCACGACTACGGCACCTTCACCCCGCTGCAGGTCGCTGCCATTGCGGCGCTGGAAGGTGACCAGCAATGCGTCCGTGACATTGCCGAGCAGTACCGCCAGCGCCGCAACCTGCTGGTGAAAGGGCTGCACGAGCTGGGCTGGATGGTCGAGAACCCCAAGGCATCGATGTACGTATGGGCGAAGATCCCTGAGCAATATGCACACATGGGCTCGCTGGAGTTCTCCAAGAAGCTGCTGGCCGAGGCCAAGGTGTGCGTGTCGCCGGGGATTGGTTTTGGCGAATATGGTGACGACCATGTGCGCTTTGCCCTGATCGAGAACCAGGACCGTATTCGCCAGGCCATTCGCGGCATCCGGCAGATGTTCCGGGCTGACGGGTTGGCCCGCAAGTAAGCGCTTGGGGCTGCAAAGCAGCCCCTCGATTTTTGCAGCAGGGCGAGCTTTCCGCCTGCGTTTCACCGATCAGCCTACCTATCTTCAGCACTCATTTCTCACCAAAGAGACTCCTCCCCATGAGTGTGTTCACCGCCTACTTCTGTGGCACCGGCTCGCATCGCTTCGACGATGCAAACCCCAACTTCTGGAACGGCGAGCTGGTTTCGACCCTGGCCGCCAACGACCAGGGCCGCGAATTCGCCCACTGGATTGCTGTTGACGGCCCCGGCAGCGGCAACCTTCAGGATGACAAGCTGTTCGTAGAACCCGGCGGGTACTTCAACTGGACCGGCCAGTTGTTCGGTAGCGGCTGGGAAGAAAACGTCAACCACGTGCTGCAGGTGATCAAAGGCGAAAGCAGCTGGCAGCGCACCAAGCTGAGCGAGGAAGAGTACGGGCGGCTGAAGGATGCTGGCGTACCTGTTCCGGAAGTGTCGTCCACGGCTTCGTGGTTCTGGCGTACCTACGACTACGGTGACCGCCACCCAACGCCGCAAGAGTTGCAAGAGCGCATCATCAGCATGTTCCGCAAGCCGCGCATTCCGACCCAGGTGAACCTGGTGGGCTGGAGCCGGGGCGGCATCAGCTGCCACATGCTGGCCAACGCCATGGCGAAAGACCCGGTGTTGCGAAACGTACCGGTGAATATCTTTGCGATCGACCCGGTACCTGGTGTCGGCAATGTGCAAGCCGAGCGCATCGCACTGGCGGAGAACGTGCGTGAATATGTCGGCTTCTACTCGCGGGATGAGCGTTCCAAAGGGTTTGCCTGCGTGATCCCGTCAGTCGCCAGTGGCACGCAAATCTGTATTTATCCGATGCCCGGGCGTCATGCCACGCTGGTCGGCAACGCCTCGGTCGATGGTGCAAGCGACGGCACGGTGCTCAAGGAGCCCGGGCTGATCGTGCGACATTTCGCTGAAGTCTGCCTGACCCGCTGGGGGGTTCAACTGGGCAGGCAGCTGGCGTTGAACGACAGCCAGTTGATGAAGTGTCACCAAGCCATGGCCGCAGCTGAAGCGCAGTACCAAGCCATGCGCGTCAAATCCTACACAGTGCTGACCGAGGGTGAAAAGCATGACCGGTTGGTGCATTGCGGCGAGGACCGTACGCAGTTCAGCAAGGTGTGTGGTGATGACTATGACCCTACCGAAGGGCTTGCCTTGCGGCGTTGGGATGTCTCCACCTACAAGGCATTGCGCTGAACGAAGCGGGCGGCCGGATCAGTGGCAAATTTTTTTGCATGTACCCTCTATCCAGCCGCCCCTGGTTCGATTGAGAATGGCGCCGCGGGCCAAACCCGATAACAACAACCTTCCCTCCGTGGCATCATGTCTGAATATAACCCTTGCCTTGACTGCGGCGCCTGCTGCGGGTACTTCCGTGTGTCTTTCTTCTGGGGCGAATGCCAGTCTGCCGGGGGCGTTGTGCCGGACGACCTGGTGGTACAGATCAACCCCACCCGCGTTGCCATGATCGGCACTGATGCCAAGCCCTGCCGCTGCGTCAGCCTTGAAGGCGAGATCGGCAAAGAAGTCGCTTGTACCATTTACGCCAACCGCTCCAGCCCTTGCCGCGAATTCGAAGCATCGTGGGAGGGGGGTGTGCATAACCCCAGCTGCGACGATGCGCGGGCGGCGTATGGGCTGCCACCACTGACGCCGCCAGGCGCCAACGAGCCGCATTGGCCGGATGATGGGGCTGAGGTGGCCTGAACCCTTTATGCTCGCCTGGGCTGGCCCTGTCGCCGGCAAGCCAGCTCCCATAGGTACTGCACAAGGCTCAGGTTCTGTGGTGGCCTGGTGGGAGCTGGCTTGCCGGCGATGGGCTGCAAAGCAGCCCCGGGATGCCTGAACCCTGCACTTGACGTTAAACTGTCATCTCCCCAGCAATGGACAGGAGATCCGGCGTGACCCCACCCCGCAGTTTCCCCAGTGACCTCTGCCTCGACAGCCCGCGTCTGCACTTGCGCCCCATGCGCCATGCCGATGCTGCGCAATGGCTGGCGATCATGGCCGACCCCGAGGTCATGCGTTATTGGCACCATGCCCCCTGGCAAGACCTGGCCGAAGCCGAAAGCGCCCTGGCCGCCGACCGCGAAGCCTATGCCAATGGCGACCAGCTCAAGCTCGGCATGTATCGCCGTGACAATGGTGAGCTCATCGGCATGGTGCAGCTGTTCAACATCGACGATGTGTCCCGCCGCGGCGAAATCGGCTACTGCCTGGCCAGTGCCGTGCAGGGCAGGGGCTACATGGACGAGGCATTGACCTGCTTCATCGACTACCTCGCCCACACCCTGCACATGCGCCGCCTTGAAGGCGAAATCGACCCACGCAACCAGGGCTCGGCGCGCACACTTGAGCGGCAGGGCTTTGTGCTGGAAGGCACCCTGCGGGCGCGCTGGTGCGTGGCCGGCGAGCTGTCCGACTCGGGTATCTACGGGTTGTTGCTTGAACCACCTGTTGCATAGTCTTACGGCGAATAGCTACTATTCGGGAACAATTCTCACTTGTGTCCCGGTACCCCATGCCCGTAGCCGACTCACCGAGCCCGTACCCGCTTGAACAGCTGTACAGCGAGCACCACGGCTGGCTGTTCAGCTGGCTACGCCGCAAGCTGCGCTGTTCGCACAGCGCAGCCGACCTGGCCCAGGACACTTTCGTGCGTATCCTGGCTTCGCGTGATGCCCTGCTGGGCATGCGCGAGCCACGCGCCTACCTCAGCACCACGGCGCGCCGCCTGCTGATCGACCGGGTGCGCCGGCAGCAGATCGAGGAGGCCTACCTCAGTGAACTGGCCCAGGCTGCCGAGGCGCTGGAAGGGCACCAGTCCCCCGAGAGCATCCTCATCACCCTTGAGGCGCTGGAGCAGATTGCCTTCCTGCTCGAAGGCCTGCATGCAAATGCACGTGAAGCGTTTGTGGGCTATTACCTGGACGACCTGACCCAGACACAGATTGCCGAGCGCCTGCAGATTTCCCCGCGCATGGTGCGCAAGTACCTGGCCCAAGCGCTTATCCACTGCCACCGCACGCTGGACATTGCCGCACCGTGAACCCGTCCCGCATCGAACAGGAGGCTGCCGAGTGGGCCCTGTGCCTGGGCGAAGGCGAACTGGATGCCGCTGATGCTTGCGAACTTGAGGCTTGGCTGCAGGCCGACCCGCGCCACGGCGCTACCTTGCGCCGTATGCAGGGGGTGATCAGCCAGGTCCAGGCGCTGCGGCAGCAACGCGGGCCGGTGGGCGCCGGGTTGCGCGCCGGGTTACAGCCTTCGACGCCACGCTCGGGGGTGCGGCGCGCCTTGCTCGGCCTGGTACTGGCGGCCTCGTTGCTGGGCGGCTTGCCGCTTGCCGGCGTATCCCCAACGGACTGGCTGGCCGACCTGCACACCGCGCCGGCCGAGTGGCATAGCGAAACCCTGGCCGATGGCTCACTGCTGACGTTGGCGGGCAATTCTGCCGTGGATGTGCAGTTCAGCGCTGGCGAGCGGCGCATCCGCTTGCTGCATGGCCAGTTGCTGGTGGATGTCAGCCATGACCCGACGCGGCCGTTCGTGGTGCAAACCGATGAGGGCAGCTTCAAGGCGCTGGGGACCCGCTTCGTGGTCAGCCAAGGTAAAGCACGCAGCGAGCTGACCATGCTCGAATCCAGGGTCGAGGCGCGCAGTGCGGTGTCCGGTGATCAGTTGGTCGCCGGGCGTGGTGAACGCGCCTGGGTGGCACGTGACGGGCTTGGACCGCTGCCGGCCATCGACCCGGCGCGGGTAGACCGGGCCTGGCAGCACCACCAACTGGTGGCCGAAGGCGTGCCGCTCGATCAGGTGCTGGACGCGTTGTCGCAACAGCGACGCGGCGTGCTGCGTTTCGACCGCCAAGCCATGCGGGCCATCAAGGTTTCGGCGGTGCTGCCGCTGGATGACAGCGAGCGCGCCCTGCGCCTGCTGGCCGAGGCGTTGCCGATTCGTATCGGCGGTTTTAGCCGCTGGTGGACCACGGTCGAGCCAGCCCCGCGAGAAAATCGATAAAGGTGGTTCCGCTTCTGCGCAGTGGCCCGTCAAACAAGAGGCCAACCGATCAAGAACAAGGAGCCGATCCACCATGCGCCGATTTCCTGGCCACCCCGTCCTCAGCCCGCTAGCCCTGGCCTTGCGCCTGTCCTGCGCCGGGCTGGCCCTATCCATTGCAGCCCTGCCGGCCGTGGCCGAGGAGGCCGCCCGCCGTAGCTTCGACGTGCCCGCCGGCAACCTGGCCGAGGCGCTTGGCAGCTATGCCCAGCAAGCCGCCGTGTCGCTGGCCTTCACCCCCGAAGCGCTGACCGGGCTGCAAAGTAGTGGCCTGCACGGCCTGTATTCGGTGGACAGCGGTTTTGCCGTGTTGCTGGCTGGCAGTGGTTACCGGGTGCAGCGCAGCGACAACGGCTACCGGCTGGTGGCCGAGCCGCAGGCGGCCGGGAGCGGTGATGCGATGGAACTGGGCGTTACCACCGTGGCCGGGCAAGGCATGGGTGAGAGCACCGAGAACACCGGCTCGTATGCCCCGGGCCTGATCAGCGTCGGCTCCAAAACCCCGACCAGCTTGCGCCAGACGCCGCAATCGGTGTCGACGGTGACCCGACAGCTGATCGAAGACCAGCAACTGACCGACATCAACCAGGCGATGAAAGTGACGCCGGGCATCGTCACCCAGAGCACCACCTTCCGCACCCAGGACTTCCTCTCGCGTGGTTTCAGCATCCAGAACCTGCAGATCGACGGCGCTGCGCCACAGGCGTTGGGTACCGCGATGGGCTCGTTCTATTCGTCCAACATCTTCGAGCTGGCCGAGTTCGACCACATCGAGGTGCTGCGCGGTACCGCGGCGCTGTATGGCGGCTCGGGCGACCCGGGCGGCATCATTAACATGGTGCGCAAGCGGCCGACCGCCTACAACCAGCTCAAGCTGACCCTGTCGGCCGGCAGCTGGGACAACTACCGCCAGGAGTTCGACCTCTCCGGCCCGCTGGGCTGGGATGGCCGCCTGCGTGGACGCCTGGTGATGTCCAACACCGATCGCCAGTATTTCACGGACAACCGCTCCACCGAGCGCCCGCTGGTGTACGGTGTGCTTGAAGCGGACGTTACGGACGACACCATGCTCACCTTCGGTGCCCGCTACAACAAGTCCCACGAAAACGGCACCAACAGCGCGGTGCCCCGCTACAGCAATGGTGCCGACCTGAACTTGCCACGGCATACCGGCCTGACCCGGAACTGGGCTTACCTCGATGCCACCGCACGCGAGTACTTCGCCAAGATCGACCACCGCTTCAACGACGACTGGAAGCTCAACCTCAGCTACACCAACACCTGGGACCTGGGGCTGTTCAAGAGCGCCACAACCCTCAATGCGGTGGACCCGGTGACCAATACCGGGGCGACCTGGTACGGCACCTCGTCCCGTCAGGAGAACGAGCAGCACCTTTACGACAGTAATGTCTCCGGCCACTTCCAGGCCTTTGGTCTGGACCATGAAGTGGTCTTCGGCGCCGACTATCAGAAGATCGACAGCCGCTGGCTGGGCACTGCGCCTTTTGCCGCATCAGGCTCGCCGGCCAATGTGTTTGACCCCGACAGTTCGGCCTTTGACGACCCTGGCAATGGGCGTGACTACAAGCGCGACTACAGCCCCAACTCGCAGCGCCAGTATGGTTTGTATGGCAGCCTGCGCCTGCAGCTGGCCGAGCCGCTGCACCTGATAGTGGGGGCACGTGCCCAGCGCTTCCACTTCTGGCAGACCTACACCAACAACCTTGTGACGCCGGCCAGCATTTCCAGCCCCGAGCAGCGCATCGGCACTAAAGTCACGCCGTTTGGTGGCCTGGTCTACGACCTGGACGATCAATGGTCGGCCTATGCCAGCTACTCGGAAATCTACAAGCCACAGTCCAGCAGGATCAGCGGCCCGGCAGGCACCGGCTCGCCGCTTGAACCCATGACCGGCAAAACCTACGAAACCGGCCTCAAGGGCGAACTGTTCAACGGCGCGCTCAACGCCAGCCTGGCGCTGTACTACACCACCCGCGAAAACGAGGCGGTGCAGGACCCGAACTTCGCGGCGACCAATGCCGGCTTCTCTGGCAGTTGCTGCTACGTGTCCAACGGCAAGGTGGTGAGCAAGGGCATCGATATGGAGCTGTCCGGCGAGCTGTTGCCAGACTGGATGCTGGTGGGTGGCTACACCTTCAACCTCAATCGCAACCGCAGCGCCGACACGCCGCTGAGCACGGTTATGCCCAAGCACCTGTTCAAGCTTTACTCCACCTACCGCCTGCCGGGCATCTTCAGCGACTTCAAGGTGGGCGGCGGCGTGCAGGTGCAGAGTGCCACCTACACCTCCGGGACGGTGAACCGTTATGACAGCAATGGCGCAGTGGCGGAGCGGAATGTGCCCTTCGACTTCGATCAGAGCGGCTATGCCATCTGGAACGCCTTGGTCGAGTACCGCGTCGATGACCACTGGAACGTCACGCTCAATGGCAACAACCTGTTCGATAAGAAGTACTACGAAACTGTGGGTACTTCGACCTATGGCAACTTCTACGGTGAACCACGCAACTTCATGGTAACCCTGCGCGGCACCTATTGAGGGTCTGGAAGCGGGGCAGGGCCTGGGTTATGGTCGTAGGCTGTCCCGTTTCCTCCAGGTGTGCCCCTTGCCCGTTTTTTACTTGAGCATCAGCCTGCTGCTGTATCTGCTCGCCCTGTTTTTCGATGGCGCGCTGATGAGCGGCGCACGCCACATGCCAGCCCTGCAGATGTTGCTGTACGGGCCGTGGGGCATGCCCTTCGGTTTGTACCAATGGTTTGCCAACCCGCTGCTGGCCCTGGCCATTCTTGCCCATCGGCGGTTCCGACGCCTGGCATTGCTGGCCGGGTTGGCGGCGGCGTACCTGGCGGCCAGCAGTTTCGGCATCACCCGCCTGCCGGACAACCAGAGTTATGAGTTTCACGACCTGACCGGTTTTGGTGCTGGTTTCTATCTGTGGCTGGCGGCCATCGGGGTGTTCTGCCTGGGGCAGGCCTGGCATTGCTGGAAGGCACGTAGCGCCGACGACATGCCGGGCTGGAACTGGCTGGATGTGGCGTTGATTGCGGCGCTGGGCGTGGCGCTTTATTCAGCCACGCAGATGCCATCGCTGCGCTTCCACCCGGGCAAGGTACTGATGCCGCCAGAACAGCCGCAGTCGTTTTGATACCCGCAAGGAGGGTTTGCATGATCAAGCATTGCCTGACAGGCCTGGCAATGGCCTGCGTTTTGCCGCTGGCGGTGGCGGACGATTACACGCCGGCCTACGGAAAGTGCATGGACAAGGCCTCCAGCACCGTGGCCATGAGCGAGTGCATCCAGGCCGAGACACACGTGCAGGACCAGCGTCTGAACCGGGTGTACAAGCAGTTGATGGGCAAGCTGGATGCCGGGCAGCAGAAAAGCTTGCGGGATGTGCAGCGTAAATGGCTTGCCTACCGCGATGGCAATTGCCAGTTTCATGTGCAGGCCAGTGGCGGGACGATGGCGCAGCTGGAGGGAGGGTCATGCATGATGGACATGACCCGCGACCGGGCGGCGGAGCTGGAACGGGTGCTCAGCCCCGGGCAGTGAGGTTGCCTGTACCGGCCTCATCGCCGGCAAGCCAGCTCCCACAGGTACAGCTCACAGGCAGAAGATGGCACTCAACCTGTGGGAGCTGGCTTGCCGGCGATGGGGCGCGAAGCGGCCCCGCTTTTACTGGCGAGGCTCGCGCAGCGCCCGGGCCTTGAGGTATTCGCGCACTTCCACGGCGTTCCCGGCAAACTCGATACGCTCTGCCTTGGCTGCACGCTGGTAGGCATACATCGGGTCGTAATACTCGTTGAGCAAGCCTTCGATCCAGCCCCGGTGCAGGTCCACCGCGCCGCTGCGCTGTTGCTCCTCAAGGGCGAGGCGCAGGATCTGCGAAAGCCGCTGATAGCGCTCCCCACCCAAGCGCTTGCAGATGTTGGCCATGCTTTGCAGCATGCGCTCGGCAAACAACCGGCGGCCATCCTCCTCACCATGCACGCCGATGAACTCGGCACTCAGGTTGACCACGTAGTCGCGCAAGATGCGCTCCACGCGGTTGGCGAAGCTGTCTTCCAGCCACACCAGCGGGTACTGCTGCATACCCTGATACAACTCCAGTGGCACCGTACAGCTGCCGACAATGCGGCCTTCATCTTCCAGCACGAACTGCTCCCAGCCGCGGGCGCGCTTTTTCAGCACATCGATGGCCAGCTGGTTTTCGAAATCGATCTGCGCCGGTTGTGCAGTGGCACGTTTGCCAAAGCTGGAACCGCGATGGTTGGCGTGGCCTTCCAGGTCGAGCACGTTGTCCAGCTGGTGCAGCACATCGGTCTTGCCGGTACCGGTCAAACCGCCCACCAGCACAAAATCGCATTGCGCTACCGCCTGCTGGGTGGTTTCCAGCAGGAAGGTGCGCATGGCCTTGTAGCCACCTTTGACACGCGGGTACTGGATGCCTGCCTCATCGCGCAGCCAACCCTGCACGATCTGCGAACGCAGGCCGCCCCGGAAGCAGTACAGGTAACCTTGCGGGTGGGCCTGGGCAAACGCTACCCAGGCATCCATCCGGGCCTGCTTGGTGGCGCCGCTGACCAGCTGGTGACCCAGGACGATGGCGGCCGCCTGGCCTTGCTGTTTGAAGCAGGTGCCGACCTTCTGCCGCTCCTGGTCGTTCATCAGCGGCAGGTTGACCACGCCAGGGAAGGCGCCTTTGGCGAATTCGACGGGCGCGCGCATGTCCATCATCGGCACGTCGTCGAGGAACAGCTGACGGAAGTCGGTGCAGTCGGGGCGCATCAGAGCACCTCGACCGCGTGGCTCTGTCGCTCGACCAGCTTGCCGATAGGCGACAGTTGCAGGCCCAGTTCGACAGCCACGGCGAGGAAGTCGGTTTCACCCTCCGGGGTAACGGCCACCAGCAGGCCACCGCTGGTCTGCGGGTCGCACAGCAGGTGCTTCTGGTCGTCGGTGAGGGTGCCGATCTTGTGCCCGTAGCTGTCGTAGTTGCGCAGGGTCCCACCGGGGATGCAGCCCTCGGCCAGGTAGTGGTCGACACTGGGCAGGCGCGGTACCGCGGTGTAGTCCAGGTGCGCGGTGAGGCCGCTGCCTTCGGCCAGCTCGACCAGGTGGCCGAGCAGGCCGAAGCCGGTGACATCGGTCATGGCCTTGACCCCGTCGAGCTTGCCGAAGCGGCTGCCAGGGGTGTTGAGGGTGCACATCCAGTCGCGGGCCAGGCCCTGGTCCTGCGGGCGCAGCTTGGCCTTTTTCTCGGCGGTGGTGAGGATGCCGATGCCCAGTGGCTTGGTCAGGTACAGCTGGCAGCCTGCAGTGGCGGTGTCATTGCGCTTGAGGTGGCGCTTGCTGACCACACCGGTGACGGCCAGGCCGAAGATTGGCTCGGGGGCGTCGATGGAGTGGCCACCCGCCAGCGGGATACCGGCTTCGGCGCACACGGCGCGGCCGCCACGGATCACTTCACGGGCCACTTCCGGTGGCAGCACGTTGACTGGCCAGCCAAGAATGGCGATGGCCATCAGCGGGTCGCCGCCCATGGCGTAGATGTCGCTGATGGCGTTGGTGGCGGCGATGCGGCCGAAGTCGTACGGGTCATCGACGATCGGCATGAAGAAGTCGGTGGTCGAGACCACACCGCGCTCATCGTCCAGCGCGTACACTGCTGCATCGTCGCGTGACGCGTTGCCGACCCACAGTTTAGGGTCCAGGGCCTGGGTGCCGCTTTCGGCGAGGATCACGTCCAGCACCTTGGGGGAAATCTTGCAGCCACAGCCGGCACCATGGCTGTACTGGGTCAGGCGAATCGGCTCGCTCATGTGTACCTCAGCAGGTCAAATTGTTGCGCGATTGTAGCAAAGCTGGCCTTTGGGCCCTTGCCTCTTATAATTCCCGATGTCGGCGGATTTGTCGGCACTTCCCCGCTATTGAACCGGAGAACACCCATGCTCAAACGCCCCCTGGCGCTCGCCGCCGGCCTCGTGCTGTCCTGCTGTGCCGTTGTCGTGCAGGCCGCTGAAACCCTGCGGGTCAGCGCCATCCCCGACGAAGCGCCGACCGAGCTGCAGCGCAAGTTCAAGCCACTGGGTGAGTACCTGGGCAAGCAACTGGGCATGGAGGTGAAGTTCGTACCGGTAGCCGACTACCCGGCGGTGGTCGAGTCGCTGGCCGCCGACCGTCTGGACCTGGCCTGGCTGGGTGGTTTCACTTTTGTCCAGGTACACCTGAAGGACCCGACTGCCACGCCGCTGGTGCAGCGTGAGCAGGACGCGCAATTCACCTCCAAGTTCATTACTGCCAACCCCGACGTGAAGAGCCTGGCCGACCTCAAGGGCAAGTCGTTTGCCTTCGGTTCCATTTCGTCCACGTCGGGCAGCCTGATGCCGCGTTACTTCATGCTCAAGCAGGACAACATCAAGCCTGAAGCGTACTTCAGCCGCGTGGCTTATTCCGGCGCCCATGACGCCACCGTGGCCTGGGTCCAGGCCGGCAAGGTAGAGGGTGGCGTGCTCAACGCCAGCGTGTGGCAAAAGCTGGTGGATGCCGGCAAGGTGGATACCAGCAAGGTGAAGGTGTTTGCCACCACGCCTGCTTACTTCGACTACAACTGGACCGTGCGCGGCAACATGGACCCGGCGTTGAAGGAGAAGATCAAGAAAGCCTTCCTTGACCTCGACCCGGCCAACCCGGAGCACAAAGCGATTCTGGACCTGCAGGCTGCCAGCCGCTTCATCGAAACCAAGCCTGAGAACTACGAGGGCACCGAGCAAGCCGCACGCGAGGCCGGCCTGCTCAAGTGACTGCTTCGAATGTAGCCATCCATCTGCACGGTGCCAGCCTGCACCATGGCCAGGTCCACGCGCTTGATGCGGTCAGCCTGCGTATCGGGCAGGGCGAGCGAGTCGCCATCATCGGGCCGTCGGGGGCGGGCAAGTCGAGCTTGCTGCACCTGATGGCCACGGCCATCCAGCCCAGCGGCGGGCGCCTGGAGCTGCTCGGCGAGCAGCCTTGGGCGTTGTCGGCCCGGGCACGCCAGCGCCTGCGGGCACGGGTTGGTCTGGTGCACCAGGCGCCGCCCTTGCCGCCACGCCAGCGGGTGGTGACGGCAGTACTGGCCGGCCGCCTGGGGCAGTGGGGGGTAATGCGCGGCTTGCTCAACCTGCTGTACCCCGGCGATGTACCCGGGGCACGGCAGGTTTTGGCGGAGCTGGGGCTGACCGACAAACTGTTCGTGCAGTGTGGGCAATTGTCCGGTGGCCAGTTGCAGCGCGTGGGCATTGCCCGGGCGTTGTACCAGCGGCCGCAGGTGCTGCTGACCGATGAGCCGGTGTCGGCCATGGACCCGGTACTGGCCGACCACAGCCTGGCCTTGCTCAACCGCCATGCCCAGGCCAATAGCGTGACGCTGGTAGCGAGCCTGCATGCCGTGGAGCTGGCGCTGGCGCATTTCCCGCGGGTGATCGGTATCCGCGAGGGGCAGGTGGCGTTTGACTGCCGGGCCGATGCGGTCACCCAACCCATGCTGGATGCGCTGTACGCCAACGAACAACTGGCGTCGCCGCCAATCCAGGGGCCGACCCTGACCGTGCAGATACCGCGATGCTGAAGGCCGATACCCGCGACCCGGCCCTGCTGCCGCGGTTGCTGCTGGCCTTGCTGGCAATTGTCGTGCTGTGGCCAGGCATTCAGTTGAGCGAGCTGAACCCGTGGGTGCTGTTGCAGGCTGAGAACCGACAGCAGATCGCCAGTTTCACCAGTGCCTTTTGGCCGCCTGCACACGATGCCGACTTTCTCGCATTGCTGTACGAAGCCACTCTGCAAACCCTGGCCGTGGCCACTGCAGGCATGGCGTTGGCATTGCTGCTGGCAGTGCCAGCCGGGCTGATGGCCAGCCGAGCTTTGTCGTTGCGTGCCGCCTCCCGCGGCGGGCGTGCCGGGTTGTGGTCGCGCTTGCTGCGCGTGCCGGTGCGCGGGTTGCTGATTTTTCTGCGCAGCGTGCCGGAAATTGTCTGGGCGCTGCTGTTTGTACGGGCCGTGGGGCTGGGGCCAACGGCGGGCGTGCTGGCTATCGCCATCACGTACAGCGGCATGCTCGGCAAGGTCTACGCCGAAATCTTCGAGTCGGTCGACCAGCGCCCGGCCCATGCCTTGCTGCAGGCGGGCAGTGGCCGGCTGGCGGCGTTTCTCTACGGCATCCTGCCCAATGCTGCATCGGAAGTGGTGTCATACACCGTGTACCGTTGGGAGTGCGCGGTGCGGGCTTCTGTGGTGATGGGCTTTGTCGGAGCTGGCGGGCTGGGCCAGCAGATCGACCTGTCGATGCGCATGTTCGATGGTGCGCAAGTGGCGAGCATGCTGCTTACGTTCTTGCTGCTGGTGATGCTGGCCGACCTGCTCAGCCGCCTGCTGCGCTGGAGGCTGGCATGAACCGCGCAATCAACCTGTTGCTGCTTGGCGCCATCGCGGTGGCGGTGGTGGCCTCGTTTGCTTACCTGGAGCTGGACCTGCGCGCACTGGTAGGCAACGGCGGGTTGGGGCAGATGGGCGAATATGCCGGGCGCTTCCTGCACCCGGACCTGTCTGCCGATCACCTGAAGGCAGTGTGGCGTGGGGCGCTGGAGACCCTGGCCATGTCTGGCCTGGGCACCTTGTTGGCGATGGTACTGGGGATGCTGCTGGCGCTGCCGGCGGCGGGGCGCTTCGGCTGGCCGTTGCAGGGCGCGGCGCGGTTATTGCTGAATGCACTGCGGGCCATCCCTGAACTGGTGTGGGCGGCGCTGACGGTGCTGGCGGCAGGCCTTGGCCCCAATGCGGGTACCCTGGCCTTGGCGCTGCATACCGCTGGCGTGCTGGGGCGGTTGTTTGCCGAGGCGCTGGAGAACGCACCGCCAGAGCCGGCAGCGGCTATCCGCCTGCAGGGCGGCAGCCAGGTGGCGGCGTTCTGCTTTGGTACCTTGCCCAATCTGTGGCCGCAATTGCTGGCCTACAGCTTGTACCGCTGGGAGAACAACATCCGCATGGCCAGCGTGCTGGGGTTTGTCGGGGCGGGTGGCTTGGGGCAGATGCTGTACACCACCTTGAGCCTGTTCCAGGAGGCCCAGGCCAGCACGGTGATCATCGGGATGCTGGTGCTGGTGTTGCTGGTGGATGTGTTGAGTGATGTGTTGCGCCAGCGCTATGTGCGGGCCTGACACATAGCCGGGGCTGTAAGGCAGCCGCAAAATTCCTCAGGCATCCACCGCCCCGGCACACTGCGCCTCCCGCTGCATCGACTCCAGGTTACGCTCGATCGTCTCGCATATGGTATCCATCTGGATCTGATGCTCGCTGAACCTGAACGGGCTCTGCAAGTCTGTGCCTATCCGCTCGATGGCCAGCAACATGAACCCTACCACCGTCGACGCCAGCGGCGTGAACCAGCCCAACGACTCCACAAGCCCCACCGGCACGATCAGGCAGAACAGGGTGATGAACAGCCGTGGGAAATACACATAGGGGTAGGGCAATGGCGTATTGGCAATCCGTTCCATGCCGCCCTGGGCGTTAGAAAGGTCTACCAGCGTCGACTCCAGTCGCGCCAGACGAATGCTGTCCAGTCGCCCGGCCTGGTATTCCCGCGCCAGCAAGGCTGCCGAGCCGCCGAGAATGTCATTGGCGAAATTGTTCGAGCGGTTGCGCCGTTCGAACTCCGCAGGCGGGATGAAGGCCATCAGCTCGTCCGGGCAGCGTTCACCCTTCAGGTGCGCCGCCAGGCAGTTCACATAGGCGATATGCCTGCGCAGCAGGGTGGCCTTGACCGGGTTCAGGCCATCATCCGGGTCGTCGATCAGGGTCAGCGTCTGCCGGGCGAAGCTGCGCGACCCGTTCACCAGCGCCCCCCACAACGTGCGTGCCTCCCACCAGCGGTTGTAGGCGCTACTGTTGCGAAAACTCACCAGCACCACCAGCGCCGAGCCCAGCAAGGTCAATGGGATCAGCGGCAGGGTGAACTTGCTGTTGAAGAACAGCATGAAGTCGATGGTGACCAGCACATCCCAGATCAGCAGCCAGAACAGCGACCAGCCGATGTAGCCGATGGTCTTCACGGCCAGGCGGTACTTGCGGGTGATGATGTCTTTCACGCGGGGGTACCTCGAAACGCAGGGGATGCAGGATCGGACGTCGAGGCTCGTCGAAGGTTCGAGGGTTGAATGTTGCAAGGGATTTTGTAGCTGAAACGAAGGGAAAAATCCTACCAGCCTGTGAGATGTGCCTGAATTCCTGATTCAGCTCAAAAACGACAGAGTGGGTCGCTTCAATCCTTGAATGGGTGTATCCATAAGGATACGATTGGGTGACCACTTGATGTTTCTCGTTGAACAGACGGAAAGCTTTGCCGCTTGGCTATCGAGCTTGAGAGATTTGAGGGCCAGGCTGGCGATAGGTCGTAGGCTGGAGCGAGCAGCGGGGGCAATCTTGGTGACTTCAAGTGGCTTGGAGGCGGTATTGGTGAGCTTCGCATCGACGTAGCTGCCGGTTATCGCGTCTATTTCACGCAAAAGGGGGAGAGGTTGGTTTTACTGCTGGTCGGCGGCGACAAGTCCACCCAGGCCGCCGACATCCTCAAAGCCAGAAAGCTGCTGAAGGAGATGAAATGAGCGAAAAATTGATCCCGTTTGATATGGCAGCCTTGTTGAGCAGCGATGAGGCAATCAGTGAATACCTTAGCCAGGTGCTATCAGATGGCGATACCGAGGAAATCATTCGAGCACTTGGACATATCGCTCGTGCACGGGGCATGACACATATTGCTACGGAGAGTGGGCTGGGTAGAGAAAGCCTGTACAAGGCGCTGAGCCCTGGCGCGAAGCCTCGTTTTGACACTGTATTGAGGGTCATTCGTGCTCTGGGGGTGGACCTTCTCGTTCAGCCACATGCCATGACCCGCTGATCCAGCTCGGTTAAGTCACTATTTGCTTCATCTGCACCAACGCTACCCGCGTGCCGTCCCACGCCTGCCGCTCCTCGATGCCGAACGGTGTGAAGCCCAGCTGTGGATAAAGCAGCAGGCCGGCGGTGTTGTGATTGAAGCATGACACCCAGACCTCCCGGGCGCTGTACTGCTGGCGGGCGAGGTCGATCATTGCCGTTACCAGATAACGCGCTACACCAAAGCCGCGGGCGCTGGGGGCCACCACTACGTTGCCCAGGGCACATACGCCGCCATGTTCGGCTTTGTAGAAATTGGCGAAGGCCAGGACAGCGCCGTTACCTTCCACTACCGTGGAGCCGCTGCGTTGGGCTATGGCGTCGCTCAGCTGGTTGGGGGTGAGGGGGTAGGTGGCTTTGGGGAACATGTAGAACAGTTCGTCCGGGTTCTGCGGGAAGCTGCAGATGACGGGGATGTCCTCAGGCCGGATGGGGCGGTGGGTCAGGTGCATGGCAGGTCCTTCTCGCGTTGGTTGGCACGGCCTCTTCGCGAGTACTGCACAAGGCTCAAATCCTGTGCAGGCCCTGTGGGAGCGGGTTTACCCGCGAAGAGGCCATCAGCCTCACATCATAGGCCGCTTTCCATCCAATACCGCGCCCCGATTCACGGCTTGGCGGTCACCGCCACGTAGCCTTTGACCGAAGCCGGTGCCTGGGGCTTGGCCTTGTGCGCCAGCAGGTACTGGTAACGCCGCCATTCCTTGTCGATTTCGCTGAACGACATGAACACGCTGATACGGTCCTTGCCGGCCAGGTCCGGGCGCTTGCCGGCGTCGATCTCGCTGGTGGGAATGATGGCCACGTTGATGCCCACCACCTTGCCATCATCGGCAAACACCGGTCCACCCGACATACCCTTGGTGATCGGGCCGTCATGCACTGAGTAGAAGACGCTGCCAGGCGTACCTTCAAGCCGTACCAGTGACGGCAGGGCATGGCCCTTGCCCTGCATCGGCATCATGAAACTGTTGAAACCCACCGCCGTCACGGCTTCCCCAGGCACGTACTGGCGCCAGTGCGGCACGCTGCTGGCCTTGTGCTTGAAGAACGCTACGTCACCGAGGCCCTCGTGGACCACGTTGCGCAGGAAGGGGGTGTGTTTGGCGGTTACAGCGTAATCCTCGTTCCACTGGATGGCGCTGGCCATTAGCAACATCGGCAGCGGTGCACCGGAAGTGACCACGAAAGCCTGGCTGTAGACGGGGTCTGAAACGTACGACGTTGGCACTCCATTGCACCCACTGAGCAGCATCATTGCCGCCATGCAGGGCGCGATTGTTTTCATGTGTCACACAGGGTGTGGAGAAATGGGAGCGCAACTATGGCTAAGTGCCATTACGCTAGCAATACTTTCGGCATATATCCGACGAATGACAGCTTAAGTGTTAGTCATGACGGCGGCCAATAGAATGCAGGTATGGCTACAGGTCCCAGAGCCATTGGGGCGGCGTCAAAGTGGGGGGATTTTTTTCGGGCGGATCTGATGGGTGTGAGCTGCATTGGGCGACCCCACTGACAAGCTACCTTTTTCAGGGCGACCTGTTCATAGTTGCCAGTCGACTTACCCTGAAAGGAATCAGAACATTGTTTAAGCTAAATCCTCTGGTGCCGGAGCTGATTGTTTCTGATCTACCCCGCAGCCTGGCATTTTACTGCGGCGTACTCGGCTTCAAGATTGAATACGACCGGCCAGAAGAGCATTTTGCCTTCCTGTCTTTTGGTGGCAGCCAGCTGATGCTGGAGCAGGACTGGCAGAGTGAGTCACCCTGGCGGGTCGGCCCGCTGGAGCCGCCGTATGGTCGAGGCATCAACCTGTCGATCGAATGCGCTGATGCACTGTCCTTGGTCGCGTCGCTGGGGGTTGCAGGGCATAGCATCAGAAAGCCGATTGAAGAGTGTTGGTACCGCCAGGGCGGCATGCTGGTCGGCCAGCGCAATTTCCTGGTGCAAGACCCGGACGGCTACCTGCTTCGGTTTGCTGAAGACCTCGGCGTGAAGAGCGCCTGAGCCAAGGGCGGATGCACGGAAAAATTGACCCCAGGTTGCGCTCGATGGCGCCACATAACGCTATACAACCACACAGTTACTGAATTCTCAGCGCTTGTTGCCTCCGTGCACTTTCGAAACTAAGCCAGCATCTTTGCTCGAACTACCTTCCCTCTTTCGAGTGTTGAATGTCGCCATATCAACTATTTATGTCCCCTGCGCGATAGTTTCAAAATGGCTGAACTAAGTATTTGCCCACAGCGCTTTTTCCCGAAGCGGGTCATCAACAAAATAGCCGCCCTTCAATTTTAAGCATCAGCCTGACGCGGTGGCCGAAAGTTGACCGCGGCGGCTGGCGGCCAGGTAGGTGGCTCGTCGCCTGAGCTGATGAACCCACACCGATTACCAGGAAAGGAAAGTGTCATGGGAATGACGAGGCGTAAATTTTTGATCGGCGGCGGCGTCGTGGCTATTGCAGGTGGCGCAGGCATTCTGACCCCCTTGCTGACCCGCGAAGGCCGGTTGATCCCCGGCAAACCGCGGTTTGGTTTTGTAGAAGGCACCGAAGGTGCACTTCCCAAGCAGGCAGACGTGGTAGTTGTTGGCGCTGGTATTCTGGGGCTCATGACCGCGATCAATCTTGTCGAACGTGGCCTCTCGGTAGTCGTCGTTGAAAAAGGGGATATTGCCGGCGAGCAGTCATGCAGGTTCTATGGTCAGGTCATGACCTACAAGATGCCTGACGCGACGTTCCAGTTGCACCATCTTGCCAAACAACGGTGGCGCGAGATGAATGCCAAAGTGGGTGCAGATACCAGCTATCGCACACAGGGCCGGGTCGAAGTTCCTTTCGATGAAGAAGACCTGGAAAGCGTCAGAAAGTGGATTGATGTCAAAAGCCGGGAAGTGGCAGCGGACAACCCCTTCAAGACTCGGATCATTCAGGGGAATGAACTCGAACAGCGGCTGCGCGGTGCATCATCGAGCTGGAAAATTGCAGGTTTCGAGGAAGACTCCGGTAGCCTGGACGCCGAGCGCGCATCGTTTGTCATGGCGGAGTACGCCAAGAAAATGGGTGTGCGCATCTACACCCACTGCGCCGCAAGAGGCCTGGAAACCCAGGCAGGCGTCATTTCCGATGTGGTGACCGAGAAGGGTGCCATCAGCACTTCTCGCGTGGTCGTGGCAGGCGGCGCCTGGTCCAGGCTGTTCATGCAGAACCTGGGCGTCGATGTGCCGACCTTGCCGGCCTACCAGTCCCAGCAAATCATCAGCGCGGCACCCCGTGCACCGGGGGGCAACGTTGCATTGCCGGGGAATATCTACTTCCGCGAGCAGGCCGACGGTACATACGCCACCTCACCGCGCGTCGTCGTTGCCCCGGTGGTCAAAGAATCGTTCATGTATGGCTATAAATACCTGCCATTGCTGGCCATTCCCGACTTCCCGGTGCACATCTCACTCAACAAGCAACTGATCGATTCGTTCACTCAGCCCACCCAGTGGAGGCTGGACGAGGTATCGCCCTTCGAGAAAAACAGGCTGATGACGGCGGCCCCGGATATTCCAGAGCTGGACGCATCTCTGGAAAAGCTCAAGGTCGAGTTCCCTGCCTTCCAGGATGCCAAGTTGATCGATCAGTGGAGCGGTGCCATGGCCATCGCCCCGGATGAGAACCCGATCATTTCGCAGGTCAATGAGTACCCAGGCCTGGTCATCAACACCGCGACCGGCTGGGGTATGACGGAAAGCCCGGTGTCGTCCGAGCTGACGGCAGACCTGCTGCTTGGAAAGGCGCCGGTGCTGGACCCGAAACCCTTCAGTTTGTATCGATTCTAAGTACACATACCGCAATGGAATGACCCGTACACGCATCATCGGTGCGTGTACATTCTTGCGTAACCATCAGGAGAGAAATATGAAATTCGCTTTCAAGACCGTTGCTGCATTGGCGTTGGGATTAGCCGGTGCCGGCAGCGTTCATGCACAAGATATCGTGCGCCATGGCGCAGGTAGTTTCCCTATCTCGTCGGCTGTAGAGATTCCTGCCGGGAAGTCGATCGTCTACCTGAGCGGTTCCGTCCCGTCGGTGATTCATACCGACGCGCCCAAGGATTCGCTGGAAGCCTACGGTGATACCAAGGCACAAACCATCAATGTGCTTGAAAGCATCCAGCAGCAGCTGAAAGCGCTGGGTCTTGGCCTGACTGACGTGGTGAAGATGCAGGTATTCCTGGTGGGCGGACCGGAGAACGGCGGGAAGATGGATTTCGACGGTTTCATGGCCGGCTACACCCAGTTCTTCGGCCCAGCCGCCAAGCAGCCGGTGCTGCCTGCGCGCTCGGCGTTCCAGATTGCAGGCCTGGCGCACCCTGCCTGGCGGGTTGAGATCGAAGTGACAGCGGTCCGCCCCTGATAGGGCCTTTGCCTAGCCCGACAAAATCGTCGGGCACAAAAAAACCGACCATAAGGTCGGTTTTTTCCGGATTTTGGTGCCCCGAGGGGGCATCTACGGGCTGGTGGCAAAAGGGTGCAATAGATGACTTATGGCTTCAATGCACTGATTACAATAAGTTTTCGCCGATCCCCTCAGTGCACTACGCGGCGATTGGCTGCCTTGGCGTGATAGCCTTTACGCCACATTTACGCCAGCAAGGACAGAGATAGGGAATGGCATCATTTCGGAAGCGTAGCGGTGGCTGGCGAGCTGAGGTGGCTAGATTGGGGGTGAGGGACACCCGGACCTTCGCAACGAAGGCGGCTGCCATTGCATGGGCAACCACACGTGAGGCCGAGATTCTAGCGTCTGCCGGCGGGCCAAAGTGCTCTGTGGAAATGACTGTGTCAGAAGCGTTGCGTCGCTACAAGCAGGACGTAACCCCCACCAAGGCTGGGCAGAAATGGGAAGAGCTCCGGCTGAACAAGTTTGACGCAGAACTTGAATGGGTAGGGGAATTCATGTCGGACATCACCTCTGACCAGGTAGCCAAGTGGCGTGATGCAAGGCTTCGGGTAGTTGCCAGTCCCACCGTTCGCCGTGAGATGACATTGCTGTCGTCAGTGTTCGAGATTGCGCGTCGAGAATGGCGCACCTGTGTCGTTAATCCAGTGCGCGATGTGAAACGTCCGCTCAACAATCCGCCCAGGGATCGCCGCATCGAGCCGGCTGAAGAAACCGCTTTACTCAACCGGCTTGGGTACGTCGAAGCCGAAGCCCCTCTGACTCTTCACCAAGAGCTGGCCATGGCATTTTTGATCGCTCTGGAAACCGCTATGCGGCAAGGCGAAATTCTTGGGATCACCGCGAAGGCTGTGAACCTCAAACAGCGCTTTGTGCATCTTCCTTTGACCAAGAACGGCTCTAGCCGAAATGTGCCTCTCAGCAAGCGGGCCGTGGGATTGATCGGGATATTGTTGGGGGATAAGAAAGGTGCTGAAAAGTTGTTCAGGCTGACGTCCGCGTCGGCGGACGCAATGTTTAGAAAGGTGCGGGACGATGTGGCGATTGTGGGGCTTACATTCCATGACACCCGTCATGAAGCAATAACCCGATTGGCGAGAAAGGTTGATGTGCTCGATCTTGCTCGTATCACCGGCCACAAAGACCCTCGTTCATTGATGGTCTACTACAACGCCACAGCTTCAGAAATGGCATTACGCCTTGATTGAAAAAAGCCTGCACATGGCAGGCTTTAACTTTAGGCACGCTTCCTGGCGCGGGGCTCAGGCAGTCTTGCTCTGTTTTGCCTGCTCCAGGAGATCACTTCCCCAGCAAACCATCGCTTGGATGCCCGCTCTCCGGTAGCGCACGGCTGCATGCTTTCCGGGAAGGTGTCCTGCACAACGACCCGGCGTTCAACTGTGTATTGGGCCAACTTGAGATAGTCGGCAATATCCTGCGTTGTCCACAGTTGATCCTGAATTGAAATTTGCGGTCGTTTCAACTGATGGATCAGTTCGTTAAGCGAACTGATGAGAGCGGCGTTCTCCAGCATCAGCGTTTCGTTCGTGGGGGCGTGCACGTTACTCATTTCGGCTTTCTCTCAGCTGCTGCGCTGGGCGGTGAATTGAACGTGTGGGTCGGTGCTGCAGCGGCTGGCTGCGAACAGATCTTGCTGCGCCATCTGGGCCCCGAGCTTGGTAGCCAAGGCGCGTGCCGCTGCATCAGCGCTGATGGTGCTGCTGGCTGTAGCCTTCTCGCCCCGTGCCCGGGCGGTGTAAGTGCCGGCGCTGAGGCGAACGCTGATCACCAGGTCGGGGGTTGCTGTTTGATTAGCGTGCATATCGGCGGTCCTGCTGTGTTTTTTTTGCTTCGACGTTGGCCATGTAGGCCTCCCATTCAACAGATTTCCGTTGCTGGCGAATCTGGCTGCAGCGCTGGTGCTTCCTGGTGGAGCGGGCCTTGTTGCAGATGTCGCAGTGGTTGGGTAGGTCCAGCGAGTGGCTGGCCAGGCGGGGGCGAGTTTGTTGGCTCATAAAGTCGCCGCCGACAAGGCAACTTCATCGAAGTCGGGCAACGGGACGTCAGCCGCTACCACCCGGATCCCGCACCAACCGAAGCCGTCGCCTTCTCCATCCCCACCCCAGCCCTCGGTGTTGTGAAGCTCTTTGCTGAACCGCTCACCGATATACTTCTGCTTGGTGGTGAACTCGGCACCGCGGTCCTCGAGCATTGCGCAGATCAGGTCATGGCCAGCCATGCGGATAACCGTACGCACCACGCAGTCGTCTTCCTCGGCCAGGCGGCCATCGGCCCCAGTCCAGAAGCTGTTGATCAGTGCGGCTCGTTCGGGCGTCAGCCGATCCATGTTGACCTCGACTGTCACCTCGTAGTCTTTCCAGGGGTGCTTGATTTTGAAGCGCTTGATGTTTGCTGGAGTGGTCATGCTCGAGCTCCTGGAGCAAAGGTATTGAAGGGTTGGCCCGCGTCGTAGCGAGCAAGGAGGGTGGCGACGAGCTGGGCCTCTGCTCCATCGAGCACACCCAGGCGCCGGGCCATGTCGGCGGCGCCCTCGAGGCGAGCACGGGTGCTGGCCGAGCGGTGCACCTGGTGGTCGACCATGGCGGCGCCAATGACGCCGATGGCCAACAGGCGCGGGCTGTGCCCGGGCGCGGTTGTGGTAGGCTTCGCGGTACCGCTGCTTTGGGTCTGATTCATCGATCTTTCCTCTGTAGTGGTCGGCGTCGGGGAGGTGCAACTCCTCGGCGCCTTCTTTTGCCGGCTATCGCCGGTCCTTTCTCCGGTCAGCCGCTAGTCACGGCGTACCAGGAAAATCTCGAGGTCCTGCAGCTGGCCGTCGTCGTCGCAGCTGCTCCATTCCAGTACCGCCTGCACCTGGGCCCTGGTGCAGTCCATGACCAGGATCCCGCGCTCACCGCGTGCCACACGCACTTCCAGGATCTCCAGCAGGCCATCGGCGGCGTATGCGTCCGCGTAGATGTGCGGCACGGTTGCAGTTGAAGCCGGCAGTCGTGCGGTGACGAACCCCATCAGGTCCGGCGCCTCTACCTTCCAGTCGCTGTTGATTACATGAATGTCCATGGCGGTTACTCCCGGAACACAAAGCAGCGAACGGACTGGGGGATTTTTTGGGCTGGCAGTGCGGCCTGCAGGCGCGCCCGGATGACGCTCTCGGTCCGCTTCTGCTCCGACAGGCATTGGTGTGCACGGCAGTCCTTGAGCAGGCGCCGCAGTACAGCCAGCTCCGGGATCCGCTGCCGGTGCTCCACGGCCACTTCGGCGAATTGGTTGAGGTTGATGGCGATCTGGCCAGGGGTCTTGCTGTGGTTGACCAGAGGGGCCCCCGGCAGCGACTCGAGGTAGTCGTAGACCTGCCAGAACTCGTTCACCTCTTTCGGGTCGGTCGTGATCGCTGCCTGGCGCTCGCTGGCGGCCTTCTCGACGTACTTGCGGCACGCCTTGACCATGTGTTCCGGGATCTCGATCACCAGCTGCAGACAGTCCACCAGGGCCAGCATCATGGCGTGGTTCTTGATCACACGATCCGAGGTCAGCTTGCGGTTGGCCCACAGCTCGGCGCGGTACTTCGGATACAGCTCGGCAAAGCGCTTGAGGACCTTCGGCTCGGCCCGCATGGCTTTGATCATGAAGTGGCTGACGTCTTCGAGCTCGGTCTGCACGATCGCGTCAGCTGCCCGGCGGCTTGCCTCGGTGATCGTCGGCTTGAGGAACGGCAGACGGAAGATCCGGCTGATGATCGCTTCGTGACCGACGACGATGGCGTTCTGCGCGATGACGATCGAGGCGCGGAACGGCGGCTCGTAGGTGTCGTTGCTGTTGGACTTGACGCCACGGGTACGCAGCGTGCCGCCACCATAGAAATCCTTGAACTGGTCCCACTCAAAGGCCTTGGTGTTGTCCTCATTGGTGTTCCGGTCGGCCTCGAGCAGCACTAGGGGCAGGTTGGCCACCTGGCCCATGGCCCGGCTCAAGCCAGAGAACGAGCTCTTGGCCGGGTCGAAGCCTTCGTACAGACGGCCGAACAGCTTCCACAGGAACTTGATCAAGGTCGTCTTGCCCGAATCGGGTTCACCGGACATTTCCAGGAACGGGAAACTCTCGTGCTCGGCGCGGATCTGCTCGGCGAACAGGGAGCCGAACCAGTAGGTCAGGGCAAGGATTCCGTTCTCGCCAAAGCAGGTCCACAGGTGCTGCAGCCAGTCCTCGCGGTAGCCCTTGGCCTCCAGCTTGTTCTTGATCTTTACCGACTTCATCAGGCACTTGACGCGCTGCTTGCCGAACTCGAAGTAGTCCTCGTCGTTGGCCTTGTAGAGCGAGCCGTTGTGAATGGCGATGTCGTTGAAGATGTAGGCCTGGTGGTCGCGGCTGTAGCCCAGGAAGTCGATAGTTTCGACGGTCTTGAGGCCTTCGGTCTGCCGCAGGATGATCTGGTCGAGGTGCTTCTGCGTACCCAACCAGGTAGCGCCTGAGTACATCAGGCGGGTCTTGAACTCGCTGCTCGAGGAGATCTGTTTAGGCGTGAAGGTGTAGTTATCGCCGTTGTCATCGTGCTTGCCGGCCACTTGGAAGTAGAACCAGGCCTCGTTCGTGACATCGCTCACCTGCTTGTAAAGCGCCTCGAAACGGCAGTTGGCCAGAAGCTTCAGCGAGCAGACTTTCTTGAGCACATCGCGGCGGTCGTCGGCGTCGTCCTGGTCCTGGCTGCTGGCCAGCTCCTTGTTCTCCTCCTCGAGCTTGGAGAGGTCGAACTTGGCCCAGTACGTCTGGTTGCCGAAGTCGAATGCAAACTCCGTGAAGCCCTCGTCCCACATGTACATCAGCAGGGCCTTCTCCCGAGCGGTCGGGGCCAGTAGCAGATCGCCCTCATGGCGTGCAGCATCCAGATCGCGCTTGCGCTTGTGGGAGCGGGCTTGGCCTTCCTCCTCGAACTGCCAGCGCTGGTGCAGGTCGTTCCAGTCGACCTTTTTGTCACGCTGAGGAATGAGCGCGGCCTTGCACTCGAAGCCCATTTCCTTCGCCTGCTTGGCCCAGCGCTGCAGGTAGCCGCGGGCGGTGGGTTCATTGTCCAGGGCCCAGACCAAGGTGGGGAGGTTGCCCGGGCGCTTCTCGGCCAGCTGTTTCAACGCCTCAACCGGGAAATTCACACTCGACATGGCCGACACTGCGTCGATGCCGTTCTGCACCAGGGCGATGGCGTCGAAGATGCCCTCAACGATCCAAAGCTCCTGGACGGTTTCAAGCTTTAGGCTTGGCGGGCACCACCACTGGCCCTGCGCGCTGTAACCAAACTTGAAGCGGGCCTTCATCTTCCCGAAGCGGGCGGGGCGGTCGATCAGGCGCTCCCAGTATCCGCCGTTTGGCAGCGGGAACCGGACCGTGGCGCTGGCTTCGCCGCTTTCCTGGTTGACGTAGTTTTCCTGGGTAAACCAGCCAGTCATCTGCCAGGCATCGAGGCCCCGGGAAAATTCCAGGTAGGTGCGGGCGGTCAGGTTCGGGTCGCTCTCTGTGGCCGGTGCACGCTTGCTCCAGTCTTCAAACAGATCCTCATAGATGCCTTTGACATGCTCGATGTGGCCGCAGCGCTCAGGACGCCCGCAGCGGATCTGCCACGGGTTGTCATGACGGGCATACAGCTCTTTCTTTCCACAGGCCGGGCAAACGCCGCCACGCATGTAGTTCGTGCCGGTGCGCAGCTTCAGGCCGAAATCACTTTCCAGCCGTTGCAGCACTTGTGAGCGGATATCTTCATTCATCATGTCGGTTACTTCGCAGTTTTGAGGCTGTAGGTCAGCGCGCCGATCAGTCGGCGTTGTGCGCCCATGACGGGGTTCTTCAGGACGATTGCGGTGTGGCGGTCTTTCTCCGCCACGTAGCGGTAGGTATCCGTCCACCAGTGCTCAGTCAGCGCTTGGCGGTATTCGGACTTGAGCAAAGCCAGCAGGGCCGTGGCCTGCTCGGGGCTCATTTCCGCCTTGATCACCATCTTGTTATCCATCGAAACCTCGACTTCGGACGCAGCTCACCCAAACCCACGGAAAGCGGGGCAGGGCAATGGGTTGGGTTAGATGCGCGCTGCGCGGGGGTGCGAGCGGTCAGCTGCGCCCAGGCCAAGGTCGGTCATGGCGAGGTGCACGGCTTTTTCAGCAGTTGGGTCAGAAACGTTGTGGTCGGCGACCAGATGGCCAACAGCACGGGTGAACAAGCGGTCGTCGCCGCTCAGGTGTTCGGCCTGGTGGCGCTGCAGGTAATGCATCGCCGAGGATTTGAGTACGTCCTGGTAGTCCGGGTGCGTGGTGCTCATGCTGCAACCCCCGCACGGGCCCGGTGCAGCGCGATTGCTGACAGGACTTCGGTGTGACGAGCAGACATGTGGGCCTCATGGGCACGCAAGATTTCTTCCGCCTCGGCGCTGGAAATCGAGCCATCGGCCAAGGCTTTGGCAATCTCGAGGTCAACAGCGCCGCGGCGGGCAGAGGTGACCATCGACATGGTGTAGAGCTCGACGTTGTCCAGTACTTCGACGTCAGCAACCTTGACGAAAATGCCGCCGTACAGCGAGGCAATGAACTCAGGCAGGAACGTCGTGTGCGCTGTGGTCTCCAGCTGACACAGCTGCAGGTCATTGAGCGGGCGGGCGTTGTTGTTTTCGTAGGCGTGGTTGTCGAACTTCTTGAGCTCGAGGCCGAGGTGGGCAGCAGCTTGGGCCCGGCCGCCCGGGTATGCGCGGATGATCGCGCTGACCACGGCTTTCCTTGTCTTGAGAACTGAGCGATTCATGTTCTGGTTCATCCCTAGTGGCCAGTTGCTTTACTCTTCGATCACGCCGTCTTTGATGCCCAACAGGACAGCTGCACGGTGTGCCTCCCCCCGCCGACACTGGCTCTGACCCCTTAGCACCGCATACACGGTGCTGGGGTTTAGGTCGTTCTGAAGTGCAAAACCTTTCACCGTCTGGCCACGACGCTCTAGTTCTTCGCGTGCTCGTTGACGGGCTTGCTCGTTGATCGGGGTCTTAGGCATAGTGCATTTCCATGCATTTTCGTGTGAGTGAGAATGCAGAATGATGCACCATGATGCATTTGTAAATACCTTGGATGAAAGATTTTGCACGATTCGAAAGAGATCGGGGCCAGGTTGCGCGACGAACGGAAACGTTGCGGACTGACCCAAGACCAGGCTGCCGCCGGATGCGGCATCGTTAAGCGAACCCAGGCCAATTACGAGGCAGGGGCAAGCGATGCCACGGCTTCCTATCTGAGCAAAGCTTGGGTTATGGGCTTCGATGTGCCTTACATCCTGACCGGTGTTCGCCAGACAGCTGCCCGTGAATCCCTCAGCCTCGAAGAGGACTCGGTTATTGCTCAGTACAGGCTGATTCCCGAGGAAGATCAGCGCGCCCTGCGTCGCTTCCTGAAGGCCATGTTCGATGACGCTAACCAGTAGGTCGCCATCCATTCGTCGCGCTCCCATTTGAAGCCTGAAAACTGCCCTGTTAACTCCAAATTCACATTGCATATCAAGGAGTTAGCAAATGTTGAATTTGGCAGTAGCTGAGCAGGATTGCGCTGAACTGGTGGACTTCGAGTGGTCCTGCTTGAGCGAGAACGAGCGGCGGTTAATTCGCCTGTTTCGCCAGATGGCCGAGCTGGAACGACGTCAGGTCAGGCGCTTGATTGACCAGTTGGCCAATAACCCGGACGACACGGAATCCTGAGTCATCCAAACAAAACCGCCGACCAATCGGTCGGCGGTTCTTATCAGGCTGCGGGTCTGCTCATGTGCTCGAACAGTTCCCTCTGTTGCTCTGCCGGAAGGCTCCTGAAGCGATCCAGGATTAGCGTATCCAGCTGCTGAGCGGATGGCCGCAGCGTGTGTGAAAACGTGAGTTCAGATACCCACGTGTGGCCGCACTTGGCGTCCAGGCATTGGCAGTACAGCTTAGCGTAGGCGCGGGTTACCTCTTCCCGCGAGCTGATCCGGCCTTTATGGCCACAAGTCGTGCAGTTGACTCGCATGGTGTCCCTCCCCAGGGTTCAGATGCGCCATCATTATGCCGTCATTTTCCAGTTACTTCACCTGCGAATCTTTACCGGATGTAGTGGATTCGTTTGCTGTTTTGGGGTCTTTCCAGCCAATCCGCCTGTCTTCACGCAGTGTGTCATTGACCTGGTTAAACATCTGGCAGATGGGCCGGATCTCGTTGTTCGTGTAGACCCGATCGATCTTCTCGATGTCACCAAACCCTGCGCTGTTCTCGGGAATGATGCCGGCCAGGGCCGGGTTCATGCGCCAAGCCGCGATGATGTCGTTGCGGGTAATGTTCTTGACCTTTTCGAGGTCGTCCTTCGACTGGAAGTCGCCGACCGGGATGATTTGAATGGCCTTCTCGGCGCCGCCTGGGATGTTCACGAACATGCTGCGGAAGTTACCCACACCCTTGCTGCCGGAGATCTGCGCCTGCAGCTCCTTCTCGTCGGCCTCGCTCATGTTCGGGTCGTTGGAGTAGAAGATGTAACCAACGTGAGCGCCGTTGTTGTAGTAGCGCCGGCGGAACAGGGTGGCGGACTCGTTCAGCAGCAGCGCCTGCAGGCCGCCCAGGTAGTCGGGAATCCCGTAAATATTCTGCTGAACGTCGTAGTTGAGAATGTGTTCGACCTCCTCCTGGTCGAACTCAATGCGACTGCCATCCGGCATCAGCATCACAAACCCACCGTCGACCTTCACCCGCATATTGATCGCCGGCAGGTGTTCCATCTCGATCACCTGGCCAAAGGCGTTCCGCTTGCGCAGCAGGTAGGCCTCGCCGAAAACGACGAAATCCAGACCTGACCGGTTCATCGCTTGCAGGCTGAAACCACGCGACGGGATGAATTCACGCAGCAGCAAGTTGCGCTTGAACGGCGGAATGGCGCCGTGGTGCGCGTTCGCCCGCAACAGCTTGGCCAGGCCCATGCGAGAGGCAGGCGGCGTGTACAGCGTGCCGTCGTTGCTGGGAAACACGCCCAGGTAATTGCCCATGTTTTCGGTCAGTACGGCCTCGGGAGCGCCGAACGTGAAGGCTCGCACGGGTTGTCTGGCTGGTTGCTGAATCAGTTGATCTGGAGGCATGGGTACCTTGTCCGCTGGTGACGTAGCGGCTGCGCCGCTGCCGGTTGTTGTTGAGGGGTTCGTTGTAGAGGGCGTGCATGATGGCCCACGCTATATCGGCGTGGCCGGTGGCCTCTGTACGGGATGCGCTGTAAGTGACCTGGCCGCTGGCGGTGGTGCCGCGCTTGATCGTCAGGAAGGCCTGCGCGATGTCGCTCCAGCCAGCATCCCACTCGATTCGGGAGTGCTGAATGGTGTCCTGGGCCTTGAGAACCAGGGCGTTCTTCGCTTCCAGGCTGTAATGGATCGATTGGGCCCGCGGGTAGAAGTCGCGCACCATGTCGAACACCCCGTAGCCGATCCCAGTGGTATCGATGCCGATGTGCTGGACGTTGAAACGCTCGGTGAGCTTCTTGATCTGGCTGGCCTGGTACTTGAATGACTGGCCCCGCCAGCTGTGCTTCTCCAGGATCCGGAACTTGGCTCCCTGCTCGAGCGGTGGCGCGATAACCACGCACGTTGCGTCGTCCCGGGTTCGGCTGGGGTCGTAGCCGACCCAGACCGGACTATTGCCGTACGGCCGGAGGTCGTCTGGATCGAAGTCTGTCCACAACGACAGGTCGCTGTAACAGCGCTCCAAGTCGGACAAGTGGAAGGCCCCTTGCGAGCTGTCGATGAATTTGCACATGAACAGCTGCTCAAACGCATCGTCGTCGTACTCCAGCTGCAGCTGCTCGAGGTCGAACAGATCGCAGCCGCTCTTGATCGCGTCCAGGATGGTGATGGTCTTGCGCCACTGACCGTCCGGGCACAACGCGCCGGCGCTGTATTCCGTCGCCGCTGGCCATTCCGCCACAGCAGGGGTGCCGCGCTTCTTCTTGCGGTTGCGGAAGGACTCGCCGGTCCAGAAGGGATAGGCCTGGTGCGTGACGGCGCTGGGCGTCGAGAAATAGGTTTTGCGCCATTTCTTGTGGGTGGCCATGGCCGAAGCCACTTTGTTCAGCTTCTCGAAATCCTTGATCCAGAAGTATTCGTCGACGTAGACGTGCCCGTGGTGGCCTTGGGCGGTGCTGCTGTTGGTACTCAAGAACCGCAGCTCGGCCCACGGCTTGCCGTCCTTGCTCAGGACAATGGGGTTGCCGGTGAGCTCAAGGCCGAACCATTCCATGGCGAACGAGATGATGTAGCTGCGGAAGATTTCGGACTGGGCCCGGCTGGCCGACAGGAATACCTGGTTGTCACCGGTGAGCACGGCATCCATGAATGCCTCGCCGGCGAAGTAGTAGGTCAGGCCTACTTGGCGGGATTTCAGGATGTTGCGGATCCGGGCGGTGAGCGGGTTCTGCTTGGCGGCGAACAGCTCTTTTTGGTAGCCGAACATCTTGCTGATGAACTTGTCGAGGAAGTCGACCTCAGTCAGCCCGGTGACGTCGTTTTTGGGCGCCTTCGGCTTTTTGCCTTCACCGCGTTCGCCTTTCCGGCGCTGACCTCGCTCCTCACGCCGCGGCTGATCATCGCCCTGGCTTACAGCAGGTTCGGCTTGTGGTGCAGGTGCGGCCGGTTTGGCGCACTGCTTGGCCAGGCGCTCGCGCTGGGTGATGAGCCTGTCGAGCTCGTTTTGCTCGGCCTCGCTCAATACCCCGGGCTTTTCATACAGCAAGGTAATGCGACGGCTGACGGCGGTCAGCGGCTCCTCGTCGGTGAGCATGTCCTCCCATAAGCCCTGCCGGATCCAGTAGTAGACGATCCGGACGTTAGGCAGCCCGAGTTGCGCCTGGATTTCCTTCGCCTTGCAGCGACGCAGGAAAAGGCGTTTGGCAGCTTCTTTGACTTCGTTCGAGTAGTACATGCGGCGCAGTCTAAGCGCCGATCAGGATGCTAACTTCCGGTATATTTCCGCATTTATCCTATAACGTGCAAATAGGAGGTGAGCGCAGTTAAACCGTTTGTTGCAGACGGCTCGACTTCATATGGTGGGGGCCTCAAAGCCATGAACCAGCAGACTCCCCCATGCCCCGTTCCCTCGTTTCGTACTGGAAGCGCGTTGCCAAAAGCGGTCCCACTGTGGATGGCCGCGAGATCCTTCCCCAGGAACTGCGCGATATCGCCGAGACGTACAACCCATCGGAATACACCGCAGTGATCTGGTGCGAGCACGAGCGCTGGTATGGCTCGCACGGGACAGTCTTCTCGGTTCGCTTGGTTGAGCAGGCCGAGGATCTGAAAGAAGGGCAAGTCGCCCTGGAAGCGCAACTTAAGCCCAACGATCGCTTGCTGTGGCTCAACGATCAGGGCGAAAAGCTGTTCTCCAGCATCGAAATCACCCCCAACTTCGCCAACACCGGCAAGGCCTACCTCACCGGCCTGGCTGTCACTGACTCGCCTGCCAGCCTTGGCACGCAAGAGCTGTATTTCTCCAAGCGCACCAGCCGGGCCGCCTACTACAGCGTCCCGCTCGAGCTGGGCGCATTCCAGGACGACAAGGGTGGCCAGAGCGAAGAAGGCAAGCTTCTGCGCATGTTCACCAGCCTTTTCAAACGCTTTGCCACCGAAGAACCGGCGGGTGAAGCAGCCGACGACACCCCTACCGAGAGCAAACCCCCAATGGATGAAGCTACCGCCAAGGCCATTCAGGCCCTGATCGAGCAGCAGATGATCGTCACCGCTGGCCTGCAGGCCATCGTCGATGGCTTCGCTGAAGTTGAACCTGAGCCGGACGAAGAGCCGATCAATGACGTCCAGGAAGCCGTTGACGCGATTGTCACTGCCGCCGAGGAAGAGAAGCAGCTGAGCAAGCGCGGCGGCAATAAGTCGCTGCAGGCCAGCTTCGAAAAACTGCAAAAGCAGTTCAACCAGCTGGCGAACACTGCCCAGACCCGCCAGGTGCCACGCACCACCGGCGGCAACGTCGAAAAGAAGCGAGTGCTCTGACATGTCGAAGAACCTGAGCGCCAATGGCGCCAAGCAGTTCTCAGCGCTTGCTGTAGCGATCGCTGAGACCTATGGCGTACCTGACACCACCAAGATGTTCGCGGTGGAACCGTCCATCGCCCAAGAGCTCAACGACAAGATCACCGAGCGCGCGGATTTCCTCCAGCGCATCAACGTGATCATGGTCACCGAGATCAAGGGCGAGAAGGTATTCCTGGGCGTCAGCGGCCCGATCACCAGCCGCACCGACACCAAAACCAAGGAACGCGACGCCAAGGACATGTCCGACCTGGACAATGATGGCTATGAGCTGCACCACACTGAATCCGACGTGGCGCTGCCGTTCGCGAAGATTGATGCTTGGGCGAAGTTCCCGGACTTCCAGGACCGTTACTCGGCAGCGGTGCAGAAGCAGATCGCGCTCGATCGCATCATGATCGGCTGGCACGGCGTGACCGCCGCCGTTGATACCAACCGCGTAACCAACCCGATGCTGCAGGATGTGAACAAGGGCTGGCTGCAGATCGCACGAGAGAAGATCGCGGCCCAGGTGTTGAAGGAAGGTCAGGTCGGTTCCGGCAAAATCACCCTGGGCCCTGGTGGCGATTACGCGAACCTCGACGCCCTGGTGCACGATGTGAAGCAAATGATCGATCCGGTGTTCCGCGATGCCGGCGACCTGGTCGCGATCATCGGTAGTGACCTGCTGGCCGCTGACAAGGCCCGCCTCTATGCCAACCAAGCCGGCACCCCGACCGAGAAGGAACGCATCGAGAGCGCGCAGGTGATCGCCACCTACGGCGGGCTGCCGTCCTTCACTGTCCCGTTCTTCCCGGCTGACGCGGTGGTCGTCACCAGCTTCGACAACCTGTCGATCTACGTCCAGGACACCAGCTGGCGTCGTCATGTGATCGAAAATCCGAAACGCTCCCGCGTCGAGGACTACAACGGTCGGAACGAAGGCTATGTGGTCGAGCAGCTCGAAAAGTTCGCTGCAGCTGAGAACGTGGAGCTGACCGCATGAGCCTGGCGCTGGCGCACAAGCGGCGCACACTCGGACAGGGCACGGCCGCTGCTGTAGCCAGTGCCACCCCGGCGGCTTACTCCCCGGCGGCAGCCATGGCCAGCCCGGCCAATGCCCAGAAGCACTACAAGTTGATCGAGGACGCACTGCTGGTCGACCTCGAGCGCTTGTCGGGCTTCAACAGCCTCGAGCAGCGGCAGGTAATCAAGCGTGACGAGCTGCTGCCCAAATACCTGGAGTATGTCGGCCGTTACCGCGAGTCCGGCCTGAATTTCCCCAATCAGGTGCTGATGTACACCATGGTCTGGCTGTTCGACACCGCGCAATTCGAGCAGGGCCTGGAGCTGGCGGGCTTCGCCATGTCTCAGGATCAGAAGCTGCCATTCGATCGCGATGTGCCCACGTTCATTGCCGATGAGGTGATCGCCTGGGCTGAGGTTGAACACAAAGCAGGGCGCAGCCCCGAGCCTTATGTGTCGGACATGCTTCCTTGGGTAGACGGTCAGTGGAAGCTCTACGAGCGCATTCCAGCCCGCTATTACCGTCTGCTGGGGATTCTGGCCATGGAGCGGCGCGATTGGGCTGTAGCTATCGCGCACTTTGAGCGAGCCGAAGCGTTGTACCCGGAAATCCGCGTGACGACGCGCCTGGAAGGCGCCCGCAAGGCGCTGGCCAAGCAACAAACCGGACAACCCACTGCATAACCGTCTTCCCCCCCGCAGGGAGTTGCTACGGCAAGGCCGAGTCATTCATGACCACCGACCTTTCCGCAGCAGCAACCTGCCCTATTCGAGTGGCCAGCGATGAGCTTTTCAGGCAAGCCAACAACCGTGGTGGACCAGACCATCGAGAACAATGGCTTCTGGCCGGACCTCTCTCTGGCTGAGTACCAGAAGGCTTACCGCCTGCCCGGTGAATACCTGAGCGAGACGCTGGTCACTCAACTTTTTGTGGCCATGGGCGAAGTGAATGCCGACCTGGCCGGCGTCGAGGAAGCGATCAAGGCAGCTGGCGTCTCGAACCTCCAAGCTGCATCCGACCCCATGACGGTCCAAGGCTGGGGTTATGGGTTCAAGGTCGGACTATACAAGCGCGCTGTGTACTGCCGGGCCAAAGCAACTGCGCTCACTGACTTCGCGACCATCAACCGCCGGGAGCCAGCCGAGAACCTTGGCAAGGAAGCGCCCGAGCGTACTGAGACGTTCCTGGCCTACAGCCAGCAAGCCATCCGCACCCTGCAAGGCCGCGGCCGCATAACGGCGGTGCTGCTGTGATCAAGCTGCAGGCGCTGACCCGTTATCTGATCGAGCGTCAGCTGGTGCTGCCTGAGCAGCTCGACAGCTGGACCGACCAGGTGCAAATGGACCTCATCTGGAAGCCGGGCGAGGAAGGCATGCACATGAGCGATATGCGCTACACCGCGACTATTGCCATTGAGCGTTTCGCCGACCAACCGGTTCGCCTGCTTGCTCTGGTTGGCAGCTGGCTTGAGCAAAATGACAAGGATCGTGAAGGCCTGCCCAGCGTCACCTTTGACGTGGTCATGCTCGATAACGATCTGGCTGACGTGGATATCAAGGTGCAGTTCCTCGAACCCCAGCACCTGGTCGAGGACCCTGACGGCGAGATCATCGCATTCAACAGGACTTGGACCCTTGCCCCGTTTGAGCTGTGGGTGGCCGAAGCCGGGGAGGTGAGTGCTGATGGCGCCTAACGATCTCGCCCTGGACGTGCGTGGAATGCTCGAGGCCGAGAACCTTCTGGCGCTCCTGGACCTGCCGCTGGCCAAGCGCAAGCGCCTGCTCAACAACGTCAGCAAGCGCGTGCGCACGCTGAGCCGGCAGCGCATCCGCAACCAGAAGAACGTTGACGGGACACCTTTCGCCCCGCGCAAGGACGGCACCAAGGGCAAAAAGAAGATGGAAGCGGGCCTCGGCAAGCTCCTCGAGGTCACTCGCCTCAGTGGAGACGAGGCCGAACTGGGCTGGCGGAATGCGCTGACCCGCTGGGTCGCCACGCAGCAGCACAACGGCGTATCCGAGCGGCGTACAGCAGCGCAAATGCGCCAGTGGAACAAGGTCCCCCCCGGTACCGCAGCGACCGAAAAGCAGGCCAAGCGCCTGCGTCAGCTGGGGTTCAAGGTTCGCTTGCCCGGCAAGAAGGCCGTGTCGAGGCCCTCGGCCGCATGGATCCAGGAGCACCTGAACTACGCCAAAGCTGGCTTGCTGATCCGCATCCTCGATACAGAACGAACCGCTACTTCTGGCGCGCAGAGCTGGGAAATCTCCCTGCCGGCTCGCCAGTTCCTGGGCGCGAGCAGCAGCGAAACCAGCGAGCTGGTGAACCTGGTGCTGCGCCAGATCCTCAACTCACCTGTTTAACGAGGCGTACATGGCACTCGGCAAAGTCAGCACCTATAACCTCAACCTCGGCCAAGGCGCTGTGACCGAAGTTGAGCGCTATTTCCTCTACATCGGCAGCGCGTCCAAGAACAACGGGCAAATCCTCGCCCTGAACCAGGACAGCGATCTGGATGTGCAGCTGGGCGTAGCAGCAAGCGAACTCAAGACTCAGATCACCGCAGCGCGCCTCAATGGCGGCGATCGCTGGGCTTGCCTGGCGATGCCACTGGGCACCACTGACACTTGGCAGGCTGCCCTGACCAAGGCCATGCAACACGGCTACTCGGTAGAAGGGGTAGTGATCACCAAGCCGGTGACCGCTGCAGCTGACCTGTCTGCGATGAACGACGCAGCTGTGGCGGTGGGCAACACTTACGCCCGGCGCGTGTTCGTCATGGCAGCCACGGCCGGCATCCAGGCGCAGCAGACTTGGAGCGAGTACCAGATCGCCCAGAAAGCAATCACTGAAGGCTTGTCCGCGCCGCGGGTGATGGTAGTGCCTCAACTGCACGGCAATAACTTGGGCGTGCTGGCCGGCCGCCTGGTCAATGCCGCCGTCAGCATTGCCGACAGTCCTATGCGAGTGGCCACCGGTGCCGTCCTGGGGCTGGGTGAAACCCCAACCGATAAAGACGGTATCCCGCTGCAGATGGCCACCCTGGCGGTGCTCGATGCTGCACGCCTGTCCGTACCGCAGACCTACGCAGACTATCCGGGCGTGTTCTGGGGCGATGGCAACCTGCTCGATGCTCCAGGCAGCGACTACCAGGTGATCGAGAACCTGCGTGTGGTGGACAAGGCAGCCCGCCGCGTCAGGATCCTGCTGATCCAGCGCATCGCCGATCGACGCCTGAACAACTCGGCAAACAGCGTGGCCAAGAACATCACCGCCCTGATGGCGCCACTGCGTGCGATGGCCAAGTCCACCACCGTCGGCGACCAGGTGTTCCCGGGCGAGATCGAGCAGCCCAAGGATGGCGACATCGTCATCAACTGGCTCAGCAAGACCTCGGTAGTGGCCTACCTGACCCTGCGCCCTCTCAACTGCCCGAAAGACATCACCGCGAACATCGCGCTGGATCTTTCCACCGCCGACTCGGAGTAACCCATGTCCAAACTTAGCGGCAAAAACTTTGATGTGAACCTGGGTGACAGCCTGCTCCATGTTGAGTCGGCTTCGCTGGACATCACCGACAACAGCGCTGTGGCTCAGACCAAGGGCGTCCCCAACGGGGATGTAGACGGTGACGTTTCGGCCGCTGGCGAAATCGAGGTGGATAGCACCAATTTCAACCTGATCATCGCCCAGGCCAAGGCTGCCGGCAGTTTCCGCGAGCTGGAGCCATTCGACATTGTCTTCTTCGGCAAGGTCGGTGACGAGGAATGCCGGATTGAGGCCTTCGGCTGCAAGCTGCGCGTCTCCAGCCTGCTGGCCATCGATCCGAAGGGTGGGTCGAAGACCACCCACAAGCTCCCGTACGACGTCACCAGCCCGGACTTCATCAAGATCAACGGCGTGCCTTACCTGTCGGCGGCCGAAGTCGAGGGCCTGACCTGATGGTTTGCCCGTTTGATCGCGCCCAGGCCATCGAGCAGCGCCAACGTGACCAGGCGATCACTGCCGTCCTGGGCCGTGCGCGCTCGAGCGGGCCGAGCCTGACCCACTGCGAAGACTGCGGCGGTGAGATCCCCGAGGCGCGCCGCGCCCTGGGCGGCAAGACCCGTTGCGTTCCTTGCCAGTCCACCTTCGAGAAAGGGCGTCAACGATGAGCACGAATCAGGCCGCGCAGGACACTGTTGTTGCCCTGGCCAAGGCCTCGCCCGCGATCGGCGTGGCCGCAACCGGGGTAACGGGCGCCGTCGATTGGTCGTCGGTCGCCTACATGCTGACCGCCGTCTACATGGTGCTTCAAATCCTGCTTCTGGTACCGAAATACCGCCAGATGCTGCGCGATTGGAAGGTCAAGCCATGAGTCTGCGCAACAGGATCCTGACGGGCTCAATCGCCCTGGTGCTGAGCAGCAGCGGGCTAATGGCCTTCCTGGGCAAGTGGGAGGGCGACGGCCAGAACGTCGTCTACGCCGATCAGCTGGCCCGGGGCCTGCCAACTGTGTGCAAGGGCATCACCCGCTACACCAGCCCTTACCCGGTGGTAGTGGGTGACTACTGGTCGCCGGCGCGCTGTGCCGAGGTGGAGCAGCTGGTGGTGGAGAAGGGCCAACTGGTGCTGGCCAGCTGTTTGACCAATGACAAGATCAAGCAGAACACCTTCGACGCGCTGTCGAGCCATGGGCACAACTTCGGCGAGCCCAGTACCTGCGCGAGCCGGGCCGTGGGCCTCATCAACGCTGGCCGCATCGCCGAGGGCTGCCGAGCGCTGGCCTGGGGCGCTGATGGCCGTCCGGTTTGGGCCTTCGTCACCGACGCCAAGGGCAACAAGGTGTTTGTTCCCGGGCTGCATGCCCGCCGGCTCGATGAAATGAGGCTGTGCCTGCAATGACCATGGATTCAGTGCGCTCCGTCCTGACCCTGTTGCTGTTGGCGGTGCTGTCTTGGGCGGCCTGGGACTACAAGGACCAGCTGGTGACAGTACGGGCGGAACGCGACAGCGCGCAGAACGAGGCAGCTGGTCTGCGTGAGGCCGCCAGGATCACCGGCGAGTACTTGGCCACCGCTGCCGCCAATGACGCCAAACACACCGAGGAACTGAGCAATGCCCTCAAGACCAACCAGGATCTGCGCACTTCTGTCGGCACTGGCGATCAGCGGCTGTTCATCCAAGCCAGCTGCCCCGCCGCAAACGTGCGCGCCGATTCCGCCGGCGCCGGCGTGGCTGATGCAGGCGCCCCCGAACTCGCAGCAAACGCTCGACCGGATTATTTCACCCTCCGCGATCAGCTCGCCCTCAGCAAGCAAATGATTCTGGGGCTGCAGGACCACATCCGCAGCTTCTGCACCACCCAACCCACCACTACTGGAACCGCACCATGACCGAAGCCAACCGCACCATCACCCTGGAAGTCAAAGAACAGGAGTTCGACTTCACCCTGACGCCCCAGGACATCACCAAGTACTTCAACGGCACCACCCAGGCCAACAAGGTGGCCCCGGCTCACAACCTGCTGATGAGCACCGTCAAGCAAGAGCAGAAGGCTTCCCTCAAGCCGTTCTTGGCCAACCCGGTTTACACCATGACCCTGGCCAGTGCCCTGGTCGAGGAATACGCCCCTGACCTGGGCGTGATCGTAAAAAAGTCCTCGAGCACGCTGACAGCCTGACGGAAAACAGCTTCGGCCAGCTCTGTGCCCTGCACCAGCGCTGGCTTCCCGGTACCGAGCCCTCAATCGAGAACCTGGGCACCGCGAAATGGCTGGAAGACGAGTATTGGCGACGGACTGAAATTGCCGTCGCCAACGGCATTGCCCACGCACTGAACGGATGACCTCATGGCTGATCAATCTGCCCGCTTGGCCTTCATCCTGAGCCTGACCGACAAGGTCACCGGCCCAGCGAGCAAGATCAAGAACACAATCACCGATCTGGCCGACTCCGGCGCGGCGAACATCGTGCGCATGGGGGCTGGCTTTGTCGGTATGCGGGAGTCGTTCGAGGGCATCACTGCCATCCTGGACCCTGCGCGGCAGTTGAACGCGGCCCTGGGCGATGTTCGGGCGATGGGCACGGCCGAGGACGCGCTGTCCTCGCTCAACGCCAAGGCGCTGGAATTCTCCGTGCAATACGGGGCAAGTGCCGTGGACTTCGTTGCCTCGGCTCGCTCCATCGAGGGCGCCATTCAGGGGCTGGTCGGCAACCAGCTGGCCACCGTTACAAATGCCAGCAGCGTGCTGGCCAAGGCCACCAAAGCCGATACCGAAACGACCAGTCAGTACCTGGGCAGCATGTACAACCTGTTCAAGTCCGAAGCCGACAAGGTCGGGCGCGTGCAATGGGTCGAGCAGCTGACCAGCCAGACGGCCCTTGCCGTGAAGCTGTTCCGCACGGACGGCGCGCAGCTGAAAGATGCCTTCAAGGAAGCGGGCGCGATCGCAACGGCGTCGGGCGTCAGCTTCGCCGAGCAGATGGCGGTAATTGGCACGCTCAGCAGCACCATGGAAGGCGGGGACGCCGGCGGGCGCTACAAGGCGTTTTTCGAGAACATCGGCAACGCCTCGGAAAAACTGGGTATCAAGTTCACCGACGCCACCGGCAAGGTTCTGCCGATGGTCGACATACTCGGCAAGTTGCAAGGCAAGTTCGGCGATCTCAAGAACGCCGCAGGCAACGCCAAGCTGGTTGAGGCGTTTGGCGGCGAAGGCGCCCAGGTGATCGGCGCACTGGCCATGGACACCGATCGACTGCGCAACGGCATCGCCGAGCTGGGCAAAGTCCGCGGGCTGGAGAACGCCGAGAAGATGGCTAAGGCCATGGTCGACCCGTGGGAGCAATTCGGCGAAGCGGTGCAGGCCCTGCGTATCGCGTTCGGCCAAGCGCTGATTCCTATGCTCACTCCGCTCATGAACAAGTTAGTCGGCATCGGCCAGACGCTGACCCGCTGGACCCAACTGTTCCCGAACATCACCAAGGCGCTGGGCATCGCCACGCTGGCCGTGCTTGGCATCATCACCGCGATGTCAGCTCTGACCCTCGTCGTCGGCATGGGCAGGATGGTTTGGCTTGGGCTGGTCGTGGTCTGGAAGATCCTGACCTGGACGGGTTACCGCTCAATTGCCATGTTCCTGTACCACACCGTGATGATCGCCGGTTTCGTCGCGGGCATGGTGGCCATGTACACCTGGATGGGGCTGGTGCGCGTCGGGATGCTGCTGTGGCAAGGCGCCATCTGGCTGGTCAATGCCGCCATGACGGCCAACCCGGTGCTGCTGATCGTTGCCGGCATCGTCGCCCTGGGCGTGGCCGTTGTGGCTGCGATCGCCTACTGGGACCAGTGGACCGGGGCGCTGATGAATACGGCGGCTTTCCAGTGGATCAGCGCGCAGCTGCAGAGCCTTTCTGATTGGTTTGGCTCGATTGGCGGCTGGACTGGTGTGGCTAGCGCGGCTTGGAGCGGCATCGTGGCCATCTTCAAGAACTCCATCAACAGTCTGATCGGGATGCTCAACAAGATCCCGGGCGTAGAGATCGACACTGTTTTCAGCGATTTGCCGAAGGTCCCTCAGATCCCGGGAGCATCAATGCCCGCGGCCGTTGCTCCGACCCTGGGTGACCAGGCTGAGCAAACGCGGCAGCGACTGAATCAATCCGGCACAGGCATCAGCCCGAAAGGCCCCTCGGCTGTACCGCCTGGCGGCCTGCTGCGATCGATCCAGAACACCACCAATAACAGCAGCGAGCAGAACAAGAAGCTGCAAGTCGAGAACATGAACATCACCACCAGCAAGGCCATCACCCCGCTGGAAGTCGAAAACATGATGAATATGGCGATTGGCTGATGGGCATCTACATCGATCTGCTGATCACCAACAACGACCTGACTCTGGACCCCTCGAACCAGCCTTTGCTGGTCGAGGACCGGGCCAGCATCGCCCAGGACATTGGCCACATGATCCGCGACAGCGGCCTACTGGTGACCCTTATGGCCGAGCGTGACCGCTTTCGCCGCACCGACTGTATCAAGCAGCTGGAGCTGCTGGTGGAGGAAGACGAGCGGCTGGTACCCGGCACCGTCCAGATCATTGAAACCGGCAGCGGCCAGTACTTGGTCACCGCTACCACTGTTGCATTCGGAGCTGTCGAGGTAGTCCTGTGAGTGACGTTGATTTCAAGAAAGCCCTGCAGGATGCTGGCGTGCCTACCACCGAGGCGGGGCTGCGTGCTGCCTGGGAGAAAGAGGTAGCCGCCCAGGGCAGCAAGTTGAGTAACACCAGCTCCTGGTCGCCGTTCTGGCGACTGGTGACCGCCATCGTGACCAAGCCCGTCATGTGGCTGATCGAGTTCATCGCCGGTACCGTCCTGCCGAACTTCTTCGTTAAGACCGCGACCGGGACCTGGCTCGACATGCTGGCCTGGGCGGTGAACGTCACTCGCAAGCCGTCTACCAAGGCCGAGGGCCAGCTGCTGTTCACCCGCAGCGCCGTCGCCGGCGTGCTCGAGATCCCAGCGGGAACGCGTGTCCAGTCGGTGGCCATCAACGGCAACGTGTACGTTCTGGTCACCACTGCCGCCGCCCAGTTCCTCGACGGTGACGCCCAGGTGCTGGTCCCGGCCGAGGCCACCGAAGCCGGCAGCGGCTACAACCTCGCCCCGGGCTACTACTCGATCTTGCCCGAGCCGATCCCGGGCGTGATCCAGGTAGTGAATGCTGACGGCTGGCTGACCACGCCCGGCGCCGATACCGAGCATGACGACGACCTGCGCCTGCGCACCCGCAACCAGTTCAGCGCCGTGAACCAGTGGCACACCGATGCCGTATACCGGGCCATCATCGCCTCGTTCCCGGGCGTGGAGCCTGACGGCGTGTACTTCGAGCACAACGCCCCACGCGGCCCGGGCAGCGCTAATGCCTTCGTCCTGTTCGAAGCGGGATCGCCGGCGGAGAGCTACCTGGCCACCATCAATGCGTACATCCGCGACCAGGGCCAGCACGGGCACGGCGACGACCTCCTGGTGCAAGAAATGCCCCCAACCCTGCACACGGTGCGGGTAGTGGTCTGGCCCCGGGCCACGGTAGGCGCCGAACGGCAGCAGGCGCTGCTCGATGACATCGAGCTCTTCATCCGTGCGGCCTTCCGCGAAAGCTCGGACCGCGACTATCAGCCAACCCTGACCTATCCACAGGCCCGGTTCTCATTCAGCCGCCTGGGCGAGGAGCTGCACGAACAGTTCGCCGGCATCGAGTCGCTGCACTTCGACAACGACGACATCCTGTCGGAGCTGACCATTCCCCGCCTGTCTGGCGTCCAGGTGGTGCTCGGTGATTAAGATCAAGCTGCCGTTCTGGCTGGAAGGCGTCGAGCTGACCAAGCTCAAGAACGCCGCACAGTCCTGGTGGGAAAAGGTCGAGCAGTGGCTGAACTGGCCGCTCCTGCAGATCGATGCCGAAACCTGCCATATGACCGTGCTCGATCTCCTGGCTTGGCAGCGCGACATCCAGCGCTTCCAGGGCGAACCGGAAACCCTGTATCGCCTGCGCGTGAAGTACGCCTTTATCAATGCCGTCGAGGCCGGCAGCACCGCCGGCATGATCCGGATCTTCCAGCGGCTGGGCATCGGCTACGTCGAGATCCAGGAGCGCCTGCCCGACCAGGACTGGGACATCGTGTCCCTGCTCCTTTCCGACTCCCAGCTGAGCGAAAACCCCGTGCTGCTGCGCGTGCTGATCCAGCAGTACGGCCGCACCTGCAGGCGCTACGAGTTCTCGACCATCACCCCCGTATCCGTGGGCGTCTGCCTGGTGGAGTTCAACGACGACCAGGCCACCCTGAGCGCCGTCCTGGACACCAGCGCAAGCCGCCTGGTCGTTATCAACGAACTGGCCACCGTCGCCAGTTAGCCCTGAGAGGAATCCATGGGAGCAAGCATTACCCTCGCCGGCGAGCGCCTGATAGCTCAGAAAGAAGCGGCCAATGAAGGCCTGGACATCGCTCGGTTCATCTTCGCCAACGTGCCCGGGCTGATCGCTACCTCGCCCGTAAACCGGTCGGCCGGTAAGCCGCCGGCGGCGCAGATCGTCCACACCCAGGAATACACCCGCAAGGGTTACGTCAATCCGAACCAGGTGATCTACAGCGTCATGCTGGGGTCCGACATCGGTGACTGGGACTTTAACTGGATCGGCCTGGAAACCGCCGACAATGTGCTGTTGGCCGTCGCCTACGTGCCCCTGCAGCAGAAGCGCAAGAACATCCCGCCGCTGCAGATCGGCAACAACCTGACGCGCAACATGCTGATCAAGTTCGACGGCGCCCAGCAGATGACGGGCATCACCGTCGACGCGAGCACCTGGCAGCATGACTTCACCGTGCGACTGACCGGGATTGACCAGCGCGAGCGCCAGAGCAACCGCGATATCTATGGGCGCGCCCTGTTCGTCGGTGACGGCCTGGCCGTGGAGCGCAGCTTCGGCGTGTTCCAGCTCAAGCCCGGGCGGGCCTACGTCGAGGGCATCCGGCTGGAGCTGGCCGACGCCCTGCAGTTCACCGTCCCGGCCTTCCCCGCCAAGGTGTGGCTGAATGTCGCCCTGGAGCGCAGCGTCAGCGACGTGGTGGCCACCTACAAAGTGGTGATCGCCAATAGCGAGGGCGACCGTACCGACTCGGTCGGCGTCCGGCACTACCTGGTCCAGATCGCCAGCATCGATGCCAGCGGCCAGATCACAGACCTGCGCACCACCATGCCCATCGCCGGTGCGGTGGTTGACCACTTCGCCGCCAAGGACGGCGACTATCCGGCACTACGCGCACGCGGCACGACCAAGGCCGACGTAGGCCTGGGCAACCTGCCGAACTCAAAAAGCGATGATCCGGGCAATGCCAGCAGTGAGATCCTGGCGACGACTGCCGCCCTCAAGGCGGCCATGGCCCAGGTGGAGAGCGCCCTGGTGGGCATGATGGTGTTCTACCCCACCAGCACGACACCGGCGGGCTTCCTGCGCTGTAACGGCGCCGCCGTGTCCAGGACGGCCTATGCACGGCTGTTTGCCCAGATCGGCACCTTCTACGGCGCCGGCGACGGCGTGACCACCTTCAACCTGCCCAACCCACGCGGCCGCTTCTTGCGCGTCCTGGACGACGGCCAAGGCCTCGATGTCGGCCGAGTCCTGGGCAGCCTGCAGGCGGATGAACTGAGAAGCCACGCGCACACCGCGTCGTCGGCCGCAGGCGGTGGCCACGCTCACACCGCGTCCGCTGCTGCAGCTGGTGGCCACGCGCACACGGCGAGTAGCGATACACAGGGCGCGCACACCCACACCGTCAAAGAGGGCACGGTCGGGGTGATCCTGGGCCAGGGCGAAACCCTGACTTCGGGTGATGACCTGACCACGGGAATCAATAACACCTCCACCACTTCGAGCGCCGGCGGTCACGCGCACAACATCACCGTGAACCCCGCGGCGGATCACGCCCACACGATCACCGTGAACAACGTCGCGGACCATACCCACACCATCACCGTGAACGCGGCCGGCGGTACCGAAACCCGCCCGGTGAACGCCGCTTATCCGCTGTTCATCAAGTACTGAGGCTCCCATGACCACCAAGACCGTTTACCAAACCGACGAGCTCGGCATCTATGTCGGCCTGGCGATCGCCGACGCTTCGCCGCTTGAACCTGGTGTGTGGCTGATTCCCGCCCTGTGCGTGGAGCAGGAGCCGCCGAGCGCGCCGGAAGGCCAGGCCGCGCGGTGGGACGGTCTGAACTGGAAGCTGATCGACTGTTACCGAGGCCTGACCGCCTACAACACTGCTACCCGCGAACCGCTAGTTATTGATCGTTTGGGGCCGCTCCCAGACGGCTACACCCTCGAAGCACCCGGCCCGGGGCAAATCTGGGAGTTCGGCCAGTGGGTGGATGACGTCCCCGCCGTGGTCGAGGCTCTGTACCAGGAGCGCGTTCTGGCTGTGGATGCCGGCTGCAGCCAGGAGATCACCGGCGGGTTCTGGTCGCAGGTGCTGGGTGATCGTCATCGCTACAGCAGCACGCTCGAGGACCAGATGAACCTGACCGGTGCCGCGCTCAGCGGCGCCGACCTCACGTATCCCTGCCTCGATGCCGAGGGCATCAAGGCGTTTCGCCCTCACACGGCCGACCAGCTGCGTCAATTGGCGGGCGATTTCACCGTGTTCCGCCTGGGTCGGCTGGAGCAGGCGTATCAGCTCAAGCTGCAGTTGCAGGAGGCGCGGGACGCCCAAGACATTGACGCCTTGGCAGCCATCGCTTGGGAGAACGTCGCGGTATGACCTGGAGCCCCGTCACCATGCGCTGGCCCAGCGAGACCACCAGCTGGCTGGCCGAGCTCGATACCGCGAAAGCGCTGGCCACCAGCGAGCTGGCCAGCACCGTTGAGCGAATCACCGCACTGAAAGACTTAGTCACCACTGCGCCAACCCAGGTGGGCGAAATGGCGGCCGCTGCAGTAGCGGCCGGGCGCGTCGCCATGGCCGAGGCCATGGGCGAAGTGCCGGCGTGCCTGGTTGTGACCCCGTTCCAAAGTGGGGTAGGCCAGGGCCGTGGCCTGCAGCGCTACCTGTCGGCGCCGAACCTGGTTCGCCATCTGGGCAGCAAACTGGTGGATTCCAGCGACCAGAGCCGGCCGAGCGGCGAGCAGTACGCCCTGGTTGTCCTGTTCTTAGGCACCCGTTACGACCGTTTCGCCTCGACGCTGGGCCGCTTCAATGCCGTGCTGCCTTTGCCCGAGCTGCAGCGGGCGCAGAACCGGGCCGGGCGCCTGTTCGAGCTGGATACCACTAAGTGGGAGCTGCCGAACGCCGGCACCCTGCCACGCTGGGGCGGTCTGCCGCTGGAGCGTTCGACCATCACCCGGGCAGCGAGCCAGGCCATGGCCGGCCAGCTGGCCGCGCTGGAGAGCTTCGCGGCCAGCTCGCCTATGGCCGACCTGCAGGCGATGGCCGCTCGCAAGGCTGAGCGCGCCGCCGCGCAAGCCCAGCTACTGGCCGATCTCAAGGCCCAGTTCGACGGAGCCACGGCAGAAACGACCATCAGCGCCCGGCTGATCGGCCCCGGCAATGCCGCCGAGCTGCGCCGCCAGTTACTGGCCGGTACAGCACCAGGGCACGAATGGCCGCTGTCCGCCGGCGTCATGCTGGTGGGCTCGCTCAAAGGGCTGAGCTTCGTGCGCGAGCTGGTGGGCCTATGACTCTGCTCCTGGACGGCGAAATGATCCGTGGCCGGCAAATGAAGGTCACGGGGGATCTGCGAATCGAAAGCGGCGACATGTCGGGGCAGACCAGCAACAGCGACACCTCCCACAAAGGTTTCAAGCCCAAGACCCTGAACGTCACGCTCCAGATTCGGTTCATCGACGCCAATGACCTGCGCACGATCATGCGCCTGGCCGAAGCGACTGACACCGGTGGCCAGCGCAAGGTCTACCGCATCGTCAATGACACGGCGACTGCGTTCGGTATGCGGCAGGTGGAGTTCTCCGACGGCGTTAGCGCCCGGGAAGAAGACACGCTGCGCGCTTGGCGCGTCCAGTTCACCCTGACTGAAAAGCTGTCGAATTCTGAGCGTGTGGAAAAACGCAGGGCTGGCAACTCGGTTAATACCCAGAGTGCCTCGGGCCAGGGCGTTGGCGGTACCAGCACAGGCGGCAGCGCCGGCGGCGCCGATGACAGCGGTACCGGCCAAGGCCTGACGGGCTTTGAGACCACCCTGAAAAAGCTGGATGACTGGCTGGGGAGCAAATCGTGAAGCTCCATAAAGTCCTGAGCATCGGCGGTGCGGTGCACGACCTGGTCAAAGATGATGTCCGACTGGACCTAGGCACCCCCGGGCGTGCCCAGTTCACCATCAAGTCCACCGCACCCGTGTCGGGCCTGGTCACGCTCGACATCGGCTACAACGACTCGCCCCTGCAGCGCCATTTCATCGGTTACGTCGAGCGGTCGACCTCGGTCAACCAGGTGGAGCAGGTGCTGTACTGCCGCGAGCTGGCCGCGATCCTGGCCAAGCCGCTCCCGCTGAACCTGCGCCATGCCGACCTGCGCACCGTGCTGGCCTCGATCGGCGAACAGACCGGCCTGCGTTTCCGTGTGCCGGCGCAGGCCTATGCGTCGGCCAAGGCGCCGTTCTTCTACAGCCTGGCGTCCGGCTTTCAGGCCATGGACAGCCTGGCCCGGGTTTTCTCGATCCCCGACCTGATCTGGCAGCAGCAGGGCAACGGCGAGGTGTTCGTGGGTAGCTGGGAGCACAGCTACTTCGGCGCCCGATCGCCCCTGCAGCTGCCGGTCGAGCTGTTCAGCAATTACCAGGGCAACCAGAGCGCCGTGATCGCGGCGCTGCCTGGCCTTCGTCCTGGTGCAACCATCAACCAAGGCGAGCGCGTCACCTCCGTGGCCCTCGTCGGCACTGAAATGGCGATCAAATGGAAGACGCAATCCGGCGCTGTGTAGAGCGCATGTTCCCGGAGCTGAGCGGGGGCTATCACCTGCCGCGCATGGCCCGGGTAGTCGGCGTGGCCGATGCGCCCGCCGGCGCAACCATCTGCGACGATTTCCGGCCGCGCTTCGCGGTCGACCTGCAGGTCCTGGACGAGAACGGCGAACCCGACGAAGGCCTGCCGACGCTGGCCGGCGTACCGCTGCCGGTGCCTACCGGCGGCGATGAAATGGGCTTTTTCAGCTTTCCTGAGGAAGGCACGGCCGTGGTCGTCGGGTTCACCCAAGGCCTGCCGCACAGGCCCTTCATCCAGTGCATCCTGCCCCACGGTCTGTCCTTGCCCCGCCTGCCCAAAGGCGACCAGGTCTGGCAGCACAGCGAGGCCTCACAGCAGCGCGTCGAGGCGGACGGCAGCTGGACCCGCCAGACCGACGGTGGAATCACCGACAAGTCGACCGATCGCCAGGTGGAAAGCCTGACCAATGCCGAGCGGTACCAGAGCGATAGCCGCACCATCGATGACCATTCCACAGAGTCGGTGGGCGGTACCAAAAAGATCGAGGCCCTGGGCGCGCTCCAGCTGCTTTCCGGCGGTACCGGCAACCTGGCTGCGCTGGACGATCTCAACCTGGCCAGCGGCCGGGATCTCAACCTGGTGGTGGCCCAAAAATCCAACCTGGCCGTGGGTGGCGACCTGATCGAGCGGGTACAGAAAGCCCGCAAGAGCATCGCCCAGACCACTTGGATTGGCTCGGAGGGCGTGAACGTCCTGCAGGTGCTGTGCGACCTGATCGACCTGGTGGTGCTGATGAATACCGACTTGGCCGGCCACACCCACGGGCCGAGCCCCGCCCCCTCAAACGCCGCTGCCTTCACCGGGCATGCCGGTACCGGCACACAACTTTCTGGGCAACTGAAGCCCATCACAGGAGCTTGAATGGAACTGAAGAACTACTTCGCCCAGGACGACGCCGGCAACATCCTGCCGAATGCGATCTGCTACCTCTATGATCGCGGTACCGAGATTCTGGTGAAGAACCTCAAGGCAGCGGACGGCACCGCCCTGGTCAACCCTTTCACTGCTGATGACAAAGGGCAGGTATCGTTCGCCGCTGCCAATGGACTTTATGACCTACGGATCACCAAGGGCGCACGCGATAGCCGGATCCGCGTCCAGTGCCTGGATGTGACCGAACACGTCAACCGAATGATCGACAACCCGGCGCCCAAGGATTCGCCCTACCTGGCCAAAGGGGATGGCGTGACCAACGACACGGCGGCGTTCACAGCGTTCGAAGCTGTCATCAAAGGTCGCCAGGTGGACCTTGGCGGCAGCAAATACCTGGTCGACAAGATCCCGACCAAGAACATCTACACCAACGGCTCGTTCAAGGTCGGCGCCTTCACTCGCCAAGCCTCGCTGTTCAACTCGTTCGTGTCGCAACCACCGTACGTGCACCGCTTCGGCGGCCAGCTGTCGAAGCTCAAGGCATCCTTGGGCAACCCGCTGGAGCAGATCACCAGCATCGTGTTCATTGGGGACTCGATCACTTGGGGCAGCGGTAACGGGACCGAGCAAGGCCCGACCGAGCCCCGCGACAGAACGCTGTCCGACCCTCGGGACTGGTTCGGTACCGGCTCTTACGTCAACGTGTTCAAACGCTATATCGGCGAGCGGTACGCCTTCGGAGCAGATCCGGTGCTGTCGAACTGGCCCGCCAGCCCAAGCGGCGAATCCACGGTTGAATACACTGTGCCGGTTACGCTCTTCCCGCGTGGGGGGGCTTTCACTCTCACCACCGTTGGGCCATCGATGTCCTCAACCGTAGCCCTGACCGCCGGCGGAGCCGTGACCGGGGCTCAGTACCAGCTTGCAGATGGCAACAATCTCGGAACCAGCTCGCACACGATCAGCTTCCGCTTCACGGGCACCGGCTTCACTCTTTCGTTCGGGGTGGTGGGTGACTCGCTGGACTATGAGCTAATTGTGGACGGTGTCAGTCAGGGCGTATTCACCACCAGCGAAGGTGAGGATGGCCTGACTTATGGCAACGACCGCCGGCGGGCGCACACTTTTGGCTACATCCGGGACAAAGTGGTCGAGCTGCGTACCAAGCGCCGTGCATCACAATCTACTGGCAGCAAGGTATTCCGGCCTGAAGCCATTCTCATTAACAAGAAGATCCGGATCACTAACCAGGGAATCAACGGTGCCAGCTCCAGGACGTACCGTTCCTACAATCTGCCGCCCACTGGTGCAGGCTTTGGGGATGGCGTAGCGGTAGGCACCCAGGACAACTATGTGTTCTGCCAGATCGGTACCAACGACCGGATCCGCTCTGTCCAGTTCGCGAGCGGTGTGAACGAGTATGCCTACAACCTGGGGCTACTGGTGGACGTACTCCAGCCGATGGCTGATGTGATCCTGATGTGCGCCAATCCAGCTGCCGATGAGAGTCCTGAGACGTTCTCCTTCACCATGCAGGATGTTCGGGGCACCATCTACCGGGCTGCTCAGTCCCGCAAGCTCGACATGATCGACAACTACACGGCGCTGTCGGCAGTCGACATCAACGTCTTGGCGAACGATGGCTTACACCCGAATAGCCTGGGCTATTCGCTGATGGCCCGAAACATTGTGAACTCGCTGGAGAGTGCCTAGACCACTTATTAAAAAGGCGCCTCATGGCGCCTTTCTTTTATTCAACCCTAAGACTTCGTCATTTTCTTCGATATTGTTCCTTGCCACCCTACAAGCTTCTATTGCTAAAGGGTCAACCTTCATGCTTTCCAATAACGCTTCTGGATTGTCCCTTGGCGAATCACCCAAGGCCCTGTCGCAAGCATTCACGCAGTAAGCAGTAGCGTTAAGTAGCTCGACTGCAACGATAGAAAACCTCCATAATCCATCAGCCGCCACCAATTCTTTAAGTAACACATCAAGCCTAGGCGTGACGTGTCCAATTTCCTTCAGTATGTATCTGTCATGCGCTGAATAGGTATGGGCGATTTCACTAAAGTAGGAGTCCAGCATCGGAGTCCTGAAGCTAGGCGGCATTCTGTGACCACTGGGAATTTTGCTGGAAACAAGCTCCAGCAGCGATTTAGCAATGTCCTTTGCCGCGTTCTCTGCCAAGTGGCGTAGCCGAAGGACATCCTCTGTTATACACATTTTCTTGTTCTGAATCGCGCCTCTATCTTTTAAGACTTCACGTGCTTGGTTAAGGAAAAAACCTAGCGCAACACCTGCCAAACCAATCGCACCCTGCACTAACTGATCCGAGTCAGACTTCAAGATCATTTGCGAATAGGCCATGCATTGGCTAAATGATTCGATATCCATAAATACCCACTCCTACAAATAGCTATTTTACGCTGATCTTCTAAAGCGACTCACGACCTTTTCAAGGATTGGACCATTGCTATTCCTAGTTAGGAAGCCATCCGCAGTAAACAGATAATCAAGTGTATCCCTTTTTATTTCTGCGATGCCCTTACTGTAGGCGGCAAACTCAACCGCAGAAAGTAGATAACTTCTAACGCAGCTGTAGGCAGCGATAGCCTGTGGGGTTGTAGTGCCGGCGCTATTCTGAACATGTCTTGTCCCTTCAACGTCATAGTAAGGCATCACGATTCGGTCCGAGTACAAATGCTCACCCAGATCTTGGATTCCAAAAAGTTTGATGAGATAGAATATGTCCCGGGAAAAATCTATAAGGCTATTGTGCGCCTCATCCAGGCGTTCCTCGCTACCACCAATGATCGCGTCCAGTGATTTCTGCGCAGACCTCAGCTTGGAAATAATTTCATCAATGTAGTGATACTTTAGTATGGGGGCGCCATCCGCGGGACTTCCGTTAAACAGTCGAGCATGAATGCGCGGATCAATCTTATAAGCTGTCTTATACATCCCAAACCAGCTTAACTCGCCTACAACATCGTAAAAAGACACGAACTCTTTCCGATGAGAGTAGAAAATATCATGATTGTTTTTTGTTTCAACAACTTTAATCTGCTTAGTTGTTAAGGCGATTTGCTTAGCCGTTTGAGATGTCGAGTGAAGTTTCGCAACCAGAGCCGTCATCGGTATAGACAGTGACGCAAGTGCGATAGGCAGTTTGCTTACGCTTATGAACTCATCAAACCCGTTCTTGGTAAGCGACAAGCTATATCCCTTCCAAGACATGAATCCGAACTCTATAAAATAAATGACCGGGACCAGTACCGCTTCCCAAAACAGAAGTTGCTTTGTAAGACCATAGTCCGGATTCAAGTAAATTATTTTACGAAGCGGTTCTACTCGCCCGCTTTCGATAAATATCAAACGCCGTAGGACCGGGACAGCGATTACCTCGACTAATAGTATGGGCAAGATAATGAACCCCACCAGAACCACTACAGAATCTTCCATGCCGCCTCCCTTATACCTTGGCATTTGCTTCAAAATGCACGGCAGTATGCCACTACGGGAAACGGCACGATTCGCCCTTGAGCCAAAAATTCTGCCTTAGCTAAAAAAAAATCATCCAGAAAATCACTTATCCCCCTCCCGCCGACGCGCTTTTCGTCGTGAAATCGTGCAAACCGGCCGGGTGGTGCAAACCATGCTGCCGGCCTCGCCGTCTGTGGGCTCCCGCAGTCCGGTGGCAATTGCACGCTGTGAAAGAAAATGAAAGGTTGTGCAACGCGTTGCGGTCCGTTGCACCTATTGGCGCAACATGCCGCCCATGGCTGGAGCCCGCGGAATCCGTGAAGGAAAAACGAAAAAATCCCCGATTTCATGGATTTTCAATTTCGGACACTGTCAGTTTCGTGTGTGCACGGCGCACCAGGAGCGGGGCGGCGATCTGGCTGGAACCCCCGGCGGGTGGGGGTTCAGCGATTCACCCGCATTGCAGAGCGTTTCACTGCTCGGTACCGGTCGCCAGCCACATGTGCGGCAGCTCGCCCAGGTTCTTCAAACGCTCAAATTCTTTGGTCACTACCGGGATCAGGATGTGCTCGAGGCGGGCTTTGAACCGCACGGCCTGGTCTTCGGTCAGGCGCTTCACTGTGCCGGTACGCGCACTGGCGCATGACACGTTCTTCGGGTGGATGCCGATCCCGTCCAGGCTGCCATGTATGTAGCCATCCAGGTACTCGCGGCGCTTGAACAGGATCGCGCTCTCCGGTACTTCCTGGTAGTCCCAGTGCACCTCCCAGGCCTCGCCATTCTGGATCAGTTCGATTTTCGGGAGGGCTGCTTGGGTGGCTGCTTTGCGCATTTTCTCATCTCGATCAATTCGCTTCGTGGGGCATTTTGAAGGATAGCTTCGGGGTGCCCCATGAAAGGTTTTTCAGGCTGACCCCCAAAAGCCTGTCAGAACATGGATATCTGTCAGGAAACAGGCTGGAGGCCGCGTATTTACTGGGTTTGCGATCTGACAACGTAGTGTCAAAAACGATGCAGATCTGACACGCCTAATAAAAAAGCCTTATAAATCAAGGAGTTGAAAAGGTGAAATCTGACAGTGTGGTTTTGTCAGGTTCTGACAGTCCGTTGACACCTTTCTGACACTACATCAAAACGCTGGAAGCCTTGAGATATAAGGGTTAGACATAGGTCAGAAGAACAATCTGACAAATCTGACAAGCTTTTTAGGGGTCAACCTAAATTTTGTTTTTCTTCGTGCAGGGGGGCGTTTCGTATGACGCGCATACATAGCATAGGGCCCGAAAAACCGGGCCTATCACTGCGCCGCAGTTACCTATTCGAGACTCTCAAGGTGGAGACTCTTTGGATACCTCCGTCGCGCAGACCAGGTGGTGAACACCCACATCCCGAAGAATCCGCCCATACCCCCCATCACCCCGGTGTAGAGTTTTGGATCACTCAGAAATGTTGGTCGAGGGCCATACACCGCAAGCAGAAAGCCTGCGCATGCTAAGGCGTAGGGATGCGACAACACTGCCACTGCGGCTGCTACCGGTCCGCTTCGCTTTTTCTTTTGCGGCTTCGGCCTTGTGAATTGACCCATATTGCGAACCCCCTTCGGAAGCCCACGCATGGTCCCTCTCACCATAGGTTTTCGACTGGTGCTGGTGTGGAGTACTTCAACGACGACACCATCATTCGTATCGAGGTAATCGAAAGTGAACTCCACTTCGTTCGGTGCATTCTCGGGCTTCTTGAGGATTTTGAAGTCGTTGAATTCCCGAGTCGCTTTCAGGACTGAAACAGACAGGATTTCCCCATCGTCGCCCACGACCAAGCGAAGCGGATCCCGGGCGACGATGTCTTTACCCAAGACGGTGTTCTCGCCGTTGTTCCAAAGAATGAGGACAGACTTAGTAAGGCGGGGAATGCTTATGCCGTTGTACTGCACCTGGATTTCGGAGGGCAGCTTATCGGACACCCCTCCGAGCAGATGCTCGCCTAGGTGTACGTAGCCCAGACTGGTTCGTCTCCGGCTCCAAAGGTAGGCCACGATGCCGGCGATGAGACCTATGATCCCAACGAGTGTGCCGAGCCATGCCTTTTCCAAAAAGCTGAACGCTGCATCAATCCAGGACATTTGCGGCTCCCTAGCGGTGATGGTGTGGTCTCTGGACTCGAACCCGTTACCTAAGGGCGATAAGTCACCTGCTCAGACTGTGCGCTTACAGTCGCCTCAATATGAGTTACGCCAGATTTACGCCTTAGAAATAAAAAAAGCCCGTAGATCAGGGATCTACGGGCTCGGATTGGTGCCCCGAGGGAGACTCGAACTCCCACTCCTTTCGAAAACGGATTTTGAATCCGCCGCGTCTACCAATTCCGCCATCAGGGCGTGTGGCGCGCAGTATAGAGAGGTGCCGCTAGTCGGTCAATCGGCTTTCATGGTCAATTTTCACACATTGGGCTAAACTTCCCGGCCCTGCCGAACCGAACATCATCATGCGCGTCGCCGATTTTTCCTTCGAACTCCCTGATTCCCTGATCGCCCGCCACCCGTTGGCCGAGCGCCTTGGCAGCCGTCTGCTGGTGCTCGATGGGCCGACCGGCGCGCTGGCGCACCGGCAATTCCCCGACCTGCTCGAGTACCTGCGCCCCGGCGACCTGATGGTGTTCAACAACACCCGGGTCATCCCGGCGCGGTTGTTTGGCCAGAAAGCCTCCGGGGGCAAGCTGGAAGTGCTGGTCGAGCGCGTGCTCGACAGCCACCGGGTGCTGGCCCATGTGCGTGCCAGCAAGGCGCCGAAAGTGGGCGCGGTGATCCTCATCGATGGCGGTGGCGAGGCCGAAATGGTCGCGCGCCATGACACGCTGTTCGAGCTGCGTTTCACCGAAGAGGTGCTGCCATTGCTCGACCGCGTCGGCCATATGCCGCTGCCGCCCTACATCGATCGCCCCGACGAGGGCGCCGACCGTGAGCGCTACCAGACCGTGTACGCCCAGCGCGCCGGTGCGGTTGCCGCGCCCACTGCGGGCCTGCACTTTGACGAAGCGCTGCTGGAAAAGATTACTGCCAAAGGTGTCGAGCGGGCTTTCGTTACCCTGCACGTGGGGGCGGGCACGTTCCAGCCGGTGCGGGTCGACAAGATCGAAGACCACCACATGCATAAAGAATGGCTCGAAGTGGGCCAGGATGTGGTCGATGCCATCGAGGCCTGCCGCGCACGTGGCGGCCGGGTGGTCGCGGTCGGCACCACCAGCGTGCGTTCGCTGGAAAGCGCGGCGCGCGATGGCGTGCTCAAGGCCTTCAGCGGCGACACCGACATCTTCATCTACCCGGGCCGGCCGTTCCATGTGGTCGATGCCCTGGTCACCAACTTCCACCTGCCGGAGTCCACGCTGCTGATGCTGGTCTCGGCGTTCGCCGGTTACCCCGAGACCATGGCTGCCTACGCGGCGGCGGTCGAGAACGGGTACCGCTTCTTCAGTTACGGTGATGCCATGTTCATCACCCGCAATCCGGCGCCACGCGGCCCCGAGGATCAAGCATGAGTCGCACCTGTCGAATGTCCTTCGAACTGCTGGCTACCGACGGCAAGGCCCGTCGTGGTCGCATCACCTTCCCACGTGGCACGGTGGAAACCCCGGCGTTCATGCCGGTGGGTACCTATGGCACGGTCAAGGGCATGCTGCCACGCGATATCGAGGCCATTGGCGCCGAGATGATCCTGGGCAACACCTTCCACCTGTGGCTGCGCCCGGGCACCGAGGTGATCAAGAAGCACAACGGCCTGCACGACTTCATGCAGTGGAAAGGCCCGATCCTCACCGACTCCGGTGGCTTCCAGGTGTTCAGCCTGGGCGCCATGCGCAAGATCAAGGAAGAGGGCGTGACCTTCGCCTCGCCAGTCGATGGCTCGAAGGTGTTCATGGGCCCTGAAGAGTCGATGCAGGTGCAACGTGACCTGGGCTCGGACGTGGTGATGATCTTCGACGAGTGCACCCCGTACCCGGCCGAGCACGACGTGGCACGTACTTCCATGGAGCTGTCGCTGCGCTGGGCCCAGCGCTCGAAGAACGCCCACGCCGACAACACGGCGGCGCTGTTCGGCATCGTCCAGGGCGGCATGTACCAGGACCTGCGCATGCGCTCCCTGGAAGGCCTGGAAAACATCGGTTTCGACGGCCTGGCCATTGGCGGCCTGTCGGTGGGCGAACCCAAGCACGAAATGATCAAGGTGCTGGATTACCTGCCGGGCATGATGCCTGCTGACAAACCTCGTTACCTTATGGGGGTAGGCAAACCGGAAGATCTCGTTGAGGGTGTGCGCCGCGGCGTCGACATGTTCGACTGCGTGATGCCTACGCGTAACGCGCGTAACGGCCATCTGTTCGTCGATACAGGGGTGATCAAGATCCGCAATGCGTTCCATCGCCACGATGAATCGCCGCTGGATCCGACCTGTGACTGCTACACCTGCACCAACTTCTCCCGCGCCTATCTCCATCACCTGGACAAGTGCGGCGAAATGTTGAGCAGCATGCTGAATACCATCCACAACTTGCGCCATTACCAGCGCTTGATGGCCGGTTTACGCGAGGCTATTCAACAGGGTAAATTGGCCGCCTTCGTCGACGCCTTCTACGCCAAGCGCGGGCTTCCTGTACCGCCTTTGGACTGACTGTCTGCATCCATTATTAGAAAATTACATTAGGAGTGCCCAATGAGCTTCTTCATCCCCGCCGCATACGCGGACGCTGCAGCACCTGCCGCTGGCCCAGCCGGTACCGGTTTCGAGTGGATTTTCCTGGTTGGTTTCCTGGTCATCTTCTACCTGATGATCTGGCGTCCACAGGCCAAACGTGCCAAAGAGCAGAAGAACCTGCTCGGCAACTTGCAGAAAGGTGACGAAGTTGTCACCAACGGCGGCATCGCCGGCAAGATCGTCAAGGTTTCCGATGATTTCGTGGTGCTGGAAGTTTCCGACACTGTCGAGCTGAAGTTCCAGAAGGGCGCCATCGCGGCAACCCTGCCAAAAGGTACGCTCAAGGCTATCTGAGTTACCGGTTTTATTTTCCAGTCGGGGCGCGCAAAGCGCCCCGCGTCTTGAACGGGCGGCGTGATGCTGAACAAATACCCTCTGTGGAAATATGCACTGATCGTGCTGGTACTGGTGGTCGGTTTCATTTATTCCGCTCCCAACCTCTACCCGGATGATCCGGCGGTACAGATCAGCGGTGCCAGTTCGGCGCTGCAGGTGAACCAGGCCGACCTCGATCGTGTCAGCAAGGCGCTGGTCGATGCCAAGATCGCTGTCAAAGGCGCGAGCCTGGGTGAGAAGGGCAGCGGGCTGATCCGCCTGACCAACCAGGAAGACCAACTGCCAGCCAAGGATGTAGTGCGCAAGGCACTGGGCGATGATTATGTCGTGGCCCTGAACCTGGCACAGACTACCCCGCAATGGCTGCGCAACCTGGGTGCGAGCCCGATGAAGCTGGGCCTGGACCTGTCCGGTGGTGTGCACTTCCTGCTGGAAGTGGACATGGACAAGGCCATGACGGCCCGCATGAAGGTCTACGAAGGCGAGGTCAAGACCTTGCTGCGCAAAGAGCGCGTCCGCTACCGCAGCCTGCCTCAGCAGGATGGCGGCATCATGCTGGGCTTCGCTGACGATGCAACCCGCGAACAGGCACGTGCCCTGATCCGCAAGAATTTCAATGATTTCGACCTGACCACCACCGAGCGCAACGACCTCGCCGTGCTGCGTCTGGCGCTGACTCAGGCAAAAGTTGCCGAGATCCGCGAATACTCGATCAAGCAGAACCTCACCACCGTGCGCAACCGTGTCAACGAGCTGGGCGTGGCCGAGCCGCTGGTACAGCGCCAGGGCGCCAACCGTATCGTGGTCGAGCTGCCGGGCGTGCAGGACACTGCCGAAGCCAAGCGTATCCTCGGTAAAACCGCCAACCTGGAGTTCCGCTTTGGTGCCGAGCCGGGTGCGTCCAAGGCCACTACCGAAGTGTTCGAGTTCCGCGAAGGCGGCCGTTCTGCACCGGTCGAGCGCGGCCTGATCATCACCGGTGACCAGGTTACCGACGCCCAGGCCAGCTTTGACGAGCACGGTCGCCCACAAGTGAACATCCGCCTGGATGGCCACGGTGGCGAGCTGATGAGCCGTGCTACCCGTAGCAACGTCGGCCGCAGCATGGCAGTGATCTTCATCGAGCAGAAGCCGGTCACGCGCTACGTGAAGCAGACCGTCGACGGCGTCGAGAAGGACGTTGCCGTACAAAGCTTCGTGGAAGAGAAGAAGATCATCAGCCTGGCGACCATCCAGTCGCCACTGGGCAGCCAGTTCCGCATCACCGGCCTGAACGGCCAGGGCGAATCGTCCGAACTGGCCCTGCTGCTGCGTGCCGGTGGTCTGGCCGCGCCGATGTACTTCGCTGAAGAACGTACCATTGGCCCAAGCCTGGGGGCCGACAACATCACCAAGGGTATCGATGCGTCGCTGTGGGGCATGCTGTTCGTCTCGCTGTTCATCATCGCCATCTACCGTGGCTTCGGCGTGATCGCCACCATCGCCCTTGCGGGCAACATGGTGCTGCTGCTGGCGCTGATGTCGCTGCTGGGTGCCACCCTGACCCTGCCGGGTATTGCCGGTATCGTGTTGACCATGGGTATGGCGGTGGACGCCAACGTGCTGATCTTCTCGCGGATCCGCGAAGAGCTGAAAGCCGGCATGTCGGTACAGCGCGCCATCCACGAAGGCTTCAACCGCGCCTACACCGCGATCATCGACGCCAACCTGACCAGCCTGCTGGTCGGCGGTATCCTGTTCGCCATGGGGACCGGCCCGGTCAAAGGCTTTGCGGTTACCATGTCCCTCGGGATTTTCACCTCGATGTTCACCGCCGTCATGGTGACCCGCGCAATGGTCAACCTGACCTGCGGCGGGCGTGACATCAAGAAGCTGTGGGTTTGAGGGAGCTGCGATGAAAACCATCAACTTCATGGGCGTGCGCAATGTTGCGTTCGCCATTACCGTGCTCCTCACCGTGCTGGCGCTGTTCAGCTGGTGGCAGAAGGGCCTCAACTTTGGCCTGGACTTCACCGGCGGTACGCTGATCGAGCTCACATACGAGCGCCCGGCCGACCTCAAGGCGGTGCGTGCCGAGCTGGTCGACTCCGGCTTCCACGAGGCCGTGGTGCAGAGCTTCGGCGCTACCACCGACCTGCTGGTGCGTATGCCGGGCGATGACCCGCAGCTGGGTAACAAGGTAGCCGCTGCCCTGCAGAAGGCTGGCGGCGACAACCCGGCCACGCTCAAGCGTGTCGAGTTCGTTGGCCCGCAGGTGGGAGAAGAGCTGCGCGACCAGGGCGGCATGGGCATGCTCATGGCCTTGGGCGGCATCCTTATCTACCTGGCCTTCCGTTTCCAGTGGAAGTTCGCCGTGGGTGCGATCGTTTCGCTGATCCACGACGTGGTGGTCACCCTGGGTATCCTGTCGTTCTTCCAGATTACCTTCGACCTGACGGTGCTGGCGGCGGTGCTGGCGATCATCGGCTACTCGCTGAACGACACCATCGTCGTGTTCGACCGGGTGCGTGAAAACTTCCGCGTCATGCGCAAGGCTTCGCTGATCGAGAACATCAACGTTTCGACCACCCAGACCCTGCTGCGCACCATCGCCACCTCGGTTTCGACCTTGCTGGCCATTGCCGCACTGCTGTTCTTCGGTGGCGACAACCTGTTCGGCTTCTCGCTGGCCCTGTTCATCGGTGTTCTGGCCGGTACCTACTCGTCGATCTACATCGCCAACGTGGTACTGATCTGGCTGAACCTGAACAGCGAAGACCTGATCCCTCCAGTCAAGGCTGAAGGTGTGGACGAGCGCCCATAAGGCCCTGTCCCTACGCCGTACGGCGAGCAAAAAGGCGCGAGTGTTGAACTCGCGCCTTTTTTTTTGCTCCAAGGCAGGGAGAAGCGCGGGTTGAGACCCGCTGGTACGATCAGGAGGTTCACGTGAATAAATCAATGCTGGTGGGTGCGGTGCTGGGTGCTGTCGGTGTAACTGCCGGAGGTGCTGTGGCGACCTACAGCTTGGTGAACAAAGGCCCCGAAGTCGCCCAGGTGACGGACGTGCAGCCGATCAAGCAGCAGGTGAAAACCCCGCGTGAAGTATGCAAGGACGTGGCCGTGACGCGTCAGGCGCCGGTCAAGGACCAGCACCAGATTGCCGGTACCGTGGTCGGTGCGCTGGCAGGTGGCTTGCTGGGTAACCAGATTGGTGGTGGTACCGGCAAGAAGATCGCTACCGTGGCCGGTGCGGTCGGTGGTGGTTATGCCGGTAACAAGGTGCAGGAAGGCATGCAGCAGCGTGACACCTACACCACCACGCAAACCCGCTGCAATACGGTCAATGACATCAGCGAGAAGGTGGTGGGTTACAACGTGACCTATTCCATCGGTGATCAGGTAGGCAAGGTGAAGATGGACCGCGAGCCGGGGGCCACCATTCCGCTGGATAAGAATGGCAAGCTGATCCTGAGCGAAGCTGCCCAGTAATTTCGTACGCGGTCTGCTTTGTGTGGGAGCGGCCTTGTGTCGCGATGGGGTGCGCAGCGGCCCCAGGATCTGTGATCCATCAGAGATTCCCGGGGCTGCTTTGCAGCCCTATCGCGACACAAGGCCGCTCCCACCAGGACTGCGTAAGCTCTGGGCACAAAAAAAGCACCCCGAGGGGTGCTTTTTGCTTTCTGGCAATTCGCGCTTAGCGCTTCATGCTTTCTGGCAGGTGCGGCTGGATAGCGGTCAGCACGGCCTTGAAGCACTTGATGTTGCCTGCAACGATGTGGCCTTTGTCGAGGAAGTCGTGGCCACCGTTGAAGTCGCTCACCAGGCCACCGGCTTCCTGGATCAGCAGCACGCCAGCTGCCATGTCCCATTCGGACAGGCCCGACTCCCAGAAGGCGTCGAAGCGGCCAGCGGCCACGTAGGCGAGGTCCAGGCTGGCGGAGCCGGCGCGGCGGATGCCGGCGGTCTGGCCAGTCAGGGCGCGGAACATGCCCAGGTAGTTGTCCATGTCGGCCATCTGGCCATCACGGAACGGGAAGCCGGTACCCAGCAGGGCGCCTTCCAGGCTGGTGCGCGAGCTGACACGCAGGCGACGGCCATTGAGCTGGGCGCCACGGCCACGGCTGGCGGTGAATTCTTCCTGGCGTACCGGGTCGAGCACCACGGCGTGCTCAAGGCGACCACGGTATTTGCAGGCGATGCTGACGGCGAAGTGGGGGATACCGCGCAGGAAGTTGGTGGTGCCGTCCAGTGGGTCGATGATCCACAGGTAGTCTTTACCTTCTTCGCCGGTGCCCGCGTGCATGCCCGTCTCTTCACCCTGGATGGAGTGGTTCGGGTAGGCCTTGCGCAGCGCGTCGACGATCTTCTGCTCGGCGGCACGATCAACCTCGGAAACGTAGTCCTTAGCCTCTTTCTCGTCCACCTTGATGCTATCCAGGCGTTCGATGGAGCGGAAAATCAGTTCACTGGCGCTGCGAGCGGCGCGCAGGGCGATATTCAGCATAGGCTGCATGGGCGGGTCACCTGGAGATGTTAAAGAAGAAAGCCGATCATTCTAGCAGAAAAGTTTGTCGGCAGAAGTGTCACATTTGCTTTCATGGCGTTACGTCTGTCGGTTCTGTAAGATCGAAGGCCCTGATTCCTGCATCTGTGAGCACAACACCTTGCTGCAAAATATTCGTGTTGTTCTGGTCAATACCAGCCACCCCGGCAACATCGGCGGCGCTGCGCGTGCCATGAAAAACATGGGCTTGTCGCGCCTGGTGCTGGTGCAGCC
>Ga0160475_100147_pt1 | contig 64197 bp, 60 predicted proteins | sample HID1975M_E11MG_FD_108254 | JGI IMG/M metagenome (GOLD analysis project Ga0160475, IMG submission 108254) | Enriched soil microbial communities from UW Madison campus, WI, USA - HID1975M_E11 MG | ecosystem: Environmental > Terrestrial > Soil > Unclassified | place: USA: Madison, Wisconsin... | reverse complement strand
GGCCGCAACCCCAAGACAGGGGAAGAGATCCCGATCACTGCACGGCGCGTCGTCACCTTTCGTCCAGGGCAGAAGTTGAAGGCCCGGGTTGAGGCCTATGCTGGAACCAAGCCATAACGACGAACTGCCCCCCATACCGGGCAAACGCTACTTCACCATTGGTGAAGTAAGCGAGCTTTGTGCGGTAAAACCGCACGTGCTGCGGTATTGGGAGCAGGAGTTCGACCAGCTTAACCCTGTGAAGCGGCGGGGGAACCGGCGGTATTACCAGCGGCAGGATGTGCTGATGATCCGCCAAATTCGTGCGCTGCTTTATGACCAGGGGTTCACCATTGGCGGGGCCCGGTTACGCCTCTCCAGTGATGAGGCTAAGGATGAATCCAGCCAGTACAAGCAGCTGATTCGACAGATGATTGTTGAGTTGGAGGATGTGTTGGTGGTTTTGAAGAAGTGAGCTGGGCTTTTCTGATGAGTGGAAAATTTTTTTAGAAAAAGCTTCCATTTATCAGAGGGTTAGGGTAAATTCTTCAACGTTCTCGGCAAGAGTGAGAACATGCTTCAAGCCCAGTCGGGGCGTAGCGCAGCCCGGTAGCGCACTTGCATGGGGTGCAAGGGGTCGAGTGTTCGAATCACTCCGTCCCGACCAAATAACTCCAAAAAATCCAGTCACTTAGCGGTGGCTGGATTTTTTTATGCCTGATCGATTTTAACTGGTCGGCAATTTTGCCCCACTTTTTGCCCCACCCAGATGTTGATCGAATTTCGCGTGCTGGTTAGCACATCAGAATTCGTGAGTAGGGCTGTTCAGGTCTGTTTAACTCTATGGGTTAATGGTCAGATGCTCGGTGCGGTGAATCTTGAATGGCCGTTTTCGACCCACAGCTGCCCTTCGCGACGGGCAGAAATCGGCCAATAGCAGTCATTGCTTACCCGATTGTCGCAGCTCGAAAGATTGCCGGGGCTGAACCCAATGCAATTCTGAGCAGCTTGTCCTACCTGGGTGAGATGACGTCCGAGGAATTCGGCAAACCGGATGCCGCGCGCGTCGGCTAGTTCGCGTTACCAATAACGCCGCTTATGTTCAAAAGGCCCCTACACTTGAAGCCAGTGTGGGGGGCTTTTTTGTGGGCCGGTGAAAACCAGCCCCCCCTGCGCTTGTAGACCAACCCCCACAGCGGTGGTTTTACGCAGTGACCGCTAATTCGATCAGGAAGCGCCTTCCTGGCGTTATCCCTCACCTCAACAATAATGGGTGAAAGAATGAGCGTCGTATTCTCGCGCAATGGTGTCAGCATGCCCGATCTGGTCCGCACCAAACTCGCCAATCACCTGGCACGCCTCGGCCGCCCAGCAGATGTGCCTGCCTTTGCACTGGCCGAAGAGCGCGCAGAAGGTTTTTGGAGGGGGTGGAAGCCGCACATGCGCTAACCCCCGCTTCGATTGAGGGGTTGTTTATCGCCGTTGAAGACGCCGCCGCACGCCGGCGGCGGGATCTGGCGCCATGAATGGTGAAGCGATCCAGTCAGACACCTTGAGCGCTTTGGTCAGCCAGCACGCGATCCGCGAAACGGTGGTGGGCCGCGTGGCGTGGATAACCACGAACCATAACGGACGTTCAGGCAGATGTGATGCCAAATAATCGATGGAGTTCGCATTGCCTCTAGGGGGCATTTCAAAACCTCAAAAAAATGACCAAAAGCCCTTGGCATTGATTTCACGGCGATGCGTTGATTAGCCATCCTGACCGCGATCAGCAAAACGCACCGCGATAGCCTGGAATTGCTCATGGTTGGCCAGGAAAACCTCGCAAATATCTGGATCGAAATGCGTAGCACATCCCTGGCGGATTATCTCCAGCGCCTGATCGTGTGACATGCCTTTCTTGTATACGCGTCGGCTAATCAACGCGTCATAGACATCCGCCAATGCCATGAGCCTGGCGCTGATGGGGATGTCATCGGCACTCAGCCCATCGGGATAACCGGTACCGTCCCACTTCTCGTGGTGGCTGTAGGCGATCTCCTTGGCCAGGCGCAGAAATCCCACCGAGGTGCCCAACTGCTCTTCGGCATGCCGGATTGCATCGCGTCCCAGTACCGTATGGGTCTTCATCGTCTCGAACTCTTCCGGCGTGAGGCGCCCCGGCTTGAGCAGTATGTCATCGGGTATGCCGATCTTGCCGATGTCATGCAACGGAGCTGACTTAAACAGCAGGCGGATACTTTCCTCATTGAGAAACTGCTGGAACCTCGGATGTTCGCGAAGCAGCTCGGCCAGTAGTCTGACGTAGTGCTGAGTTCGTCGAATGTGGTTACCCGTCTCATTGTCGCGGGTTTCGGCCAGCGAGGTCATGGCCTGAATGGTCACATCCTGGATAGCGATGACCTCGGCGGTGCGGCGCTGGACTTCCTGCTCAAGGTAAGCCTTCTGATCACGCAAAAAGTCGGCGGCCGCCTTGATCTTCAATTGGGTTTCCACCCGTGCCAGCACGATGGGTGGGTTGATCGGCTTGGTGATGTAGTCCACGGCGCCCATCTGCAAACCCAGGATCTCGTCTTCCATTGTCGCCATGGCGGTGATGAAGATGATCGGGATATGAGCGGTGCGCGGATCGCGCTTGAGCTGCTCTGCCACCTCATACCCCGACAGATCAGGCATCATGATGTCGAGCAGAATCAGATCCGGGCGAGGCTCCTGCACCGCTGCCTTCAGCGCGCGCTCACCGCTGATGGCCACCCGCATGCGGTAGATGTCCTTCAGCAGGCCATTGATCAGCGTAATGTTCTCCGGCGTATCATCGACAATGAGGATGATCGGGGGAAGTGGGTAGTTTAGCGTTTCACTCATGATGTTCCCTCCAGCACGGGGTATCGCGGGCCGTCGATGCACGTTTGAGGGTTAGCCGTGCGGCCTCGAAGTCAAAGTTGTTCACCTCATTCATCAACTGCTCGAAACTGTCCTGGCCGAGTGCTCCGCGCAACGAATCCGCATACTGTTCCATATAATCCGGCGCTGCTCCGTCATTGGCCTCCAGCAGGTGGATGAGCGCTATGGCATGCTGTGCACAGTCGACGCTCGATACCACCGCCGGTGCTGCCTGGCCGCTACCCAGCGCTTGACGGATTGCATGCACGGCCAGCGAGAGCGCCTCGATCAATTCATTCACCAATGCGTCCGACTCAGCGTGTGCCCTGATCGCGGTTTCCAGCTTACCGGCCATCGCTTGCAGGCCGCTGAAACCGAGGTTGCCTGCAACGCCTTTCACGGTGTGGGCCATTCGCTCGGCCGTCGCCCGATCACCCGCACGTAGCGCGTTCCTCAGCGCTTGCCCTTCCATAGCCCTGCGGTCGGCAAATTGACCCAGCAGCTTGATGTATAGCTGGCGATTGCCCGCCACTCGCCTCAGTCCGTCGGCGCTATCTAGCCCTGGAATGTCCGGTAGGCGCTCCTCGCCCGATGCGGCGCTGGACGGCTCCACTGCCGCCGACCGAGGTACGACCCAGCGCAGAACCGTGGCGATGAGTGCTTGCGGATCCACGGGCTTGGTCACATGGTCGACCATGCCCGCCTCGATACAGCGCTCCCGGTCCTCGACCCTGGCATGTGCGGTCATAGCAATCACCGGGATCTGTGCGCAGTGAGGCCCGACGCGAATACGCCGGGTCGTCTCGAGACCATCCATCTGCGGCATCTGTACGTCCATCAGCACCGCGTCGTATTGCGCTGCAGCCAACATCGACAGCGCCTCGCAGCCGTTGCCGGCAACTTCCACCAGGGCACCGGCAGCCTCGAGAAGCTCCCTGGCAATCTGTTGGTTGATTTCGTTGTCCTCCGCGACGAGCAGGCGCACTCCGGCGAGCACCTTCGCCTGCGCAATGGGTACGGTTAGCGCCACCACGCCCGTTTGCGGCGCGAATAAGTTGACCAGTACCTCTACCAGCGAGGACTGGTTGACCGGCTTGACCAGGAACGCGCGAATGCCGGCCGCTTGCCCAGCGGCGTGCATTTCGTCATGCCCAAATGCACTGACCATGATGGCGTACAGTGCAGGCTGCAGGCCAAGCGCCCGGCGCGTCGTCTCGATGCCATCCATCTCTGGCATTTGCCAATCCACCAATAGCACCCGGAACGGGTCGTCGGCCGCAGCACCGCGAAGGCTCTCCAGAGCAGCCTCGCCTGACGCCACCGCGACCGGCGAAAGCCCCGCTACGAGAAGCATGTCGGAAAGGATCTGGCGCGCGTCGGCATTGTCATCGACGACCAGGACGCGCGCTCCGGCGAGCTCCGCAGGGACAATCTGGCGCTGCGTACGCATGTGCTGGTCAAGACCAAGCCAGACACTGAAAGAGAACGTGCTGCCGTTGCCCGGTTCTGAGTCAACCGTGATCGTTCCGCCCATCAACTCGACGATGCGCTTCGAGATGGCAAGGCCCAGGCCGGTACCACCGAATTGTCGCGTGGTGGAGCTATCGGCTTGGGCAAAGGCCTCAAAGAGTCGCCCGGTTTGCTCGGGAGTCATGCCGATACCGGTATCGCGGACACGAACCTGCAGTTGAACTTTGTCGCCGGTGCGGCCCAGGTTGCGAACCACGACCGTAACCTGCCCCTGTTCGGTGAATTTCACTGCGTTGCCTACCAGGTTCAGGATGACCTGGCCCAGACGCAGCGGATCTCCAAGCAGCGTCTCGGGAACGTCCGACGCCCGGTCGAACAGCAGCTCAATGGCCTTGTCGTAGGCCTTTTGCGCAATCAGCGAGGACACGTTGTCTAGCACTGCGTCTATCTCAAATGGCACTACCTCGACGCTAAGCTTGCCGGCCTCGATCTTGGAGAAGTCGAGGATGTCGTTGATGATGCCAAGCAGCGAAGTGCCCGCGTTGTGGATTTTCGAGACATAATCGCGCTGCCGCTGGTCCAGCGAAGTCTTCAGCGCAAGGTAAGACATGCCGATGATCGCATTCATGGGCGTGCGGATTTCGTGACTCATGTTTGCAAGGAAGTCGCTTTTTGCCCGCGTCGCCTCTTCAGCAATCTCCTTCGCCCGCTGCTGCGCGTGCTCTGCTGCCTTGCGCTCGGTGATGTCCTGCAGCCAGCCGAGCAGCCCTTGCTCCCCCTGGATCTGGATTGGCAGGTAGGTGACAAGTATGGTGCGTTCGCGCCCCTGCCGGTCACGCATCGGTACTTCTTGGTCCTTTGCGATGCCGTCGTCCGTGAGGCGTTCGACGATGGCTTCGCGATCATGCTCATTCGCGTAAATCTGCGAAGCAGCGTCACCGACGCCTACGCCGAACGTTTCACAGAAGCGGGGGTTGGCGAAGCGGATCACGCCCTGGGTAGAAAAGGCTATGTTGATTGGACTCGTATCGAGGATTGCCTGCAGCCGCGCGCGTTCTTCGCTAAGCGCCACTGCTGCCGCATGATGATCCGTGACATCGCGCACCCAACTGGCGACCAGGGTCTCACCGTGGATTGTCACGAATGATGCACCGACCAGAACCCAGAGAATTGATCCATTTTTGTGCAGCAGGCGGGTCTCGAAGTTTTCGACCTTGCCATTTCGTGTCAGCAGTTCGAGGAAGCGCTCGCGCTCCTCAGGGTCGACATACAGGCTCGTGGCGTTGCGCCCGAGCAGGTCCTCGCTGACATAACCGGTCGCCTGTGAAAAGCGTTGGCTTACTTCCCTGACAGCTCCGTTCCGATCTGCCAGCACCAGGCTGGCGGGGCTGGTATCCATGAGCGCGCGGGTGAAAGCCTCGCGCTCGGCTAGCTCTGCGGCAACGCGCTTGCGCTCGTCTACTTCCCGGTTGAGGCGTCGGTTCCAGGCCAGCATGGCGCCGAGCAACAGCAGGACCGCGACCAAGCTCGGGATCGCCCATCTCATTACGGTTTTAATATCGAGGCCGTCCTCGTTGAGGGACTCCTCGAACAGCCGGTATTCCATGAGCGATACGCGATAGTACCGCCGCCAGCTCGCATCGAGCGGCGAATCAATGCGATTGCTGGACTGGAAGAACTGCTCCAGCGCTCGTGCGAGATCCGGCGCGTTGCGCGCAACACCCCACCCAACGCTGGTCGCTTCGCTGACCGGAAACGCAATGGAGAGACGTTCGGGATCTTCACGGGCCCAGCGCAGCGCGCTTTCACTACCCAACACCGTGAAATCCACCTTCGCATCGGCTACCAGTTTCACAGCCTGCTCGGTTGGCGCATAGACGATTCTGACCGGCTGACTGGATAGAGGACCGCGGTTGGCTTCATCGATCCACTGCTCGTAGCCCGTACCCTTCTGCACTGCCGCCGTCAGACCGAGCAGATCAGACACCTCGTTGCCAAGGGACTGGTTGGAGCGATGGGCGATGACCAGGTTGCGTACCCGGTAATAGGGCACGAGCAACATCTTCGTTTCGCGCCAAGGGACGATCTGCAAGTCATTTGGATAAAGATCGCAGCGGCCGTCGGCGAGTAGCTTCGGGTCGTAGCTTGCCTCGCGTACGGTCTCGCCCCGATCGTCGTGAAACTGCGCATCGAAACTCGGCAGTTCCGTTACCTGTGGGCGTAAACCGAGTGACCGCGCGAACGCCTCCGCGTTAGTCCGGTAGAAGGAAGCGCTTGAGCCAGCCACACATATGCGCAGGACGCCGCTTTCCCGAATCTGGGACAGCGTACGTGCTTCTACGCATGGCATGCCCAACACCAACAAGCCTCCCAGTGCAAGCAACGCTCCCAAGCGCGGCTCTGTTTTCAAAATGCTCCTGCTGGTAGGTAATTGCTCACGATCCAACTCGACATATCCTTGTGAACGCCCTTGCAAGAGCTTGTCCGCCGTTCTGCACTGGTATTATAGGTTTTGGAGTGTAGGCATACGCTGCAGCAAGCGCCAGCAACAAAAACTGGGCCAGCTAGCAACCTCCCACTGCTACTCACCGTTCGGAAAGTGAGTTTCCGGACGCTTACTTAATACTCGCACACCTAAGTTTCTCCAATGTCCGCTATGAGTCGATAGCGGACACTCACCAAGGACAGATCATGTGTGTATATCAGAAAGTTCGAATCCCTACGCTTCCGCCACTTATTTTCATTAAAGCCCTGATTTTTAAGGGCTTTTTTGTGTCTATACGTTTTTGGTTCCCCATCTGGTCCCCCACTTTTAGTTTGGCTTCCTTTGATCTTCTGCGGATTGTGATGGACTGGCTACGTTCATGAGGGCGGCTGGTTCAAGCAAGCGAGGGGCGATTTTTCGAAGGCAGTATAGGTGGTAGATATGCTTGGCTCTTGCCGGCATCGACGCGGCGCCTGACTATTAGGGCCGCTTCGCGACCCCATCGACGACAAGCGCGGCCTCCAAGGGAGGTGGTGCAGATCTGGAAGCTGGTGATATCCGAAGAGCGCCCCTACCTGGGGGCTGAACTGGCGCATGCTGCCCGCGTGGCCCAGGTCAGCTTTGGCAACCAGACGGGTACCCAACTGACTGGTACGCTACACATCGTCACCCAGAAGGCAAATGAGATGGGGGGCCGTCGCAGCCCAAGCCCTGCTGGATGCACACGCCGTTTCCATTGCAGACGGTGCAATCGCCTTGCATGATGAGAGCGGCGTGCCCTTGCGCTAACTGGGCACAGGCTCGTCCCAGCTGCTGGTTGCAGGGTTGTAGCGTACCGCGGCGCAGCCAGCATCCATAGTCCTGGTAGACGAGATGGATACGGCCTGGAACCGCATCAACTTGTCAGGCTGCTCGACTCCCCCCGGTGCGAAGAAAAATCCGCCAATCGTTCTGGCGGGGCCATTCCAATTAGCAGGTTATCGCTCAACTCGGCTCAGGTACCTTTCCGCAGGTTCATCACCGTCTACTGAGCGACAAGCGTGTACCCAGATGTCTAGAGGACCTGCAACGTCTTCTAGAGTTTTGCGCCCCTTCGACGTAACGACGAGCGCTACTCCTTCTCCCCAAAATTGATCTTGATCAACATCCAGCGGGGCGCCATCACGCCACCAGATTAGTTTCGCAACGAAATCGCCGACTTGATCAATGTAGTGCATCCAATTATCTGGAGCATGTTGCCACTCCAAACCCTGCAGCCACTCAGGGCACAGCACCAATAAATGCTCTGGATAACTAGGTATGTCACTGATCGACACCCTACGGACAATAGTCGGAGATGGCTCCTCAGGCGCCCACACTCCTTCAATCCACAGGGCGCCGGGAAGTGAGTAGCCCGTGCTCGCTCTGCGTTCCTTGTCGGCAAAGAACGGCGCTCTTGCCCTTGTCATTTCAAGGTTGCGTCTGACAAGACGGCAGTAAAAATGAGATATCTCGGCAATGACGGAGTCGCCGTCATCCATCAGTGGCGAAATGTCGAGTTCAGTCTCATCCAGCCACTGCATCTGCCCCGAATGCCATCCTGCTTCTTGGTGCACGGAAGGACGTGGCATGAAGGCTGGCCGCACCGTCGGACCAATGAGCGGTGGTGCGTCGGCTTGATAGTTCATTCCATAGAGCAATTGGGGGATGGCGGGTGCTCCTACTAGTCCTGCCAGACGAAGCTCTCCCGCAACATGCCGAAGTGCTCTGAGCGATGCGAGCATATGCGGTCTCATGAAGGTGATCTTCATGTCCAATTTAGACAGCCCGGATTGCAGGCGCATCGTCTCGGATTGGCCAAATGCCTCCAACCCGCCCCATGACTCAATCAGGGAGTAGCAGCGATGGCGGATGGTTGCCATTGAGACGCCGGTTCGGGCCAGGTGATCGACTTGAGAGGCCAGTGCAGCTGTCCATCCGAGTGGGTCGTTCACACGCATCGCCCCGGACGAGGGGTCGGTCAGAAACGAGGGGTCGAGTTCACCCTTGCTGGCAGGCATCTGCAAACGATAGAAAAATGGCAGCTCTTGTCGTGTCAATGCCCAGACGTTTCCCCAACGATCCAGAAGACAACTTGCGAAGACAGCCACTACGTAGTCCGTATCATTTACCAACGGCGAAATCCGATCGGCCCAATCCTCCGCAGTAGCGTGCGTGTCGCGCAGAAGTAGCTGAAGCGACTCCGCTGGCTCATCCCTGTTGCCTGCCAATAGCGCATCCACCAGTAAATGGAAGGCCGCCCTGCCTTGGGTTGCCCTCGATAGCTGCAGGGCACCAGCGCGGGCAAGATTTGTGAGTTCAATCGCAGAAAGGGAAAAGGCCCATTGGAACAGTGCGGCAATCAGTGCTTCATCTGATTCAGGGGCCTGCGTTGGAAGGTTAATCTGAGCGAGCGAATGCTCTCTGGTCGTTGCAAGTTGTTCGGCAAGAAGCTCCCACACTGCTGCCCAATTTGGTGTTGCGCAGATAGTCGACAGCACATCCTTAGTGTCAAATAGGATCGGAGATGAATTGTCCGGTGCGGTAATGAGTTCCTCGAGCAAGTCTGCGTAGGCTTCTTTATGCACCTTAGATCCATCAAGCTCGATGAGTGCTTTAAAGTACTTTAGCTTCGCTGCGCCTCTCCAGTAGCTCCAGCTAGGGCGTCCATCGTCATGGCTCTGGCTATCAGTCACCAGACGCCTAGCCAGTGTCTTGTCATCTTCGGCAAGCGCTCGTTCGATCAGTGAGAAGCGGGCATGGCTGTCACGTTGGATGAAGGGCCAGCGTTCAAAAATGGAAGTCGCTTCTTCCAGTGTTGCGGTATACAAGAGGAGCGAGAATGCGCGGGCGGAGTCGTAGCTCGGAACTTTGTCGCGGCTAAGCTCATCATCAAGGAGGCTCAATGAGCCGATGTCATCGTACTTTCCTGGCGTGCCCCTATTATGACGTATGGGTGTCTCAGCTAGCCAACGGCGCAGTGCATCATTGGCGCGTTCGTTGTTGATTCCCCTTTGCTTCAGAGCCGCGACGAGACGCTGAAGCAACCTGACTCGTGCTGCGCTCGTGCTGTGAATCTCAATACCATCCAGCAGGTTTCCAACAACCGTGGAAAGGTCTGATTCTGGAACAATGGCAACGACTTGGCTGACGAACTCTCCGGTTTGATCTTCGCGGTAGTAAGGTTCGGTGTAGAAAGGAAGGGCAAGCGATCTCCAAGTGACCGTGCATGACGCGGCCAATCCTGGATTTCGTCGGACTACTCCTATCATCAGCGCATTGATAGCGCGATCCCAGCTCAAAAGCCCCTCTGAGGTGAGCACTTTGGCGGCGCGATACCCGAGTGCGGAATCGCACAGCGCCGCCTCTGTAAGCGTTCTCGAGGCCAGACGGTAAGCAGCACCACGGCCCTCCGTCAGGTTCATGCCGGCAAGCTGTTCTAGCATAAGGACTACACGCTGCGCGCGACCATCCGGATCCTGATGGTTGGCGCATTCTAGAAGATCTCCCCACAAAGAGTATTGTGGATCTTTTTTGGCCGGCAAGGCGTAGCCGAGCGTGTTGGCATGCAGCTGTTGCAACAGTTCGCGGGCGCGTTCGGTGTTGCCCATCTTAGCGAACAGTTTTGCCAGGCCTGCGATCAGATCGATGTGTTCTTCCGGGGTATTACCGTGGATCACACCCAAAAGGTCTTCCAGTCGATCGAAGGCTGCTTGCATATCGCCATTGCTGTGAAAAATCTCTTCAATCGCCGCTCTTCGGGAGGGAATGTTCTGCTGGGCGGTCCCCTTTCTATTGGCAAATGACGAGTCAAACAGTTGAACCACTGCTTTGAATTCTTGCTCGCCACACATTGAGGCGATCCGTATCATCATTTGGCTCAAGATCGGATCAATGTTGCTCAGTTGATGGGTCGCATAGAATTCACTAGAACTGGCGGCGCGAGCATTGTCGAGAAAGCCAAGCAGAGCTTGAGTCGCCTGAACGACTTCGCCTAGCGCGATTTCATGACCTGTACGTGCTCGACCCAGCAGCATGCCAATCGTGTTGGCATGCTGCTGCAGTGGTCTCAGTACCGGACTCTTCGACTTTGCGGTATTGGTAACGGGTAGCCTAAGTGCTGCGGCGAGTGCTGCGTGTTGTATGACTGCATGAGTGATGTTCTCCGCACTGTGCTCACCGCTGGCGTTATCCATTAATGCGATGGATGGAGTTTCCAGTCCTTCAAAAATCGTGGTGGATACTGTTTCGCTACCGAGGCGCAGGGCGAGGGTTGCCAATTGCCTGCGCATACCATTAGCAATGCCTGGGAAGCTTGGATGTGTATACGCGGCGTCGACAAATGTATGTGCTCTATCAAGTTCTCGGCGATCGTATGCGCGTAGGCCGGCTTCTATCAGCAGGTAGGGCAGTTCAGGGTCACTGACACCAAGCTGCAGTGCCGTGAGCGATGGGTCGCTATCAGGGTCAGCGAGCATGGCCGAACGGGCGATGTTGCACCGAAGTGTGCTGATGTCTACAGTGTCCAGCCCGTGTCCGCCTTCGGTGGCGGTCAACTTCGCCAAACACATCTCTATCTGTTCCGCGTCCCGAAAGCGGAAGACCCGCTGTGCCCACTCTTCCAAATCTGAGTGAATAGGGGACAATTGTGAGTCCTTGGAGAAGGGGTCAATCTCATTGAATAGAGCCTTGGCACTATCGATTTCGCCTGCTACAAGAAGCGCATCAATTGCCTTGTAGTGGTCACCGATTTGCCCCTCTGCCATCGTCCGGACTCCATCAATATCGCCGAGCGCCAGCAGCGCATCGACAACTGAAGGGGCTTGCTCAATTGCGGAGGAGCGACGTTCCATCTCATCTTGTGCGAGCAGCAGACGAAAGACCGCAGATGCGTCTGGCTCGTGCTTGGCACAAATCAATGCCAAGCGAATGTCACCTAGGATCTCAGTCGCTGAGCGTGAATCTGCAAGTTGATGCCTGAATCGGCGCGGCTGTGCCAGCCTGAGTACTTCCTGATGTAGCTCGGCGCGTGCCAGGTACCTCAACTCGAGCCAGCGCTGCGGGTTATCCGATTCAGCAAAGCGGGTGAGCTCCGCCAGCTTGCGATAGATCAATGGTGCATAGTCTGGGTCGAGTTTCCCAAAGCGAAGTTTGGGTTGTTCCAGCACAAACAGGCGGAAGCTGTTGTGGAACACACTCCAACCGTGAGTAGTCTGGCTGAGTAGATGGCTCGTCGACCTCAATGCGGTTTCTACAGCGTGCTCTGACGTAGCCACTGCCAGCAATTCGGGTGGGATTGGACCTTCAGCGCGTGCAATAAAATCGATGACCTTTCTCGCATCTGCATCATCGGAAATTTCGCGCCAAGCCGCCTTGTAGACGCGCTCGATGTCGCCTTCAAAGCTGAAGGCCCCGTTCAACAGTACGTCCCGACGAGCTGTGTCTGCCTGACGCAGAGCTTCTATCAAGTACCGTGCTACTAGAGGGTGTCCCTGGCAAAGCTCATAGATGCTAGGTCGGGGCACGGCTTCGTCCAACCCAAGCTTCAGTGCCATCTCGCTGACGGCTTCTGGTGAGAGCGGTGCGATCTGAATATTACGATCCGCCAGGGAGGCTTGTTCCCGAACCTGATGCTTGAGGTTAGTCAGTTCCAGTCGCTGGGTTCCGAGCAGGATCAATACGCCCGCTGGCAGCGTCTCTGGAAGTGGCAGCTCTGTCAGTAGTGAGCGAGCAGGGTGCTCTTCTCGGGGGATGTGATCCAATCCATCGACGATGATAAGTGTGCGGATGTCTTCATCGCGATAACGGTCCCCAGCTTGGCGTAACAGTTGCTCAAGCTCTAGCTGTCGCTCTTGTAGGGTGTTGTTGCGGGCCAAGCGTCCCGCCAAGCCACTTTGCCTAAGCTGAGTGTTGAGATCGTCGAGAAAGTCATCGGCTTCGGCACGGCCAATACCTTGGCCTTCGCCAGGCATGTAGGCAAGGTATCGCACCAACTGCCGCTTCGGCCCGCCACTGAGTGCCGATTGGAGTAGAGTTGACTTACCAGCTCCTGGAGGGCCGACAAGGGCCAGGTATCCGTGGTCCAGTCGGTCTATGCATTCCAGAAGTTGTTGTTCGGTTTTACGATTGCGCTGAACGTGCTCGCCAATAGGGAATTGGTGGGGGCGGTGCACGAGGAAGCGATCTTTCCAGCCAAGTTCTGAAAGCAGCTCGGCGCGGCTCCAGCGATCCTTATTGCGTCGGTCGGCGACCAATTCGGGGAGCTTTGAGGCAATTTGCTGGACTAGCTTTAACGACGCTGACGACAGGCGATGGCTCAAGACGAAGTCAGCGGCTGATCCCGTTAGAAAATGGACAGCATGCAGGAACGTCTCGAAATCCGTGTCAGGGAGTTTGGACGCCACCGCAAGTTTATCAATGAAGGGCTGCCAACGGGTGGCTCGCCATCCGGATAGGGTGCGGCTGTGGTAAAGCTCGAACTCTCGCAAGAAAGCAGCGCTGTGATCGTCCTTGTCGCTTAGCAAGTGATCATTAGTGGTGGGTATGTCGTTGGTAACGAAGCGAACCTCTGTCAAGGCCTCACCATGGGATTGGCGCAGACTCGCCCATGCGGTCACCAGCTTCAGCAACATGCCTTCTGCGCCAAGCAGCAGGGCTTCAACCTGGAAAGCTTTGGGGAACGTGGAGGTCTTGAATTGGTGACCGACTGCCATTCCTGGAAGGCCTAATACGAGATCGTCAGCGACGCCTGCGCTACGATCAGCCAGCCCAACCCAATTCAACTGGTCTTTATCTAACGCGGCATAGATCGCTGCTGCGCCGGATTGATACTGTTGAACGAATCCGCGTTGAGCGTTGCGTTCGCCCTCTCCTGAGGACATGGTGTTGGCTGGCTCTGTCATTATGCCTCTCAACTATCCGTACTGTCCGTGAGTGACGGACGTTGTTCAATCCATGAAGTAAAGCAATCAGGTGGTCTTGAGTGCGCGGGCGCACTGCGGGGACAGTGTGGCGCCCCAGGAGTGATCATATCAACTCGGCTTGAGGTCGCACGCTATGTAGGTGCTCCAGCCCCAATCGTTCCGGACGACTATAGTCCGAGAGGAGCGGAAGGGTCTGACAGGGCGGGGTTTTCGGTGCTCACTGCATCCAAGCAATTATCGAGCGCCATGAGCCGCTGGGGAGCGGCAAGAGAGCGGTTCAGTAGCGAGTAGAGAAGGAGTGCACCAACATCGAGTACCAGGCTGCAGCGAAAAAGCTGGCTAGGGATGCTCTGGCCCGAGAAAGCTATGATCTCTGCCCAGATGCTCCAAGGCCCTGCATCACCTGAGGTTGGTAGTTTTAAGCATCCCCCGTGCCCGCTTTCTTGGCCGCTTGCTGGTGTCTATGGTATTGCAACTCAGTCCGAGGGTCCTTCGTATGTATCCAAAACAGCACGGCCCAAAGCCCTAGCACGGAGGCGAGAGTACCCAGCCAACCCTGTGCACCGGTAAATAACCATACCGTCAGGGAGACAATGAAGTAGGCGATGTTCGCGACTTTGGTGCGGCAGAGCACCCAGCTGATATAACTAAAGTCCACGACGATTTCTCGCATGTTAAGCGTACCGTTTTAGTCAGAAATGCCTTCTAACCCCCGCAGGATTGATCGGATGGGCGGAGCGTTGGTCAGTGAGCGTATACACAATCGGCTACGTCCGGACATGTAAACCAGTAATCTTACTTCGCCCCTTCCTAGTCGGTATCATTGATTCAGACCAACTTAGGCTTCCCCATGGCACGACAGAGCATAAATGATCGGCTTGACCGCTTGAACAAAGGGTGCTGCCCTATCCATGGCGTCGACATGCCACAGATCGGGCAGATCGGTGAGGGCGCCTCTACGTGCTGGCTTGTCGCATGCCCAAGGCGCGACTGCGAGATTCAGGGCACATCCCTTCGACATGACGGACCAGTTGAGCTGCTGCCGGCGTTCCAGGAACTGATCGGACGCAGCCAGGTATGACTTCGTGAAGCAGGCCATTTATCGCGCACTCCCCAGAGGTACCCGCTTCTACCAGGACCACCAGTGGTGGGTGAAACTAGATGACAAGACCGCCAGGCACGCTAGCGAGGCAATATCCATCGATATGCGCCCCCAGTCGAAGGTGATGGTCAGAGGAGAGGAGCCTACGCCAGCGGCCGAGGTACTTGATGACCGCCGGCAGATGCAAAAGCGTGAGGGATTCTTCCTTCTGATCGCGACTTGGCTCGAATCCCTTAACTGGTAAGGCTTCTCGGGATGCCGGGGCTACAGCGCCTGCGCCCGAAACGCGCGGTAGTGTGCTTCGAGGAACAACAGCCTTGGCCTGGGTGAGAACTGGAACAGTCGATTCCCTTGATAGGACCTATACACTGGATCCTCTATGACGCTGGAAAACTCCACCTCAAGCGTTTCAGGATTGATCGACACCAGGTGTGCGTCGAACAGCCGATGCATGCCCACTCGTAGCAGTAGTCCATTTCTCACATCATCTGACTGATCCCCGCGGTACGGGATAATGTGCGCCGCCTCGACTAGCGCGCTGATGTCGCACCCACTGATGCAGCATTTCCCGCCGTACCGCGCCAGCACACCCTCTCGGAAGTTCGATTGGCCAGGTCTTACTACAGATGTCTGCGTGCGCACCGTCCGCCGATCGGCATGCAGCAGCTCCAGCTCACGTACAGGAGAGGCTGTTGTCGAGGACCCCGAGTCTGGGTTCTCTAGCGGTAGCGCATCGGCAAGGTCCACCACTAGCTCGTGAGAGAGCATCGACAAGTAGTTAGGTTTGATCGTCGATTCGGTTCTCAGGGCTCGCAGAATGGCCAGTGTTTCCGCAGCTGCCTCCAGCGAAGCGAAGCTGTCCGGACGATTGCTCCAGGCATGCCGCAGTGCATCGATGTCGAGCTCCCTGACCGCCTGAAGGTCGTATACCTTGGCATCAGCACCTCCGGGTTCGCGATCAACCACCTTACTTCCAGGGACGCCTGCTTGTAGAGCCGGTGATTGCTCTTCCATGTCAGGGAATAAGGCAACGACCTCTGGGTGCCAGAGGTATGCGGTTTCGCCGGCGTAGTGTTCGTCGGTACCGGTGATGAGGCGGTAGAGAGCATAGAGTTCCGCTGCAGCTTCTACTGATCCTATGCACTCACTTCTGTAGCCCCAGGCGGCTACGATATCCTCCTCAGTGAACTCCAGCAGGTCTGCCGCTTCGAGTGCATAGAGGTATCGAGGGGCTTCGGCCGTGGGCGGTCTGCAGAAACGTTCCCCTGGGTCGTGGAGGGCGAGCTGGGGCCGAGAAGGTTCATCGTCCACTAAGTGAATTGACCAGATAAGACCATCACGCATCCAGATGTTGAACCGCTGCTGGCGCAGATGGTCAGTGTCGACCTGCAGGTACTGGTTGAACGATCGCAGGTGGTCCAGCCACTTTCTGTAGCCGTGTCGGGGGGCTCGCAGGCCTCTAGTGGGTTTAGAGGCTTTACGTTTGGAAGCTTCGGGCTGGCGCCTGTTAAAGGATGTCATCGGTGTTCCGTCACCGCACTTGGAGTGCAACAGTGTGTGGTGATGTAAGTATCCGTGAATCAGGAAGACGTGCCTACTGGCCTAGACAAACCCGCTGACGCAGTGCCACATTCTTCTCGGGATGGCCGTTCCGGCCACCTCGGATCAGTAGATGCTGATACACCTGACCTGACCTGGCCCTTGTCGGTGAGCTTCCAACCACCCTCGATGGCGATCGCTAGCCCCTTCTCAACGAGGCTGTTGAGCTACCTGGCCTTAACGCCTTGATCGAAGGAGTAGCGCTCCTGGCTGTGACGCGCTGTTGTTGCCAGGCGGATGATCAAGCTCTGCTCCTGGATCGTCAGCTTGATCTCTGCGATTGACTCAGAGGTGCTTTCGTCGAAGGAGGTGTGGGGCAGTGCGTCGGTCATCATCATAGTCCTAGTTTTGCTTGCTTACCGTGATGCGCAGGCATACCGTGCTGTAGTAGCCGATCAGCACGATTGCTGTGAATTCGTATCTGAGAGCTGGATCGATCGACCTGTGACACACGCTTTGGTGTAGTGGGGGCGGCCTGCTTGGACTGAGAGCAGCGCCAGGACGGAACGTTGGCTGATCTCAGTGGGCTCGGTCAACGGTGTATCGAAGTTCCTCCGGATTCTGGAGCGGCAAATCGTGAGAGATATTGGGAACTAGTGGATTACGTGGCGCTCTTTTTGAGGCCGGCTCGAAGTTTTTTCGGACCTTCAACGAGAAGATTTGTTGCGGAGAATTTTTTCACGCAGTAGTCACGGTTCTGTGTTCGATCGCTTTCGCAGCAACGCCATCTTTGAAATGAAAAAAGCTTGCTAATGCGAACAGTCCAAGCTGCCCAAATCCAAGGCACAATGTAGGTTTAGCGATCATGCCAAAGTAAACCAAGAGGGACATGGCTACCAAAAAGAAACGTTTGGATGAGTACCAGGAGAAGTGCCGATCATCTACTGTGCGGTTTTTAATAGCGGCGCGGGATGTCCTTACCGCGATTTGACCAAATATAATGCATGATACCAGCGACCAGTCGGCAGCTAGGAAAATATCTTTCCATGAGTAGACGTATAGTTTTATCGCTACCAAAAAAACGAATGGAGTTACGATAAAAAGGTATTCAGAGCACAGCTCTGCTAGGATTGCTTTCTGCTCTTTAGAGCAAGGGTATTGTTTCATGTTGCAATCCCACGTTTCGATGGATATCAATAATTTTCACAATTTTGGCATTTGATATATACGGTTTGCCTTGGCCAGGAGGAGGGGTGTAGAGCTGAAATGAAACTTCAGCTTCCATTACATCCTTCGGTCCGATGGCTCGAACCAAGCCATTCTGATAGTCATCAAGCCACTTTGCATCAATAATGTTGGCGTTGTACCGGCTGCCTGTTGTAACACTTACCATCGACCAAGCGCCTTTGCCTATGTTCACTGGAGCGCGGACGTAAAGCCGATCTGTGCCGTTAAAGCTTGTTGTAATCCCAAGAAACATATTCTTTGGGTTAGCGTTGAAACGCCAGTGGGTGTTGATGGGGGTGACATTCTCTGTATCCGCCAGGGACGTTAGGACGGTTTCGTCCGGCAGAAGCTTCTTGTTGGCCTCGGAGAACTTCTGGAGGGCGAACGCGAGCTCTTTCCTGTCGATTTTAGGGTGAATCATGTGCGGGTTATCAGTTTTGGTCAGCTCGTTCTCAAGTACAGAAGCGATTGCATCGACCTCGCCTTCAGTGGCCGTACTCTCAACTCCTGAGAGGGTATCAGCGAGTGTGAAGCCCGACTCAATGATTGCGGAGGACATCCACTCTTTGAGCCGACCAGGCACAGCTTTGATGAAGCTAGCAACTGAACCCGCCTCAACGCACTCGAGTTGTAGCGCGAAGTCTTCCGGATCTCCTAGCGCATTGACCAACACTTGGCCGAGTGCTTGGTAGGCCTCAATGTAGCCGCTCATCGCCTGGAAAACCTCTGCCGGACGCTGACGCTTTTCGGCGAAGTCGATTTTGATTTTCAGCGTTTCGGACATGCCAGACTGCTTCCTTGAGAATGGTTGATGCTGCCAGCTAAGACGTACGAATTACAGCTGGCATGAGTGGCTAGTGCCAACCGGAAATCGCGGAGGAGGGAAGATTCTACAGCCGATGATGGCAAAATGTCCTCAGCCGAGTTGCTCTATCGTTTTTCCATCTTAGTGGAACAGGCCTAGCGGAGGATTGGCGCTGAGCTGCCAGCGTGTTGAAGGGCCTGCAGCTTCTCGGCCAGGCTATCGTGAATCGAGCCTCGGCAGACTGCCTAAATCGGCCCTGGAAGGCCTTTCTACTTTCACATATTTGGCCATCCAGGCCTGCGCGCTCCGCTTGACGGCACAAGGGCCCGTAACGCTAATCATCATGCCGTTTCGGACACTCACTTCAAAGCGCGTAAGGAGCTCAAATCATCAACGTTAAAAAAGGGTTGTTGGCAGGAGGCTCTCCTGAAATTGTCCTGGGGTCGCTTAACAAGTAGCCATTCAACGAGCTGGTGCTCCGAGGGCCTCTAACTGTGCATGTCCAAATGTTCTGGCCATTGGGCGTCTTCAAATGTACATGCAGCTTCTCAAATAGACGTTGTATGCGCCGCCAGGCATCGCTCTTAGAGTCTGCGTCAGCGAAGCCTGGGTGCTCTGCTGCGTAGCGTTGAAAAATGCCAGGCGTGACCAGGAAAAAAGTATCTTCCACGGTATGGACCTTGGCCTTGCTGTCGTTGACCACCAAGCGATGATTGAGAACTCCTTTGCGCAGCCATTCGAGGAAGGCCAGCCCCTCAGCATCTTTGGGTGGCGCAGTGGCGGATTGCAGGCTTTCCGTGCTTGGTCCAGTTTCGACCCCGTTCGGTTCTTGCAACATGTCCATCAAATCGTCGAGATAGTCAAAATCCTGGTTCGGGTGCTCGGGTACGGGCTGTTTTCCTTCCGGCGTTGGTTGCGGTCGATCCAAAGCCGACTCGCAGGTTTCACCGGTCGGCAGGGAATGCTCCATCATCGGTTCAACCGTTCCTTTGAAGCAGTCTGGCCGAGGTTCATCTGCCCAGATCAGGCTCGGTTGCAGGCGGAGAAAGGTAAAACGATGTTGCCAGTCATCGTCAGCCACGGTGGCATTCCATACCGCTTTGCCCTCCGGTGTCGCATCCACCAATCCATGTGATTGCAGCTCATCGAACAAGGCGATGTTGGAGGAGGGTATGCCGTCGACCGCCTGAGCGAGCAGGTAGGCGCGCAGTTTGTCGGTGGCGGTTTTACTGACCAGCCACAAATGGTCCTGGGTAAGCCAGCCGGCGGCACCGGGCTGGTTGAGCTTGAGCTCGTTTTTGACCAGATGACGCAAGCCCGTTAACAGGTGATGCTGCAGCGAGTGTTTGGGGGCCTGCAGGGCCTTGGTGGGGTTGGCGCCGATGTTCTGCGCGGTGGAGACCCGGTCAGCTTGCAGTACCAGTTCGCCGAGGGTGCCGGCATGCTCGTAGTGGTTGGCTAACATGAATAACAGCTGACCCCACAAGACCGGATAGTGACTGAGCCAGTCGAGCTGGCGGGACGTCAAAATCTGTGTGTACAGCAGCCCTGCAGCGGCGCCGTGTAGCTTGTAGTCGCGGCCGGCCACGTAGCGAAAGCGGTAGGGCTGGTCCAAAGGCCCGTGCCAGGGGTGCCACACCTCACCATTCTGATATTCCACCTGCAAGTCGACGGCAATCTTGCCAATGTCATGGAGCAGGGCGCCATAGGCAATCGCCGCGCTCCAGGCGTCGGCCTGCGCGGCCTGGTCTTCCGGCGCGGCGCCGCTGGGGAGCAGGTACGACTGGCGCAACTTTAAGCTGCAGGCCACCAGTTCTAGTCCATGGTCCAGCATGCCGCCCGGGTAGGCATGGTGGTGGCTTTCGCTGGCGGGGAGTTGCTGTACATAGCTGGCGTAACGACGGATCGGATCGAGGTACAGCTGATCGAACTGAGGCTCGGAGAGCGCCGTGTATTGCCAGATGCGCTCCAGCAGCTTTTTCCGGTGGCTGGCACAGAGCAAGGATTCAGAGGGGAGTGGGAGGAGAAACCCCTCGGGCGCTGCAGCGAGCGTGGGCTTCGCGCCATGGCCTTTTTGATGTGTGAACCACCAGCGTTTCATTGCATTACCTGCTTTGCATTCAGAAGGTCCTTTTGCCTTTTCGGATAGGCCTCTTACCCTTGTGCCCCCTTACCATTGCCGCCGTTACCCTTTAACGCCTTGAGCCTTTTCGCGAACGCGAAAATTCGAAGCCTGGCGCATCGAGTTACCTGGGGGACCGGAATGGCCTGTCCTTTTCCCGGGAGGTAGACTGTCCGACATTACTTCGAGGAATGTGGCCTGATGACGTTGAGCGATGCCATTTTGATCGTGCTACTGGCTGACCGGATTCATGGGACGGATGCTGCCATTCGATCAGCAGCCAAGCGCTGTGCGAAACAGCTGCCACGCAGTCAGCGCGACATGCTGTTCAAGATCGGCAACAGTGCCGTACCTCGTGAACTAGTGGGGCACCTTTGCCAGTTCTTGCCGGACTGATTAGTCACATAGATATGTGCACATGTTGAAGGATGAAAAGTTAGCTGAAGAGCCAATTCACGCTCGGCTAGTACTTCTGCGTCAGGTAATATTGCCACACATGCCCCAACCCTAGGAAAGATTTCACATGTCCAAACTTGCCGAATTCAAAGCACTGGAAGCCCAACTGGCTGCTCAACTTCAACAGCTGGACGCGATGAAAAACGATTCCGGCCTGAAGCAGGAAATCGAGTTCGAACAAAAGCTCAAGGCCTTACTGGATGAGTACGGCATGAACCTGCGCCAGGTCATCACCATTCTCGACCCGTCCAAGGGTGTGAGCGTGGCCACCTCCAGCGTCTCCACCGGCGCTCAGCGCAAGCCGCGTGAGGTCAAACGCTACAAGCACCCGAACAGCGGCGAGATCGTCGAAACTAAGGGCGGCAACCATAAGATTCTCAAGCAGTGGAAGCAGGAGCACGGCTCGGATGTCGTCGAGAGCTGGCTGCAGTAATCGACTGCGCATTTGCAGTGGCCGATACGCGGCGCTGCAGGCAAAACAAAGGCCCCAAGCCAGACTGTGTGAAAACCTAGCATTCTGCCCGGCCCTTTAAGAGAATGCTCCGTATCGGAAGATACGGAGCATTTTTCGTTATGGCCTACATACAAGGAGAGTCTCGCAGCCAGACCAGTCTGTTCCCGGTCTCGCTGGAGGAGCTGATCCCGGAAGATCACCTCGTACGGGTCATTGACCTGTATGTCGCCAGGCTCGACCTGGGCCAGCTCGGCTTCGAAAAAGCGCAGTCCAAGGCCATAGGGCGCCCCGCCTACGACCCTGCCGATCAGCTCAAGCTCTACCTCTATGGCTATTTTCAGCGCATCCGTTCCTCGCGGCGTTTGGAAGCCGAGTGCCAGCGCAACATCGAGGTGATGTGGCTGATCAACCGGCTCAAACCTGACTTCAAGACCATCGCTGACTTTCGCAAGAACAACAAAGCCGCTTTCGTTGCGACGTGCCGGGCGTTTGTACAGTTCTGCCGAACCGCCGGTTTGATTGCTGGTGACTTGGTTGCCATCGACGGCAGCAAGTTTCAGGCGGTCGCTTCCCCCCGGCGCCATTTGAACCTGAGTCAACTCAAGCGTCAGGATGAGAAACTGGACAAGCGGATCGCCCAATATCTGGCTGATCTGGATGCCGCTGACAAGTCTGAGGGCGAGCAAGTGGTCGATCGCACTGCGATCAAAGCGGCCTTGGCGAAGCTTGAGGCCAAGCAGCAAGACAACCGCACTTGCCAGGCCTTGATGAAATCAATGGGGCTGGAGCAATTCAACACGCACGAAAGCGATGCCCGCATGATGCGCGCTCCCAAAGGAGCGCGGGTTGCCTATAACGTGCAGACCGCCGTTGACGCAGAACACTGCCTGATTTTGCATCACGAGGTGACGCAAGAGGGCGATGATCGCAAGCAGCTTGAACCCATGGCTAAAGCGGCCAAGGCTGAGCTGAAACAGAAAGCGCTGACCGTTACAGCTGATATGGGTTACTCGAATGGCCAGCAGTTCCAGGCATGTGAGGAAGCCTCCATTACCGCGTACGTTCCGCCAAACCGAACCTCGAACCCAGGCGGTGAGGCATTATTCGAGCGCAAGGACTTTACCTACGACGCCGAACAGGATCGGTACCAGTGCCCGGCAGGGCAGTGGCTAACGCTGAAGCAGCGTCACAAGGGCGACCGGATCTACCAGGCGGCGATCAGTGATTGCGCCGGGTGCACGCTGAAATCCCAATGCACGACGGCCAAGCGCCGCTATGTCTCGCGCCACGCTCAAGAGGAAGCCTTTGAGCGTATGGCGCAGCGGATGCAGATGCATCCAGAGATGATGGAACGGCGCAGATCCATCGTGGAGCACCCGTTTGGCAATCTCAAACAATGGCTGTTTGGCAACGGGCGCTTCCTGCTGCGACAACTCGCAGGCACAAGAGCTGAAATGGCTCTCGCTGTGACCGCTTACAACCTCAAGCGGGCGATTAGTGTCCTGGGTGCCAAGCAAATCATGCAACTGATGGGCTGAAGGGCCTTTTTCAGCACAAAAACAAACGCCCCGCACAAGTCGGGGCGTTTGGTATAGGGCCTACCAGTGCGTTTTCACACAGTCTGAAGCGGGGCCTTTTTGCTGGTTGATGGAAATTACGCCGTGAGTCGCTCCGTCGCTTCAATGGTGTGATCGGCCTGCAGCGCCAGTAGATACTCCGAGGCCTCACGGGCCTGGCCACTGGCGCGGAAGATCGCGCGCTTGTCTTCCTTGAGGATCTTCAGCCAGGAGGCTAGATACTCCTCGTGGCGCAACTCTCCCTGGGTTCCGGTCAGCGCGCAGAGAAACGCTGCACCCATTTCCGCGACCAGTTCCTCGAAGGCATAGGCTGCGGAACCGAACGCGTGCCCGCCGGTGATGCCATCGCGGTTCAGGCGCGATCGGTGACCCGACCAGTGAGTCAGCTCATGCAGGGCAGTCGCATAGTAGCTGCCGACGTCCTCGAACTGGGCCTTGGTGGGTAGTTGGATGCGATCGCGCAGCGGCTGATAGAACGCGCTATCGCCGTAGCAATGCTCGATCTGCGCGCCGCTGGCTAGCAGCAGTTGCTCGGCCGGGGCATGGTCGATAAACGCGGGCGGCTCGATGTGCTCAGCTGGGTCTGATTCCTCGTCAGGCAAGGCCTCGGTCTGCTCGATGTTGAACAGGCAGTGCGTTCGCAAGAGGGCAAACTGCACCATCTTGATATTGCCCTGGTCATCGCGAACGACCTGGCCGTCCTCGTCATGCGCCTCCTTGCTCATCGGCTTGTACAGTACCGCGAGGGTGGATTGCTCGCCCTTGCGTACGTGGCCACCAGCTTTGCGTGCCTGGTTGAAGGTCAGCCAGCGATCCTGGGTGAAACCTCGCAGGCGCGCCTCGGCCCACAGCAGTGGAATGTTGATGCCGGCGTAGGGCCGTCGGGTGATGGCATTGATGGGAAAAGGGGAGTCAGCATTTGAACCGTTGGTGGTCCAGGGTTTGATCCAGGGGATCACGCCTTGGCTCAAGGCGCTGACGATCTTGTTGGTGACATCCAGATAGACATCTGACATGGCGTTCTCCGGGCGTGTAGGGGGAACGCTGCCCAGCCGGGAAGGGTTCCCGGTGGGGTAAGTGAGGCAGTAGCGGTGCTGCAGGGTTAGAGGGCGGCGATATCTACTACGATCTCGCCGGATAGCCGGATGAGCAGAAAAGCCGGGCCCCTGTGTGGCGTGATGCGAGCCAGCTGAAGCTGCGGCAGGTGAGCAGATACTGAAGTGCCGTTGTGCCGCAAGCGGTCGAGTTGCAGCTCGATGGGGCAGTGTGAAGCACGCGGTGCCGAAGTCAGCACGCTGTTGAGCAGGTCTGCCAAGCGCAGACCTGACTGTCCAATCGGTTCCTCGCCTGTGGCAGGTTCAATGAACTGCTGCCAAACGCCTGGGCTCAGCACCACCGCATCGGAAAAGCGCTTCATCCTGGACATTGGGACCTCCGCGTAGCTGATCCCGCGACACCCCATGTGAGGTTCGTGCGTGGACCTGCTCAATCTGAACAAGGCATTGAGCAGGATGCGTCCATGTATTAAACCGCGCTTGGATGTGAGGTCAATCTCCGATCTACACCTCATATGGAGGGTTCTATCCAGGGAGTTCCAGCGAGGATTTCCGCCGCTGGGTTCCTGACAAACGGCGATCTTCAACCGACTGAAGATGGATGCGAGAGGCGCCCAGAGAGGCCCGGTTAAGGTGCCGCTCTGGGTACGCGTGGAGCTCGCTTCTGCGTTCAAGATTTGCTTGCCGGATCAACCTCGGCGGCCAGGTACAGGTGGGTGGAGGTGGCCTCTACCACCAGCGATCCTGCAGTGCCGCGAAGGCTGGCGAGGACAGGATCATCGATGTCGAAGTACTCGGCAAAATCATCGCCGCCGAATTCATCGAGGGCGCGATTCCACCAGGTGTCGAAGTCGTCGACGTTGGGGTTGCAGCCAGTGGCATAGGCCACGCGTTTGCGGCCACCGCCATCCGGTTTGCTTTCGCCGATCTCGGACATGAGGTAAACACCGTGGTCCTTCACCAATATCAATCTGCAACCATTGATACCGGCCTCGGCCAACACGGCGTGAAGTTCAGTGCCTGTGAAACGCAGCATGATGAGATCCTCCAGAGGGTGCGGAGGAACGCCACCCTGTGTGGGAGAGTTCCCAGCACTGGAATGGATGTGAGTAGGGTGCAACGAAGACGCAGGCTCAGTGAGCCCGGGGGATTAGAGAGCGTTCATCACCGGGGAATGGTGACCATGCGAGCTGCCGAACGCGAATCGCATTTCGGGGTAACCATCACATGCGTGACGTAGCCTCAAAGGTTATGGCTACCTGGGGTGCTGGAAAACCAGCGATTGCACTTACTCAATACCAACCAGGATGGCTGCGGTCAACGGAAGGAACCGTGCACAATGAGGCTGCGAGTCCACAACGTTCCAAGGCGATGTTTCAGGCTGCTGCTGAACGATGAGCGGTGCTGTTCGTATTTCGGAAAGGAGTAGACTTTAATCTTGGATCCAACGGGCTGTTCGCCTGTGGAGGTGCAAGATGACAAGTCAAATCCGTCCTTCATTTTCGGGCCGCCTGGGTTCTAGCCTGGGAAGAGCTTGGCGAAATTTGGTCTCCAAGCTATCTGGCTCTCGTCGTCTGGCTCAAAGTCCACGTAGACAATTCTTTGTGACCGCAGCTAGGAAATTGCTCTGCTTGTTTGGTCTTGCTGCTGTAGCTCTTGGTTTTGCATTGCTGATTATCACCAACCTGGCAGTTGCGCTGCTTCGTAGCTGGTGGGAGAACGGCGAACCTGTGGCGAGTCGAGACGAATCAGTCCCAGACTCTCTGGGGGCTGACCTCTATATTGGCGATTACGATAGCAATGGCCATTACATAGGTGACTTTAAGTCACCTGATTGATTTCTTGCCGGCACTCGTCAATTGCGCTGTGCCTTTGCTTGCGGCGTCGGTCGCATTTTTGCCCCCACTTGCCAACATGCTCTGGATCCCGTTCCCCACGGCATAGCCTGCCCAGCTCATAGTGCCCACGAACAAAGCCGGCAAGACAATGAACATCGCGCCCATGACGTATTCGATCACCTGAGCCGTAACTGTCCCATCCATGAACCCTGCTGTCGGCAACGACAACAGTGCCTGGTCTGTGACCGATACCTGGTTGTACAGAGTTTCCAGCATGCTTGAGTCGATCCAGCGCGCGAGCTCCCACCAGAACGTCAGCATGTGCAGCGTGAACAGCGCGAATGTGATCGTCATGAGCGCTTTGAGCTGGTAGGTGCTGATCAACAGTACCAGCGGCAGACTGATGATCGTGCCCATGATCAAAAAGGCCTGGACCATCGGCAATGCCGCGCGAAGTGCATTCATCGCTGGGAAGTTGCTGAACGAGCCCAAGGCCAGGCCGGTGTTGGTGGCCAAGTTGTTCAGTCCTTGCGTCAGCGAACCGCCGCGGGCGCTGCTGCCGTAGTCCTGAAACACCTGCCCAGGTGCCATGCTCAATGATTGCTGCCGTGGGCTTACCAGCTCGCGTAAGGTGGCGTCTTCGACCTCCGTAGAGGTGCGCCCCGTCAGCCAGCCCCGTAGCTGCGATAGCAGTGATGGATCGACCTCGGCCACCAGGCGATCGCGCAGTCCGATCGTGCCGTCGCTCCACCACTGCTTGCAGGTGGGGTAGCCGGCGCCGCTGTCGAGCTGGGGCAGGGAGGTGTCCCGGGTCTCGTCGTAAGGCCAATCGACCCTGGGCGTACGCGAGCGGTCGGTATCGTAGTAGCCCGGTGTGTTGAGCAGGTACGTCGAGCCGATCCAGGACGCGTCGTAGCTCTGCGACTCGTCCAGCTCGGGGCGATTGGTGAACAGCCGCGAGCGCGAAAAACCGTAGCAGTCCCGGGTGAAGTCGGCGACTTCCTGTAGCAGCACCTGGTCGTTGATCCGCGAACTGTCGATCTCCATGCGCATCGCACGGATGTCGGGCGCGCATGGAATCGCCGCGGTGGCAGCGGCGGTAATGCCTTTGCTCATGGCATGCACGAGGAACCACCACACCGGCACGTTCGCTGACTTCTCGCCGATGGTGTTGAAAGTCGTGGCCCAGGCCGTGTCGGCGGGCCTGGCCATTGAGACCCCACAGCGCTGGCTCGCGGCATCGTCGAAAGTCACGGATGAAAGGCTCAACGGGAAGAACGGCATGCAGCCGAACAGAATGACCACATAGCTCATCCACAGCCGGTTCTCGACGCGAGGGATCGACAGCAGGCCCTTGTTGCCTTCGTCTGCACCCTGTTGTCGGGCCGACAGCCATTCCTGCAGGATGATCGCACCGAAGGGGGCGGCGAACAGCCCGGTGTCCGCCAGCGTGTTCCAGATGCCGTTGTTGATGATCCAGGCCAGCAACGACAGGTAGTACTCGAGGTAGCTGTTGGTGCTCATGTTCATGGCCGCACCTCACACGCGAGACAGTTCGACCAGGATGATCGAGCTGAGGCCGATCAATCCCAGACGCTTTAGCCGTTGCTGGTCCACAGGCGCTGGCCGTATGCGCAGCGCTGCGGCCCAACCGGTGAAGATCAGGGTGTACAGCAGGACGCGCCACCACGCGAAGTAGGTGGCAGTTGCCCGCGTTGGTGCGAGCCAATCCAGTTGGGCGGCGGGCAGTTGTAGTGCCATCCAGGCAATCAGCAACATGATCAGCATGGTGCCGAGGATCAGCAGCACGTGGGCGATCATGGACCTCACAGAAATCGGCATCATGGCTTGCTCCTTTCCTGTTCAGCCCGACGCAGTCGGTCCGGCTCCGGATCGCGCTGATCGATGCTGCGCGAGGCGTCGGCGCCGCCGGCGTGGCGATCGAGAACCAGGCTGGCGGTATTGGTGGCCAGCGACTGGCGTACCTGCAGCTCGGTTTGCAGCAGACGGATCTCCCGTTCCAGCGTTTCGACGTTGCTGTTCAGCGCAGTCGTGGCAGGCTGGGCGGACGCCACGTTGGGCTCGTGGCTGCCGGCGAATAGCGTGCGCTGCAGCAGCATCGCCTTGTAGATCACGCTGGACAGTGCGGTCTCACTGGCCAAGCGACGGGCCAGCAGGCTCTGATCAGGGTCATCGCGCAGCCCCTCGATGACGCCGCGCGAGACCTGCAGCAAGGGGCTGGAGACATTGCTGAGGTTCTCTGGGGTAGGCTGGTCGGCGCCCGAGACCATGCGCTGCAGGCCTTCCAGGTGTTCCGTGTAGGTTTCCTGGATTAGCGGCGACAGGCCCGTACCGGCGGTTACACGCAGCGTCTCGCAGTCATCGCAGGTTTCCACCTCGGATTCACCGAGCACCCGTGTCGCCCATTCCGAGGCCTCCTCGGGGCTCGACCAGGCTTGGCAGATGGCGCCATCCTGGCAAGCCGAGCCGACGGCGGAGGTGTCCTCGACGGCCCGGTTGTGCAGCAGGTTGTAGCCGGCCTTGACCACGTCCGAGGTCACCCGGATAGGTTGCTGGCCGTTGCCGCCAGCTTTCTGCCCACCGACCCAGCTGACGCCGTTGTTGCCGTTGTTCGACTCGGTATCCTTCACCGCCATTACGGCATCGCCGCCGGACTGCTCGAGGTTGTGCTGCATTTCCTGGTTCTGAGCCAGCGCGCCCCAGCCGGCCTGGTCGACCTTGTCGGCCATTTTCGCGGCCATTGCCTGGCAGGTGAGTTTGGAACGATCGAAGTCGATGCGCCCCTGCAGCACGCCATTACTCAGCAGCTCATACAGCCCGGGGTTGGCGCGCTGGATGATCATCGCCGGCAACGACATCACCGCCTGCGTGGCGTTCTGAATGACGTTGCCCATGATCTGCTGGAAGCCCTGGGTGGCGCCATTGAGTTGGTTCTGCAGCGTATTCGAGAGGTTCATGTTTCCGCACATCATGTTGGCCCGCCACGACATGCCCACGCCGAGGCCATTGGGACGGTAGAGCGAGGAGGGCGCTCCCGCCGCCGAACCGCCGCCAATGGTGTACATCACGCGGTCATCCAGGACCGGGGCCTGGTCACCGAGGTGGTAGCCGTTCTCTACGGCATGGCCTGCGGCACACATGAGGAGGCAAACCAACCCGAGCGCGAGGTTTTTCATCATTGGCCTCCATCAAAGTCGATGCTGAACAGAAACGTCTGACCCATGCGCTGGCAGCAACGGTAGGGCCGCCACAGCGACCAGGCATAGGCGCCGTCGGCGCTCTGGATCGTTGGGCTGGGGAAGATGGCGCAGGTGTTCTGGATGACCGGGACCAGCAACTGCCAGCGGTGGTTGTTGACCTTGTTCTCCATCACCGGCTGCGGCGGCCAATAGCCGGGAGCCGGCATCGGCTGCAGTGGTAGATAAACGTGCGGCTGGCCGACGCGGGTGATGAAGTCGCTGGCGCGCTGGGCCATCACGGCAGCTGCCTTGAAATCATCGGGCTGCACCAGAAAACCATGGCGCGGATACACGCTGCCCCACATGTCCCCGAGAGCCTGGTTGCCGATCTCGCGCATCCCCGGGACCAGTGCCTGTGGGTAGACGGACTCGGGGATCGCCTGGCGCCACGCCAGCGGGTCGAGCGTGCTGAGGTAGTAGGGCGAAAACGGTACGGCTCCGCTTGGGCACGCATAACCGAATGTATGCGCGAGAGCTGTGAGGGCTGCCCCGCCGGGATGGCCAATGCCGTCGACATTCTTGAACCTGGGCAGGTTATCGCGCTGCGGCGAAGGCGTGATCAGGTTGCCACCCCCTTGCGACGCCGGCGTCGGCGCCGACAGCGCCGACATTTCGCTCCAGGGATTGGCGCCGGTGTCGGCATAGCTCGATACCACCAGCTCGGGAATGAAGTGACGGATCTTCGGTGAGGTTCGCACCGTGCAGCCGAAGGGTGTGCAAAGCAGCCAGTAGCAGATGCCGACGACCCGGTACTCCAGGCACTGCAGCGACGAGACGGAGGCGATGAGCGTTGGCGTGGTCAATGCCAGACACTGGTCGGCCGCCACCAGCAGAGCAGCCGCGGTGAAGGCACGGCCACGGCTAGCCTTTCTGGGTTCTGGCGCTTTGTTTCGGGTAAGGGCGGTGACGTTCATGGGCAACGCTCGGCAGGTGGCAGCGGTGTGCATCCTTGCGCCAAGTGTCAGCATCCCGGATCCGACACCGGAGGAGGACGGACAAACCGAGTCCGGAGAGATCGGTTTCGTCGGGAGCTCGATTTAGCGGCGTGGGATAAGCAAAATGCCGGATGAGTACAAATGTGCTCTTTCCGGTTTTTGCTGAACAGAGGGCTCGAATAGTCCTGACGGTAACGTTCACGAGATGCCGCGTAGGCGATCAATCTCCGCCGCGACCTGCAGGGCGGCTTCCAGCTCGGACTGCTGGTGCTCTTCCATCAATCGCCAGCGCTGAGCTTTTTCCTCGGGCTCGGTCATGGCCAGGGCGAGGTACAGGCTCGGTGGCACCGCGCGGAACAGCGTTTCCAGATTCTTCGACAGGACCACGCCCTCGGTGTATTTGCCCGAGGCCTTGCTCGCTGAGAGCAGCAGTGCCTTCTGCGCCGGCGTGAGCTTCTTGAAGCGAGCAATTTCCTCAATTTCCGCAGGCGGCATGTTCAAACAGATCCACCACTCGATCATGTTGAGCATGGTTTGCGCCGCATTGGGCAAGTCGGCCATGTTCTGCGTTGCCAGCCAGAACCAGGCGCCAAGCTTGCGCCACATCTTCGTGCCCTTGACCACAAAGGGGGCCAGCAGCGGATTCTTGGTGATGATGTGGCCTTCGTCGGTGACCATGATGATCGGTCGCCCCAGGTACTGATCGCGCTCGGCGATTTTGTTCACCGTGTTCATCAGGCTGATGTAGCTGATGGACATCTGCGCCTCGTAACCCTCACGGGCGTACGTGGCGAGGTCGACGATCGTCACGTCGCTCTCCGGCCAAGGTGTGCCGGGCCGGTCGAACAATGCACCTTCGAAACCCTGGCAGAACAGGTCGATCGACTCGGCCATCTCCTGCGCTCGCTCGCGGCGTTTGTCGGGCAGATGGGTGTCGCTGGCGACCTTGCGCAGGGCATCGCGGACATGCCGGGTCAGCACCTGTTGCTCAGTCGCAGCGCAGTGGCGGGCGGCATCAAGGATGCACTCGCGGATCAGACTGCGGTCCGCCCGGGTCAGGCGCGCCTCTTCCTTGGCTTCGCCACCGGTGATCATCAGCCGCGCGGTGATCTCCAGTTCGCCCAACACATCGCGCTGCTCGTCATTGTCCGGCGCGACCTCATCCAGGTCTTCAGTCGACAGAGTGGCTACCTGATCCGGATGTTCGATCAGGCGTCGGGCATGGGCGAACGGCGCCAGGCTCACATCACTGCCCGGTTTGAGCTGAACCTTGTTGACGGACAGCCCGAGCGTGGCGAAGTAGTCGCCCTGCAGGCCAAAGGAGTTGCCCGCTTCGACGATAAACAGTCGGGGCCGGTACACGGCCATGACTTGCATCAGGATCGAGACCAGGGTGGCCGACTTGCCGGCGCCGGTCGGGCCGAACAACAGCAGATGGCCATTCATCGAGCGGTCAAAGCGTGACAGCGGATCGAACGACAGCGGCGCACCGCCACGGTTGAAAAAGGTGATGCCCGGGTTGCCGGTACCGATGCTGCGTCCCCAGAGCGGCAGCAGGTTGGCGACGTGCTGGGCAAACAGCAGTCGGGTGTACCAGTTGCGTGTGTCCCGCGCCGGGTTGTAGACCATCGGCAACCAGCGCAGATAGCTGTTGCACGCGGCCACTTCATCGCCCTCGCGCACCGGTTGTAGGCCGGCGCCGAGCAGCACATTGGCGGCCTGGACCGAACGCTGGCGCAGCTGCTGTTCATTGGCGCCGCGCAGGTACAGCGCCAACGTCCCGCGGTACAGCTTGTGCTGGCGGCCAATCAGCCCGCGGGCCTCTTCCACGTCCTGACGGGTCTGGGTCGAGGCGAGGTTCTCGCCGATGGCTTTTCGCGCCAGGCGATTGAGCTGCTCCTCGAGCACATCCTGGGGCGTGATCACCAAGGTCAGGCTCATGACCGACCGCTCGGGCAACTGATCGAACAAGGCGTTCAACGCTTCGCCCTTGCGTGTTTCACCGGTCAGCTGGCCGATATGCGGTGGCCTGCGCAACTTGTCGACCACCATCACGGCGTGAGGCTGTTGATCGAAGTACCACAGACCCTGCTCGCTATCGGAGCGCGGCTCTTGAAAGAACAGCCGCTCGGCGAAATCGTGGTCGAACGGCAGCGGCAGCTCCTCGCCGTCATCCACGTCCGGGTAGGGCACACGTCGATAGAACGCGGCGGGGGACTCGCCAGTGAGGGCTGGGGCCGGGTTGAACCAAGGCAACAACCAGGCGTAAAAGTCGCGCCCGGTCAGCCGCCGAGGGCTGACCCCGCAGGCCTGCAGCGAGGCCACCAAGCGGTCGCAGGTGCGGTTCAACAGCTGAGCCGGGCTCTGCCCATCATCGTCAGCCTGCTCCCCGAGCCAGCGGTAGACCACCAGGCGAATACGCCGATTGCTACCGCGCCAGGGGAGGTGAGACACCACATGGTCGTCGAACAGCCCGCCCGGTTTGCCGACGGCATCAAGGTGACGCTGCATCGACGCGAAGAAGGCTTCGGTGAACGGCGTGCCTCGCGCACGCGGCGCGATATAACGCTCCAGGCTTTCAAGGTACGGGGCAAAGTCACTGTCGTCTTGGCAGAAGAACTGCACCACCCAGGGCGCCTGATCGAGCTCGTCGAAGCTATCCTGCAGTGCATCTTCCAGCGCATCGCGCGCAGCCATCAACCATTCGGGCTCACGACCCTCGGTACCGATCGGCTGCAGCTCGAACACGGCGCCCGCCGAGCGGTTGTCGTCTAGCAGAAAACACTGCTCATCCTCGAGGTACTCGACCCAGGGCAGATGGTCGGCAAAGCTGGGGTTGTGCGCGTACTGGGCGGCCTCATCGGCAAGTGTGGCGCGCCGACGCTGCGCCGCACGCCAGGGCCTCCAGCGCAGCGGGTCGCGACTCGCGTCATCGGCCATCACAGATCGTCCAGGCGCTCGCCGGGCAGCGCGTACTGGACCTTCTCGTACAGTGGGAACACGGTCGAGTAGCCAGGCACTGGCGTCTGTTGGGTACCGGCCAGATGCGGGTAGACATACATGACCAGGTCCGGGTTGGGCAGGCGCGGGAACTGGGTGCGTATCTCGTTGGCAGCCGTCCGCGTGTAGGCGCTCTGGTCGTTGATCAGGCGTTCGGGATCAAGCACCGGGCGACGCAGTTCGCCACGCGCCTCCAGCAGCTGTTGCTGAGTACCGACCGAGCCACCGCCGTTCCAGATATCCAGCATGGTGTGATCGCCGTGGGGCAGCATTTCTTCCTTGCTGGTGGAGCAGCCGGCCAGGTGCAGACCGAGCAGCAGGCTAATCCAGATCCAGTACCGAGACGGATGGGCTTTCATGGTTCACTCTCCGGCCTTTGGGTTCGTAGTCGATGCTGATTTCGTGGTCCAGGTGCAGAGCCACCTTGACCCCGGGCGGCACGTAGATGGCGGCGAAGGCTTCGCCGTAGAGCTTGTTGATCCACTCGCGGATGTCGCCAATGCCACCGCTGATCACCGAGTTCAGCGCGCTGTTGCCGCTGTTCTGAGACAGGCCCAAGCTGCCGCTGGCCGAATTGATGAACGAGGTGTTGGTTTGCTCGCTGCCCAGCGCTGCAGCGAAACCTGCACCGGCAGCGGTGATCAGGCTCTGGCTGCCCAGGTACTGCTGGGCGTTGGAGCGGCGCTCGCCGGAAATGCAGGGGATGCCGTAAGGGTCGGAGATGTAGCCCAGGCCGCCGCGGATCTTCTCGGTGTCCGAGGTCTGCGTGCTGCTGCGATTGCGGCTGACGACCTTCTGCGGCTGCGGCACCGTGCGGACAGTACCGTCGCTGAAGACAAAGGTGATCGACTCGACCTGGCCGCGCACGCAGGACAGCGTCCAGTCGCCGGCGGCGGTGCCGCCCATGACCGCGCCGACCACGTCCGGCAGGTCGATGCCGTTGGAAGTGAGGTTGTCTGGGCCCACCAGCACCTTGAACGGATAGGGATCGTTAACCGTGCCGTCCACCGGCACCCGGCCAATCAGCGCGGTCATCGCTATCGAGCCCGTCAGCGTCGAATTCTCGGGGATGGTGTAGACGGGGCGGGCACCTTCGGTACGGTCCTGGGCGTTCTCCAGGTCACGTTCGCCTTTAGCGACGGCACGCAAGCGGTCCTGGCCACGGTCGATGGCGTTGTTGTCCAGGCCGTGCAGGTCCTTGAACTTTGAGGTCAACGACGACAGCGGACCGTCGGCGTTGCCGGTGTCCTCTTGGCCGGCGCGGGTATTCGATGGCTCGATCCACTGCACCGCATCTGCGGGTGCTGGAGCACCTGAAAACTGCTGCTCATCGCCCGGTTCAAGACCGAGGCCCGCAGGAACATCTGACTTTGCGGCGGGCTTGCCGGTGAGCTGGTCCTTGAGCCTGGAGAGTAGCCCCTGGGTCTCGCGGTGCTGTTGCTCGGCCTTCTGCCGAGCATCGTTGGCCTGCTGGCGTTGCTCGGTGACCTGTTGGGTGACGCTGCTCAAGGTGCTCTGAATGCGCGTGTCGATGTTGCCTTCGCGCGTGCGCAGCCGGTTGTTCTCGGTCTGCAGCGCATCGTTGCCTTTCTTCAACGTCTGCATTTCGCTGCGCATCGCTTTTACCTGGCCGATCAGCGTGGCCACGGTGTCGCGCGGAGTGTCGCCGGCGATGCCCAAGGCCTTGGCCTGTTCGGCAGTTAGCGTGGCCTTGTCCAGATCATGAGTGGGCTGGCCATCTGGAGCGGACACCCACGATTTGATGATGATCAGCACGATGCCCAGCAGGACCGCAGGCACCAGCCATTTCAGCAGGCTGTTAGCTTTCATGATTGGCAGCCTCCGGTTTTGGCGGGGGCAACAGCAGCGCATGCTTCAGGTCGCCGCCGCGGGTGACGAGGTAGGCCACCGTGGTGTCTTCAGGCGTACCGGTGAGACCTAAATCCGCGTGCTGGAAGGTTGCGGCGTACAGCGTGGCCTGTAGGTGACGGGGGTCAAGCGCGACCTTGCCGGGACCGCGGTTCACGATCTTTACCGCCGTCACCCAGTAGTCGCCCAGCCGCCAGGCCGCGAGTGCCTTGATCGAAACCCGCTCGGTGGGTAGCAACGAGCTGAACGCAACAGAGTCGCTCAGTGGCACCCGTCGCACACCGGGCAGTGGGGCCACGGTCCGCAGGGGCGCATAGAGGTTCTGCGCCGCATAGCGGGTGAGCACCACCGGTACCGGCGTCGCAGCAGGTGCCGTGTCTTTCTCAGTGTTCACGTCCGGTGCCGGAGCCTGGGCCACTATCTTGACCGGCTCCAGCGCCTCGCTACCCTCGAGCGCCTCGATGTCGATCAGAATGATGTCGCCTGACTTCACCGATTGCAGCTGCAACCGGGTAGGTGGAAGGGATTCTGCGGCGCGCAGATACACCGTGCCGCCGACGGACTGCACGCGGAGCTTGCCGGCGATCGCACTCGGCAGTCCGACGCGCACATCCTCATCCAGCATCAGGACGCGTTCCTGGCCCACCGTAAGTGGAACGGCCAGCGGCAGGCGGTCCCAGTATTTGACCTCGACGGCACCAACGGCTGAACACCAGCCGACGGCCACCACCAGAATCATGATCAAGACACGCGTCATTTCGCACCTCCAGGCAGCGTCAGCTTCTGCGGTGTGCCTTCGTAGCAGTCCAGGGCCAGGCCCCACTTGTTGTGCTCGGGGTCGACGTCGAAGCGCACCACCCGTAGCGGGTAGCGCACCACCACGCGTTTCACCGGTTCGGCGGCGTAGTACTCGTCGGCGTTGAGGTCAAGCTTCACCAACCAGCTGTGCTTATCCAACTGCTTCACCCGCAGGTCGGGGTCGTCGCTGTAGCCGCGGCCCAGCACCTCGTATACGCCGCGTACCCGGCCGCGCAGTTCGCCGGCAGCCTTGCGGTACTCGAAGTCACCGTCGAAGAATGTCTTGCACGCGGGGGTCAGGTAGGGCTGTAGGGCAAAGATGGCGCGGTGGTAATCGACTTCGCCGTCGGTGGGCCAGCGGTTGAGCTGGCCGAAGATGTACAGCGCGAAGGCGTAGATGTTTTCCGGGGGTACATCCCACCACTTGCGCGTACTGCCAGAGCGCAGATCGGGCGGCACGTGAATGGTCAGCTCGGAAGGCGAGGACTGCCAGCCGTACCACAGCCCGCAGCACAGCAGTGCCAGAATCGAAACGGCCAGACGCAGGCTGAAGATATGCGCCTGCTGCGCATCCACCTTGTTGCGAAAGTGGCTCATGGCGTAGCCCTCGCGTTTCGACGCGTCCGGCGCACTGTCCACGGACCCGAATGGAGGATCAGCTGATGAGTGCCGATGCCCCAGTGCACCGCCAAGTGCCACTGTAGACGTCGGTACAACCAGGTTTCGGGGCGGGCGCGCTTGGCTCGGCGCATCAGCTTGCCGCCGCCCAGTAACACCAGCGCCATGCAGAGGAACATGCAAGTGGGGAGTGTGGCGATGGAGGCGGTGGCCACGGCCAGCGGTGCACCGAGAATCACACCTAGCCCGGCGCCGATGATCAGCGCGACCCACATCTCGTCGTTGGTGAGCCCGCGGAGGACCGACGGGTCTCGGTTGAGACGCTCCGGGAGGAAGGTTAATGTGCCGTCAGGCAAGGTGGCAGGGGCGTCGGACATGATGACCTCACAGGATCGTCGCAGCTTTGGTGAGGAACCACAGGATCACCACCACCAGCAGCGCGCCGACGCCCACCACAGCGCCGAGGTCCTTCCACGTCTTGCGCTGGTTTTGCACGTCGGCGTAGACGGTGAGTGAGTGCCAGGCCACGCCCAGGAAGGCGAGAGTGGCGATCAGCAGGCCGAGCAGGATGCCGCCGTCGTAGGCGTAGTTCTTGATGGTGTCGATCAGTCCAGAGCCTTCGCCGCGGGAAGGTGCCTCCATTGTCGGAAGGTCAGCCCAAGCTAGTTTCGAGCTCAGCAGCACCAGGCTACCGAACAGAACTTGTGAACCCAGAGCGAGCGGGTGATGGCAATGACGGAAGAGGTTCATGGCAAGGTCTCCGGTTACGACAGCATGAAAAACATCAGCACGATCAGGGCAAGGGCCAGACGCAGCGTGCTGCCTCCGAGTGCACCGAAATTGAGGTTGCCGGCCGCCCAGCCGCGGTAGCTGGTCCACAAGGCCCAGGCGCACCAGAGCAACGCGAGTACCAGCACCGATGAGCGCCACAGCACTGAGCTGAGCTGCGGGGTGAACCCAGCAATGGCAGAGAACGCGCTTAGTTGGGCCTCAGTCATGCTCATCGGGGGAGCTCGATTGAGGCGCTTCAGCACGGTAATCACCGGTCAGCTCGACCAGATCGGCTGGCTGCGCACGCGAAGGAGACAGGTATTTTTGGATGCCTTGACGCATACGCTTGAGGTCCGTAGCGAACCTCGAATAATCGAATCGATAGCGGGCCCCTGCAGCATCGACTGAGCTACCACTTGCGCGGTCGACCAACAGTTCGATGGACGTAAGCTGCCGCTGTGCGAGGCCCAGATCCGAGCGCTCGGGTGAGTCTTGAGCTGCAGTACCAATTGAAACCAGGCAGACAAGCAGCAGGGAGGAAGAAGTAGTCTTCATGGCGAAATCCAGCCGGGTAACTGGGATTCACCTTGAGGAGTCAAGCAGCCTTTGGCATGGATTAAAGGGATCTTCGAGCCTTCGCTTTAGCTTTCCTTCGCGGAGGGCAGTTTTGGAAGGGTGGCAGTCGGCCGCGATTCGCTGCTATCGATACTGGCGATGCTTAAGGCTTCGATTCCAGATTGCTCGGTTGGCGACTGCCGCTTCCGATAGCGCACGCCTGTAAAGGTTAATAGGCCTTTCAGCGGGAGCTTGAAATAGAGATGACCCTGACCGCTTGTGTCCGGCACAAGCCATGCAGGGTTGACTGATGCCATTTTGATGTTATTTTTTGACGCCTTTTTTTTGTCACGGAATATCTACTGATGGATCACGTAGGATTTGCCCTTGGCATCTCGGCACTTGCAATGGGCGCGCTGTGCGGGCTATATCGGCAGTACGTCATCATGTTGGTGACGGCCTTCATCCTGGCCGCGCTGATGGCGCGAGATGAAGCCGTTCACCATTGGATGCAAACCTTTTTGGAGAACCTGATCCCTATGTTCTTCTGCAGCGCATTGGCTGCCCACATAGGTTTTCTTGTCACGCGATGGATCCCGGCGCTGTCGAATCGCAAACGTAGCAAGCCAGCCGAACCTGTGCCCACTCCTGGTGAGTCCCCCTGGAAAACGCTCGGTTGAGACTGGGTTGGAAGACACCATGAAAGCACTCAAATTCCTGATCGTCGCCCTCACGATGTTCTCGGCGGAGGCCTCGGCTGATTTCTGCGACATCATGGCCGGCCCGGGTGCAGCAGAATGCCGGACCATCGCCTTTCAAAGTGGCGTGAAGTTTGTTGGCAACTGGGCCCTCCAGCAGCAAGCCCCGTCCGGTAGCCAGGTCAGCAGCATCAAGACCGACCTTGTGGTCGCGCACATGCCGGCACTGTACATGATCGACACCGAACGCCTGGCGCGCAGCAGCTTTATGCTCAGGTGCGAGCAGGGGCGCGGCAGCATAAGCCTGGATGCTCTGCCGCACATGCTGGCGCCGTCGGCAGCGTCTATCGACAGTTGGCCACTGACATTCCGCTTCGGCCAAGGCAAGGTGCTCACCGAGCGTTGGTCGGTCAACCGTAAGCGTGGCGTATTGCAGGCGCCTGCCGGGTCGGCCCTGCCACGGATGCTCCGTAACAGCCGCGACATGATGGTACTGACACCTGGGCCTACGCCCGTAGACATGCCACTGGGCTGGATCTATGACCTTGACGGTGTCGACCAGGTGCTGCAGCAGGTTTGCTTGTGACTCTGCGCGAAACTGGCCAGCTGAAATGATATCGGCCGACGGCGGTCGTCAGCGTGTAGGACAAGCGCGAGAGGCCGGGTGCGGATGGTCACAAATCCCGGCGTTGGTAAAGAGCGTACAAGTATGTGGTACCTATAACTATAAGGGTGTATCTGAATATTTAGTTGCTCTCGAAAGTTAGGTTTTTCCCGCTCTTCCTTGTTGTGACTTCGACACGTTCTCACGTTTGCATCGCTGCAGCGCTTTTTTGTATGTCCGGTCAGTAGTATTAGATGTTTTAGTGTGAAGGTCGAGCGAACGCGATGACTCTTGGAGGCAGCCGTAAAGATATTGGCTTTGGACGATTGCCATCAGGTGTGGCGACGCTGAGGTGTGGAGTTAAAACTTTAGCTCCATCTATGCGACAACCAAGAAGGCTAAATAATTAATGCTAGGGAAATATCCATGAATTTTGATTTTATGTATTCTCCACCCGTTTTGCTTCCTCTTTCTGCATGCCTTGCTATGGTTTTATTCTGTTTGGTCAGCTCCTTGCTTAGCCTTAGTTTGACGCGGCCAGTCGTATTTATGTTTGGGCTTTGCTTTATTGGGGTCGGTATTTTTGGACACATCACTTTCCTCGACATGTTGGAGCGGTGTAGGGAGCTGGAAGCATCAGGTAATGTGTCGAAAGACGTTCTATCTCGGCTTGAGCGTTACTACTTAGTATTCGCTTACATGTTTCCATTCATATCGGCGGCAATTGGCACTAATGTTATTTCTGATGCGTTGCTGAAGCACCATACCTATGAGCGATCATTTTCTTTATTTGAGTTTCTCAAAGACCTTGTGCAAGCTGTTTTGATTCCGGTCGGTCTCGTCGTAGGCGTTGTTGTCTTGATCTTCTGGTTAATATTTTTGCCGGTAGCCCCCGTTCGTCGCATACTTCGATGCGTGCTCCCAAGAGTGGGGCGCTGGATTTACCTGCGATTTTTAAAGCTCAGCATCATTGCCCGAAGTAATATTCGTTCGTTGCGTGGTAGCCTAAGAGAGCCAGGTCCTGATGACACTCCCTAACAACGGGTTAAAATCATTACTTTCGCTTGCTAGAGGTCGGGTGAATCCGGCCCTTAGTTTAAAGCTTTTGGCCGATAGCTGCCCTTCAAGAGCTGGGTGGAAAGTGGGCAATCAAAGGTACTTTTTGAAAGTCGCAGTTGTGATCGCCACCATGCTGCCGAGGAGTGCAGCACAAGGCACCAGAACCCAGATAGGGTTGAGTGTCCAAGGCAGGGAAAGGTAGATCACCCACGGGCTAATCATCAGAGGTAGCAGAGTTCGCTTCGCTCGGTGGTAGACAAAACTGCTTTCTCGGCCCGCTCCGAATTTGCGTAGGTCACGGCGCATCAAACCGTCAACCGCACCGGTGATCACCGCGAGCAGGAACAGGGGAGTAGCGAGTATGAGAACGGCCAGTCGCACTACGAAAGTAAAGACCGTGAACAGGGCCGCCAGCAGATAGTCCTGCACCACAACGTAGACCTGCGCGAACTGCCCCTGCATTGTCGCTTCTCGACTGAGCAGCTTCAGCTGGGTAACGGAAGTCGCCCATCCAGAGCGCACTACGACCCAGTCGTTCAGGTGCTCGAGCACCTTGGCGGTCGTTTGCGCTGGCTCTTGCACGAGCAATGAATTCTTGAAGTGATTGCTGAGCCAGCCGAGCTCACTCAGCCACATGGCATGGCTGTGGTGCCAACCCTGCTCGGGCCAAAACCACAGCATGCCGGCGAACTCCAATACGATGGAGAAGATTAGCGATGCGAACAGCAGGCCGAGTAGCCGCAGACACAGCTCGACTAAGCCAACGATGAGCCCCGTACTTCGCTGTGGAGGCGACGGACTGGCTGGGGTGATAGGCATATAGGCTCCAGAGTATCCAGTTGCTCACGCCGTGCACATTAGAGTTGCCTGCGCCCTGGTGGCGGCTGCTCTGGATCGAAATCGACCGTCGGAGCGCCGCTGGTGGTGCTCCACCACCCCCCCGCATTGGTGTTGTAGGAATCGCGCATGCGCGCGGCCAGGGTCTGCAGGTCCGCCGGCATTTGGTCGTCACTGGCGGGTTTGGGCAGTGGCATACGCACTTTCCACAGTTGCCCCCCTTCCTGGAACGAGAACATCTGCCCCTTGGGCAAGGCGATGATGTGCGCCGGTTCGATCAGTGGTACGGCGGTGGTGGTGACCCGATCCTGCGAGGAGGAGGTGAAGTCGGTTCGGGCATCAGGATCGGCGGTGTCCGTCGCGCCGGAGATCAGGGTTCGGGTCTGCACATTGACCTTGGGCAACTGATTGGTCAGCAATTCGGCGGTGGCGGTTTCCCGCACGCGAAGCATCTGCAGGGTGTTGAAGTTGCCGATGACCTGGCCGGCCTTGGCCCGGTTGCCGATACGCGCCTCAATGTCGCTCAAGGTCTGGGTGTAGGCGGTGACCTGGATACCGGCGCCACCGCCCTTGTTGATCAGTGGAATGAACTCGTCGCCCATGAGTTCGTTGAATTCGTCGGCGTGCAAGTTGATCGGTACCTTGTCCGCGGCGCTGGAGGAGCCTGGCAGCCCGTGGTCAATGCCGTGCTTGTAGATATGGCCGGCGACGGAGACCAAGTCGGCAAACATCGAGTTGCCGACGGCAGCCGCCACTTCGGCATCGGACAGCGCGTCCAGGCCGACGTAGACGATGCCGCGTTTGCGGATGACCTGCAGCCAGTCGAAGATCGGCCGTGGATCGTCGAGGTCGGTGTAGTTGGGGGCGAGCAGTTGTGCGGTCTTGCCGCTGGTGAGTTTTTCCAGGAGTGGCAGCAGCGAAGCGACGATCTTGTCGAAGTAGGTGCGATCGTAGCGCACGGCCGAACGGAGGCCGTCCATCACCGGATCGAAGATGCGCTTGGCGGTCAGGTACTGCTCGATGGCGACCACGCGCTTTTCCCGACCAACCATGTGCCGCGGTATGTTCTTCTCGTTCAGCCGGCCTTCGATTTGCACGATCGCTTCCCAGGCCTGAGGATCATGGCGGGCGAAGAAATGCTGGGCATACTCGATGAACAGCGCATCGATGTTCACCACGTGCCGCTGGATCTGCAGGTAGTCCGGGCGCCGGCCGAGCTCGATCAGCGCCCGGGCGATGATGTTGACGAAGCGCCAAGCGAACTCGCGAAAGGCTGCGGAATTGCCTTCGCCGCTCAGTTGGCCGGCGATGCGGGTGGCGACTTCGGAAATGCGGCCGAAGCGGCCGATGGCGTTGTAGCGTGCAGAGATCTCCGGCCAGCCAAGGTGGAACACGTAGAACTCATGCTCGCGGCCGGCCCGCCGCGCTTCCACATACATGCGTTTGAGCAGGTCGGCATCGCCCTTGGGGTCGAAGACGATCACCACTTCCTGAGTAGGGCGGTGGATGTCCTGGGTGATGTACACCTCGGCCAGGCGTGTCTTGCCGACCCGGGTGGTGCCCAGGACCAGGGTATGCCCGACGCGTTCGCCCAGCGGCAAGCTGGCTTCCTGTTCCTTCGGCTCGACGCCATGCAGCAGCGGTGAGCCACCCACCGGCGGTAGCGGCCGCACCGGGTTGAATGGGCTGTCCCAGGCGGTCAGGCGGGGCAGCAGTGACAGCCCGGGTGGGGCCTTCTCCAGCAAGTGCTCCATCCGCCGCGCCCACTGGTGGGTAGCCGATTGATTGACGTAGCGGGCCAGCGCCGGATCCTGCGCCTCGAGCAGACGCTGGGTATGCAGGCGAGTCCAGCGAAAGCCGCGGCCCATGAACAGGCGCTTGCCGCTCACCGGAATCTGGCGACTGGTCAGCGAATAGCGCGGAAGGCGGCGGATGTTGCGCCGGTAGCGCAGAACAATGCGTGCCTCGTTAAGCCGCTTCAGACCGAATACGGTATAGGCCAGTGCCATGCCTGCCCCTACCTCGGGCGACAGGGCTACTGCCCAGGGCGAATGCAGGCAGAGGGCGCCGGCACCGGCGCAGATGCCCACGGTGTACAGCTCCACCGCAGGGCGCAGCAGGGACTCCATCGCATGTTCGCCCATGATGCACCCTCACTGTTCCAGGCCGGTGGGCGTGATCAGCACCGGGTAGTGCTGCAGTTCCAGGCGTTCGGCGATGTCGTCGCCACTCACCGGCCAGATGTTCAGCCCCGGGGCTGCCGCCTGGATACGGCGCAAGGCTTGGGCGTCGGCCACTTCAACAGCCAGGCCGCTGGCGCCCAGGTCCTGCAGCCTCTGTGCATGCTGGGCCAACCATTTTAGGGATGCGGGGTCTTGCCCGACCAGGAACAGCGGCGTGAACCCGGGCAACTTCAATGTCCTTGGCGACACGGCACCGGGTGACAGGCGTGTGCTGTGTACGGGGAGGGCCCATGTCAGCGAGCGGGGATCGGGCAGCTGGCGGGGGGCCGCGTGCGCGCCAACCGTCCACAATAGGCACGTGCACAGCGTTACCCAGCACCGACGGTTCATGGCTGCGGCCCTCGCGGAGATGCCACGACCGCCTGGACACGCTGCCAGTGCTGACTGAACTGTCGGCGGTAGCGCGCTGCAGGTTTACCGCCGGCAGGGCGGTGATAGCGGCCCGCCGCCACGACCCAGTCACGGCTGTCAGCGTAGTGGGCGCGCAGCAGCTCTGCCGTCACGGCCAGATTGGCGCGTGGATCGAGAGCCTCGCAGGCGCTGCGGTAGCGGTCCGGGTGGTAGCCGAGGTTGGTCTGGCCCAGCCCGACATCAATGTGCTTGGGGTCGTGGCGAGCCAGTGCCTGTTTGAGTGCGGCACACGCCTCATCACGGCGGGCGAAACGCTGCGGTGTGCCCGCGATATTCAGGGTCCAGGGCCAGGGCATGAGGTGACCTCGCAGCGACGTGCCGCTCTCTTGGAGAGCGATGGCAAACAGCACGGAGGCGGGGATGCCGGCGCGTGCGGCGGCCAATTGATACGCAGGCGGCGGCAGCGCGTCGGCGTGAACGGCCGTGGCGCCGGTCAAGGCTAGCGCGAGGATCAGTCGATGCGCTGCCATTTCCCGTCCACCAGCTGGTAGCGCGCCGGCAAGGGGCGGCTGGCGCCTAGGGCGAACCAGCGGCCGCGGTCATGGTTGAGGGTGACCTGGCCACTGCTGACCTGGGCGGGGGTAATGCCGGCGCCTCGCGCCCAGTGGCGTAGACGTCGGTCGTCACCCTGGCTGCCGACCAGGTACACATCAAAGTGTGCGCCGCCTTGCAGCCATTGCAGAGTGTTGGTGACGCAGGGCGGGCAGCGTTCCTCCACAAACAGGGTAAAGCGGCCGGCAGGGGTAGCCGCTGGATCGTCGGCCATGCCCTGCACGGGCAGCATGCCCGGGAACAGTCGTGCCCAGGCGGCGGTATAAGCCTTCTGGTAGGTCAGTTCGCGCTCGGCGCGTTCGGCTTCGAGACGGACCTGCAGCTCGGCGTAGCGTTGCCGTTCCTGGTCCGAGTCGGCTTCCACCCCGAGGGTGGTGAGTGGGTCGAGCTGCGGCGACCAGTAGTGGCGGGGCCCGGCCTGCAGGCGCTCGAACTTGGCCCAATCATCATCGGTCAGCCCCCAGGCCTTGGCCCGAGCCGCAGCGGATGGCTGTCGATCCAACAGTGTCTGTTCGCTGAACCGCGGGGCTGAGTCAACCAATTCTGGCGCGCTCCACGCCGTACCTGCAAACAGGCAACTGGGGAGCAGGATGAGCGAGAAAAAGGAGATCCGAGTCATACGCACCTCTTCACGGCAGGGGCAGTGTGTGGTCGCCATGCCCCGGGACATGGAACACCACCTGGTCCGCGCGGATCGCGCGCAGCTGCCAGCTGTTCAAGCTGTCCCCAGGCTGCAGCAGGTGCACGGTCGTCAGTGAATGCGCACCTGCGGGCAGGGCGGTCACGAACCTGACGTCACCTCGGGTCTCGATACCCAGCAGGGTGAAGGGTGGGGCCAGAGGCTTGGCCTTGGCTTTCTCACCGCTGGAGGCCTGCGGTTGCGTATTGGCGGTTGCAGGCGCAGAAGGGCGGGTCGACAGTTTCTCGAGCGTGGCCTCTGCCGTGGCCAACCGTTGTCCCAAAGCCGTCAGATCGCTGCTGCTCGGTCCTGGTGGTGCTGCCTGGAGCGCCTTGAGCGAGACGGCCAGCTCATCCTGCTGCTGGCCGAGGGCGGCCTGCGCCGCAGTGTTTCGACCTTGCGCCTCGCCCAACGCCACGACCTGCGGCTGCAGCGTTGTGAGCCGTTCGGCCAGCGTATCGATATCGCGGCGCAGGGCCGGCGCTGGGTCGGCCGGGGCGTTGCGGGCCGAAGCCTGAAGCTCGGCCAGTTGTTGATGATGGTTGTAGGTCTCGGCGGCGAGCACGGCGGCGCCCAGGCACAGGGCACCGACCACCAGGGCCTGAAAATGGAGGACCTTCATGGCGTGAGCTCCAGGGTCGAGAAGGGGGGAGCGGGCGACGGCACGCGCAGGACATAGCACACGGTCCGTTCGACTGGATCGATGTCGAGTCGCCAGGCCGGGCCGCCGATGATGGTCAGGGCGTCCAGCAGCGAGATCGGTCCGAGCTGGTGCTGGACCGCGGGCAGAGGGCGACGGAACAAGCGATCCACCGCTGCGCTATCTGCACACAGCGTGTAGCCTGAGCGTCGCAGCACGTGGCCCAGGGCTTCACCGACGGTGGCATGCAGGGCTGGCGCAATTTGTACGTTGACCAATTGATACAGCGGCTGGCGCTGCTCCAGCCTTGGCCGGGTGGTGACCAGGGTGTAACGGTCCTGGCGCACCCAGGCCGGCAGCTGGGCTTTCGGCTTTGGCAATGCCGCCGGCAACGCGGCTGGTGCTGCGGGTGCCGGGGCTGGAGGCGGTGGCGGCGTGCTGCAGCCCGCCAGGGCGATCATCAGTCCGAGGGTGGAGAGTGTGGGTGTGTGCATGACCGTGTCTCGACAAATATTGCCGATACGATGGCGAAGGCGTGAGTCGAGTCCCCACTGGAAAACCGAATCTGGCCAGCCAGCTTTTCAGTCGGCTACCACAAAAAAGGCGCCCGGAAGGGCGCCTTGGTCAGTCTTCGGTGAATAGCGGTAGCTCAGCCAGTGGTGCGGCGTCAGGGTCAAAGATCAGCAGGCGGGTGTCTGCCTGGCCTGCCAGCATCAGCAGCTGGAGCAGCACCGGCGGAACATGGTCATCGCGCATGCGCGCACAGACTTCGCCGGCGCTCCAGCCGATCCTGCTGGCTTCATGTGCCGCTACCCAGGGTGTTGAGTACAGCTTGCACCCCACGGCATGGTTGCTGTTGAGCTCGAAGCACTCGAAGAAGCGCGCTGGCGAATTGCACCAGGTGCAAACCTGCAGGAACTCGAACTCGTCTGCGGGCAGGTGCGCGCTGCTGATCTCCCAACTGCGGCTGTAGTGTCCGGTGGCAAAGGACAGTTGCTCGATCAGGTTACGCGCCGCCTCGACGTTGCCGAGGTCGCCTAAATGCATCGGGCGCCCGAGCTGATTGCCCATGATCTGGTAGAGCACGGTGTTCACAAGGCCGTCGGCCGGGCAGCGCATGCGCAGAAACTCGGGGACGCACTCACCGTCGGTGATCACCGCGACGTCGTCATCGAACAGGCACGGCTGCAGGCTGATGGCTTCATCGGGCAGCTCGTTTTGAGCCGGGTGCAGCGCGCGGTAGCACGGCGGGCAATCGTCGGCATAGCTGATCTGCAGGACACGCTCATAGCGCAGGTCTTGGAAACCGCGAAGAAACGGATTGGGCGGGGAAGTGTGCATGGTCGTTCTCCGAAAGCGCCGAGGCCACCCCGAACGGGCGGTGACCTCAGGGCAAGGTGGGCTGTCACATCCAGCCATATTCGGCCAACGAAAGCGGGGTGCCTTCGCCGACGATGATGTGGTCCAGGACGCGCACCTCGATCAGGGCCAAAGCCTCGGTCAGGCGGGTGGTGAGCACCCGATCGGCGCCGCTCGGTTCCGAGCAGCCGGAAGGGTGGTTGTGGCTGAAGATCACGGCGGCGGCATTGTGTTCGAGTGCCTTGATGACCACCTGGCGGGGATATACGGAGGCACCGTCAATGCTGCCGGTGAAGAGGATGTCGAAGCTCAGCACACGGTGGCGCGAGTCTAGGCAAAGCAGGGCAAACACCTCGTGGTGGTAGGGGGCGAGCTGCAGTTTCAAGTAGGCCGCAGCATCGGCGGGGGTTATCAGCACCTCGCCGCGCTGGAAGTGACGCTGGTCCAGCAGCTGCAGGGCCTCGGTGATCAGCGCATCCTCACGGGCGCGTTGGGCCAGTACGGGATTGATCGGGTCGACCAGGTTCAAGGCGGTGTTCATGGGCAATTCCTCGTGAGAGCTGAGGCGCCTCCTGAGGGCGTGCCCCAGGCTGGTTTAAGTGTGATCAAAGGCGCGTGAAGCGATGCCGAGTGCCGTGCAGGGGGCTTTGGCAGCCTTCGCACGGTTGCATGGAGAAGGCCTCGATACCGGCGCCGGTATGCGGATCGAAATCGGCGCTCAGGGGCAGCAGGGCCTGCAGTTGTGCGCGTATGTGAGCGATGCGGTGTTCGACTTCAGCCTCGCTGTAGTACAGCGACAGTGCACTGAAGTCGTCGTAGGCGACCGCCTGCAGGCAGTCCTCGCAGAGCCAGAAGCTTTCCATGGCGACCTCCGATGTGCATGAACAACAGGCGCTCCTAAGAGCGCCTGCTGCGGGCGGCCAACCTGCCTTAGGCAGACTGACGTGCGGCGGTGGATTTACGTGCTGCGGGTGGGGTTGGCCGGCCTTGGTCAGCGTCACCGTCCGCCTGTTCCGACTCTGCTGCTTCAGCAGCCTCAGGGGCTGCGGCAGCGTCGGTGCGAGCTGGCGCACGGTAGCTGAACTGGCCATCGACTTTGATCCACTCGATGAAGATCAGGCGACCTTTGAGGCTGGCGCCGGGTTGCCCCTTGCGCTCGCCTTTCTCGTACATGAAGGGATCGACCCAGAGGTCGCCGATGCGAAACGCGATGAGGACCTTGCGTTCAGCGCGGACGTCTTCCAGGTGTTCACGGATCAGCCGGTCTGCTTCACCGCTGGCGACCTTGCAGTCGAAGCGGGTGTACTCGACGTCGTCCGAGGCACCGTGCAAGGCAGCGATGTCACAGGCCATGAACGCTTGGCCGCGGCGAACCGGGACTTCGCGAACACGGTTCAGATAACCGATGCCTTGGGTGTGCAGGTTGAAGTAGGTGGTGGGGGCGTTATTGCTTGCAGTAGTCATGATGGAGCTCCTGTTCAGCAGAACGCGGACATCCACCGGCCCTGGCGGCTGGTGAGTTCCGCAAGGGGAGGTGCAAACATATGATCGGTCGAGAAGGCGCTCATCACCGATGGGACGGTGACCGTGCGAGCTGCCGAGCGCGAGTCGCACTTTGGGGGAGAACCACCCGAAACGGGCGTAGCCTTGAAGGTCCTGGCTACCTGGGTGCTGTCAACGACAGCGGTGTGCAGCTCATCTATAAAACGCCGCGAAAGGCACGTCAACCATGGTCTTCAGGCGCTCTGAGCGGGCGCAATCGGGTGGCTTTCGGTGGAATCTCGGCGACGAAAAAATAGCCCGACGGTCATCAGGCTAGGAAGAGTTGGACCACCCTTGACCCGGCGATGTGGCACCGGAGTCCGTCGCAGAGCTCCACTGCCGATCCACCTGGATCAACCGACCCTTGTCGTGGCCTGGGTCGGAATCAACTGGCACGCATCCGCGCACAAAAGGTGCCCAGTGTTTCGCCGGCGGGCACCGGAGCTGAGCATCGTCGCCGAAGCGGATGACCCCTATGGCCTGGTACAAGCCGCACGGGTCATCCACCTGGGAGACTTGGAGCGCTGAGAAGTCATCCGCGGATGCGCTGAAGTGTGGCTCCGAACTCTAGGAGTCTGACCGAGCTGCCCGGAGCGAATCGGTCTTGGTCGCCAAGCGGCGAGGGGCCAGATCACTACATCAGCGCTGCGGTTTGCCGTCAAGTCATGTGTGTTTCGCCCGCTTGGCTTTCGCCACCGGTTTGGTGCCCTTGCACTCGGGGTAGCGGATGCAGGACCAGAAGCTGCCGGTGCGGCCTTTGCGCTGGCGCATGGCACTGCGGCACACCGGGCAGAACGGCCCCTTGCTGGGGGGCGGGCATAGGGTGAGCGTGGCGTTACTGCGCACCAGTCGAGTCAGCCATTCTGCCTGTTTGGCGAGAAAGGTCTCGACGCTCAGCTGGCCCGATTCGATGCGATCCAGCGCCTGCTCCCACAGCGCGGTCATGACTGGATCGGCCACCTCCGGTGGCACCGCTTCGATCAAGGTATGCGCCGCCGCTGAGGCAGCCAGGCTGCGTTTCTTCTTGATCAGGTAACCGTGATCGATCAATCCCTGAATAATGGCCGCGCGGGTGGCCTCGGTACCGAGCCCGCAGCTGTCCTTGAGCTTCTGCTTGAGCCGCGGATCGGCCACCTGGTTGGCGATGGTTTTCATCGCTTTGACCAAGGTGCCTTCGGTATAGGCCTTGGGCGGTTGTGTGCGCTGTGCGTTGAGCGTGGCGTCGATCAGCGCCACCGCCGCGGATTCACGCAACGTCGGCAGTTGCTGCGCCTGTTCAGCCGGCTCGTTACCGTCGGCCTCGTTGATCACTGCCTTCCAGCCGCGAACTAGGATCTGCTTGCCACGGGCTAACAGTTGGTCTGCCTGGCTGTGCAGCAGCGCCTGGGTTTTCAGGTACTCATGCTCGGGTATGAACTGCGCGAGGTAGCGTGCGCGAATCAGCGTGTACACCGCCCGCTCGCGTTCGGAGAGCTGCGCCAAATCCAGCGACACGGCAGTGGGAATGATGCCGTGGTGCGCGGTGATCTTGCTGCTGTTCCAGGCACGGGAGCGACGGCTTGGGTCGACTTCCTTGAGCACTGACCCCAGCGATGGTGCAGCGGCGGCCAAGGCGCGGAGCACGCGCGGCACCTCATCGAGCATGCTCTCCGGCAGGTAGCCGCAATCGCTTCGCGGATAGGTCGTCGCCTTGTGGGTTTCATACAGGGCCTGGGCGGTGGCCAAGGTCTCCTGTGCACCGAGCCCAAGCTTGGCCGAGCAGATCTCCTGCAGTGTGCCCAGGTCGAACGGCAGTGGCGGACCTTCGCGCACGCGCTCGACTTCGACACTGTCGATCTGCGCGTTGCCAGCTTGAGTGAGGCGCCTGAGCGCCTGATTCGCGGCGGTTTCGTCAATACAACGTCCAATCGCATCGCTGACCGCAGTCGGGGGCTGCCAGCGCGCTTGAAAACGGATCCCGTCCTGTTCCAGGTGCGCATCGACAGTCCAGAATGGCTGCGGTACAAAGCTGGCGATCGCCCGGTCGCGCTCGACTACCAAGCGCAAGGTGGGGGTTTGCACACGTCCCACCGGCAGCAGCCCATCGAAACCGGCGCGGCGGCCGAGCAGGGTGAACAGCCGGCTCAGGTTGATGCCGACCAGCCAATCGGCACGAGAGCGGGCGAGGGCACAGTGGTACAGCGGCAAGGTCTGTTCCCCTGGCCGCAAGCTCGTCAAGGCCCGACGGATCGACACGTCGTCCAACGCGGACAACCACAGGCGTAGAATCGGCCCCTGGTACTGGCAGCGCTCGAGGATTTCCCGGGCGATCATCTCGCCTTCGCGGTCGGCGTCGGTAGCGATCACCACTTCGCTGCAGGTGCGCAGCAGGTGACTGATCACTTTCAGCTGACTGGCGACCTTGGGCTTGGCCACCAGTTGCCAGCGGCTGGGAATGATTGGCAGATCGTCCAACGACCAACGCTTGTAATCGCCATAGGCTTCAGGCGGCGCGGTCTCCAGCAGATGGCCGACACACCAGGTGACGGTGATGTTCTGGCCCTGCAGGCAGCCATCACCGCGGCGGCTGGCCTGCAGCACCCGGGCGATGTCGCGGGCTTGGGAAGGTTTCTCGCAGATGAACAGGCGCATGCACGTGCCCTCTCGGTGGGTACCGACAGGGTGGGGGTGTGGTTGCTAAGCGCCAGGGTAAATCTGAAGGTGCCGCGTTCATATCGGCGGAAGGACGTTACTTGCGTTCCGCGAGGTGGCTCGCCAGCGCTTTTAGAGACTCCAAGGCGAACTGCTTATCCGCCTCATCGAGATCCTTGATGATCGAGTTGATCTGCACGCCCAGGTCCTGCGGCCGAGGGCTGATCGCGAGCAGCAGTTCATCGGCCGGGCAGCCATACAAGTCGGCCAATTGCAGCAGCTTGGATACAGAGAGCTCAACGAAGCCTCGCTCCAGGCGCGACACCGCTTCGCCGGAGATCTGCAGGTGCTCGCCGACCTGCGCCTGGGTCAAATGCCGGGCACGACGATACTTCGCCAGCTGGCGACCAATGTGATGTGGACTAGGCTCTTTCACGGGCAATGGGGGCGCTCTCCAATTCGACTTATATGGTCGAACAGCACCCCAAATATATGAACGACTCTAAAGGTTGACTAACAACCCATCGAGGCGTATCACCGGAAAAAGATGGATGACCCGACCGTCACCACGGAGGCAACAAACTTGCACGAAACCCACCAGAGTGAGGCAGATGCGTTAGCGATAAAGGCCTATGAGCTGTTCATGGCCACCCATCTGGAACCGGACAAGGAGCAGGCTCGCGCCCGGTTGATTGCCTGGGTCCAGGAAAGTCCGCTGCACTGGCGGGCATTCCTTGCCCTGGACCAGTACTTGGCGGAAGTGAAGAAAATGCTGGAAAGTGAGCGGCGTAAGAGCGCCCGGCGAGAGTGAATAAAACGGCAGCAGCCGGTGTTGCCCGCACAGCCGTCTACATCGCTCCAGTGGTATCGCGCTGCAGGCGGTAATTCCACTGAGTACCACGCACTTATACGGACTTGCGTGGGGCTTTCTTGCCTCCCCCCTTACGCGAAGTGCTGGCGTTGTCGCTGGCTTTCTCGCGCATGGTCACCGAGGCCAGCCGGTGCGGCAGAATACCGATGCGCCGCGCCTCCACCTTGAACGTCACCCGTGCGTTGTCCTCGCTGTCCTCCCATTCCTCCTTGACCGTGCGCCCCTCGACCAGGACGCGCATGCCTTTCTGGTACAGCGTGGCCCAGTGTTCGGCGTCACGGTTCCAGAGCTCGACGGGCGCCCAATAGCCGCCGCGATCCTCGTAGCCGCCTTCGCGCGGTACCGGGTTGTCGAAATAGACATTCAGCCGCAGCAGGCGGCGCGGCTCATCCGGGTTGGTGTTGAACTCCTGATACTCAGGAACGCTGCCGATGTTGCCTTCACCAACAAACAAAGTACTCATGCGGGTTACTCCTCGGTGGGGGAACGGGTCAGGGCGAGCTCGGCGGCCTCGAGCTTACTGGCACCAGTGATGGCCTGGCGATACAGCGACTGCAGGCTGCTCATCTGCAGGTTCAGCACCACGCGATTGGTCTCCAGCTGATACAGCGCCTGCCGCAGTTCCGGGTGCAGCCGCGGCTGAACCACCGCCTCTTGCCACACCTGCACGCCCATGCGCAGAAAATCCGGGCTGCGCCAGCGCAGGAAATCGGTGCCCGTCGCGCTGTGCTGGACGACCAGGCGCAGGTCCAGCAACGAGAAGGGTGGCTGGGCCATGATCGCCAGCATCACCGCCATCAACTCGGCGACCTGGTTGCGCAGGCGAAGGAGCATCTCGGCGAACTGATGCAGTTCCCCCTTACCCTTAAAAGGCTTTAAAAGGCCTTTTAGGGAGGCACCTTGTGCGAACTCGCGGTAGGCATCCGCTGACAAACGCCGCGCGATGGCGTCGGTTAGGGTCATGCATCACCCCCGTCAGCCGCAGCGCCCGGGGTGGGTTGTTCATCGACCTCTGACGCACTGGAGCTTTCGTTCTCCGGAGTAGCGTTGTTGTGTGCGATCGGTGGAGCGAACTGGGAGCGGCGCGTCCCTTGGAGAATGTCTTGCGGGGGCATGCCGAACTTGTCGATGGCTTCGCGAGCGCGGGCGTTATTGGCGGCCATGTCGTCCCGGCTGACGCCGGCCACGCGGTAACGCTGCGCGAGGCCGAACAGGCTACGCAGCAGATGCGCACCGCCATCGATCCAAGTCTCCATGTCGACCCGGCCAATCAGCGCGGTATGGTGGGCGAGCAGCACCCTGCGGACAAACGAGTCGTAGTCGGTTAGCAGGTAGATCGCGAGAAAGCCCAGCTGGCTACCGATGAACAGCGGAAGGGTCACCGGATGGATGTTGAGGTTGTCGCCGACATCGACCTGAGTGGGCATGGCGCGTTCGACCTGGCTGACCTGCTGAGTCAGGCCCCCCATTTCACCCCTGGCCTGCAGCAGCTTCTCCTCCAGCTGCAGCATGAACCAGTCGGCATACGGATCGCCCTGACTGCTGGCATGCTTGAGCAGGTTGGTAACGCTGATGTAGCCGGGCATGCCCAGAATCGGGTGCACCCCTTCACGGCCACTGCGACCCTGCCACAGCCGCGCCGCGTGATGGGTGTGCAGGGTGAGGGTGATGCTGCTGCGCAGAGAACCTAGATTGAGCTGATAGTGATCGGCCATCGCCAGTACCTCGTCGTCGGAATGAGGCCGACGATGGGCGTATCCGCGATGCTCCGCGCGGATCAACGCGAAGATGCTTTGCCCGTATTTTTCAGGTAATGGACTTCCTTGGAAATGATCGCATCGGCATTGATTCCACCGACTTCCAGCCCTAGCTAGCCACACCGGCGCCGCGACAGCGTTGCTTCAGTTCCTGCAGACAGGAAAGCGCGAGGGGTGAGGCGGTGCGCTGACCGTTGCGGCGTGGCCGTTCGCTGAGCGGCTCCGACACGGTTTTCGGGTTCAACGCCGGCGAAGGTACGGACGCTGCGGGTGCCGTCTCGGCGCGAGCGGCCCACAGGGTGAACTCCCCTTGGCAGGCACGCTTGATCAGGCCCATCAGGTAGGCGATCGGTTTTCGGATCTCACCGCGGGCGCAGCGCACCGCTGCTTCGTTGATGACCGCTTGTTGCTGTTCGGGTTCGAGCTGACGCATCGCCTGGGAGGCCATGCGTCGCTCGGTCGGGTTGAGGGGTAGATCCTCAGGCCATCGCGCTCGTCCAAACTCCACCTGCGCCAGTACCGTATTTTTTTTGCTTTTGACTTTCTGTACTGTACAGTCGGCGTCGGCATTCCGAATCACAGCCGAATCCGGCGACTTGCCGCAGAGTTTGGAATCGGTTGGCGAGGGTTCAGAATTCCGAACGGTGTGGTGTTCGCTTGGTTCGGAATTGTTTGCAGCCTCGCTCGAAAGCTGCAGCACCTGTTGTTGCGCCGACGGCCTAGGTGAGACGAGTTTCTCCTTGTCGACCTGTGCGACCTGCGGGTCGGCCTGGATTTCCGCAAACACATGCTGCGTCACCTCACGTACGCCTTTGGTCGCATGGGTGAGGTTTTGCTGTAGCAGCGCCGCATAGCCGGCGTCCAATTCTAGCTGTTCCGCCGGGGTCAACGGATCGCCATGCAGCACGTAGACGCAGCCACGCAGGCAGCCTTGCGCATCGCGCGTACGTTCGACCAGGCTGAGCCAGCGGGTCGTCCGGAGGACGTTGAGCGCGCGGGCGATCGTTTCACGCGACGCCTGGGTGCCACAAGGACTCGTTGCCAGGTAGGGCTGCAGATCCTGATAACGCGGCGTTTTTACCTGGCGCTCGGTGATCAGCCAGCGCAGCACCTGCCAGGTATTGCGCTCCAGCGGGGTCAGGCGGCGATCGAGCAGCAATGCCTGGGGTAAAGGATTGTTGTCGCCGTAGTAGATCGTGCGCAGCGCGGGCTCCTCCGTGGCCGCCTGCAGCTGGGCCTGCGTCGCCTGCCACTCGAGACGGCGCCGGAGCGCGTCGTAGCACTGGCGCACAACATCCTGCCAGTCGACCTCGTAGAAGCTCAGCATGGCGTACCTCCGTACAATTCGACCTGCTGCCAGACCAGGGTCAGGCTGATAAGTTGTTCCTCCGCCAGCATCATCATCGTGTCCAGCGGATCGTTTTCCGGATCTTCCGCACGCAGCTGGCTCCAGCGGTTCCATACGGCGTGCTCCTGAGCTTCGCTGAGCTGAACCGGTCGGCCGCGGTGGGTCTCGATCTTCAGCACGCGGCGCCGCAGTGCGGTTTCCGAATGGTCCAGGCCGAAGCAGCGGTACATGATGTTGGAGCTCGCCCCCAATTTGAGTGCCCGGTTGATCAGTCCCTCGTTCTGCTCGTCACGGTCGGCCTGGGCGATGAGCCGTCGCAGCACGGTCGTGTCGACTTTCACCTCGACCCAGGCAATTGACGAGTGCGCCAAGTGGGAGAGGGTGGTGGGCGGCAACGACTGAAGCACCTCAATGTCTTCATCGGTCAGACCCAGGGCCTTGCAGCGCTGCAGACGGCCATGGCGCAGCTCATGTAAAACCTGGTTCAACATGGCGTGGTTCAACAAATTAAAGGTTGTGGTCATGAGGTTGCTCCTCACGTTAGCGAGTGGGCGACAGCGTCAGTTCGATCAACCGTCGGGCGTGACGGATCAGCGTGAAGAGCTGCTCCAATTGGGCGTCGGGCAGTCGCTCAAGGCCGATCGTCAGGGCAGGGCGTTCGGGGAACGGCATTTCATAGGCGCCGATTAGCAACTGGCCGAACAGCGCGGCCGGTATTTGCTGACGTTGGTGCCACGCCACCTCATCCTGCAGGCGCAGCAAGGCGGAGAGCAGCAGCTGAATGCCGGTGTGTCGCGGGCTGAGCAACTCAATGTGATCCGGTGACAGGCTGAACCCGAGGCCATCTGCACAGGGACCGACCATGGCACTGGCGTCGGCGTACGCGGCGAGATCGGCCGCCAGCGCGGCGCATTTGTCCCGCAAATTGCTGATCTCATCCTGCGAAGGCCGGCGTGACAAAGAGGGACAGACTGATGCTTGAGCGCTTTGCATGGCGTCTTGCGGCATCGCTGAAAGAGGGTCGTCGTTCAGCGCCTGGCGTATGCTTGGGAGGCGTGGTTCTTGCGCCGCGGTGGTATCGCTACTACTCCCCGCATGATCTGGGCTGGGCAACTCATCCACTGTTTCAGAGACGTCTTCGAAGGCAGATGGCTGTCGTGAGGCCTCGCCTGGTGGTTCCTGCGACGGAGCTTGAACAGTGTTCAAGCGCGGGGGCGAGAGACGCGGCTCCTGGTGCATGTCTAAGGCCAGCAGGCGCGGTGTTTGCTTCAAAGTCACCGCCATTTTCGCAATCAGTTCGTCCTGCAGCTCGCTCGAATCCAACTCGGGCTTTTCACCGTCGAACGCCGATAGCACTGCAAACCATAACAATGCAAACTCATGAGCGTCACCGAAATACTGGTTCCAGACCGATTCCGCCCGGCGCCGCAAGCTGATGAGCCGTTCGATGGCGGGTTTGCCCAGACCGGCATACAGCACCTGTGGAATTGCTGGCAGCAAGTACTCGAGCGCATCGAACATCCGACTGATATGGGACTGTGAGATCGGGTAGCCATCCTGGCTCAAGCGCGCGGAGAGCTCGCGCTGACTGAGGGATTTGTCCGGCTCCTGAAGCATGTCCTTGAGTCTTGCGACGGCGAGCGCCCGTTCGATGAAGGTGAGCTGGCCGTGCAAATCACTCTCGGCCAGGTGTCCGAGCAAGGCATGCGACTCGGACTGCCAAGGACGGAACAGGCAATGGATGCGGAAAAAACGCTCCTCATGGGTCTCCTGCCAGAGCTCACCGAGGATGCTCAAACGCGTGTTGCCACCGTTCCGGATGATGAAGTGCTGCTCGTCCGGACGCCGGGTGATTGCGGGCGGCTGGTCCAAGCCGCGTGCGCGGATCGAGGCTTTCAGCTCGTCATACAGCGGGTTACGGATTACGCGTGGGTTCAGCTCATAAGGGCGCAGTTGTTCAAGGCTAACCACCATCGGCGTGTCGCCGACCGGCACGGCCGTGATGGCACGACCGTGTTTTTCTGGGAAATGCGCCTGCTGCAATTGACGCGTGATGTCATCGGAAGTTGGCGGCTTCATCACACAATCTCCGATCAGGCGCGACGGATCAGTCGACGGCCGCCAGCAGGCGGTTGGCCGGATACGTGCGCGCCCGAGGCGACAATTCGCTCAGCCCACTGCGGGAGCAGCTCGATCGCCAGCGCACGCATCACCTGCGCAGCGCAAGGTCCGCGGCTGCCTGGGGGTGGGATGGGCTCGACTCGGTGCGCAGGCAGCCCCATCGAAGCGGCATTGAGGTAGGCCACCCGGTCGGGAATCACCGTGCTACAGACGCTGACATGGGGATCCGCTTGGAAGGATGCCCTCAGGCTCTGAGTTATCAAGCGGGTATCGCGGCGGTTGGCATTGACCTGGTTGAGCAACAGCTTCACCGCCGGCAACGCGACACCTAGGTAGCGATACGGCTCCAACTCCTCGAACAGCCCCAGCGTGCCACGGCGCAGCTCGCGCGCAGCAAGCATTTCTGGTGGGACCGGGCACAGGGCGCAATCGGAAGCGAGAATAACCATCTCCACCACCACGCTACGTGCGCCCTGGGTATCGATAATGAGCACATCGTAGTGATCCTGGAAGGCGGGCAGGAGATTGCGTAGCCGCAGGCGGCCATCAGGGGCATGTAACAGCAGGGTGCTGATGTGCCCGGCGCGATCGTTGGACACGATCAGGTCGAGGTGCTGGATGACTGTGGTGCTGACGACTTGCTCAACGGCCGTGAGCCGCTGGGCGATGAGTTCGTAGCTACCGACTTCACGCGGGGTGCTCAAGGCGTAGTAGCTGGACAACGTCGGTTGGCTGTCGAGGTCGAGCAGCAACACCTGCAGCCCAGCGTCGGCAAGCAGTCCACCCAGGTTGGCGGCGACGGTGGTCTTGCCCGCGCCGCCCTTGGTCGATATCAGCGAGAGGACGTTCATGGGCTACTCCCTCACTGACAGTCGATCCTGAACCCACTGCTCGATCTCCACTGAATCCCAACCGACGGCACGCGTGCCAATGCGTCGGCACAGGGGGAATTGTCCGGCCTTCATCAGGTTGTAGATATGCGAACGCTTGAAGCCGGTTTTTTGTTCCACCTCATCGCGGCGCATGATATGGCGGTCGACCGAAATTGGGGCGGGGCTGGCAGGTTGCATGGTGTCACTCCTTAGCGCCATGTGGCGCGCAGTGGGAAGTGACAGTCAGTGAAGGCCTGCAGAGGCGAGAAGTCATTGCCAGGCAATGGCGCCCATTGCCTGGCAATCTGGCCTTAGGCCTGTTCGGCCTGGGCGAAATGGCGCCGAGCTTCAGCAAATTTCCGATCAAGGGTGCGTTTACTCAAGCCTGGAAACCCCGGGAATTGCGTCGTGATTGCATCTACAATGGCCGTCTGGGTTCTATAGATGGACTGCAATAATCCGCTTTTCGACTTCCCTAGCATGATGGCGAGCAACGCGCCGATGATCATGAAATAAACGCTCGTGGATACGTCGGAGGGCGCTTCAAACGCACCACCCTGACCGCTTAACTCCTGGCGGCGGGCTTGGTCGGTCATTTCTTGCATCAGTGCCCTGTACGTTTGCCGCATTTTTTCCAGCGCGCGCTCGGCTGCGTCTAAATCCGCCTTCAGCGCCAGATAAGCGCCGAGGCTCACGCATTGGCAATGATCGATATTCTTGGCAAAGAGAAAAGCGGGCTTGTCATCTGGGTAGTACTGCCCGATCCAGACTCGCAGATCACAATAGCGGATAGCGAGGTGGGCTCGTTCGAACCGGTCGCTGGGGGTGACAGGATGCCCCAAGTACGTCGCAGGTAGGTCGCCGCAAGCGATCGCGTCGTAGATGCGCTCGACGTAGACGTTGAGAAATGGCCACTGCGAAAACTGCTTGAGCAGATTCCCGGTCGGGGATAGGGCGACCTGCAAAATCTCTTCCTGGTGGGCGGCAAGGCCACACCAAAGTATTGCGGCATCAATCGGGCGGTAAGTGCTTTTAGGCGAGACCATGGGCGCAGCCTCCTGCTAACTCATCCTTGAATCGCTGCCGAGCCCAGTTATTATCGACTCGGTCCAGCGAGCCTCGGTCCGAATGATTTTTCAGACCCAACAATGGTGACCGTGTACATCTTGTTTGGTTCGACGCTTACTCTCGACCGCGACGAGTCTCGACGCAGGTTGTGCAGGTATTTTTTTGATGTGCGTTGGGCCTATGGCTGATCGGCATTAGGTGGTTGTTGGCAGTTACCAGCACCTGAGCAGGTTGTTGTTTATAGTTGAATGTTGCATCGCCTAGCGGATTAAGCGCGGTTTTCAATTCAGATGGCGTTGCTGGTGCTTAGTTATTCGCTGGCAACACTCTTTATGATTTCTAGCATTAAGCAAGCAGCTGTGCACCACAAACTCAAAGCGCTCGCTTCCCTGCAACCGCTTTACATTAAAGGCTTCATGCTTCCCAATCAAACGGTGGGAAAATAGGGCTTAACGGCCATGAAGGCTCATTAATAATGATCTGGCCATATTTTTGACGTTACTCGCCTTGCCTGATAGTGATCGCCAGTCGCATGCGCTGGATTATTAAGGCGCCGGCTAGATCCACCAGGTGAACGCTTCATTTACTCAAAGGATCTAATGAGTTAATAGTGCAGAGCTCCGCCCGAAGCGCTATTTGGTATGTAGAGCAGCAGCGCGGCTATCCCTCCGGTTTTGTGATTACTAGATCTTTAATCTTTTGTTATGTGTGCGGCATTTTGCCGCAGCTGGCCTAGATGGTTAGCCCATTGTTGTGCGGCTTATCGGCGTTGCACCAGTAATTGCGCATATACTGCTCCAAGCGAAAAAACATTATGACTAGGCCCTAAATCACCAGTTTCAGCGATAAATTTTGAGGGTATGCCCCCAATTTTTCCCCCATTCGCAGTGGGAGCGCAGTCAATCACGACTGGCTATTTCTGACGTGGAGCGGGGGGCATTCACAGAGTGTACATCAGGCTCGGCTTGCAAGGAGATACTCAGATTATGGGTAACCATGGGCGCTACGCCAGATGCTTAGTTGGGATTGAATTTGCCATCTGGCTACTTACCCGTCGCCAGCAAATTCTCGCGGGTTTGCCGGTCCATCGTATTTTGAATCTCCCGCGCCAGGGTCTTCACATCATGTTGCTCGATTTCCTTGGGCATGACCTGAAAACCGATCGAGTTGTACAACCGCCCCCATGCAGCTTGGGCATCGGAGTAGGCGGCCTCACGTTGATAACGGGAAAGCAGTAAGCGGCCCTCGGCACGGATCAGTTCCAACTCGCTGCCCAGTGCCGCGTTGCGCGATGACTGCGCGTAGTTAAGCAGGCTCTGGTCGACACGCAGGCTTTCGTCGGCAAACTCCACTTCCTGGCGCGCCAACTGGTAGCGCAGCAGGCCGACGCGCACTTGGGTGAGGATGGCCATGGATAACGCGGTGCGGCGCATGTCGTCGGTTTTTGCCTGGGTTTCTTGCGCAGCCGCGATGTCCGGGTACTGCAGCAGGCGCAGTAGGTTCATCGAGACATTGATGCCGGTCTGATTCCAGTCGCTGTTGTACAGGTATTTGTTGGAGTCGTACTCATAGCCGTAGTTGAAGCTGACATTGGGCCACAGCTGGGCCTTGGCAATCTTCAGGTCGTTCATGCTGACGCGTTTGCGATACCACTCCTCCATGATTTCCGGGCGGCGCTCCAGGGACAGGCGCTCCAGTTTTTCGACGTTGCTGGTCAGCATTGGCAGCGGTTGTTCGTTGGTATCGGCCAGCACCATCCGGGTGTTGGGTGGCAGCGACATCAGCGCCGCCAGTTCGGCGCGGGCGAACTCGAGGTCCTGACGGCGCACGGTGAGCATGTACACCGAGTCGAGCAGGGCGCGCTGGTAGGCGAGGATGTCCTGACGCGGCAGAAGGCCTTTGCCCTCGGCTTCACGGGCCGCGGTCAAGGCGCGGTGGGTGCGCATCAGCAGGCCGTCTACTTCTGGCAGCAGACGCTGTGCGCCGAGGGCACGCCAGTAGGCATTGCGCACGTCCTGCAGCACGTTTTGCGCGACCTTTTCACGGCGCTCCTCGGCCATCAGCATCTGGTCGTTCTTTTGCTGCGTGCGGAAGTAGGCAACACCGAAGTCCAGCAGGCTCCAGGACAGGCCGAGGCTGTACAGGGTGCGGTAGCGTTCCTCGGAAGTGGACGGACGCAAGCTGACCTGGCGGTCCTCGATGCCGATCGAGGTGCCGCCGGAGTCGTTGTTACGCCCGGCATAGCCAGCAGAGGCGACCAGGCGTGGCAGCATCTCGTGGCTGGAAACATCGCGCAGGTCCGAAGCCAGCGCGCTTTCGAGCAACTTCAAACGGTAGTCGAGGTTGTACTTCAGGGCGCGTGCCGAGGCTTCGTAGAAGGTGATCGGCCCGTTGACCGGCTCCTGCTCCTGGTACATGCGCGCCTGGTCTTCGATCACCCGCTGGCGCATCTGGTCCTCGGTAAAAGGCTTGGGCTCGAAGGCTGAGCAGGCGCTGAGCAAAACGCTGACGGCCGTGAAGGTACTCAGGGCTTTAAAGGTCGATACTGGCATAAACAGTCCTTGGTCCATCCGTGAATGCATCGGCTTCATGGGGCGTTGCTGCCGCGGCGCTGGGCGGCTTCACGCAATTGCGCACGAAAACCCTGTGCAGGCTGCGCGGTTTTCTCTGCTTGCGGCACCATGTCGGCCTGGACCGGCGCCCAAATCGATGGGTCGGGCAACAGGCCGTCGGCGGTCAGGCTGATGACACCGTGGCGGCCGTCGATCCAGTTCTGGTCTTCGGCACTGGCCCGTCGGCTTTGTGCCACTGCACTGGCCACGAACTGCCCGTTGACCAGGCCAAGCTGGCTGCCAAGTGACTGGCTTTCGATTTCGGGCGTGGCAAACAGGCGTACATCACTGCCATCGGCGCCCGAGGCGGACAGTGTCAGGCTTTCGTTGACCCGTTCGACCACCGGTGCGACGAAGATCGCCGGGTTGACATCCGGCAGCGGTGCATCCGTCAGGCCGCTGCGGCTGTCGCGTTCGAAGTACGGGCCAGGGGGAATGTACGGGGTGGAAATATCCAGCGTGATAACCAGCTGGGCCTGGTCGGTAGCACCCGCCAGGTCGCTGATGGTGTAGGTGAAGTAGTCCTTGAGTACTTGCCCAAGGCCTGCGGCTGCCAACACGTCGGGGTTGCTCAGGTCGATGCTGTAGGTGTAACTGCCGTCGGCATTGAGCACCAACGTGCCGTACTGGCCAACGGTGGGCTGGCCGATCACGCCGGCGGCACCTGCACCGGCTTCCTGACCAGCACGGATGCCTGTCACAGTGAGCTTGTCGTCGGCGTCCACATCGCTGTCATTGGGTAGCACGTTGCCGCTGGTGTGCGGTGCCGATACCTGGTCGCTGGCAGTATTGACATCGTCGCGGGCCACCGGATTGTCATTGGCGCCCTGCACGGTCACGGTGAGGCGTGCGTCCGAAGTGATACCGGCGGTGTCGCGCATGCGGTAGGTGAATACTTCCCGCAGCGATTCGCCAGCGCCGCGCATGACCTGCACGGTAGGGTTGTCATTGTCGACGACATACAGATAGCTGCCGTCTGCATTGATCAGCAGCGTGCCGTAAAGGCCCTGCAGCACTTGGCCGGCGATAGCCGTGCGGCCGTTTTCGCCGGTGTATTGCAGCACCGTCTTCGTTTCCCCGTACTGCACACCGTCGACATCGATGTCGTTGTCCAGCACGCTGCCGCGCGGGTCCACGCCGGCAGTGCCATTGTTCACACCGCCGGCTTCCACCGCAGTGGCGGTGTCGTCATTGGCGACGGGGTAATCGTTGCGCCCGTCAATGGTAATGCTCAGCAGGCCATTGGCGGTGCCGCCCCAGAAGTCGGCAAGCAGGTAAGTGAAGTTGTCGACCAAAGCCTGGCCGCTGACGCGCAGTGCCTGCACCGCCTGCAAGCTGTTGTCCAGCACATAGCTCCAGGTGCCGTCGCCATTGAGTGTGAGGTCGCCATACTGGCCACGCAGTGTTTGCCCGACGAGGCTGGCGTTGCTTGGCAGCGAGCTGTCACCCGCCCAGAACGCGAGCACTTCGAGGGGTTCCGGGAACAGGATGTTTATGGTGTCCGGGTCGCGGTCGTTGTCCATCACGTTGCCGCTGGGGTCACTGCCCGGGATGTTGTTGCCCATGCCGCCGGCCTCGACGGCCTGGGCCTGGTCGGGGCCGGCGATGGGCGGCTGGTTCTCGCCGCGGATGAACACGGTCAGGGTGGCGGTGTCGCTCAGCCCGCCGCCGTCAGTGACCTGGTAGGTGTAGCGCTGAATGACGAAACCCAGCGGGCCGAGGGCAATGATGTCGGGGTCGCTGGAGTTGACCACGAAGCGGTAGCTGCCGTCGGCGTTGAGGGTCAAGGTGCCGAAGTTGGTGGTAACGGTCGCGCTGCCAGTGAGTGGGTCGAGCGCCGGGTTGCTGCTTTCGGCTCCCACGCCAACGGCGGTGACCACCTGGCTGTCATTGGCATCCACGTCAGTGTCGTTGCCCAGCACATTGCCGGTGGGGTTGCGCCCACCGGTACCATCGTCGTCCACCGCTACCGCGTAGGCGAAGTCGTCCTGGGCCACGGGGGAGTCGTAGCGGCCTTCGACGGTGATATTGATCTGTGCCAGGGAACTGGCACCGTCGGTATCGTGCATGCGGTAACTGAAGGTTTCGCGCAGTTGCTCACCGGCCTTGAGTGCTTGCACGGCAGCCAGGCTGTCGTTGACGGTGTAGACGTAGTTGCCGTTGGCGTCGATGCTCAACGTGCCGTAGGCGCCCGCCACCACAGTCGAGCCTGCATTGACCTGGATGAACGTTCCACCGGCTGCGAGGGTGCCCAGGTAAATGCCATCGACGGTCTTGCTGTCGCTGGCATCCACATCACTGTCGTTGCTCAGCGAGTTGCCGTTGCCGGCCTGCCCCGGGGTGCCGTTGTCGCTGCCTCCGGCCTCGATGGCAATGGCGCTGTCGTCGGCCGCAATGGGCGTGTCGTTACGGCCATGGATGACCACGATGAAGCTGGCCGTGACGACTTTGCCGTTGCCATCGCTGACGCTGTACTGGAATACCTCGGTGAGCTGGTCGGCGTCGGTGCGCAGGGCCTGTACGGCGCTGTTGCTGTTGTCTATCACGTAGC